>Ga0066710_100002603_pt1 | contig 14681 bp, 12 predicted proteins | sample GraSoiAngelo_159_FD_79666 | JGI IMG/M metagenome (GOLD analysis project Ga0066710, IMG submission 79666) | Grasslands soil microbial communities from the Angelo Coastal Reserve, California, USA - 14_1009_16_40cm | ecosystem: Environmental > Terrestrial > Soil > Grasslands | place: USA...
AGTCCCAATGACGCCACCGTTGGGGTCGCGAGCCGTTAAGATAATTTGATTTTTCACATCCTCGCGATTAATCACCACCAGTAGCGTCTTAAAGCGATCTGTGCCCGACGCTGAAGGGATTAGAAGTTTAACGCCAGTCTCCGAAATCTCCTGCCCCACGGCCGCCTCCAGACTGGGGTCTTCGGTACCATTATCGATCTTACTGGCCCAAGCATGGATGGGTTGATCACTCGTCAATTTCAAATAGCCAATGAGCCCGGTAGCAGAGCTACTTCCCAAGATACTCCTTACAATGTCATTCACCTGAAGCATCCCTTGTGACGGGACTTGAAGCGCATGACTCCCCAATGCTGAACCGTCACTGTTCATTAAACTCACTTGCACGTTAGCCAGCGAAGGGCTGAGATTGTTGACTCCCAGATTGGTTCGGAACGTGCCCGAGGTTCCCCGCCCACCGGTATCCACCACCTCTGCGATGACGCGTTCTGTCGAAGCCGTCTTCTCTGCTCGCCCTGCAAAAAAACCGCCTGTTCCGACAGTACTTCTGACTTCTGAAACTGCCGCCAGCATTTTGTTGTTGGACGATTCGACCGTTAACGGGCCAAATGAACCCATCGGCAGCTTAAGCCCTCCTAAGATATCAGTGCTGCGAAAGAATCCTCCCGGCGGCAGGGAGACATTCAAGCTTCCATCAACGGCGCCGTCCACACGCCGGCTGGTAATCGCGACTTCATTGGTGCTCGAGTCCTGATTGACAACAAAAAGCAGCGAGGTGAATCGATCCGATTTTGCTGATGAGGGAATCAGTGTCTGTTGACTATTATTAGACGGGGGACTGGTCACTCGAATCCGATGAATACTGCCTCCGTAGTTGACCACATAGATCTCTCCTTCCTCGTCCTCTCCAAAGGAGCTGATGTTGAAACCAGGACGCAGAAGTTCGGATCGGGTCCACGTACCACGGTTGGTTTCGGTGAGTCCCCAGATCCGTGAAGAGCCAAAATCAGCAAACAGATAAGTTCCGATCAAATCGGGAAATTGTCTCCCCCGATAAACGTAACCGCCTGTCACTGCTATCCCCAGGGAATGATCGTATTCATTAATGGGCAGTAATAGTCCTGTGGTTGTGCAGCCCGTCGAAGGAGAGAAGCAATGAGCCCCTTCCATAATGTTCCAGCCATAATTCCCTCCCCTCTCAATGATATCTACCTCTTCGAACGCGTTCTGGCCCACATCTGCCAGAAAGAGCCTGCCGTTGGCGCGATCAAATGAAAACCGCCAAGGATTTCTCAAGCCGTATGCCCAAATTTCATCGGCGCCGACCGTATTGACAAAGGGATTATTTGGCGGAACGGTATAAGTGAAGCCGTTATCAACGTCAATTCGAAGCAGTTTTCCCAAGAGCGAGTTCTTGTTTTGCCCATTCCCCATGGGATCGCCACCTGAACCACCATCCCCCATACCAATGTAAAGGTATCCATCCGGACCAAACTGGAGTTGTCCTCCATTGTGATTCTCGAAAGGCTGATCAATCTCAAGTATGACTTTCTCGGTTGTATCGGCAATGTTAGGGTTGGTGGCTGATGCCTGGTACTCGGCTATAACAGTTTTTAGATTAGGGCGACTGGCTGTGTAGTTGATGAAAAAGCGCCGATTGTTCCTGTAATCCGGATGAAAAGCGACGCTTAGAAGTCCCATCTCCCCGCCCGAAGTCACGCTGGTGTGGATGTCTAGAAACGGGGTGCCAAGCAGATTTCCATTTTGGGAGATCAAAATCGCGCCGGCTTGCTCAACAATGAATAGGCGACCGGATCCATCCCCTCCATGGGTGACGTAAACTGGATTGGAAAGCCCGGAAATTACGGTATCCAAAGCAATGGTTGGTGGATCCACGGCTAAAGTATTTGGAGCAGGATTTACAAGGATCAAAAGCAGAAACAACAGGCTGGCAAAAAGCAATCTTAAAAAGTTGGGCATTTATTGAATAGTGTGGGAATCTGCTTTCAGCACGTGAGCAACGATAGTCGCCCGTGCTGGGAGGCCGTCTCCAAACTTCAGTCCTTTTTCCGAGGGGAGATTGAGGATCAACTTTTCAGGTTCTTGAAAATCTCCCAGGTTGCCTTGGAACGGTTGAGGGTGTAAAAGTGTATCCCAGGGGCCCTTTCTTCCAGTAATTCGTGGCACTGGACGGTCGCGTATTCAACTCCACACCTCTCAACCTCCGCTGGATCATTCTGAACCGATTCAATACGTTGGAGCAATTCGCCTGGAATCTTGGCCCCACACATTTCTGTGAAACGTTTAATTTGTGGAACGCTCAATATCGGCATAATACCTGGGATGATGGGAAGATTGATGCCTGCTTTTCTGGCACGCTCGACAAAACTAAAGAAGTCGCGATTATCAAAAAAAAGTTGGGTTATTAGAAAATCTGCCCCGGCATCCACTTTGCGCTTGAGATTGATCAAGTCTTGTTCCAGGCTGGCGCATTCAGGATGCTTTTCTGGGTAAGAGGCTACGCCGATACAAAGGTCATAATGCGAACGAATGAAATGGACCAACTCGTTGGCGTAGCGAAAGCCATTGGGATCAGGAAGGAATGCCGCTTGCCCCTTGGGAGGGTCTCCTCGCAAAGCCAAGACGTTTTCCATTCTATTGGCCACGAGCTCCTCTAACACCTGCTGGACTTCTTGCCTGGAAGCGGCCACACAGGTTAGATGTGCCATGCTCTCCACGCCCAAGCTATGCTTGATGCGCGTGACCAAGTCGATGGTCTTGCGTCGAGTGCTTCCACCTGCACCGTAAGTTACCGAGACAAATGTGGGATCGAGCTGTTTTAATAGTTTGACAGTTTCAAAAAGGCTTTGAAATCCAGCCTCCTCCTTAGGAGGGAAAAATTCAAAGGAAAAACAGGGGCTCTCTCGCTTGAGAAAGTCTCGAATCTTCATTTATTCTTCCGGAAGGGGTTGGCCGTGGGTCTCTGGAGCGAATGGGAGCGCCGCCAGCCCGATCAGAAAGGCCAGAGACATGGTAACACCCGCGTAGCGCATCGGCTCAGGATAGCCGGCATAAGCGCGGCTGGTCAGCAGGCCCAGACTCAACGGACCGAGCGCGGCGACGAACCGGCCCACATTGTAGCAGAACGATGTTCCCGTGCTGCGCAGACGTGTCGGGAACAGCTCGGGCAGGTAGATCGCGTAGCCGCCGAACAACGCCAACTGGGCGAAGCCCATCAGCGGGATCATCCAAAAAATGTCGGTGAAGCTTTTCAGATTCCAGAACGTGTATGCTGTGGACAACATGGCCACCACGAATGAAATGGCAAACGCCTTGCGACGCCCCGTGTAGTGGGTTACGCGGGTGAACGTGTAAATTCCGAAGAACGCCCCCGCGTTTTGCAGCAGAGACATTATGCCTGTCCACAACGTCTTCTTCCCGGCGATCATCTGCTCGGAGAGGCCCTGCGCCCGGAAGGTCTTATCGAGTACCGACCCTAGCAGGTCGAAGCTGAAGAAGCCAATTCCCCACAGCCCTACGACGCCCGAAAACGCCAGCAGCATTCCCACAATGGCATTCCGTCGCCAGCGCGGGTGGCCGAACAGATCGCCGACTGATCCGAGCCTCTTCTGTTCGTGTTTTGCCTTCCGCCACGGCTCTGGCTCCTTCAGTCGTTTAAAAATGATGATCGCCAGCAGCGCCGGTACGGTACCTACCAGAAACATCGCCCGCCATGCGGCGTGAATAGCGCCCGACTGCTCGAGCTGGCCCAGCCCGATCCCCGTGAGGGCCGCCAACATGTTGCCTAGGGCTGAGAGTGCCTGCAGCCAGCCCAATGCAAAAGGCCTTGACCGATCGGGCATCGTTTCGGCCACCAAGGCGACACCCACCGCGAATTGCCCGCCGACTCCGAGCCCCGTGAGCAGCCGGTAAAACGAAAAATCCCAGACGTTCTGAGAGATCGCGCTCAACCCGGTGAACAAGGAATAAAACAGAATCGTCATGATCATCGTCTTGACGCGTCCGATGCGGTCGCCAAGTATGCCGAACAAAAGACCTCCCGAGGCCCAGCCCATCATGAAGATCATCGTGGCGTAGCCCGCATGTTCGGCCACTGCGCCCGCCGCTGCGGGATCGCCCGGACGCACGCCGAGCAATTGGATGATCGCCGGCCGCCGTGCCAGATTGAATAACTGCTGGTCCATGGTGTCGAACAGCCAGCCCAGCGACGCCACGATGAGAACCCACCAGTGATAGCCGCTCAGCTCTTTGTACCAAGGGCGTGTTGGAGATAGGGCCGTACTCTGTACTTTGCCAGATTCCATTCCACCTCTTCAACAGGATGAACCTGTCAAAACAATCAGGATGCTATCTAGAAAAAGGAGGAGATGACAAAAATACGTTTTGCTGACACTGGAAGGACTTCGGGCAGGCGGTGGCTGAACACCGAATTCACCACGAAGCCCCAAGAGAAAGAAGGTTATCTTGACCTGGCGGTTCTCACCGCTTCGGAGAATTTCCTGGCATTCTCCGTAATCTTAGCGAATTCCTTAGCAGCGACCGCTTTCTTATCCACCAATTCCGAACCCACTGCGAGTGCCGCAGAACCAGCTGCGATGAACTCGGCTGCCGTATTCAGGTTCACCCCACCCGTAGGAATAAAGTCGATCTGGGGAAAGGGTCCCTTTAGAGCCCTTATATACTTTGGACCTCCGACATTGTCACAGGGAAAAACCTTTACAAAGTCCGCCCCAGCCTCCCAGGCCGTGATCACTTCAGTAGGAGTGAGGGCACCTGGAATAACCACTTTGCTGTAACGTTTACAGACTTCAATGGTGGATAGTCTCAGCGAGGGTGTCACGACAAATTCGGCTCCAGCCAGAATCACAGCTCGAGCTGTTTCCGCATCAAGCACAGTTCCCGCTCCCAGTAAGACATCGCTCCCATAACGCTCGGCGATTCTTTCAATCAGCCTGATGGCGCCGGGGACGGTCATAGTGATCTCCAGAACAGAAACTCCCCCACTCTTAATGGCTTCTACGATGGCACTCGCCTCGTCAGTTGATGAAGCTCGAACCACGGGAATAAGCCCTACTTCCATGATACGTTGGTTAATTTTCAGATTTGGCATAGGCACCTTTTTGTCGCTCGTGACCAACAGTCGGCAGTCAGTTGTCACTTGTCACGAGACTTAATTATCCTCTAGACAGACTCCAACAAGGGACAAGGAGAACAGAGGCAAGCATTATCGCGCCACTCTCAAGCTGCCACCCTTCATGACAGACTCCATCTCTGTCCTAGTGGCCCAATTTAAATCGCCTGGTATAGAGTGTTTGATGGCAGAATAAGCATTACCCATCTTGAGTGCCGTTTCCACATTTTGGGAAGTAAGATATCCGTAGATGAAGCCGCCACTGAAAGAGTCACCGGCTCCAACCCTATCCACAATTTCAACCATGTACGACTTGTCGCTATAAAATTTCCCGTCACTGTAGGCAATGGCTGTCCAGTTATTCTTCCAAACAGAAGGGTTTTCCCGTAAAGTAACGGTCACGATTTTGAATTTGAATTTTTCCTGAAGCTTTTGGGCCACAATTTTGAAGGAATCAGCCGAAACCTTGGCAAATTTCTCATCCTCTTCGTCATTGACCGCGGTAATCTTAAAAACTACTTTGGTATCTTCCTCAGTCGTAATGAGCACATCCACGTTTTCCATCATAGGTTCTTGACAGGCTTGTGCTTCTTTGTCGCTCCAGAGTTTACTGCGAAAATTGAGATCATAACTGGTCAGCAAACCGGCTCTTTTGGCCGACTTCAAAGCTTCCGTGGTAACGGCCGCAGCTGACTGGCCTAAAGCCGGTGTGATCCCGCTGACATGAAACCACTTCGCCCCTCTAAAAACTTTTTGCCAATCCACTTCGCCCACTGTGATTTGACTGATCGCAGACAAAGACCGATCGTAAAGCACAGAACTGGCACGAGGCGAAGCGCCAAATTCCATGAAGTAAAGCCCTGCCCGCCCGTGGTTGCTCCAGACGATGTGAGAAGTATCGACTCCCTGCTCCCGCGCCTTGTTTCGGATGAGCCTCCCCAGTGCGTTTTCGGGAAGCTTCGAAACCCAGGCCGACGACAATCCCAGACGGCTGACGGCCACCGCCACGTTTAGTTCCCCGCCTCCGACTTGAACATCCAGGGACGAAGTTTGTTCCAGCCGCTGGAAGCCGGGAGGAGAAAGTCTAATCATCGCTTCGCCAAAGGTAACAACCTCCGCCATCGCCTCTTCTCCTCATGATCCTATTTTAATAAAACAAAACTCTTCTTCTTAAATTCCGAAAACATTTTCCTTATACTCCCATCTTTGACTTTGGCAGCGCGCTTTTCAGTTCGTCGCTTAGATACAATGTCAGGAAAACACCGTATTGAATCCCAAAGTCCCAAGAAGAATGCCACTCGAAAAGTAATCAAGGACTGAAGAACCAGGAGAAACAGCGATCCCAAATGCATTATCAGCATGCTAGGATCATGAAGATTTTTCCACATAAAAATAAATCGGTTTCGAGTATTGATTCTCTCGACTCGTATCCGGTTGAAGGTACCCCGAATGGTCGTACTGGCGTCATGGTAGACAATGCTGTTGGGCTCGTAATGGATCACCCAACCTCGCTTCCAGGCGCGGTAAGAAAGTTCAACATCTTCCCAATAAAACGGCGACATCATCGGTTCGAAGCCACCAATCTCCAAAAGTTTGCGACGATCAAAAGCGCAAAAACCTCCGCAAACGCAAAAAGAATAAAGGATGTCACTTCCTTGCGCCCGAAGCAAATCGCCGTTTGTCACATCGTAATTTCGGAAGGCTTTCCAAAAGCCCATGCGGAATTCGCCTATCTTACCGCCATTGCAGAAGGTCAGTTGATCAAGAGCCAAAGCTTTAAAAGTCACCCCAAAAACTTTTTGGTCTGCGAAATGAGGGATGAGAGGCAGAATGAAATCCTTGTGAACAATTACATCGTTGTTTAATAGAATCACTGTCTCGTAACGGCAAGCGGAAAACCCCAGGTTACAGGCCAAGGCGAAACCGCTGTTGCGTCGTCGCGTAATTAGCTTTATGTTTTTTTCAGGGATGGTCTCTATCCAAGAAATGGTGTCGTCAACACTTCCATCATCGACGACGATGATCTCCCACGGACCGCCCATCTTGAGGTGAAATTCGTTCGTGGCAGCCAAAAGTGAGGGGAACATCTCTTCCAGGAGCATTCTTCCGTTCCAAGAAGGGATGACCACGCTGATTGAGGGACTGGGGGTGACATTCATTCAAGATAACTTTTGAAAACCCTAGCGAGCCTTTCGATGCCGACGCGAATATTATCTTCATTTTCCTTACAAAAAGCCAGACGCAAGGTGTTGGCTCCTTCTCCGTTGACATGAAAGGGACGTCCTATAACGTAAGCCACCTTCTGATGCTCCAGGCATGAATAAAGAATCTCTTCACTGTTCAAAGTCGCAGGCAATGTCACCCACAAAAACAACCCTCCCATAGGCCGCGTCCAGCGTACTTCACTTGGCATAAAACACTTCAAAGAGTCCAACATCACTTGGCACTTGGCACGATAGAACTCGCGAATGCTTGGCAAATGTTTCTGAATGATGCCACGTCTCAGACACTCGGCGACTATGCGCTGGTCCAACATACTGCCACACAAGTCAGTGGCCTGCTTGGCAATATCCAACTTCTCGATGATCTGCTTGGGGGCTACGATCCATCCCGTTCGCAAACCAGGAGCCAGAATCTTGGAGAAGGTGGAAATGTAAAGGACGCGACCCTCTCGATCAAACGATTTAATCGGCGTCAGTTGCTCCAGCAGGCCTGGGTCGAAATAAACCTCCCCGTAAGGATCGTCTTCAACAATCAATAAGTCGTACTTCTCAGCTACCTCCAGCAGTTGCTGGCGCTTCCTCAGGGAAAGAGTCACACCGGAAGGATTTTGAAAATTCGGGATAACGTAAATCAGCTTGGCGCGCTTTCCGGAGCGTCTTGATTGCTCTATTCTTGTTATCAATTCCTCAATTACAAAACCGTCTTCTGCTTGTCGGACTTCGATCAGGGTCGCCTGAAGATTACGAAAGGCCGAGATGGCTCCGATGTAACTGGGCAATTCGAAGAAGACAACGTCTCCCGGATCAATCATCAGTCGCCCAATTAAGTCCAAACCTTGTTGTGAACCGCTGGTAATGGCAATCTGCTCGGAAGTCACAGAAGAGATTCCTCTCTTAAGACAGAAATCGACTATCGCGTCAACCAGTCCTCCAAAACCCAATGTCAAACCATATTGCAAGGCCGTTTTACCTTCGCTGGCCAGAACGGAGGAGATAATCTCCCCAATTTCCCCAGCAGGGAAAGTTTCCTCATTCGGAGCCCCGGCAGAAAAGCTGATAATCCCGGGTTGGGTTGAAATTCTGGCCATCCTGCGGATGGCAGAATATTGCATTAGCTGGGCATCACCGGAAAAAAATTCTTGATAGTTGACCATAGCAAATTTGCGTTAGGCTCATTGACCGATCAAGGCCAAAAGCGAACCCGATTTGATTAGAAATAAATAGTTTTTCAATAGTCCATACCCAAGGTAGACAAGTAACAGGAGAAGGAAAAAGGGCCCTAACAATCCAGTGCCCAGAAAGAAACTCATTAGCGCCAAGAACCCAATTGCGCTGCAAGTGAGCATAAGATTAAGCGCATAAATTAGACCCAAAATTGCGCTCAAGGGTCTTAAGTTCGCAAAAAGAAATTCCGCTGATTGATTCCAGGCGCTCCAAAGTGAACACTCATGTTGGGCCACACACAGCTTTGAAATTTCAAGGAATTGGAGGGCCACGCCCAGGATGCCCAATAGAGCCATGATTCCCACACTACAAACCAAAATGGTCCAGAATTCACTTGAAGCTTCCCCCAGGAAATAGCTTAGTCTCAACGAGTACCTGAGAATGACAAGCAAAGAAATCGAGCCGGTAAAACTGAAAAAAAGGACGGCAAGGTTTATTAAAAAGAAGGAAGAAAAAAGCCGAACCCCTTTACGACAAAACCCGAGAGCAAACACGATTCCGGAGCCTAACGCATCGCGTGCTTTAATCCCTCTGCTATCTTGTTCTCTCGTCAGTAAACCCAGGATACCCGCCTGGAAGAAAGAAGCCAGCAATAACCAGATCGTCGCAGCAAAGCATAAAGTCAGCAGAATTATCTTGAAAATAAGAGTATCGTTTCTTTGCAGGATCCTGACCAGGACTTTGAAAATGCCAACGCCGCTTTCTGCACTTTCAAATTCAAAGTCTGAAAATCCCACGGTCTCCAACAGCGTGTAACCCGCAAGAAGAGCAAATCCGAGCGAGAGAGAAAACTGGACCATTCGCCATCCGGTTTGGAGCCACAAGAGGGAGAAATGAGTGTGGCAGAGTTGAATGCCTTTTCGGAAGGCATGGAAGCCTGTCATCGAAGAAATATGCTTTCGGCAGCGGCTACGGCATTGAGGGCTGAAAGCCTCAGGTTATCCGAAACCGCCCAAAACCAAAATCCTTTGGGATTGAGGAAGTCACGTTTCATCCCGCCCACCTGGACCGTGTCGGTGCCTGAGACCTGGACGGGTGAAGGAGGTTCGTCGGCTGTTTGAATGACGGTAAGGTGATCTGAACCGAGGAGACCCTCTACTTCTGCCACCTTAACCGCCTGGTCCATCTCGACAAAAATCGAAAAAGAATGGGAATGAAAAATCGGGGCCTGAAGGAGGGTAACGGCCGGCAACGGACAAGTACCCTCCAGCAGAGTTTTTAGCTGAGAGGAAATAATTTCTTCCACATCGATAAGTTTTTCGCTGGCTTCATCTCCCAACCGTGACAACAGATTGAAGGCAAGCTGGCGATCGAAAACCGCTTGGGGTCCTTTCTGAAAGGAAAAAATATTGAGCGTTTGTTGCTCCAATTCTTCCACCCCCGTGTTTCCTCGCTCTGAAGCTGGTTCGAAGATACTAATAACACAGTTCCTTATCTCATGCCGAAGGCATAATCGCTTAAGGATGACCGCTATCGAAATTACGGCCGGGTGAGGGGAGCAGACCACCCCCTGATGGGGTTGAATCGGAAAACCTGTTCCCATCTGATCTTCAAGATATATAGGGATCTGTCGATCTTTGGGAAAAGCATGAGTCAAATCAATAGACACAAAATTATTTTGGCGAGCCAAAGGGGCGTAGGTTTGAGTCGTGCTAGGATCGCCTGCGAAAAAAACCAAGTCGATAAACGCAAAGCTGCTTTCCTGGATGGCAAGCGAAAAGACGGGTTCTCCATCGAACTCGCTGAGACGTCCCAGGTCCTCGTCACTATCCATCAAGACCATTTTGGAAATGGGGAATTTCCTTTCATTCAAAACAGTCTGAACCTCTTTGCCTTTGAGCGTTGAAGCTCCAACGATCGCGACTTTTAATTTCGTCGAATTGGGCTGCGTCATGAGTCGGACCGACCAAGTATGTCTCTAAGCGGGAAAATGAAGGCAGGAACAGGTTCAGGGGCGAGAGGAGGTCTACTTGTTATCATCCGTGCGAGGGACAAGGGTTTCAGAAGACAAGATGGCTTCATTTCTATGTTTGAGCAAGTTGTAAACCTTAGCCAGCAACCCGGAACTTGCATAAACTGTAGCCAAGACCAGAAGAACCACCTGGGAATACAGATAGATCAGAGCGACTAGCATCGCTAAAAGGTATACATTGATGTAAGACTTCCGATTTCGCAGGTCAATGTCCTTAAAACTGGGATAGCGGATGGTACTGATCATTAGGAACGCCAAAAAACCGATTAGGATATTCCAGAGGGCCCCGACAGACCAATGGTTAACTGGTTCTGGAGTGAAGTGGATAATCGCCGCAATCATTCCTGCGCCGGCGGGGATCGGCATACCGATAAAGTACTTCTTCAGGAGGGTTTGAGCCAAGGACGATTGCGGCTTGCTAGTTTGTATATTAAACCGGGCCAATCGCATGGTTCCGCAGATTAGGAAAGCGAAACAAACAATCCATCCGATCTGCTGAGCATGTTTGGCGTAAGGAGGAAATGTCGCGGTAATCGACTTCAGTCCCCAAATATAGGCCAAGACGCTGGGTGCCAAACCGAAGGTGACAACATCTGCCAAGGAATCCATCTGAACTCCAAATTCACTGCAGGAATTGGTCAGGCGAGCGATCCTTCCATCCATCCCATCAAAAACAACCGCCAATCCTATGGCAATAGCGGCCAAATCAAACTCGCCTTTCATCGTGTTAATCAACGCGTAAAACCCGCAAAAAATCGTTCCGATACTAAACAAGGTAGGAAGAATATAAATCCCGCGACGAAATTTTCGATTTTTCTTGCCGTCCTCAGACATGGCTGAACCTCCCGATGACGCTATTTCCACCCTTCACTTTATCGCCTAAAGTTACTTCCAGTCTTACATTCTCTGGCAAGAAAATATCTACCCGGGAGCCAAACTTGATCAAACCGATACGCTCTCCCTTCCCGACATTGTCTCCTGCCTTTTTCCAGCAGACAATCCGCCTTGCCAGAATGCCAGCAATTTGACTGAATCTCACCTTTTGGCAGTCGTTGTCAATTACCCAAACATTTTGTTCGTTCTCCACAGAGGCTCCATCGTCGAAGGCTACTTTAAACTTGCCTGGGACATAGCGAATGCTTTCAATTTTTCCTGCGATGGGAGAACGGTTGACATGTACGTTGAAGATAGACAAAAAAATCGAGACCCGCGTGGTTCCGTCGGATTCGCCGGAAATCTTCACAACCTTTCCATCGGCGGGAGAAACCACCACGGCTTCCTCCGCGGGTATAGACCTGTCAGGGTCACGAAAAAAGAATCCGACAAACAGTGTCAAAGCAAGAAACAAAAATGCACCCCATTTAGGTCCGAACCAAAAAGAGAAAACTGTACTCAGGGCGAGAGGAATCAAAAATGGGTAGGCTTCTTTGGCCATAAAGTAAAGAGGTCGATTACCTCACACCCGTCATTGAGATGTACCACCATCGGGCAAACCCGCGTTCTTCTGCCAGACCTGGAATAGAGCACGTCCCATCAAAGCGTATCCCAAAGACCTGCTGAGTATTATAGCCCAAGACCCGCAGCCGAGGAAAGCAATCAAAGAAGCTTGAGCCCAGGCGAAGAACAGCCCCCAAATTTTGGCGATCTTTTTGCGGGAATCGGCAAGCGGCTGCCCGCCAGGGGGCCACTTTCTCCCACTCCGTCTGCCCAAAAGCCTAGACCTTAAGGAGATCTTGTTGCCGTTGTTTTCGTCGGCCTTTCTGCTGCTCGGGGATCAACAAAAAGGGGGAATCGTTTTCGATTCCCCCTGTTATCCAATCTCTTTATCGAAGGGATAAATGGTTCAAGCGAGTCTACTAAGGGCCATTTTACTTCGAAGGACCTGCTTGCTTAGCGGCTTGCTGGCGGTATTTCTGGATCATGATTTCCATTTGGTCTTTGACGTGAAGCTTCCATTTCTTGAGCTTAACTTCTTCAACCTTTTCTTCTTCGGACAGATAATTCTTATGGAGTAGTTTCTCCAACTGCTCTTCATAGTTAGAATGCTTTTGGGCCAGCCTTCTGAATTCTTCGCTAGACTGCAAGAGATGTTCCTTAATATCGAAGGTCCCTAATTCCATCACCCAACCTCCTTTTTTCTTATTGAGGATTTTTCTGCCTCTTTTTAGCCATCGCGATATGGACCGGAACACAACCTAAAAACCAATTCAATGGAAATTCCGGCCAAAGTATAAGCTGTCGTTCCTTGCGGGCCGAGCCGTGACGGCCAGAGTACCAATGGGCACTTCAGCTGCCACCTGGTGAGGAGTTCTATCGTATTACGGAAGACCTATCACAACGAAGCTCCGGAGAACATGATTTCGCTGACTGCCCCATTCATAACTTAAGATACTCCTTGAGACGCTTAGAATGAGAGCGACTCACGGGTATTTCTGTCTCCTTCCTATCACGCATCTTTAGTTGCAGCGTCCGGTTAAACCAGGGTACGACTTCCTTAATCTTATTGATATTCACCAGATAAGAACGATGGACTCTCCAAAAAATGCTTGGATCCAAATCTGCCTGCAAATCTTCGAGCGTTCGGTAATTGGCCTCTCCAGCCAGGTCTTTGGCTGTCACCGAGATGGTCCCGTCCGAAACGTTGGCAAAAATAATCTCTTCGGAGTCGATCAGGAAATTGCGGTTCTTATCTTTTACCAGGAGTTTGGATTTCTTTTGAGCGGAGGGTGCGATCATACTTAAAAGGTTTTTAATCTGATCATTGACCACGGTCTCGGATTCAAGCTGCTTCTTGGCGCGTTGAACTGCTTTTTCAAGACGAGACTTTTCCACCGGCTTCAAGATGTAATCCACGGCGTTGACCTCGAAGGCCTGCACTGCATAGTGATCATAGGCTGTGACAAACACCAACTGAGGCAACTCGTCCTTTTTTGCCAAGTGCTCCACCACTTTAAATCCATTTAATCCAGGCATCTCAATATCTAAGAACAGCAAGTCGGGTTCAAACTCTTCGACCAATTGGATCGCTTCAATTCCATTGCGCCCTTGTCCAATCACTTTCACTTCGGGTATCGAGTTCAGCAGGAAACTGAGCTCCTCCAAAGCCGGCTGTTCATCATCCACAATAATGCAGGATATCGGCATGCAAAATCACCCCCGATCCAGGTTAGTCATCTGGTTATCCAACCTTTTCTTTTTCTTTCGTCCTAACTTCCAAGAGAGGAATCTCGATGTGAGTAAAAGTGCCCTGCCCGGGAAAACTACTGACGGTAAAAATATAGTCCGATTGGTAAGCGACTTTGAGGCGTTCAATAATATTGCTAATGCCAATCCCTGAATTGTAAATCTCGGGTACCTTTTCATCAGAGATACCCACACCGTCGTCCTCGACTTCAATGCAGATCTTGTCTTTGTTTTTGGCGAAACGGATCTTGATACTGCCTCCTTCAATCTTGGGAGCAATCCCATGCTTAATAGAATTTTCAACGATGGGTTGTAAAATCATGCTCGGTATCATATAGGCAAGAGTATCAACGTCAATTTCCTTTTCAACCTTGAGCTTGTCTTTTCCAAAACGAATCACTTCAATATCCAGGTAATTATCAATGAATTCTAATTCCTCCCTCAAGGAAATGAAGTTTTCATGTCCTTGCAGCAATTTCCGCAAAATATGGGAGAGCTTGATGACGATGGCTCGAGCCTTGGTGGGATTGGTGCGAATCAGAGAAGAAATGGAATTGAGAGTATTGAATAAAAAGTGTGGGTTAATTTGATTAGCTAGGGCGTCCAATCGAGCTTTGACAACTAACACTTCTTGCTCTGCCAGTTTCAGCTCCAGCCGGGTGTTATTCCATATCTTGAGGGTAATACCGATGCAGCCTAAAGTAGCAATGAATATGAACAGGAGAACTGGTGGGCTCTCAGAATGTAAATAAAAGAGCCAACCTAGAGGGAAACTCTGAGCAAGCAGATAACGGAAAATATCGAATGCAAGACAGGCGAAAAAGAGAAGAAGCTGCCAGGGTACCTTGTTAGAAAGGAGTTTGGAGCGAAGGGCAAGAAAGATATTGATCAGAACAAACGGGGAGAAATTCCAAATTTCTTCTTTGCTCGA
>Ga0066710_100002604_pt1 | contig 14680 bp, 16 predicted proteins | sample GraSoiAngelo_159_FD_79666 | JGI IMG/M metagenome (GOLD analysis project Ga0066710, IMG submission 79666) | Grasslands soil microbial communities from the Angelo Coastal Reserve, California, USA - 14_1009_16_40cm | ecosystem: Environmental > Terrestrial > Soil > Grasslands | place: USA...
GAGGAAAAGATTTTCCACATGGCCGGCGCTACTTCCCCGCAGCAGCAGACCGAAGGCGCTTTGGTGAAAGCCATTCGCGAAGCCGGATTCGTCCCGGTACAGCGTGGTACCTTTTATGAGCCCCTCAAGGTCTGGGAACAGGCGGGCAGCGAAAAGCCGCAGACTCCCACTGGGCCCAATCCGGTTTTGGAGCGTAATTTGGCAACTGCATGAAGCCGCCTGAGCCATCTGAATCGGCGAACGTGATCGCGGAGCGCCTTGAGAAGGAAAATCGGAAGCTCAACCAGCAGCGCGAAATCGATCTGGATCGTTCGCTGGACGGGTTTCGCGTCGGATCGGTTCCTTACCTGAACGCAGCGCCGCTCACCCGAGGAATCGAAGATCAGATCATCCTGGCGATGCCCGCGAAATTGGCCGAGATGCTCGGCCACGGAGAACTAGATGCCGCATTGGTCAGCGTCACCGAAGTCATTTTTCGAGATGCGTATGATGTGCTCGATGGCGTGGCAGTGGCCTCGTTGGGCGAGGTCAAAAGCGTTTTTCTTGCGCACCGCAAACCTTTGGAAGAAGCCACTGAAGTGTTCTGCGATCCCGCATCGCTGACCAGTGTCGAGCTGTTGCGCGTCTTGCTCGGTGAACGCGACGTGCGCCCGCAATTTAAGCCACTTAAGAGTTACGACTCTACTGAGATGCCCGACTTTGCGTTGTTGATCGGAAATCCCGCAATCGACTTCTTGCGGGCCAAGCACCAACACGAAATCTGGGACCTCGGCGCCGCCTGGTACGAGCTGACGGGCTTGCCATTTGTCTATGCCGTTTGGGCGTTGCGTCGAGGAGTGTCCAATGGCGAGTTGCGCACGCGGCTCCGCGAAGCCAGGAGCTTCGGGATGGACACCTTGGATTACATCATCAGCTCCCGAAACGAGTACGACCTCGACTTCCGCAAAGATTACCTCGGCTGGCACATCCATTATCATCTCGGCAGCGACGAAAAGCGGGGCCTCGCTCGTTTTATGGAATTGCTCCGCAAGCACAGCACGCGTCCGCTCTACGCGCCGCGATACGTTGATTAACGAAGTCTCCAACCTGCCACCATCCCCCTTGCGGGCATTTAATTGCACATTTTTCACGTATCTCTCACAAATTCTACGCTGAGTGATGAGACAATGATCTCATGAAGAACCGGATCTTCGTTCTGCTTGCGGTAACAGCACTGTTGATTGTGTGCCGACGTACTGCCTCGATTCGCGCTGCTTCAGGCTTCGTAATCGACGAGCGCGCACGTGAATCTCGATTAGACTCATTTGTCGGTTCCAACGCCGGAGAGGAGCGGGAAGTCGCCGGGATCAAACTTTGCTGGTGCCCGGCGGGGCGGTTCCGGATGGGCAGCCCGCCTGACGAACCGGAGCGGCGTCCGGACGAGGCGCAGGTCGAAGTGAGACTGACGAAAGGCTTTTGGATGGGAAAATTCGAAGCGACTCAGGGACACTGGAAGCGAGTGATGAGAAGGTTGCCAGGTCAGCTCACGGCCGAGTTGGCGGCTGGCGACGACTTTCCGGTGGGCAACGTCAACTTTGCTGAAGCGGAGGCATTCTGCTGGACGCTCACCGAACTCGGCTACCAATCCGGCGAACTCCCGAAAAATTGGGAGTTCCGGCTGCCCACGGAGGCGCAATGGGAGTACGCATGCCGCGCGGGAACGACAACAGCCACGGCATTTGGCGGCAAACTCAGCAGCAAGCAGGCGAACTTCAAAGGCAAGCCATACAATGGAGCGGAGGCAGGGCCATCGCTGGGTCGAGCCGCAAAAGTGGGCAGCTACCCCGCCAATGCCTGGGGTCTGCACGACATGCACGGGAACACCTTCGAATGGTGCAGGGATTGGTATCATGAAAAGCTGCCGGGCGGGGATGATCCCGATCTATCGTTAGCGAGCGGACAGAGCAACCGGAACGGCAGCTTTTCCCGGGTGCGGCGAGGTGGATGCTGGGCGGACGATGGGTGGCCCTGTCGATCTGCCTTTCGGTTGCGGTTCGAGCCGGAGCGACGTTACGATCACATCGGTTTTCGCATCGTGGCCGCGCAGCGCGAGGATCGGAGTGAACCGGCGTCACGGGGTCAGAATTCGCGCTGAAGCTCGACTTGGACGAGCAGCGTAGGTAATAAGGGCATTGAATGGCCCACATATCCTTCAGTGCATTCTTGTCAGCTCGGTCTGGCCGCACGGCCGTCTGGGCTCTCGTCATTCTAAGCATCTATCTTGTGCTCCCGGTGATTCCTGGAGCCGAGCGCCAAAATCCTCGACTGGAACTGGCTCTTCTGGATGCGGGCAAATTGGAGCCGCAAACCGCCGCTGATCTCAAACGAGACGGTTTTAGAGCGGCCGTACTCGTTCTCGACGAGAGCACGCCGGCTGAAAAATTGGCAAATGCCGTGCGGTCCATCTCTGAAGCGAAGCTGGGAGTTTATTATTGGATTGAAGTGGGACGCAATGCGCAAATGGCCCAGGCGCATCCGGAGTGGATGGGATCGATCGGAATGCACGATGACTGGCGGAAGCGCTTTCCGGATGCCACAGCGCCTACAAAAGGAGAGGTCGCTAAAGCCTTTCCGTGGGTGCCAATCACGGCGAAGGACGCCTTTAGAGCGCACTTGGAGCGCGTAGAGGATTTGCTGCGAAAAGCGCCGACGAGTTATGAGGGCATTCTCCTGAATGATTTGCAGGGCCCGCCAAGCTCGTGTGGGTGCGGCAATTTGCAGTGTCGGTGGGCCGTGGATTATCACGTGCCGGAAACTGCGAGACAGATGTCGCCGGACGATGCGGCGGCACGATTTGTTGCAGAGGTTCGGCGCATCGCACCGGGAAAAGAGGTGGTTCCTATTTGGACAAACGAGTGCGAGGAGCAGGATTTGCCTGCCAATCGGCGCGCCGATAAGAAGAGCACCGGTTATTGCGGGACAGTTGGCTGCGCAGTTGGACTTTGTCCCAAGGAGTTTACCAAACAATGGATGGCACTGACGAAAGAGAGCAGAGGACCGATTGCCTTATTGACAATTTCCCAAGATTTTCAGCGCGAACCGGCTTGGGTCGAGCAATCGGTCAGCTACCTGGGCGCGGTACTGCCGGCCAATGGCGGACAAACCTTCGCGCGATCAAATCTTTGGCTGGTGGTGCAAGGCAAATCGCCAAAAGAAGAACGGGCAGCGAGGGATCTCGCCGCCCGTCTTGGCGTCGGAGCAACTATCGTTGCTCGTGTGCAAATCGATCAATCCTACTCGCCGCGCGTCATTGCGGCGACCTCAGGGGCTAAGGAGGATTAACCGGCCTTGGATTCGTCTACCACTACGTATCGGCTCACGCCGTGGCTCCAGACACGCAGCAGCACGTTCTTGTCTTTCTGATTTTCGCTGAGGCGCACCGCTTCGTCCGCGCTGGTCACAGGCTTGCGGCCAATCTCCTGGATCACATCGCCTTCGCGCAGACCAGCCTCAAACGAGGCGGAGTCAGGATCGACCTGAGTTACCACAGCACCGTTCACATTGCTCGGAATATTGAACTGCCTGCGCATCGAGTCGTTCAGATCGCCGACGGTAACTCCGTTCAATGTGTCGGTAGACGAATCGCCTTTATTTTTGTCATTCGATGCGAGATCGGAATTGGGCAATTCCTTGACCGTGACCTCGAGCGATTTCTCGCGGCCATCGCGGAGCACCTTTACGGGAACTTTGGTGCCTGGCGCTATCTGCGCGACCTGCAGTTTCAAATGGCGGCTGTCGCGAACCGGTTTGCCGTTGAATTCGGTGACGATGTCGCCGCTCTTGACGCCAGCCTTTTCTGCGGGGCTCTTCGGCGTCACATCTGCGACCACAACGCCGGACTTGTCCTCATTCAAGTCGAACTGCTTCGCGAGCGCAGGTGTGAGGTCCTGAATATTAACTCCCATGAAGCCGCGCACGACGCGGCCATCTTTGATGAGGCTCTCCATCACCGTGCGCGCGATATTCACAGGCACAGCGAAGCCGATGCCCTGGTTGCCTCCGCTACGGCTGAGGATGGCAGTGTTGATGCCGATCAGCCGGCCTTCCGCATCGACGAGCGCGCCACCCGAATTGCCGGGATTGATCGCTGCGTCCGTCTGGATGAAGTCCTCATAATCCAGTCCAAGATTGCCGCGGCCTGTGGCGCTGACCATGCCCATTGTAACGGTCTGGCCGACACCGAACGGATTGCCCACGGCCAGAACCAAGTCGCCGACTTCGATATTGTCGCTGTTGGCGATTTCAATCGCGGGCAGGTTCTTCGCGTCGATCTTTACTATGGCGATATCGGACTTCGGGTCTTTGCCGATGACTTTCGCGTTGAACTCGCGGCCATCATTGAGCGCGACTTTCACCTCGTCCGCGTTATCCACGACGTGATTGTTCGTGAGAATGTAACCATCTGGAGTCACGACTACACCAGAACCGAGCCCTTCCTGCCTGGGTGTGCGGAAACCTCGTCGCGGGTTGGGATTATCGCCGAACTCATCTCCGAAAAACCGCCGGAACCATGGGCTGTCCGAAAACGGCATTTCCGGAGCCGGCATTCTCTTGGCCTTAGTGCTGACATACACCTTTACGACGCTCGGCGTGACTCTCTTTACAACTGGAGAAAAGCTTGTGAGCGTTTTCCCCTCGCGAACGATCGGCTTGTTATCCACTGTTAAATGGACTGGCGTGAGTTTTGCCGTTCCGCCTTTGGCCTGGGATAACTCCGACCATGCCAGGCCCGACGCCCCAATGGCCAGGGCGCCCGCTAGCATCAAAGCGCGCGCCTTGCCACGTAGAACGTGGTGAAGGTTCAGAAATCTGAACCATCGCAGTATCGATGAACCAAAATTTGTGTTCTTCATATACCGCAACATGCTCAAGCGGCATGACATCACCCTTTCCCGAACATTACATTTTGGTAAGGAAGCTGGTCTGGACCAGAAGTCGCACTCTGTTTATTGGCTCCTAAAGCCTTCTCGTTTTGACGCATTCCGGCCCGCTCGCACTGAACTGGATAATTTCCGCAGGCGCTCTTCGCCTCTAACCTGCTCCTCGCAGAAGGCGTCCAAGGCACGTCTGCAAAACTCCTTTACAGTGACGCCCAAGTTTTTGCGAATGGCGTCGTGTAACCGCGAAGGCTGAATGGTCCATGTCTTCGGCATATCAATTAATACAAGCTAGTCCACGCGTTCCTAACGGCTGCTGGAATTGCATAACCCGACGTTTAAAGTAACGGGCGTCAGCTCTTATTTCAAAGACTCCCGCAACATATCCGGATACCAGCGGTCTTCGTCTATTTCGATGAGATCGAAATCCGTTACTGCGCTGCCGTCGTCCTTAAGGCCGTATTCTTTGATCATCGCTGGGATGTAACCGTCGGTCTCATCGTCGCGCCAGCCGCGCTTGCTCATGAAGCTATTGTAAATGAGGATTTGCTCATTAGTTAAGCGGCGGCCATTCGCGAAACACCAGTCCAGGACTTGCTCGTCTGATTTGCCCGAGAGGACCTGTGCTTTGACGTCTTCATATCGAACCGACAAATATCTGCACGTCCGGCCATCGAATCCATCGCCGAGCATATCGTAATAATCTTCTGGAAGTTTGCCTGCCGCATGCAGCCGGATCTTTGAGCACATACGCGCGAAGTAAAACATCCCGCCCGTCTTTTCGTAACAGCCTCTAATGCCTTCGATTTTCATACATTGCGCCAGCATCTTTTGACCATTTAAATTGCCAACAGGTCACCCATGCTGCGCATGCGGCACTGAGCGCCAGCAGGCACATCAAAATAAAAAATATGAGAATGGCCAATTCCGAAAGGCGTTCTCGTTCCGTCCACGTATAGAACATAAACGATGCGGCACAAAACGTTGCCACAAGCGCGCCGGCACCCGCCAAAACTTTCGCAACGCGCTCGTATGCACTTGGCCGCACAAGTGAGAAAGCCAGTGACATCAAAGAATAGACGCCGAAGATGACAGCAGCAATTAAGCTCTGCGCACCATGCAAATCGTACCGAAGCCACATGTAAACGTAGGCGCTGCAGACCAGGAGCACAGCCATTGAGCCTAGAGACGCCTTCACTCTTCTTGCGCGCATCATTGGTGGGTCCGTTCTTCTGCCGCGATTAATACCACAAATTCGCCTTTGATCGAGCGGGCTTGGAGCTGTTGGATAAGCTCGGATGGCGTGCCGCGCAGAAACTCCTCAAAGCGCTTGGTTAATTCGCGCGCAAGGACCACCTGACCGTCCGGGAAGATCTGCGTAAGTTCCCCGAGTAGCTTTTGGATTCGATAGGGCGACTCGTACAAGACCAGAGTGCCTGGAATTGATTTCAGTTGTTGCAGCTTTTTGAGACGCTGACCGGATTTATGCGCAAGGAACCCGACAAAGTGAAATTCGTCCGCCGGAAGACCACTCGGCGTGAGCGCCGCGATTAGCGCAGAGGCCCCAGGCACAGCTTCGACGCGAAAGCCGGCATTTCGCGCCGCGTTTACCACGCGCTCGCCGGGATCACTGATGCCGGGACTGCCCGCGTCGGTCACTAAGGCCACTTTTTCGCCACGGCGCAAGCGTTCCAGGATTTCCTCGCTGCGCCGGGCTTCATTGAATTGGAAGTAACTGAGCAGCGGTTTGGAAATGCCGAAATGCTTCAAGAGTGCGCCGGTATGGCGTGTGTCCTCCGCAGCGATCACATCGCATTCTTTGAGCGTTCGCAATGCGCGAAGGGTGATGTCTTCAAGATTACCAATCGGTGTTGCCACCAGGTACAAGGTGCCGGGCCGCAAGAGCGGCAGTTCTTTGTTTGCGGACATGTTACTTGTTCAGGTAACCGAGATTCTCAGGCTTCAGGATCAGGATTTTGGAATCGGGCAGCGCCGCTCTCATCGCATTGGCCACAGCTTTCGGATTCTTCAGCGTCAAGCACATGATCGCGGAGCCAGACCCACTCAGCCAGCCGCCAACCGCCCCGGCTTGTTCGCCAGCCTCAATCACGCTGCGTAACTCGGGAATCAGCTTCTCGCGGTAGGGCTGATGAAACCGGTCATCGAACAAACCCTTCAGGCTAGCGTATTCTTGTTTCGCAAAGGCAGCAGTGATTGCTGCTGTGCGATTCAGCGCATGCGCGGCGTCTTGTTTCGAAAACTCATTGGGCACGAGCGAGCGCGCCTTCTCAGTTTCAATTCCGAATTTGGGAATCAGCGTAACGAGCCGCACTTTCGGTGAAACTGAGAATCGCCACCACCGGACTTCGCCATCGATCCTCGCCGATACGGTAAATCCGCCGAGAACGGCGGGCGTTGCATTATCGGGATGGCCTTCCAACTCCGCAGCGATCTGAAGGATTCGAAAACGGGTGATCGGAATTCCACAGAGATTATTTAAGGCAGCCATTACGCCGACGCGAATGGTTGAACTGGAACCCAGGCCCCGAGTGATGGGAATCTTGTTAGCGAAGGAAATCTCGTAGTCGATCGGCGCAATGCCAGCAGCTTTAAAAAAAGCTTCGGCCGCGGTTTCGATGAGAGACTGCTCCGGCCCAGGGACGCCGTTCGACTGGGCGCTGTCGGCCTTTGAGTCCAATGCAGGCGTTCTCGCCGTAATTACGTTGTAGAGCTGCACCGCCAGCCCAAGGGTGTCGAAACCGGAGCCTAGATTCGAAGTCGAAGCCGGAACTGAAACTATGGCCGTGCGCACCTTCATTCTTCAGAGCGACTTTTGCAGAACCGCCTGCACTCTTCAAAACCTAATCTGAGCGGCTCGACACTAGTGTTGTTTTTTGAAACCATCAGAGACATGAAGCAATCGATCGTGACTCTGGATATGGAAGGCGTCTTGACGCCCGAAATCTGGATTGCTGTGGCTGAGAAGACCGGAATTAAGGAACTACGGCTTACGACACGCGATGTTCCGGATTATGACGTGCTGATGAAGGGCAGGCTAAAAATCCTCGATCAAAACGGCCTCAAACTCTCGGACATTCAGAATGTAATCGGCAGCTTGCGTCCGCTGGACGGTGCTTTGGAGTTTCTGCGAGAACTGCGCTCAACGACACAGGTCATAATTCTTTCGGACACGTTCGAAGAATTCGCAAAACCGCTGTTGCGCCAATTGGAATGGCCAGCGTTGCTCTGCCACCGCCTCGACCTGCAAAATGATCGCATCGTGAACTATTCTCTGCGAATCCCCGACCAAAAGCGCCGCGCCGTCGCCGCATTGAGGAGCATGAATTACCACGTGGTCGCGGCGGGCGACTCCTTCAACGACACCGCCATGCTGGCAGAAGCAAACGTCGGGATATTTTTCCGGGCGCCGGTCGCCATCCAGAAACAATTCCCGCAATTCACGCCGGTCGAAACCTATCGCGAATTGCTGGCGTTGATAAAAGCCGCGCTCTGAAAGCTTGCACAGTGCCGCGGCACGAATAGACTCAGGTCCGTCGCGGAAATGTTGAATATGAGCCAACTGCAATGACAGGCGCATGATCCGTTCCGTCGCGTTCACAACCCAGGGGCGCTTGCACAGTCAGGACATCGAGCTGTTTCTCATGCCGACTTTGCTGGCGGATACGACTCTCTTTCTGTGGGTGGACCTGGAGAAGCCTACGGCCGAGGAAACGCGCCAGGTTCTAGAGGATATTTTTCACTTCCACCCGCTTTCGATCGAGGACTGTGTATCCGTAAGCCCTTCACCAAAGGTCGAGGAATACAATCCGAAGGAAAACGACCGGTTTTCGCCATACCTGTTCATGGTGATCCATGCCGTGGATTATAGCCGCAGGGACGGAGTGTTCGCGACGAGCGAGCTGAACTTTTTCCTTGGGAAGAATTTCCTGGTGACTTACCACGAAGTGCCGCTCCGCAGCGTGCAAACCACCGAAGAACGATGTCTTCGAGGAAGGACGCTGATTGCGCGCGCGCCGGATCGTGTGGCGCACACGTTGCTGGACGGCATTGTTGAAAACTACAAGCTCGCGCTCGATGAACTTTCGCTGGAAATCTCCGAATTGGAAGATCAGGTGATCCGGAATCCGACGCGCCAGACGTTGAATCGCATTCTGCAAATCAAAAAAGAGGTCCTTCATCTGCGTCAGATTATCGGGCCCCAACGCGAGGTTCTGGCGCGATTTGCTCGCGGGGAGTTCAAAATGATTCGACCGCACCTGGTGCCCTACTACCGCGACGTCTACGATGGCCTGTTTCACATCTCCGAGCTGGCGCAAGGTTACACCGATTCGCTAATTGGAATTCTGCAGGTATACCTGAACATGTCTTCAAACCAGACTGGCGAGGTTGTGAAATTGCTGACGGTGATTACTGTCATCACGACGCCTTTAACGCTGGTCGGCACCTGGTACGGCATGAATTTCCAGCGCATGCCCGAATACCACTGGAAATATGGCTATGAGCTGGCGATGGGCTTAACGGTAGTCTCCACCGGCCTGATCATCTGGTGGTTCAAGCACCGAAAATGGTTTTAGGCGCCCCTCAGGTCTGGAATTTGCAACCTGACTAGCAGCTATGCCAGTTGTATTCATCAAGGAAGGCTACCGTTTCTTCTTCTATAGCAATGATCGTATGCCGATTCACGTTCACGTCCGCAAGGGAGCCGGTGAAGCCGTCTTCAATGTCGAATCGGAAATCGAGCTTCGGGAGTCCGTCGGCTTCAAGGTGCAGGAACTTCGTCGGGCAGAAGAGTTGGCAACCGAGCACCGTCAGCTTATAATCCAGAAGTGGCATGAGCACATTGGTTGACACACCTGTTGCTGCGCATCATCAGAACGGGAAGATTCACGTGAAGATGCACAGCGGGCTTGAGTTCGCTTTTCCAGTGAAGGGCAACGCACGTCTGGAAGGCAAAGCCCATCAGCAGCTCAATCGGATAGAACTCTCGCCATATGGTCTGCATTGGCCTGAACTGAATGAGGATTTGTCAATCAGGGGCATTCTCTCGGGTGACTACGGACAGATGTCAAACAAACCTTCAGGGCTCTAAAGCCAAGATGCCGCAAGCACAAGATGTAAAAACGAATCCGTGGATAGCCGCTGTCCTGGTCCTGGTCATCATGGCGTTGCTTGGCGGTGGTTTCTGGATCTTCTGGATAAGCAATGATAATCCTTACCGATATCGAGCCAAGCCGAGAAGGATTTGGAAAGACCGCGCGATTGCGGCGATCAGTTCCCAAACTGCAGATACTGCTTGGATTGACGCCGAAATCGCTCACACCAAGGCAAAAGTAACCGATTCAGATCTTCCCTTTGAGCGTTGGCTTTCTCCGCACGTCATTTTGATGAAAAATGGCGAGTGGATCGCTTATACCAACATTTGCAGAAAGCAAGATAGTCGCATCAATGACATTTTTATTGGCCGCGCTTCTGATGGAAAATGGTATTATTTGACGTATCACTTCTGCATCAGAATGTACACACTGGCCGGTCGACACTATGTGGAAGGGCAGCCTGAAAACATAACGCGATTCGCTAGGGAATATTACCTGCGTGAATTTGATGGGAAATCGGACGACTGCTTGCAACGGACCTGGATTTTAAAAAGGCGGTGAGCCTAATCAGACCGTTTGTTCCTCTACATCCGTTGCTGATTCTAAATCCGCTACTTGAAAAAGCTTGCACGGTTTTGGGAGTCCGCCTAAAAAGCCGTTCGTAAGCCGTCTCGCAACCTTGCGGGACGCTTGCTCGCGCTGCGACTGTTGTGTCTGTCTGCGGCGCGAGTCAAAACGAAAGGCAACATGTCTAACGGATCAAATGTTTCGGATGGTGGACTCTCCAGACGTGGATTTCTCAAGGGCATCGGTGTCGGTTCGGTAGCCGGCGGGCTTCTTTCGCCTGTCCTACCGACCAGCGCCGCGGAAAACGGCACATTCCGCGGACCTGGAGAGATTCCGGTTTCACTTAAAATTAACGGGCAAACTAAAAAGCTGAACCTCGAGCCGCGTGTCACGCTCTTGGATGCGCTGCGGAACCGGCTGGACCTTACGGGCGCGAAGAAGGTTTGCGACCGGGCGACTTGTGGCGCATGCACGGTGCTCGTTGATGGCAAGCCGGTGTATTCGTGCACGTTGCTCGCGATCGAAGCGGAGGACCGCGAAATCACGACGGTTGAAGGGCTCGGGACGCCTGACAAGCTGAATGCGGTTCAGCAGGCGTTCATCAAGCACGATGCGCAACAATGCGGGTTCTGCACGCCGGGATTTATTGTAGCTTCGACTGCGTTCGTGCGGAACAATCCAAACGCTAGCGTCGAGCAAGTGCGCAATGGGCTCGGTGGCAACTTGTGTCGTTGCGGCACTTATGCTGGGATGCTTCTGGCAGTAGCCGACGCATCCAAAGCGAAAGGAGGAGTTTGATTTATGCCAACAGCAAACTGGCCACCTGCAGAAAAACGTTCATTGATCGGCAAGCGGATCGACCGCATTGACGGTCCGCTCAAAACCACCGGGACCGCCAAATACTCGTTCGACGTGAATCGTCCCAACATGCTTTGGGCAAAGCTGGTCGTATCACCGTTCGCGAAGGCTGAAGTGGTCAGCATTGACTTGGAGCCCGCGAACTCTTTGCGCGGCGTGAAGGCCACATGGAAGGACGACGCGCTGCTCGGCAAAGAAGTGCAATATGCCGGGCAGATCGTCGCGGCCGTCGCGGCGGAAACCGAAGAGATTGCAAACGAAGCGATTCACCGCATCAAAGTGGAATACAAGCTGAGTGAGCATCAGGTGATCGATACGAATCCCGAGCTTTCGAAGGACAAACCTTCCGATAGGGAAACTGGCAAAGTCGATGAAGCTTTCCCGCAGGCTGATGTCGTGGTGAACGGTCAATACGGGCTTCCAGTGATCGCCCATTGCTGTCTGGAATCTCATGGCCAGGTCACTGAAGTGCGCGATGGCGAACTTTACGTCTGGCCTTCGACGCAGAACGTTTCCAAATATAGCGACCGCCTCGGCGAATCTGTCGACATTCCGCAGAACAAAATTCATGTGGAATGCCAGCACATGGGCGGCGGGTTCGGATCGAAGTTTAATTTCGACAAGTGGGGCACGATTGGCGCGTTGCTCTCAAAACAGACGGGCCGGCCAGTCAAGCTCCTACTCGACCGCGACATTGAACTGATGATTGCTGGTAATCGGCCTTCGGCGTACGCCAAAATGAAAGTCGGCGCGAAGAAGGACGGCACTGTCACAGCGGTGCAGGCTGAAGTGTGGGGCACAGGTGGAACTCAGGGCTACAATGCTCCGCCAATTCCGTACGTCTTCACGAAAATTCCGAACACCAGCCTTACGGGCAAAGGCATTCGCACGAATCGCGGCGGTCAGCGGGCATGGCGAGCGCCGAATCATCCGCAAGGCTGTTATATCACCATGTCAGCATTCTCTGACGTGGCCGCAGCGCTAAAAATGGACGAATTGGAATTCTTCCTGCACAACGCGCAGTTCACGGATCGGCCGGAAGTTTATCGCGAAGAATTGAAAATCGCTGCCGACCTGATCGGTTACAAACAAAAGGCACACCTTCGCGGCGAAGGCAAAGCGGATGGGCCGATCAAACGCGGCATAGGCATGTCGATGCACACCTGGGGCGGCCGCGGCCATCCTTCGGAGTGCGACGTCACAATCAATCCAGATGGTTCGGTGGAGACCAAAATCGGCACGCAAGACCTCGGTGTGGGCACGCGAACTGCGCTGGCGATTGTCATTGGTGAGACATTGGGTCTACCTGTCGAAGCCATCCAGGTGAACATCGGGAAGAGTGAGTATCCGACTTCCGGCGGTTCAGGGGGCAGCACAACCATCGGTGGTATTTCTACCTCGTCGCGTCTGGCTGCAACGGACGCGCTCAACGCTTTGCTCGAGGTTGTTTCAAAAAAGCTGAACGTCGAACCGGACAAACTCGAAGCCAGCGGCGGAGTGATTCGCGAAATCGACAAGCCCGACAATAAGATTGCATGGAAGGAAGCGTGCGCGATGCTTGGCCCAAATCCGATCACCAAGCGCGGCCAATGTGTCCCGGGCAAGGCTGTAACCGAGCATTTCATTGACGCGAACGTGGGCGGGGTTCAAATGGCCGACGTTTCGGTGGATACGGAAACCGGCATCGTCACGGTCAACGAGATGGTCGCCGTCCAGGACATTGGACTCGTGATCAGCCTTAAGACCGCCGAGAGTCAGGTTTACGGCGCACTGATTATGGGCATCACTTACGCGTTGTTCGAAGAATGCGTTTATGACGCGAAGACTGGACGAATGCTGAATCCTGATATGGAGTTCTACCGTTTGGCGGGGATCAAAGATATTGGCCAGCTCAAAGTTCACCTCATGACGGGCAAAGGCTATGATGAGCGTGGCGTGATTGGCCTGGGCGAACCGCCGGTTATTTCCCCTGGCGCTGCTATTGCTAATGCCGTCGCAAATGCCTGCGGCGTGCGCGTTCCCTATCTGCCGCTGACACCTGATCGGGTAATTCCAGTGCTCCTGCAACAGAAAGGAGGGATCGTTTAATGAAATCATTCGAATACGCAGCCCCCAAAACGCTCGAAGAAGCCACAGGCCTGTTGAGCGATCGCTGGGGCGAAGCCGAAATCCTCGCCGGCGGCACGGATCTGATCACCAGCCTTAAGCAGCAGCTTACATCGCCAAAGCGTGTCGTGAGCCTGAAGAATATCGGCGACCTGAAAGGGATCGAATCCAAAGGCAAGGGCCTCCACATTGGTGCAACAACCACCCTGGCCGAGTTGATTGCCAATTCCAGCGTTCAGCAGAACTTCCCGGCGCTGATCACGGCTGCAAAAAACATCGCCAGTCCGCAGCTTATCAACATGGGAACAGTCGGCGGCGAATTGTGCCAGCGGCCACGATGCTGGTACTATCGAAACGGCTTTGGACTGTTCGGGAGTAAGATGGAGACGTCGACCAAACTCGTAGAAGGCACCGAGAACGCCAGAGTTAACGCCGTGGCGACTACCAAAACATCGACGTCACTCGTGCGCGATGGCGATAACCGCTACCACGCGATTTTCGGCAACAATGGCCCGGCGCTGTTTGTTTCGCCTTCGAGCCTCGGCCCGGTATTCGTTCTCCTGGGCGCGACGATGATCATCGCGGGTGCAAAAGGCCAAACACGCGAAGTGCCTGCGGCGAAATTCTTCCAAACACCGAAAAGCGAAGCGGACCGCGAAACGGCGCTCAAGCCGAATGAGATACTCACGGCGATCGAAGTTCCGATTACGGGGCTGAAGAATGCCGTTTATGAGATTCGTCACAGGCAGGTGATTGATTGGCCATATGTGACGGCGGCGGTCGCGTTCGCGCAAAAGGGCGCATCGATTTCGGATGCGGCGATTGTCCTGGGACATGTGGCGCCGACGCCGTGGCCAGTCCCGTCGGCTGCCAAACTTCTCAACGGCACGCGCATTGACAATGCAGTCGCAATGAAATGCGGCGATGCCGCCGTGCAAGGCGCAAAGCCTCTGAGCAAAAACGAATACAAAATCCAATTAGTAAAAGTAGCCGTAAAGCGCGCCATTCTCGCTGCGGGCGGAATCGGGAAGGGAGTCGAAGGATGAATCAAGCCGAATCAGAAGCCCAACGTCACACCCCTTGCCGCCAGTTGCGGAGCAAGGAAATGTACTACCAATC
>Ga0066710_100002607_pt1 | contig 14676 bp, 12 predicted proteins | sample GraSoiAngelo_159_FD_79666 | JGI IMG/M metagenome (GOLD analysis project Ga0066710, IMG submission 79666) | Grasslands soil microbial communities from the Angelo Coastal Reserve, California, USA - 14_1009_16_40cm | ecosystem: Environmental > Terrestrial > Soil > Grasslands | place: USA...
GAAGAGGCCGCGCCCGGTCGTCCGCTCGCGCATCGGTGGCGGCTGGGCGGCGGGGATGCGCTGGCCCGAGATGCGCAGCCACGAAGCGCCCGGACCGGCCGGCCCGATCGAGACGTGGGTCGCCTCGCCACACGGCGCCGGGGACGCGCCGCTGCCGTCGATCGTGGACGTCCACGGCGGTCCGCTCGGCGCATGGGCACCGGCGCCGCACCTCGAGGTCGTGCTCCTCTGCGCGGCGGGCTATCGCGTGATCCTGCCGAACATCCGCGGCTCGCAGACGTACGGTCGCGACTGGATCCGCCCGCAGCTGGGCGACTGGGGCGGCGTCGACGCGGCCGACGTCCATGCCGCGATCGACCATGTCGTCGGGCTCGGCCTCGCGGACCCGGACCGCCTCGGCGCGTTCGGCCTGTCGTACGGCGGGTTCATGGTCAACTGGCTGGTCGCCACCTCGACCCGGTTCAAGGCGGCGGTGAGCGAGAACGGCGTGTCGAACCAGGTCTCGAGCTGGGCGGCCAGCGACACCGGCGTCGAGTACAACCGCACGGCGCTGCTGGGTTCGCCCGTCGATCGGGCCGGGGTCGATCGACTGTGGCGCCAGAGCCCCCTCGGCCACGTGGCGGATGTCCGGACGCCGCTGCTGCTCCTGCAGGGCGGCGCCGACCTGCGCTGCCCGCCGAGCGATAGCGAGCAGCTGTTCATCGCGCTCCGGGTGCTCGAGCGCGAGGTCGAGTACATCGTCTACCCCGACGAGTCCCACGTGTACATGGCCTCGGGCCGCCCGGACCGACGGATCGACCGGATGACCCGCGTCATCGACTGGTTCGATCGGTACCTGCGCGTGTAGCCGGTCAATTGAGGTCGCGCGGGATCTCCTCGGACCACTCGCGCTCGAAGAACGGCGCCCCGTCCAGCTCGACACGGAGGCCCACCCGCATGTCGTAGCTCGAGGCGCTCGCCAGCGTCGCCCCGTCGGCAACGACGACGATGCGCCGGCCGTCGCGCTCCAGGCGGTACTCGCACGCGTTCTCGAAGCGGCCCGAACCGGGCTCGCGCTCCGAGGCGGTCATGGCCAGGGTCTCGCCGACGTAGAGGGTCGACGCGCCGTCCGGGAGCACGCTGCTTTCGCCCTCGTGCGTGCGAATCGTGAACGTCCCGGCCTCGGGGTCGTCATCGGTTTCCCAGACGGACGGCTCCGAGGTCTCGCTGCCCACCGTGCGCAGGGCTGGCGGCTCCCCTCGGAAGCCCGGCGGCGCCACGAGCTCCCGGGCGGCGGGGACGAGCGGCAGCTCGAGGCGCGAGGGAGCCCTTGGGCCGTGGTGGATCGCGAGCTGGCCCGCGCCGGGCGACGGCCAGATGACCGGCCAGTGGGCGCCGGCGACGCTCAGCTGGACCCGATGGCCGGCGGGGAACCGGTAGCCGGCTGCTCGCAGCGGCACGCGAACCTCGTACTGCCTGCCTGGCTCCAGCGGCGTCGGGTGCTCGTGGGACTCGCGGTGGGTCAGGTTGAGGATGCCCTCGCTGACCTGCTCGACCGGCCCGTCGGGCGCGACGTCACCGAGCCGGACCACGAGATGCGCGACTGGCTGGCCGGCACGCACGTGGAGGATTGCGACGGGAACGCCGAGGACGTCGAGCGGCGCCTCGAGCGGAGCGCTCGTGTACGTCGGGCCGTTGTCGTTCTCGAGCCGAAGATCGGCCGCGAGGCCGTTCGGCGGGTGCCCGGCGCCCCAGCACAGCGAGCCGCCACGTGAGCCGGCCGTCGGCTGGTGCTCGAATCGGTCGATGCGATCCGGGCCCGTGGCGGCGGGCTCGAGGCTGCCGGCGCCGAGCCACAGGGTGCGCTGCTGCTGCCCGGCGGGCGGCCACACTGCGAGTGCCTGCCAGCGGCCGTTGAGCCGCGCCGGGAAGCGCTCGGGCGGTGTCGGGTCGCGCTGGAACCAGGTCAGGGCCGGCTCCCGGTCGGCGCCGGTGTCGGCACCCTTGAGCCAACGATCGAACCAGCGCACCGTCTCGTGCAGCCAGTCGATGTTCGGCGCGGGAGACGCACTGTGGGGCAGGCCGTGGACCCACGGCCCGACGATCGTCCGCCGCCCCGCCGAATTCGTGCAACGAGCCTGCATCCGGAAGGCGGCATCGACGTACTCGTCCATCCAGCCGGCGAGCTGGAGCACTGCCGCTTCGATGCGGCCGTGGTCCGGCGCGAGGGAGCCGCGGCGCCAGTACGGGCCGTCGCGCTGCTCGCGCGCCCACCGGAACAGCCACACGGGGGTCGCCTCGAGGCGCTCCCGCCACCGATCGAGCCAGTCGGCGCCCCAGCTCGACGGCAGGGCCGGCAGCGCGTTCATCGCCACCTGGCTGACGGCGTACTGCGCGAGCTCGCTCACCGTCATCGCGCCGCCGACGTAGTGGACGTCGTCGGTGTATCGGTCGTCCGTCGCCTGGACGGCGACGATCGCGCGGAGGTGCGGCGGCCGCGTTGCCGCGACCTGGATCGAGGTGAAGCCCCCGTACGACAGTCCCCACATCCCGACGGCGCCGGTGCACCAGGGCTGCGCCGCCAGCCACTCGACCGTGTCGTGGCCGTCGAGCGTCTCGGCCTCCGTGTACTCGTCGACCGCCACGCCGTCCGAGCTGCCGGTCCCGCGGACGTCGAGCCGGCAGTAGGCATACCCGCGCTCGGCGAGATACGCGGCGAGTGACAGGTCCCAGCCGGCCGACCAGTCGTCCTTCCGGTACGGGTCCATGTTCAGGATCGCCGGGAGGCGGGCGGCCGGGCCATCGTTCGTCCCCGCGGCGCGCGGCAGGAAGAGATTGGCGGACAGCTCGAGGCCGTCGCGGGCTGGGATCCGGACATCCCGCCGCACGTCGAGCCCGAGCGCTTCGTCCAGGTCGGAGGTGGGCGTGGACGCAGCGGTTCCGATCGGCACAGCCGGTCGAGCATACGGACGGCTCCCGACGGCTGTCGGCTATCGTCGCCGGGTGACCGGCACGCAGGACGGCGGGACGTACGACGCGATCGTCGTCGGGCTCGGCGGGATCGGGAGCGCGGCGGCGTACCGCCTGGCCGCTGCTGGCGGGGGCCGGCGGATCCTCGGGCTGGAGCAGTTCGAGCTCGGCCACGATCGCGGCGCGTCGAGCGACGTCTCGAGGATCACGCGCCTCTCGTACCACCGGCGCGAGTACGTCGAGCTCGCGATCGAGGCGCAGGCGTCCTGGCGGGAGATCGAGCGGGCATGCGGGGAGACGATCCTCACGATCACGGGCGGCCTCGACCTCGCGCCGCCAAACCCAGCGGAGTCGATCGACGACTACGCCGCCGCGATGACCGCCGCCGGCGTGGGCTTCGAGTGGCTCGATGCCGTCGAGGTGGCGCGGCGCTGGCCGACATGGCGGCTCGACCCCGACACGCGCGCGATCTTCCAGGAGGCTGGCGGGATCGCCGATCCCGAGCGCGGCAACGGCGCCCACCAGCATCTCGCGAGGGCCGCCGGCGCGAGCCTGCTGGAGCGAACGCGCGTCAGCGCCATCGACGACCGCGGCGGCGAGCTCTCGGTGCGCACCGACGATGGCCGGCGGTTCTCGACCGGATCGGTCGTGGTCGCGGCCGACGCCTGGACGAACGAGCTGCTCGAGCCGCTCGGCCACGCCCTGCCGTTGACCGTCACGCGGGAGCAGGTCACCTGGTTCGAGGCGCCCAACCCGGCCGCCTTCGATCCGGGACGGTTTCCGATCTGGATCTGGCTCGGCCGGCCGTCGTTCTACGGCCTCCCGACCTATCGCGGGCCGGGTCCCAAGGTCGCCGAGGACGTCGGCGGCCGCGTCACGACCGCCGGCGGGCGCACGTTCCTGACCGACCCGGACTGCCTGGCCCGGGTCGAAACGTTCCTCGCTGCGCGCATGCCCGGTTCGATCGGGCCGGCCGTCCGCACCAAGACCTGCCTGTACACCCTCACGCCCGATCGTGACTTCGTCATCGATCGCCTGCCCGAGCATTCCGGCGTGATCGTTGCGCTCGGCTCAGCCCACGCGTACAAGTTCGCCGCGCTGCTCGGCACGCTGCTCGCCGAGCTCGCGCTGGATCCGACGCGGCCCGCGCCCGGGCCCGAGCTTGAGCCGTTCGCCATCGACCGCCCTGCGCTGGCAACTTCGACGACGAATCTCGCGACCACTGCCTGAGAAGTCCACGAATCGCGTTGCGCAACCTGCCGTGAGCGTGCGAACCTAGCCGACGCACGGGCCACAGCGCACATCTGGCGACGGCGACACCCAGACTCGCCGCCGAAGGAGGAGCAGATGCGATCGTCCCAACGCCGCCGCGGAGCGGGCCTGCTGGCCATGCTCGGCTTGCTCGGGGGCCTGGTCCTCGTCGGGGTGGCGCCCGTCTCGGCGGCAGACCCGGTCGTCCTGCGCGCCGGGACGACCCAGGACCTCGACTCGACGAACCCGTTCAACACCATCCTCGTCGTCGGCTACGAGGCGTTCCAGCTCACCTACAACCTGCTCGTCGAGTTCGACAAGGACGCGCATCCGGCTGCGGGCTATGCCGACAGCTGGGAGCGCGCCCCCGACAAGGTGACCTTCCACATCCGGACCGGCATGAAGTGGTCCGATGGCACGGCGGCGACGTCCCAGGACGTCTGCTACTCGTGGGGCCTCGCGATGGCCGCGATCAAGGACGACACCAACGTCGGGGCGGGCTACCTGGACCCGAACGTCAAGGACGCGGGCGTCACCAAGATCGAGTGCCCCGACGACTCGACGTTCGTTGCCTCCACCACCGACCAGTCCGACCGCATCTTCCAGGTCTACATCCCGATCCTGCCCAAGCACATCTACGGCAAGGATGACTACAAGAAGATCGCGGACGAGAAGTTCGACGCGCCCCTCGTCGGCACCGGCCCGTACACGCTCGCGGAGTGGAAGACCGGCCAGTTCGCCCGGTTCGTCCGCAACCCGAACTATTGGGGCAAGCAGGGTTTCGAGGACGAGGTCGTGCTCCAGATCTACAAGAACTCGGACACGATGGTCCAGGCCCTCAAGTCCGGTGAGCTGGACTACGCGCACGGCGTCAACTCGGACCAGTTCAAGCAGCTCCAGGTCGATCCGACGTTCACGACCGTCGCCGGCAAGCTGAACGGCTGGTCGCAGCTCGCGTTCAATGAGTACACCAAGCCCATCAAGGACGGCGGCGCGTCGACGAAAGCGCTCCAGGACCCGGCGTTCCGCGACGCGCTCGGCTACGCCACCGACAAGCAAGCGCTGGTGGACCGCGTCCTGGGTGGGTTCGGCGACCCAGGTGACACGGCCATCCCGCCGGTCCTGGCTGACTGGCACGTGGCGCCGGACAACCCCCGCCATTTCAACATCGATCTCGCCAAGCAGAAGCTCGACGCCGCCGGCTACACCCTCGACTCGAACGGCAAACGCCTGGACAAGGAAGGCAAGCCGATCAACCTGCGGCTGGACTACCCCAACACCGACGACAACTATCCCAAGGTCGCCCAGTTCGTGACGTCGTGGTACGCCCAGCTCGGGATCGGCGTCACGTCCCAGGGCTTCGACAGCGCGACGCTCGGCGAGATCATCCTGCCGCCGGAGGGTGACGGGAAAGCGAAGTACGACATCGAGCTCTGGGGATGGGTCGGCAATCCCGACCCGAACGCCTTGCTCCAGATCTTCCGCTGTGACGCCATCGGGTCGTCATCGGACAGCCAGTACTGCAACCCGGCGTTCGACAACCTATATGACCAGCAGCTGAAGGAAGCCGGCACGGCTCGCCACGACACGCTGGCCAAGATGCAGAACCTGATCTACAACGACGCCCCATACGACATCCTGTACTACGAGGCTTCACTGGACGTGTGGCGGAACGACCGTTTCGCCAGCTGGCAGAGCATGCCGTCGGACGGCACCCCGCTCTTCACCTACGGCATCCTCGACTACACGCTGCTGACGGACGCGACGGCGGTGCCCACCCCGGGCGCGACTGTGCTGGCCACCGGCGGCGCCTCGGGCGCGCCGACATCGGCGCCGTCGACAGGCGGCACCTCGGGCAGCAGTGGCAGCACCGGGCTGCTCATCGTGCTCGTCATCGTCGTGATCGTCGCGATCGCGGGCTGGTTGTACTGGCGCCGGCGGAATGCGCCCAAGGTCGAGTTGGAGTAGGCCTCAGGTCTTCTCGCGAGACGTTCGAGGCCAACGAGCGCGTATGAGGGCCGCCCACGGCGGCCCTCATACGTCTACTGAGGCGATGCGAAACCGGTGAACGGCCGCTACCTCCTCCGGAAGGTGACGCAGGCAATCGTCACGATCGTGGCGATCGTCCTCCTGATGTTCCTGCTGTTCCGGATCATGCCCGGGTCTCCGGACCGCGCGGTCAAGCGACCGAACATCACGATCGAGCAGGTCCAGGCGCTCAAGGCGCAGCTCGGCCTGGACAAGCCGCTCGTGCCGGACCAGCTCGTGACCTACGTCCGCTCGACCCTGTCGGGCGACCTCGGCTACTCGTTCAAGTTCAGGGGCCAGCCCGTCACGGAGGTCGTCGCCGACGCCATCGGGCCGACCGTGCTCCTGATCGGGCTGGGGGAACTCATCGCGATCGTGGTCGGGCTGGCGCTCGGTTCGCTGTCCGGCTGGCGTCGAGGCGGGCTCGTCGACCGCGTCGGCAACGGGGTGAGCCTCATCTTGTACTCGATGCCGTACTTCGTGATCGGGATGCCGATGATCATCATCTTCGCGGCGGGCCTCCACTGGTTCCCGACCTCCGGGATGACGACATCCGGCGGGAGCAGCGACGCGGTGTCCCAGCTGGTCGACCTCGGCTCCCACCTGGTCCTGCCGCTGGTCGCGGTGTCGCTCGGCTTGATCGGGGGCTACTCGATCCTGATGCGCTCCTCGATCCTCGAGACCCGCGCCGAGGACTACATCACGACCGCCCGCGCGAAGGGGCTCCCCGACCGGCGGGTCCTGTGGACCCATGCGTTCCCCAACGCGCTGCTCCCGATGGTCACCTGGATCGCGATCAGCCTCGGGTATGTCATCGCGGGCGCGATCACGCTCGAGGTCGTGTTCAACTGGCCCGGCATCGGCACGCTGACCGTCGAGGCGCTCGATTCCCGCGACTACCCGCTGCTGCAGGGGATCTTCTTGCTCATCGCCGTCTCGGTCGTGGTGGCGAACCTGATCGCCGACCTCGTCTACGGACTCCTCGACCCCCGGGTCCACGCGTGACCGGACCCGCGGCCGCACAACCGACAACAGCCGCCGTTCGCCGTCTCGCCGCTGTCCGGCGATCCGCGGGCTTCGCGACTCGGTTCCTCGGGCGGACCGACGGCCTCGTCGGCGTGATCATCCTCGGGTTCTTCGCGTTCATTGCCGCATTTCCCGGCATCTTCGTGGGACCCCTCGAGGACGTCACCACGGCGACCGGCCTCCCGCTCCACGCGCCCTACGCCGCGCACGTGTTCGGGACCGACGAGCTCGGCCGTGACATCCTCAACCTGACCGTCCACGCGGCCAGGATCTCGATGACGATCGGGCTCATGGCCACGATCATCACCATCGTCGTCGGGGCGGTCGTCGGGATCGTCAGCGGCTACGTGGGCGGCGTCCTCGACACCATCCTGATGCGCATCGCCGACTTCTTCCTCGTCCTGCCGACGGTCGTGCTCGCGCTCATCCTCGCGCCCGTGATCCTCGACGTCATCGGCGCCGGCGCCGAGTTCGGCGGGATCCGGGCGACGCTGCTCGTCATCGTCGTCGTGATCGGCCTGACCAGCTGGGCGACGACCGCCCGGATCATCCGGTCCCAAGTGCTCTCGCTGAAGGAGCGGATGTTCGTCGACCGGGCGCGCGTCATCGGTTCGGGTCCGGGGCGGATCATGCGCCGGCACATCCTGCCCAACGTCGTGAACCTGATCGTGGCCCAGGCGGTTCTGACCTTCGCGGGCGCGGTGTTCACCGAGACGACGCTGTCGTTCATTGGTCTCGGCGACCCGGTCGCGCCGTCGTGGGGCCAGGTCCTGAACACGGCCCAGGCCGCAGGGGCGCCCGGCCTCGGCGCCTGGTGGTATATCGCCCCGCCGGCGGTCTGCGTCGTCCTCGTCGTCCTGTCGTTCACGCTCGTGGGCAACGCGCTCGACGACATTCTCAATCCGAAGTCGGCGAGCCGCCTCAGAGTGGTCGACGAGCCGTGACCGAGCAGCCCATACCCGCGATGCTGCCCCTTTCTCCAGCTGACATCCGGGGCCGCCGCCAGTGGCCGCTGCCCAAGCTGGCCGACCCGAATGCGCCGCTCCTCGAAGTCCGTGACCTCAAGACGCACTTCCGCCTCGGGCGGGCGTGGGTCCGCGCTGTCGACGGCGTTTCCTTCGGGCTGGCCGATGGCGAGGCGCTCGGCATCGCCGGTGAGTCCGCGTGTGGCAAGACCACGACAGCGCTGTCACTGGTCCAGCTCCTGCCCGGCAACGGCAAGATCCGCGGCGGGAGCGTAGAGCTCTTTGGGATCGACCTCGTGCAGAAGTCCGAGCGGGCGATGCAGCGCTACCGTTGGCGCGAGATCAGCATGGTCTTCCAGGGCGCGATGAACGCCCTCAACCCGGTGATCCGGGTCCGCGATCAGATCGCCGAGCCGATCCAGTACCGGTTGGACCAGCCGGAGGCGGCCGCGAGGCAGCGGGCCATCGACCTGCTCGACATGGTCGGCATCCCCCGCAAGCGCGCCGATGCGTATCCCCACGAGCTCTCGGGCGGGATGCGCCAGCGGGCGATGATCGCGATGGCCCTCGCCTGCGATCCGGCCATCGTGATCGGCGACGAACCCACCACTGCCCTCGATGTCATGGTCCAGGCCCAGATCCTCGACCTCCTGGAGCGCCTGCGCCGCGATCTCGGGCTGTCACTGATCCTGATCACGCACGACCTGTCGGTCCTCGCCGAGACGTGCGACCGGGTGCTGGTGATGTATGCGGGGCGCGTCGCGGAAGAAGGTCCCGTGCGCCGCATCTTCACGGCGCCGCGCCACCCGTACACCCGCAAGCTCGTCGGCTCATTCCCGAACCTCCATACGGATCGGCGGTCGCTCGCGGTGATCCAGGGCCAGCCGCCGGACCTGCTCACGCCCCCGCCCGGCTGCCGGTTCGCGCCGCGCTGCGACTTCGCGATGCCCGTGTGCACAGAGGTCGTCCCGCCCGAGGTCCGCTTCTCCGACGGCGTCCGCGTCGCCTGCCACCTGTTTCCCACGTCGGACATCGCGACGGTCGGGGGCTCAACTCTCGAGGGCTCAACTCTCGGGGATATGACCCAGAGATGAGCGAGCTGCTTCGGGTGAGCGGCCTCCAGGTCCACTTCCCGATTCGTCGCGCGCTCGGCGACGTGGTCCGGGGCCGGGCCGCGTCGGCCGTTCGCGCCGTTGACGGGATCGACCTGTCCATCCAGGAAGGCGAGGTCCTGGCCCTCGTCGGCGAATCAGGCTCGGGCAAGACGACGACCGGGCGGGTGATCGTCAAGCTGACGCGCCAGACCGCGGGCCGGGTCACGTTCGATGGGCAGGACGTAACCGACCTGTGGGGCACCCGCCGACTGCGGGCCTACCGGCGTCGCGTCCAGCTGATCTTCCAGGATCCCTACGAGACCCTCGACCCGAAGCAGACCATCCACGACTTTGTGGCCGAGCCACTCGAGGTCAACCACATCGGCCGGAGCGCGGCGGAGCGTGAGGTCATGATCGCCTCAGCGCTCGAGGCGGCCGGTCTTCGGCCTGCCGCGACCTACGCCTCCCGACACCCGCACGAGCTGTCCGGCGGCCAGCGCCAGCGCGTGGTAATCGCCGGCGCGCTCGCAGTGGGGCCGGAGCTCGTCGTCGCCGACGAGCCGGTGAGCATGCTCGACGTCTCGATCCGGACCGAGCTGCTCCGGCTGATGCTCGACCTCCGCAAGGAGCGGCACCTGACCTACCTCTTCATCACCCATGACCTGTCGATCGCGTGGGTCATCGCCGACCGGATCGCCGTCATGTACCTCGGCAAGATCATGGAGATCGGGCCGGCGAACCGAGTGATCTCAGTGCCTCGCCACCCGTATACCGCAGCGCTGGTCTCGGTCGCGCCATCGCCCGAGCCGCCGGCGCCGGGCGAGCGAGCGAAGCGCACGATCCTCGTCGGCGAGACGCCGGACGCATCGGCGATTCCGGCTGGCTGCCGGTTCAACACCCGGTGTCCGCTGGTCTTCGACAGGTGCCGCGTCGAGGAGCCGCCGCTCATCGACCTCGGCGACGGGCAATCCGCGGCGTGCTGGCTCGCGGAGCAGGCGACGTCGACCGGCGGCATCGCGGACATGCTGCCGAACGCGAGGCGACCGCTGGGGCTCGCGAGTCCCGCCGCGCAGCGGCTCGCGAGCCAGGCCGCTCTGTAGATCGGGGAGGAAGCGCGGGGGAGTCGCGCCGGGTCAGCCGGCGAGGATCGGTCTTCCGCCTCGATCGTGGGCCGCGTCGAGACAAAGGGGCCTGTCGCCGCGCGCGTCGCGCCCGCCAAGGCGCCCGAAGTGGAACCAGGGTGCGTCGTCGCCGGTCCCACTCGCTTCGAGGCGGCACCCACACGCGGCGCAGGTCACGGGCGCGATCTGGCCGTCGCGGACGGCGCGCTCCAGCCGAGCCAGCGAGTTCATCTCGAGCGACATGGCATTTCCTCCGACCTGATCCGGGTCGTCATCTGAAGTGTCCGGTCGGAAGCGCGCGGCGTCGACGGTCGTTCGGTTCCCGTTCGGTTGCGATCCGGTTAAACCGAGAAGTCGTACTCGTCGATGTCGATGACCGGCTCGTAGCCGATGTCCTGGTAGATCTTGTTCGACGTCGGATTGGCAAGATCCGTGAACAGGAACACGAACTCGCGCCCCGAATCGAGCTGGAGCTGCGACGCCTCGGCGACCAGATTGCTGGCATAGCCGCGGCGACGGTCGGGCGGCGGCGTGTACACCGGCCCGACCCGGATGCCGTGCGGCGTGAGCCCGCCGACGCCGGTCAGGGATACGACGCGGTCGTTGTCGACCCAGAGGTACGGGGTGCGCCCAAGGCCTCGCAGCCAGCGCTCGGCCACGCGGTCCCAGTCCTGCGGCGGGCCGCCGGTGAGCGCCTCCTCGTGGAAGGCCTCGACCCACGCGGCGAGCAGGCCATGATGCGACTGGTCGGCGAGGATCATGTGGCCGGACGTCGGGCGCGGCGAGATGACCTGCCGCAGCCGAAATGCGCGTTCGTGGCGGACGATCGTCGCCGGGACGCGGGTCGCCCGGGTCCAGCCCTCGGCGAAATGCTCGGCGGCCATCGATGGCCCGACGACGCCGGGCAGCGTCTCGTCCATGAGGTCGTCGACGAGCCGATGCGCCGCGCCTGGATGGTCCATGACAGACAGGACCAGGCGCCACGGCGGCGTTCGAATCGCCGCGCCGACAACACGATCGCCGTGCAGGACGGTGGCGAGATACGGCGCGGCGTCGTACGAGCTCGGATCTTGTTCGATCTGCGAGCAGATCCCGAAGATCAGGTTGTGCTCGGCCTCGCGCGCCTCGAGGAACTCCCCGGCGAGGTCCATGAACCCGCGAACCGAGCTCGCCCGAAGCACGTCCACAGGCTGAGACTAGCGGCCGATCGACCCCGCGTTTCCGTGCCCGAGCGATACGCTCAACGCGTGATGCGAGCCGTCGTGCAGGATCGATACGGGCCTCCCGAGGTCCTGCACATCGAGGAGGTCGAGCGGCCGGTGCCGGGTGATGGCGAGGTGCTCATTCGGGTGCGGGCATCCTCGGTCAGCCAGACCGACACGCACATCAGGGGCGCGCACCCGTTCTTCTGGCGGCTCATCGGTGGATGGCGCCGCCCGAGGTGGCGAACTCGGGGTGTCGACCTCGCCGGCATCATCGAGCACGTCGGGCCCGGTGTCACCGAGTTCAAGGTCGGCGACGAGGTTTTCGGGATGGTTGGCTGGCTCGAGGGCGCGCATGCCGAATACGTCTGCCTCAGGGAGAGCGGATCGATCGCGCACAAGCCCACGAACCTGAGCTTCGAGGAGGCGGCCTCGATCTGCGACGGCGCGATGCAGGCGCTCGCGACCCTCCGCGTCGGGGAGGTTCGCGAAGGGAGCCGAATCGCCATCTACGGCGCGTCGGGCTCGCTCGGGACAGCCGCGGTCCAACTTGGAAAGCATTTCCGCGCCCATGTCACCGGGGTCACGAGCACGCGGAACGTCGAGCTGGTCAGATCGCTCGGCGCCGACGACGTGATCGACTACACCCGCGAGGATCTGGCGAAGCGAGGCCCGGTCTTCGATGTCGTGATCGATGCCGTCGGCAAGTACGCGTTCCACTGGGGGCGGCGAGCGCTGAAGCCGGGCGGGATCTACGTCGAGACGGATTTCGGCCCGCGCAAGCTCGAGACGTTCGTCATGTGGATCGCGAGCCGCTGGGTCGGCAGCCGCAAGCTGCGCTTCGCGAGCGGCCGGCGATCAAAGGCGGACGTGCAGTTCATGAAGGAGCTCATCGAGGCCGGCGCCTACCGCCCGGTGATCGATCGGACCTACCCACTCGAGCAGGTCGTCGAGGCGCACCGTCGCGTCGAGACCTGGCACAAGACGGGCAACGTCGTCGTGACGTTCTGAGGGCCCGCTGGGATTCGAACCCAGGACACGAGGATTAAAAGTCCCCTGCTCTGCCACTGAGCTACGGGCCCGGGCGAAAGCCTAGCCGACGGCGCACGTCGATAGCCCGCCCGTACACTCGCCGCGATGGCTGAGACGGGCTGGCGGATCGTGCTCATCACGACCGTGCAGCCGATCGCCGAGAACCTCCTGCCCGTGCTCCTGCAGCTGGGCCACGAACCGGTGGCGATCCTCAGCGCAAGGCGACCCGCCGGGCAACCGGTGCCGCGCCTCGACTTCCCCGAGCTGAGCGACTCGTCCGCGCCACAGGGCGTCGACGTCGTCCTCGCCCGTGACAAGGCGTCGATCGCGCCGCTGCTCAGGACGTATCGGCCGGACCTCGCGATCTGCTGGGGCTTCCCCTGGCGGATCCCGCTCGCCGCCCTCGAGGTGCCCCGGCTGGGCTCGATCAACCAGCATCCGGCGCTGTTGCCGCGCCATCGCGGACCGATCCCGATCTCGTGGGCCATCCGCGACGGCGACGCCGACTACGGCGTGACCTGGCACCGCATGGATGCGGATCTCGATACCGGCGGGATCATCGCCCAGACCACCGTGCCGATGGAGGACGACGACTTCGACTACCTCGCCATCGGCCCTCGGTTGCTCAGTGCCGCGTTCGACCTGCTGCCACGGGTCTTCGAACGGCTTGCCGCCGGCGACCCGGGCGATCCCCAGCCCGCCGACGGAGGCGCCTGGGCCGGCCACTTCGGCGAGGACTACGCCGCGATCGACTGGCACCAGCCAGCCAGGGCCATTCACAACCAGGTTCGCGCCTGGGCGTTCGTCACGCCAACGAATCCCGTTCGCGGCCCGATCGCCGAGCTCAATGGCGTGCGGGTCCGCATCACTCGCACGAGCCTCGTCGAGCCTGGAGCGAACGGCAACGGGCCCGGTGCGATCCGCCTGGAAACAGGCGACGGCCCGATCTGGGTCGTCGCCTGGGAGCCTGCCGAGGCCTGATCAGGCCGCGTCGAAGACCCACTTGCGCGGGTCGCCATTCCCGAGATCCGGAACGCCCGCGGTCTCGAGCGCGCCGAGGACCAGCAGTCTGCGGAACGCTGCGAACGTCAGCACGTGGGCGATCAGGCCGCCGTAGGTGTACGTCTCGATCGGCTTGTGCTGCGCGTCGATGAACGTCTCGTCGAGCCGGCCGCCCTCGACGACGCGGCGCACCTCGGCGAGGAATGCCGGGCCCACGACCCCAAGGCGGTCGCGCATGGCATCAAGCGATTCGTGGCGCTCGACGTCGAAGCTGTACGGCCGGCCGCCGATGACGTTGACCCACATGTTCATCTGCCCGACGAGGCGTGACAGCAGCTTGCGGATGGTGGGCTCGTTGTCGATGCCCTCGACGCTCAGCTCGATCGGTCGATCGAGCACGGTGTCGTCGACCTTCGCCGCCCGCTCGATCATCTCGCCGACCAGCCAGAGGTGGTGCTCCACCATGCGTACGACCAGGTTCATCGTCTTCTCCTCGCTATCGCCCGGCAGGCGGAGTCCGCCCGGCGGGTGGAAATGCACGTCGTTGGGTGATGCGAGCTGGATCTGGCCGGGTCGATCGCGCCATGCCGACGGCGTGACGCCGTAGGCGCGCGTGAAGGCTCGGGTGAACGCCTCGTTGGAGGAGTAGCCGGCCTCGACGGCGAGATGCAGCACGCCGTCCCTGCCCGTGACCAACCGGTAGGCGGCCCGCTCGAGCAGGATCCGCCGCCGGAACGCGGCCGGCGGCTCGCCCGCCGTCGCGCTGATCAGCCGGTCGAAATGCGACCGGCTGAGGAACAAACGAGCAGCACGCTCGGTGGCACTCGACTCGTGGTCGTCGAGGTCGGCGGCCAGGTCGTCGATGAAGCCTAGGAACGTGTCTCGCTCGATGCCCATGTGCCCATCCTGCCGTCCCGCTGCGGCGAGCGCTTGATCGCATTCGCCGAAACGGACTAGGTGGCTCGGTCGTAGACCTCCGGGTTGACGGGCGTGGGCAGGTGCTCGC
>Ga0066710_100002610_pt1 | contig 14670 bp, 18 predicted proteins | sample GraSoiAngelo_159_FD_79666 | JGI IMG/M metagenome (GOLD analysis project Ga0066710, IMG submission 79666) | Grasslands soil microbial communities from the Angelo Coastal Reserve, California, USA - 14_1009_16_40cm | ecosystem: Environmental > Terrestrial > Soil > Grasslands | place: USA...
ATGTCCATGTCCTTGATCCGCGCGTGGGCGTCGACGTTGACGCGATCGTTCGGGAACGGAGGCCCTTGCCAGCGCACGTCCCACGGAGTGCCCTCGATCTCCTTCAGCCCGCGGGCGACGGCGGATGAGGGCCCGACCCGCTCGCGCGAGCCGAGACGGCGGTTCAACTCGGGCCGCTTACCGACCCGGTATCGGGTGGCGCCTCCCTTGGTTGGGGAGCGCTGGACCAGCGGCCCGAGCGCGGCGAGCGTGGCCCGATCCCCGGCCGCGAGATACTCCTCGATGGGCTCGACGGGCTCGACGATGTGGGTGTCCGCGTCGAAGATGCGATAGCCTGAGCGTGCCATCGCCCACCTCCTGCGGCGCGAAGCTTAACACTTCTGAGGAGGGTTGTGCCGCCTACTCCTGCTTCGGTTTGCGGGCGCTCCTGGCACGGACTCCGGGCGCGCTTTTGCCGGTTGCTTTGATCCCGAGCATCTGACGGACGGCTTCGACCCGGTCGCCGCGAATCCGGCGCCGTGCGATGCGGGCCTGGCGAGCCGTCTCACTTTCCTGCCGAGCGAATTTCGCCGCGAGCTTGATAGCGTTGTCTCCCTTCGAATCGGCTAGTTCCAATCTAGCGTGGAGTGCCTCCTCGGCCAAGATCCCGCGCGCTCGGCTAGCTCAAGCGCACCGGTGGCTCTCGAGTCGTGGGGAAATGACCACGCCGCGGCTTTGACCGGGTTGATTTCACCCCAAATCCGATGAGTTCAAGCAGTCCGGGGTGGCCATCGGCGCGGAAGCCGCGTTAAAAATTGACAAATCGAGGCGTCGCTCTTGGGCTCACTATGCTGGCGCGCCCTTTGCTCGCGTCGCCCGGGTCGTGCCGCAGCGCTCAGGCACCCAAGGGGCGATGAACGAGGAGGACTTGCGCGCTACGGTGCGGGTTCTGCTGCAGAGCGGGCTACTGCCGGAACGCCGGCCCGATCGGACGTGGGGACGTCCGGGCCGAAGCTCTGTCTGTGCCGTGTGCGCCCTGACGATCAGCCGCGATGAGATCGAGTTGGAAGCCCACTTCGGGCTCGACGTCTACCACGTGCACACCCAATGCTTCACCGCCTGGCAGCAGGAGGTCGACCAGGGGTCGCGGTGAGGACGGTCGTCCTCGCGCTCATTTTGTTCCTTCTGGCGACACCCGCGGGCATCAGAGCGCAAACGCGTGCGCCCTCCAGGGACAACGCGGCAGAGCCCGCGTTTGTCGAGATGCTTCGCCAGGAGGATCCAGCCGTCGCCGAACGGTACCTCGCGCTCCGAGACGCACGGACCAAAGCCATGGCCGAGCTCGAGCGGTCCCAGCAACGCTACAACGCGGTCGGCGCCGAGCTGCGCGCGGTGGCCCTCCCGCAGCTCAGGGACGCCCAGCGGCGGTACGCCGAGAGCACGATGGCGCTGCTGGACTTTCTCGACGCACGCGATCGACGTCTGCTGGAGACGTATCAGGAGCAGATCGGCCGCATCAAGAAGGTCGTGGAAGAGCGAGCCCGCACGCGCGAGGAATTGCAGCGGATGCTTCAAGAAAATAATGCCGCCCGCCGACGGTGAAGTCGACGGGCGGCGGTGTTACCACAAGGCTGCACCGGATCGCCCCGAACCCTACCGCCGCAGCCCCCGAGCGGTCGACCAGTGGAAATGCAAGCGGCTCGCCGAACGTGGAACGTATTGATATATCGAAGGGACGATGACGGAACTCGCTACACAACAGCAAAAGCGTCAATCTTTCCGGCGCCCACGAACTGACCGATCCACGAGACCTCGAACGCCACGGCCCGATACGCGCGACGCTTTTCCGACATTCACAGATCACCCCGATGCGGCACACGCGTTCTATTCGCTACTTGCGGGACGGCCTTTGGATTGCACCTTTACACGCCAGGAAGGAGCAGTCATGAGTGCGTGCCCGGCGTGTGGAAAACCGTTTCGTTCCGAAGATGTGGTGACGTCTCGATTAGGCCAAATTCTTCACGGTCGGTGCGTCGAGCGCTGGCGGAACGACGCCGACGGCAACGAGGCCCCGGAAACTTTTCCGACTGATTAACACTCCTCAGCTCAGCACGATCCAGCCCCAGAGACCGCAAGGGCGGAACAGACGCGCGATCAGAGACGCGCCTGCTCCGCCCGTCAGACGAGGTTAGTGATGTCCTCCGCGCCCGTGGCCGTGCTCTTCCTCGTGCCACGGGTGTGGGCCGACGACCACAACGTTGGAGGGGTGCATGCGGCCGTAGGCGGTCGGAAGCGCCTGGACGCGTCGCGGAACTCGGTGCGCCGGCACGAACATCCACGGCCCCTCGTACACTTCCGCGATGAACCAGGCCCCGTTGTAGAACCGGTAGTACCGCCCGGCGTGGAAATACATCGGCGAGCCGGACTCGATGACGAGCACCGGTTCCGGCGCGACGACGACGGGAGGCGCGACGACGACCGGTGGCGGCTGTGGAGCGACCACGACCACGGGCCGTGGCGGTGGCGGCGTACCGATCCGGATGCCGATGCTGACGTCGCCGCCGGTCGCCGGTGAGTGAGAGCCGATGACGCCAACCGCGGCGAGCGTGACGACAGCCGAGAACGTGGCGATACGCTTCATGGCGAGCCCCCTTCGTCGAGTTCGTCGGTCGGACACGAGCGTTGGCAAAGCCCGGGCGGATTGTGCAGCGGGGATGCCAAAGGTTCTTCGCAAAGTCTCCTGAATTTACAGGGACATCGGGCGTCGACACGTTCGCGCGAGCGTCACCAACGTGCCGCCACGACACCAGGTTGACACTTCGCGATATGCTCCGCGCATGGACGAGTCGAACGCCGGCTATCTCCCGGCGACCGACATGCCGCGATTCATCCGCGAGATGATGGAGTTCGTTCAGTTAGGTGAGGCGGACATCGCTGCGATCCGTGACTCGGCGCCGATCGTGCTGCGTCACGCCGAAGCTCTCACGGTTGCTCTCTACGAGCGGTTTCTCGCCTTGCCGCGCTCGGCGCGCTTCTTCCTGCGGGAGGACGGGAGCGTCGACACCGAACGGTTGGAGCGACGCAAGCACAGCCTGGCCCGCTGGCTGCGCGAGACTGCCGCGGCGGCGGTGACGTCGGAGTTTTCCTACTACCTGCTCAACGTGGGACTCGCTCACAGCCACCGCGCGAGCGGGCCGGGCGGGACGATCCCTGCGCATCTGATGATCGGCGCGATGAGTCTCGCGCAAACGGCGCTCGCCGGCATCTTCGACGGCGAGCTCGAGGGGTCGGAAGCGGCCGCGGCGAGCGAGGCGTGGAACAAGCTCGTGCTCGTCCACCTGAGCGTGCTGCTGCTGGGCTACCTGCCGCCGCGGCGTCTTCCCTGAGAACGCTCAGAGCTTCTCGATCATCGCTTCGGCGCCACTGACCTCGAACTTCCCCGGCTGCTCGACGTTGAGCGCCTTGACGACGCCGTCGTCGACCAGCATCGAGTAGCGCTGAGAGCGAACGCCCATACCGCGGGCGGTGAGGTCCATGTCGAGCCCGAGCGCCTTGGTGAACGTGGCGCTGCCGTCGGCCATCATGCGCACCTTGCCGCCGGCCTTCTGCTCTCGCCCCCACGCGCCCATCACGAACGCATCGTTCACCGCCACGCACCACACCTCGTCCACCTTCTTCGCCTTCAGCTTGTCGTGGTTCGCAACGTAGCTGGGCACGTGCTTCGCCGAGCACGTCGGAGTGAATGCGCCAGGCACGCCGAAGATCACGAGGCGCTTGCCCTTGACGAGCTGCGACACCGTGAAGTTGTTGGGACCGACGGTGCAGCCGGGCGTCTCCGTGTCGATCATCTCTGTCAGCGTTCCTTCCGGAAGTCGATCGCCAACCTTGATGGCCATCATCGTGTCCTTTCTCAGGGCGTGAGGTTCGGTCGAGACGCTACGTGGGGGCGACGTCGACGACGATGTTGCCGGTGACCTTGCCGCTCTCCTGGGCCTCGTGGGCCTGCACGATCTGGTCGAGGGGAAAGCGGGCGCCGATGACGTGGGTGAGGCGGCCGGTCGCCGCGAGCTGCGCGACGTCGCGCGCCGCCTCGTCCTTCGCGCGCTCGGGCATCGTGTAGATCAGCACGGGTCGAACCGTCGCGTTCTTTGCCATGAGCGCATAGAAGGGGAGCTTCGGCTCGGGGTCACCCATCGAGGCGTAGCTCGCCACGATGCCGTTGGTCTTGATCACTCGGGCGCTGACCGCCACGTTGCCGCCGAAGTCGACGTCGACGATGCGATCGACCCCCGCTCCCCCCGTGAGCCGCAGGATCTCCGCCGCGGCGTCGCCCGTCCTGTAGTTCACCGTGTGATCGGCGCCGGCGGCGACGGCCACGGCCGCCTTCTCCGCCGAGCTGACAGTGGCGATGACGGTCGCACCCGCCCACTTCGCGAGCTGGACGGCGTAATTCCCCACGGCGCCCGCGCCGCCGGTCACCAGCACGACCTGCCCGTTGATCGAACCGTCCGCGAACAGACAACGGTGGGCCGTGACTGCCGGGATGCCGAGGCACGCGCCTTCGGGGAACGTCGTGTTCGGCGGCAAGGTGACGGCGAGGCGGGCCGGAACGATCGTGTACTCGGCCGCCGTCCCCCACGCCCGTTGCCACTGCACGATGTAGAGCCACACGCGCTCGCCCACTCGCGAGGCGGGCACGCCGGGGCCGACTTTGTCGATGACGCCGGCGCCGTCCTGGTGGGGTACCACGCGGGGGAAGCCCATCGGCCGAGATCCGGCTCGCGACTTCACATCGGTGGGGTTCAAACCGGAGGCGACGATCCGCACCCGAACTTCGCCCGGGCCCGGCTCCGGGATCGGTATCTCACCGACCCGCAGGACCTCGACCGCCGGGCCGTTTTTCTCGTACCAGGCCGCCCGCATCGTGGCCCGGATAGTACATCGCCCCGACGCTCAGCGCGCGCGACCTCACTCGGTCGTCGGCGCCTCCGCCAGCAAGTAAGACGTGACCCGGACGGCGACGATGTAGCCTGATTCGCCTTGCTCGACCCGCATCACGCGTCCTCTGGCAGCCATCCGCCAGGGGTCGCCACCGGCGAAGTCGCGGAAGACGAGCCGGAACGTGACGGACTGATCGGGGGACAACGGCTGATCGGTCTCGAAGCGAGCCCCGTACTCGTTCACGTCCTTGGTCGTCCCGGAGTGGTCGTCGATCTCGACGGGGACGGAGACGTAGTAGCGCGGGATTCGCCGGCGCTCAGGGCCGACGAACCGCAGTATCCGCTCTTGTTCTCGAGGTGGCCGTCGCATCGTCGTGTGATGTGACGCTGCGGCCCCCAAGTTGGTCCCGCAGGCGTCGGCATCAAGCAGAGCAAAAATCTGACCAATCGAGAACAGCGTGGGTTTCTGCGGCTCCGCGGGGCGGGATAGATCGGATGTTGACTAGATGTAAGGGGCTCCGGCAGAGCGTCAGTCGAGATGGATCTCGTCGACGCGAACGGCGACGACGAACGTCTCTCCAGATTCCTCGACGCGGAGCACGACGCCCGTCAGGTCGATATGCGTGTAGTCGCCCGCGATGTGTCGGAACACGAGGCGGAGGGTCAGCACTTGGCCGCAGATGAACCGATGGGTGGACTCGAAGCGGACGCCATCTTCACTGACATCCACCGTGGTCCCGGTCCCATGCGCGGACTTTACCGGAAGCCGCACGTAGTACCGCGGCGTCCGTCGGCGTTCCACGCTGACGGGCGCGGGCGTTGCCACGCGTTCCGAACGGGGCCATCGCATAGTCCCGTGAGGCTGCGGGCCCGGGCCGGGCCGGCAAACGTCACGGTGGAATAAGCAGCAAGAAGCTCACCACGGGCCACTGATCGGCGTTTTCGCTACGAATACAGCGCTTCGCGGCCTCGACGGGGTGTTGCTGTAACCGATTTCGGCATCCCCGGAAGGCTGTCTTGTAAACCTTTCCCCCACGATGCTCGTCAACCCGAAGTAGGGGGGGCGCTGAATGGGCCTCGTTGTGCGGCTTCTGGGCGCCGCAGTGCTCCTGGTGGGTACGGCGGGCTTGGTTCGGCTGCTCCTCCGCAACCCCGAAGGCGTGCTTCCCGTCGCCGTTGTGGCCTGGTGCCTGCTGATTCTTACCCTGACCGTCCTGTTCGTGATCCGTGGCGGGTGGGCGGCGACGGGAGAGAAGTCCCTCCTCCGCTTCCTGGCGTTCGGCCGTGCCTTCGTCCTGCTCTACGGCTTCGTCTTCGTCGGCGGCCTCATCCTGGTCATCGTCGCCTTCGTCATGCTCTGATCGCCGCCGTTCCGACTGGCCGGCGGAACCGTCACGATGTCGTTAGCGCGACATCCCGGGTGATCGCTGGAAGGGTGCCGGGTCCTGCGCGACTTGACGGAGCGCGGCGGTGAGGGTGCTGATCTGGACCGGCTTGGCGATGACCATATCAACGCCGTGGTCGACGCACTCCTGGTCCTCCAGCAAAAGATCCCAGCCGGTGAGAACGATGATCTTGATGCTCGGCCGATGGAGCTTGCACGCCTTCGCCACCTGAAGGCCGTTGAGCCCGGGCATGGCGAGATCGGTGAGCAAGACGTCGAAGGGCTGCCGGCGGAATGCCTCGACGGCCTTGGGTCCGTCCTCGACGGCGGCCACGAGGAAGCCACGGTCCCGCAGCTCATCGCGCAGCAGCTCGCGGAACTCTCGAGCATCTTCGGCCAGCAGCACCCGGAGGTTGGACATCGACTCGGTAATCGGCCGCCAGCCGGCGCTTCCGGACGGCCGTCCGGCTCATCCTGGTATCCTGCCGCCGAGGAGAGAAGCATGACGACGACAGGGACGGTGGTGCTCCAGGAGCTGCTGACCACGCGGGTGGCGCGGTACGTGGACCGGGTGGCCGATTGGGACGCCTTCGCGGACGCACGCGTCGAGGGGTACCGGCGCGCCCAGCATCGCTACATCGGCTCGGGAGCTTCGGGCAAGACGGACGCCCGCGCGATCCAAGCCGAGCATTTCACACTGAGCGTGATGTTCGTCCCGCCAGGACAGGGCAACGCGCCCCACACCCACGAGGTCGAGGAGGTGTTCTTCATCCTCGACGGCAAGGTAAAGGTCTTCTTCGAAGACGGCGCCGGCGGGCGGGCCGAAGCCGTGCTCGGTCGCTGGGACTGTGTGTCCGCCCCGGCGAACGTGGTTCACGGCTTCGAGAACGTCGGGCTCGAGCCGGCGTACCTGCAGGTGATGCTGGGCCGCGCCCAGCCCGACCTGATGACGTACGTCGACCCCGGCCTGCAGGCGGCGCGCGACGCCCACCTGGCCGAGCGCGCGTGACGCCTACCTCTCGTATTTGAACGAGACGTTCACGCGGGCGCGAAATGCGGTGACCTTGCCCTTGTCGATCGTCACGTCGAGCCGCGACACCTCGGCGACTCTCAAATCGCGCAGGCTCTTCGACGCGGTCTGAACGGCATTCTTGACCGCGTCTTCCCACGACGTCGTGCTCGTTCCGACCAGATCCGTGACCCGATAGACGCTCTCGTTGGCCATGGCCGCCTCCTGATTTGGCGCACGACGGATAGCACAGTCAGGTAGCGCTCGCAATCCGCGCCGCCCTTCATGCTCGTCACCGCCGGTCATCGAGCCGCGTCAGTAGCAGACGATGTTTTCGAGGAGCGTGCAGTGGACGGCGGGCTCTGGCGTCAGCGCATTCCACAGCGCCGAGAACGTCGAGAGGACGACGGAGAGGGCGAGGCGGTCGCCGTCGCTGTTCCACTTCAGGAGAAAGGGCTCGGCGGCCCGGACCAGATGGTCGTGTTGCTCGGGCGTCAGGGCCGCCCACTTCTGAAGACCGAGTGCCGGGAGCGCACCGACGATCTCACGAGCCACATCCTGCGGGCCCTGCGACTGCTGGCGCGGCTGCTCTGGCGGGGCCGCCGTGGCGCACCCGCTCAGCACCACCCACAGCAGAACGAACGCGGCTCGCCTTATGGTCGCTTCACTCGCACGCGCTGCCCTTGGTAGCCCAGAGTGATGCTGTCGTCGTTGATGGCTTCGACGATCACCTTGCCGTCGAGCGTCTGGCCTTCCACGAACTTTCGACCGCTGAGAAATACCATCCGATCCCTCGGGTCAACCGCCCACACCAGCACCTCGAGCTTGAACTTTTCCATCGCGTCGCGAAGCTCGGGCCCGACGTCAGGCGTCGACGGCACCGGCGGCGCTGCCGCCACGGCCGGTGCCGGAGCCACCGCCCCCGCAGCCGGCGGCTGAGTGCTCTGGGGCGCGACGGGCGCCGCGCGACCGCCGCTCGGGCGCTCAGCCGGCTCGATGCTCGCTCGCTCCGGCGCTCGGCCCGGTGGTGTGGGCTGTCGGGCCGGCTCGACGGGCTTCGGCCGTGGGGCCGATACCACAGGGGGACGGACAGGTGGCGCAGGCGCTGCCGGCGGCTGGGCGGCAATCACCGGAGGCGGCGCTGCGGTCGGGGGCTGCTGGACGGCAGCGGATCCGGGAGCGGGAGTCGGCGAGACGGTCGGAGGCGGCGGAACGGTGGTAGGAGCGGGCGTGATCGCCGCGGCTGGCAGTGGGCTCGCGGCGCGGGGCGCCGGAGTCGCGATCGTCGGAACGGGGAGTTCGAGAGGAGCCGGTGTCGGGGCCTGCGACCCGAACCGGGGCCAGAGCAGCACCAGCCCCAGCACCAGGGCGTTCAGCACCAGCGCGCCGGCGGCGATCCACCTCCAGGGAATCTGGCGCCGACGCTCGCCGCTTCGCATTCTCTGGGTCGCTGCAGTGACGGGTGTGCCGTCAATGCTGCGGCTCTCCTGAGCTTGCTTGAGGGCCTTGAGGATGTACGACATCAGCGTGCGCTCGACAGCAACGGAGCCTCGCGCTCCAGTCGCGCGCTGAGCCTGGCCAGTGTCTCCGCCCCGGCGATGCCGTCGGGCTCCAGCAACTCCTTCCGCTGGAACGCCAGCACCCGAGTCTTCAGCTCGTCATCGTAAACATCGCCCCTCGCCGCCGACTGCGTACCGTCGAGCTCGTCGAGTCGCCGGCGGAGCCAGTCCACGTCCTGGCCGCGCATGCCGGGCACCAGCACTCGCTTGACCCCGGGCGGAGGTTTCCAAACGAACGAGAACGTCCCGTCCCAGCGGGCTTCCACCTCGGACACGGGGACGGTGAGGACGCGCTCACCGAACTCGAGCGTGGCGGTGTCGCCGTTGATCGCCGTGACCGCCGCGTACGCACGCCTGCCGTCGCTGGCGACCAGCTTGATCACGGCCGGCAGGTCGAGACGGCGAATGACCATCCACGTGCCGCGCATCTCCACGCACTCGAGCCCAGCGCTTGCCGCCATGTTGCACGGACGCGCCTCCTTGACCGGGACCGTGACGCGCCACCGCGCGAACAGTCGCCGGAAGGCCAGGGCCTGGTCACTCGCGAGCGTCGCATCGGCCAGCGTGGTCCCGAGTCGATGCGCCGACACCGCGGCGGGCACGGCGGCCGGCTCGCGTGTCGCGGCAACGGCGACTGCGCTCGCGCTGGGCGCGACCGGCGCTGGCGGCACGGCCGGCCCACTTTGCGCCGCGATGCGTCGGACCGAAGGCCCCCATACGACGGCCGCACTGCCGATGACGAGCAGGAGCGCGGCCGCGATCGCCGCTTTTCGCCACCACAACCGGAAGCCGGCCTGCGGGCCGAGCGCCTCGCGGGCGGCCCGACGGACCGTGGCAACGTTGACCCGCGCGTGGCCCTGGGCGTATGCACCCAGGAGGGCGCGGTCACACACCACGTTGATCAGGCGCGGGATCCCCCGAGCGGCGCGGTGTACCTGGCGTAGGGCCGGGTCGGAGAAGAGCCGCGCGGCACACCCGGCCACGCGCAACCGGTGAAGGACGTACGCGCGCGTGTCCGCTTCGGTAAACGGCAGCAGGTGATAGCGGGCGGTGATCCGCTGCGCGAGCTGGCGCAAATCCTTCCGTCGCAGGAGCGCGATCAGCTCGGGCTGCCCGATGAGAACGATCTGCAGAAGTTTCTGCTTTTCGGTCTCGAGATTGGTGAGCAGCCGGAGTTGCTCGAGCGACTCGGCGCTGACGTTCTGGGCTTCGTCGACGATCAGGACCGTCCGGCGACCCTGCTGATGCGCGGTGAGCAGGTGGCCGTAGAGGGCGTCGACGTACCCCTTCCTCGTGGGCGCCTCCGCCGGAGGAGGAGCCCCCAGCTCTTCGCAGACCGTGGCCAGCAGCTCTTCCGGCGTCAACATCGGGTTGAGGACCATGGCGACGTCCACGTTCGCCGGGATCCGATCGAGGAAGTAGCGACAAATCGTCGTTTTGCCCGTTCCGACTTCTCCCGTGAGCTGGACGAACCCTCCGTGCTCCTTGACGCCGTACAGGAGGTGGGCGAACGCCTCTTCGTGCCGCGGACTCAGGTAAACGAACCGCGGATCCGGGGTCGTGGAGAAGGGCCACTCGGTGAACTGAAAATACGACAAGTACATCTGTACAACACTAGAGGACTTCGCCGCCGAGCGTCAAGTTCTGGCCGGCACCGTGCTTGCTCATTCTCGAAAGCATCTTGCACCCGCGAGGCTTCTCATGAAGATTCTCAGCATGAGCCTGATTCTGGCCGTGATCGCGGCCGGGTTGTTCGCGTCCCGGCGGGAGTCCGAGGCCCCGCTTCCGCCCGACTTTGCTGCCGCTATTGTGAGGTCCGACCGAGTGGTCGCGGAACCAGCAACGGCTCTCCCCAGACCGTTCTCCTCACGTCGCGCGCACGCTCGAGGACCGTGAAAGGGATTCACTGATCACCCTGCAGCGCGGTGCGCAAGTCCGGTAGGTCTAACCTGAGCGGTAGTGCTCTCGCCCCCGGTCGAGCAACGCGTCGCCGATGCTCGGAGACAGGCAGCGAACCGCGAACAACGTCTCCTCCGCCGCCGGCATGGACGTCACGCTCGGATAGCGGGCGGTGAGCAGGGAGCAGAGCTCCTCGGCGTCTGAGCCGAACGTCTCATCGAGCGCGCGCTCGACCGCACGATCCAGCCGCTCGTAGTCGTCCACCGGGACCAGGTGCGAGTGGCAGCAAACGACCCGATGCAGGGCGCCGCGATGGGCGTGGCGGTGGAACGGGTCGATGCGATACGCACACAGGAGCGAGGCCGCGTGACCCGCCAGCACCTCGTTCCACAATTCTTCGAGCCGGATCGTCGCGTTGAGGTTGTCCGCGCGCGACGTTCACGCCGGCGCCGGAGAGACAGTCGGCGATCAGTTCCGCGTGGGACGCCGTCGCGATGCCATTCCGGAGGCCCTCGCCAAGGAAATGAGCGACCGCCCGACCGAAGAAGCCGTCGTCCGTGTAGAGCTGGACGAAGTGATCGTGCGGACGGGGAGTACCGAGCAGAAGTTCCCAGGACGGCTGAGACGTCATACCGTCACTCGCCCTTCATTTTCCGCGCTGTCGCGATCGTCGCGCGAGAGGGAAAGAATTTCACACTCATCCGCGGCCGACGAAGGGCATCTTCGTCGCCATCACGGTGAGGAACTGCACGTTGGCGTCGAGCGGCAGGCTCGCCATGTAGACGACGGCCTCGGCCACGTGCTTGACGTCCATCGTCGGCTCGACCTCGATGGCGCCGTTTGCCTGAGGGACGCCTCGCTTCATGCGCTCGGTCAGCGGAGTGGCCGCGTTGCCGATGTCGATCTGGCCGCAGGCGATGTCGTACTTCCGCCCGTCGAGCGAGGTGGACTTGGTGAGCCCGGTGATGGCGTGCTTGGTCGACGTATAGGGCGCCGAAAACGGCCGGGGCGTGTGCGCGGAGATCGAGCCGTTGTTGATGATGCGGCCACCCCGCGGCTGCTGACTCTTCATGATCCTGATCGCTTCCTGGGTGCACAGGAACGGCCCGGTGAGGTTCGTATCGATGACCGTCTTCCACTGCTGGTAGGTCAGGTCCTCGAGGGGCACCGGGGGGGCGCCCGTCCCGGCGTTGTTGAAGAGCAGGTCGAGGCGTCCGAACGCCTCCTTCGCTCGGGCGAACAGCGTTGTGATCGACGCGGGATCCGTCACGTCGGTCGGCACCACGAGTGATCGGGAGCCCGACGCCTTTCCATCGCTGGCCGTGCCTTCCAGCGCGTCCTTGCGGCGCCCGGCGAGTACGACGGCATACCCTTCCTTCATGAGCGCCAACGCGACGGCTTTGCCGATTCCACTGCCCGCTCCGGTCACGATCGCGACCCTGTCATGTGACGCCATGGGGACCCTCCACTCGTTCGTCTCGGTGCGCTACGCTATCACGAGCCCACGTCATCGGAAGCGCGGGATCACTTCGCGCGCGAACAGCTCCATCGAGCGCCGGACCTGGGCCTGGGGCAGTCCGCCGAAGTTCATCCAGCAGAGGACCTCACCGACGCCGAGCCGCCGTAGCTCGTCGATCTTCTCAGCCACGGTGTCGGGCGAGCCAAAGGCCAACGTCTCGGCGACGAGCCGGTCCCAGGTGATCGTCCCAAAACGTTCCTTCATGGCCCGGAAGCCGGGCTGCAGGAGCGGATGGAGCGCATCGATGTTCTCGGGGACCAGGAAGCGGGCAAGCGCCTCCTGATACCAGAGCTCGGCGTCCTTGGCTTCGGCCACGGCCTGAGCATCGGTCGGTGCGACGTAGATGTGCCGTGACACGCCCCACCGGCTGAGCAGGCTCGCGGTCTCCGCGTCGCTCCGGCCCGCCTTCTGGCACGCCTTGATGTAGGTGTCTCGCTGCTGGACCAGCGGATCGAGAGAACCGCGCAACAGCGAGTTCAGCATCGGTAGCCCGCGCAGCGCCGTCGCCTCGATGGTATCTGGGCTCACGCACACGACGTAGAGCGGCGGATGCGGCTGCTGCAGCGGCTTCGGGATCACGTGAACCTCGGGGATGGTGACGTAACGGCCCCGATACGCGAAGCGCTCGTTGGTCCACGCGCCCAGCAGGACTTCGAGCGTCTCCTCGAATCGCTCGCGGCTCTCGATCTGCGGCACGCGATAGCCCGAGAACTCGACCGGCCGGTTGCCGCGACCGACACCGACGTCGAGTCGGCCGCCGCTCAGGATGTCCACCATGGCCAGCTCTTCGGCCAGGCGGATCGGGTCGTGGAAGGGAAGGATGGCGGCGGCCAGGCCGATGCGGACCCGCTGCGTGCGCATGGCGGCGGCCGCGGCCAGAACGCTAGGCGAGACGGACAGGCCGTACTCGATGAAGTGATGCTCGGTCAGCCAGATGCTGTCGAATCCCAGCTCTTCCGTCCACACCATCTGCTCGATCTCCCGGCGGACGACCTCGGGATGGGTGAGGTGGGGAGGCGCCTGGAGGAAGTAGTAGGTGCCGAAGCGCATGGACCGGTGAGTTTACGCTATCATCGGCCAGCAAGGAGGGCCCCCCGATGCGGACGTACTACGACATCAGCCTGGCCGACCGTGCGATCACCAAGCGCGACTTGCAGGGCGACGCGGTCGTGAGAGCTGGCCGCTATCTCATCGCCCGCACGCTGCTCGATCTCGATGCGGCGACCGTGGATCCGCTCGGGCCGAAGAACCCGCTGATCTTCTCGGCCGGTCCGTTTGCCGGCACGAGCTTCTCCAACGCCAACCGCACGAGTGTCGGCTGCAAGAGTCCGCTGACCGGCGGGGTGAAGGAAGCCAACGGGGGCGGCACGTTCAGCTACGCCCTCGGTCAACTCAAGATCGCCGGGTTCACGCTCACGGGCGTCGCGCCGGACTGGGTCGTGATGCACTTCAAGAAGGACGGAGCCCTCGAGTTCGACGACGCCCGGCCCTATCTGGGCAAGGGCAACTTCGAAGCCGGACGGCTGCTCCAGGAGAAGTACGGGAAGAAGACTGCGTATGCGCTGTGCGGGCCCGTCGGCGAGTACCAGGGACTGATCGCCGGCATCGCCTTCACCGACAAGGACGGACGCCCGTCCCGATTGAGCGCGCGAGGCGGCGTGGGAGCCGTGATGGGATCGAAGAAGGTGAAGGCGATCGTAGTCGACCTCGACAAGATCCCTCCTTTCGACGACCCCAAGAAGGTCAACGCGGCGATCAAGGATTACTCGAAGATGCTGCTGGCGGACGGCATCGTGACGAACTTCTACGCCAAGCTCGGCACGATGGGCATGGCCGACGTCCAGAACTACATGGGCGGCCTGCCCACGCGCAACTTCAGCGCGGGGCAACTGGCCGACGTCAAGGCCGGTGAGACGTTCAAGATGGGCGCCGACTACATCGGGCCACTCAACACCTCACGGGGCGGTGAGCAGACTCACGCGTGCATGCCCGGGTGCGTCATCCAGTGCAGCAACGTGTACCACGACGCCAGCGGCAAGGAAGTCGTCTCGCCCGTGGAATACGAGACGCTCGGCCTTCTCGGGTCGAACTGCGGCCTCACCGAGCCGGACGATCTCGCCCAGCTCAACTTCGTAGCCAACGACCTCGGCGTGGACACGATCGAGCTCGGCGGCATGATCGGCGTGCTCATGGAAGCCGGTGTCGGAGTCTTCGGCGACGTGAAGTTCATGACCGACGTGCTGGCCGAGATCCGCACGGGCAGCGAGCAGGGGCGTCTCTGGGCCCAGGGCACCGCGCGAGTGGGGGACCATTACCGCGTTCGCCGGGTACCGGTCATCAAGAAGCAAGCGATCAGTGCGTACGATCCGCGGGTCATCGAG
>Ga0066710_100002611_pt1 | contig 14667 bp, 14 predicted proteins | sample GraSoiAngelo_159_FD_79666 | JGI IMG/M metagenome (GOLD analysis project Ga0066710, IMG submission 79666) | Grasslands soil microbial communities from the Angelo Coastal Reserve, California, USA - 14_1009_16_40cm | ecosystem: Environmental > Terrestrial > Soil > Grasslands | place: USA...
ATTGGCGTTCAGGCGGGCTTGGCCCTTTCCGCGAGCTGGCGGCACCCTGAAGTGCTCAGTCCTGAATTTAGCGGATGGTAATCGTACTCGTCAAGCGTAGCAACCGATGCCTGCGATGCTCCTCCGGACACCAGCAAAGCCACGTTGCCGCTTATATCGAGCGCGAGGTTTGGAGACTTCTGAATTCGAAGGTGTGATATAAATTTGCAATGCGATTATGCGCCTTCTTGCTGACAGGCTGCATCGCGTACGCACAGGGGGGTTCCCCGACGCGCACGGCTCCAGCGCCGGAGTTCCCGCGGCGGATAATTCTCGACACGGATCCGGGAATCGACGACGCAATGGCGGTGCTGCTGGCGTTGCGGTCGCCCGAGCTGAAGGTTGAGGCCATCACGGCGGTTGCCGGGAATGTTCCGGTGGAACTTGGCGCCGAGAATGCTCGCAAATTGATCGAACTGGCGGGCCGGACGGATGTGATCGTCGCGAAAGGAGCGGCACGGCCGCTGAAGCGGAAGCTGATCACTGCGGAGGCGATCCACGGCGAGAACGGATTGGGCGGGGTGCTCTTGCCGGCGCCGAAGATCGGGCTGGACCGCCGTCATGCTGTCCAGGTAATCCACGATTTGATTGAAACTAATCCGGGGCAGATCACTCTTGTGCCGGTGGGTCCACTCACCAATATCGCAATGTCGTTCCAACAGTATCCGGGGCTGGCGGCAAAGACACGAGAGATCATCCTGATGGGAGGAACGGTGGGCGCCGGGAATGCGACGCCCGCGGCGGAAGCCAACATTTACCACGACGCCGAAGCCGCGAAAGTCGTGTTCGAGTCAGGCGTTCCAATATTGATGGTGGATCTTACGGCCTGCGCACAGGCACGTTTGACCCGAAACGACGTAGCCCGTTTGCATGAGAGCACAGATGCAGTAGCGAAGTTCGTCGCGGCGATTTCCGAGCCGTACCTCAGTTTCGCCGAGCGATTTGGTCCCGGCGGCGCGGCGATACACGACGCGCTCGCTGTCGGTATTGCCATCAATCCGCTGATAGCCAAGACGGTCAGGCCTGTGCGCGTCGACATCGAAACCAAAGGCGAGTTCACTTACGGGGCGACCGTGACCAACCTACGACTGACCATCGAGCACTCGGAGTGGCGCGGCGACCGATTTGTGATTGTCGACTTCCCCCGAGTACAGGCCAATGCTGCCTACCCAATCCTGGTCGATGGCGAACGGTTTGTCCGAATGTTTTTGAAGCGGATGATGCAAGGAGCCGCCGATCGGAAAGCGGAGGAGAGGTAACGCCCTAATCGTAGGAGGTTCGATGAAACGGATTCCGATTCTGTTGGCGATGGCGCTAGCGGCGGTCGCGCAGGAAACGCCCACCGAACGCGAGGCCGCGCGCGATGTGCTGCGCAAGATGAATGAGCTCGAAAGATCGCTCGACGTGCCAACGCTTGTGGAACGCCTCTCAGCAGCCAATCCTGCGCGCGACCAAGCGGCAGCGCGCGCCCGCGAGCTGATGGAGAAGGAACTGCTGGCGCTTTCCGACGACATTACGCGGCATCCCGAGATCGGATTCGAGGAAACCCGCTCCGTCGAGAAACTCACCACCTATCTGAAGCAGCACGGATTCCAGGTAACCATGGGCGTGGCCAACCTCAAGACCGCGTTCGTCGCGCGCTATAAGGGCAATCAGGGAAGCCCGAACCTCGGCGTCATCCTCGAGTACGATGCTCTGCGTGGCACAACGCGGCCATTCCACGGCGACCAGCACAGCGCACAAGGCCCGGTGGGCATCGCGGCGGCTGTGGCCATCGCTGAAACACTCGATCGCACGCACGCGCCCGGCAGCATCACGGTTTTCGGCGCTCCGGGCGAGGAGATGATGCCGCCCAACGCAAAGACCGACATGTTCGAGGCGGGCGTGTTCAACGGAATGGACGTGCTGGTGCGCAGCCACGCCACCAGCACTACATCGCGTCCGGCGCCGGGCTTCGGCACCTGCTGCCTGAATATCGACGGCGTGAAATACGTCTTCAGTGGAGCGCCGTCGCACCAGATGACGCCCTGGAACGGCCGTAACGCGCTAGAAGCGGTGATTCAGCTGTTCAACAACATCGATGCCGCCCGCTCCAGCATTCGCCCGGAGGCGCGCATCCAGGGCGTGATCACCGAGGGCGGCGCAGCGCCCAATGTTGTACCCGACCGCACCGCCGCCGACTTCTACATCCGTTACCCGGACGAAGTTTACCTGGAGCAGGTGCGCGAGTTTACCGATAATGCCGCGCGGGCCGCCGCGCTGGCCACCGGCACCAAGGTCAAGATTGATCATTACGGCAAGACGCGCGACGGAGTGTCGGCAGCCTCGCTGGCTGAGGTCGCGTTCGCCTATCTGAAACGTTATGGCGCCGAGAAAATCGCCGACACGCCCGGCAAGCCCCAGGGTTACGAAGAAACCGGGAGCGTGTCGAGCGCGTTCCCTGGAATAGGCTTCAGCGCGCATTCTTCGAACGCCGCGAACCACACCTACGAGATGGAGGCCGACGCCCTTACTGACGTGGGACATCATGGCTTCACCGTAGACGCGCAGGCGATGGCCGCGCTGCTGTACGATTTCCTGACGCGCGCTGATTATCGCGCTCAAGTGAAGCGCGAGTTCGATGGAATCCACTCGCTGTTCGATGAGTATCGCGCTGCGCTGCGCAAAGCCTACGCGAAGCCGTCGGTTCCAGAGCCGCGGTAACCCTCCGTGGAAACCGTCTACATCCTTGGCGCCATCCTCGTCTTCACTGCCATCGCGATCTGTTGGACGCTGTTGAGAAACCGGACGCGGACGCGCCAAATGTCTCGCGCAGCCGAATCCCTAGGTTTTTCGTTCGAGCCGGACGGGGCCGCCTGGACCGCAAGGGGGTTGCTCGATACTCCGCTTTTCGCCTTTGCCTCGATCGGTGTACACAACTCGATTTCCAATGTCATGAGCCGAGCGGTCGAGGGCCACGCCGTGACACTGTGCGATTACTCGTACTGGACGGGCAGCACGGCCAGCACCAGGTTCGACTATTCCCAGACCGTCGCCTGCTTCCCGTTGAAACGAGAGCTTCCCGCGTTCACGCTCCTTCCGCGGGACCATCCTGTCGACGAACACGCGGCGGCGTTTGCGCTGAAAGCCGCCGGCGTGCTGGCGGGCGCGGGAAAGACTATGGTCGGATCGAGCGATAGATGGGAGGCGGTTCAGCGCATGATCAGCGAGGCGCAAGCACAAGGCATCGAGTTCGCTTCGCATCCGAAGTTTTCGGAGCGCTACAAACTGGTTGGCCCCGGTCGGGAATCAGTGAAGCACCTTTTCTCTGCTGCGCCGATAGAGTACTTCGAGCGGCAAGATCGTGCTGCGGTGACTGTGGAGTGTTCGGGCAAGTGGCTCGCGGTTTACCGCAGGAAAACGAGAGTGAAGCCGGAGGATGTTCCGGCCTTTCTGAATCAGGCGGCGGAGTTGTTGAAGCTGTTGGGCCTATGAGCCATCCCTCCGGATCTCCGTGACCACATCGCGAACAGCCTCGATCACGGATTGCGGAGCCTGGAACGGGATCATATGGCCGCTATTGGCGACAACCACCTGCCTGCCCCGTGAGGACAGGCGGGACAGCCCGGCCTGGAGTTCGATCCAGGCTTTTTGATGCCCGGGATTCGTATAGGATTTACCTCCCGTCAGGACGACCAGCGGCAGGGTTCCGAGGCCGCCGGCCGCCCGCGCCTGTTCAGCGCTCGCGATCAACGGCCGTTCGCGTACTTGCGCCACTTGCGATTTGACTTGCCACACCAAACTCGAGATCGTCGCGCATTCTTCTCGCGTCAGCCCTCTTGGCAGCGTATCGGGTTCGTCTGCGCTAAGGCGGAGCAGCCCGATTGGGCCGAAAACCTCCAGAAAAAGCTTCTGGATATCCAGTAGATACTGCGGCGTAGTCGTTTCCGGAATCCTGCTGATTGTGTCTTCGTGCGAGGAATCGACGAGCACCATACCGGCCACGTCGGCGGGATAGAGCCCGTTGTACACGCGTACGGTGAAGCCTCCCATGGAGTGGCCTACCAGCAGGTACGGCGGGGGAATGCGTGCGGCCTGCAGCAACTTGTGCAGATCCCGGGCGATGGAAGCACTCCAGTTCGGATCCGGGCCGGGATCGCTCCAACCACTACCGGCGCGGTCGTACCAGCACGCGCGGGTGAATTTTGCGATCTCGCGCTGGATCAAAACCCAACTGAAGCCGGGCATGCTATGGCCGCTTTCCAGAATCGCCGTCGGCTCCCCTTCACCCGAACAATAGATATTTAGCGATCTGCCACCGATGTCGAATGAGCGGCCGATTTGCGGGAAGCGCTTGTGGTCCCGCCACTCGCCCACACGTTCGTAAACGATACCTGACAGGATCAGCAGGAGCGCTCCGATCGCAAACGGTCTGACTCGCGCGCCGAGTGAACGGCCGAAGTGCGGATCGATGGCATCAACATACGCCTCGTCGCCCGACCACGCCCCGTCTCGCCGGAGATCGAGAGCGAAGACTTCGGCGGCGGGGAGGTCCTCGAACTGAATCCGGTTATACGGATCCCTAGCGAACTCGGCCGTGCGCCGGCGCGCCCAGACGGCGGCTGCGAGCAGAATGGCGAACAGCACGGAGAACCGGGCGAACCGGTGCAGAGCCCAGAACTCGATGTGAACACCACCGTCGGCTGCGAACATGAACAGAATCCCGTATGCACCCAGCGCGACCTTGAGATTCGCTTTACCGGGCAGATACGAGCAGGCGAAAGGGATCTTCCGAAACTTGTGGAGCGACCTCTCGACGAGCAGGATTCCAATTAGTACCAGCACGGCCATGTGCTCCAACGCAGGTCTGAAGGGCCAGATGGCGAAGTAAAGAATCGCCGAGACGATCCAGACCGGAATGGCAGTGAGCCCGAATAGCGATTTCCGCACCGCGGCGAAATAGGACGCGGGTCTGTAAACAGCAGTGATACGAAAGATCCAGCTGGAGGGATTCGATATCGGAAGGACGAACACGGCTCGCACCCCAAGCACTGTGAAAGACAGCAGGACGAGGCTTCCGAACAACAAAGGGACGTTCACCTGATACCAAGCCTCCTTCGAGTAGCCGTAGAGAAGGCTCTTGGCATACGCGAGCGCAATTGCGAGTCCTATGCCGCCATAGGCCGCGAGCAGGAGCCGGTGCTGCCGGCTGCGGGCGATGGTGCGCGCGGTGAAGAGAAGAATTGCGCGGTCGATCGGCTTCGAGAGACATTTTGCCGCAAGGAAGGTCACGATGCGAGCCGCGGGGTGGGATCGATCAGCGGGAACGATATCCGGCTGCTCGATGATCCGGCGAAGGTGCCGGAGCCAGGCGAGCCCGCTGACCGTGGCCGCTATCGAGAAGGCAATTGCGAGGTTCCACAGCGCGCGCGAGGCAAGGTGGCCAAAAACCGGATGCATCGGGCCGTTGAGTTCCTGGAAGAGTCCCAGGAACCAGAAGGAGGGCAGGAAGGCGAGCAGGCGCTGATTTTCCGGCCCGGTCAGTCCTGGCACGGTGGCAAGCGGCGGAGTCAGGAAGTAGACGCCGAGAATGAGGAAGAACGACGCTAGTTGCAGAAAGCTGGACATCCGCAGAAACAGACGATAGCTCACGAGTTGCGCGGCGAGGCCTTGCAAGGCGAGCAAAGCACAGAACACGAACAATCCTGCGGCGATCATGGTCACCCAGTACGCGCCCAACGAGCGAATCGCGTCCAATGCGCCGGGCTGCGCGACCAGGACGGGAAAGCTCAGTCCGGTAAAGATGTTCACCGCGGCTATGCTTACTCCGAGCGCGGTTGCGGCGGCGGCAAGCTTTGCCGCAAACATCGTCCGGATGCGCACCGGCAGCGGGCCGAGCACGAGGCTGTCGCGCCGATCGGGCAGAACCGCATTCCAAGACATCACCGCGAACAATCCGGCCACGCCGATCGTGGTGGCGATAAGGAACTCTTCATCACCCCAGGCGGCCACCAGGAGCTGCTGTTTGGATAACGCGGAAGCCGCATACCGTGGGACGAAAAGGATCGCGAGCACGAAACTGAGGGCAGCCAATAGGGCCGCGAACTGCACCAGCAGGTTCAGGATCTCGCCCCGCGCCGATAAGACCTCGAGGTCCACCATGCGGAACAGGAAATCACGATAAAGGATCCGGAACTGCCGCCGTTCGTCTGGCATGACTTACGACTCGATCAGCTGTACGATCTGTTGCGTGACGGCTTCAGTGTCCTGCTCGAGCGCCAGCCGTGAGAAGATTTCCTCGAGCGTGGGAAGCGACATCAACACACGCAGTTGCTCGATGGAATCGTTGGCGACCACACGGCCCTTGTGCAGAATCACCACGTGAGACGAGACGCGCTCCACGGTTTCGAGCTCGTGCGAGCTGAACAGGACGACTTTGCCCCGGACGGCGAGTTCCCGAATAACGTTCCGGAGCACCAGGGCGGAATTCACGTCCAGGCCCGAGAATGGCTCGTCGAGGAGGACGATCTCGGGATTGTGCAGAAGCGCGGCGGCAAGAAGCACTTTCTGCCGCATACCTTTCGAGTAGGACGAAATCGGCACATAGCGGTCCTCATATAGCGCGAGCAGCCGCAGAAAGGCGTCTGTTTTCTCCGCGAGCTGGCGCTCCGGGAGGCCGCGCAGTTGGCCCACCATTTCCAGGTATTCGGAGCCCGTCAGGTGCGGATATAGATGCGGTTCCTCAGGCACGTACCCGAGGCGTTGTTTGTAGGCGATACGGTTGCGTTGTATCGGCTCGCCGTGAAACAGAATCTCGCCCTCGCTTGGCTCGATCAGCCCGGCGACCATTCTTAGCGTGGTGGACTTGCCGGATCCGTTCGGTCCCAGGTAGCCTGTAACCCCGCCGGGATACGCGACGAAACTGACATCCTCGACGGCTGGAATTCCGGAGTAGAATTTCGTCACACCGCGCAGTTCGAGCATCTTCGTCCTCGATTTCGACGTGGTTGGAGGTCACGGATCCTCCTTTCGGTGAAATTCTTCACCCAAAGCGCCAGCCCAATGACCATGAGTAATATGCCGATAACCGAGCCCGATGCGAGCCGTATAAGAGTGCTCATCGCGATTGGTGCAGCCGATCGCAGATTCTCCGTCCAGCCACCGTCGAGTTGGGCCGCTGCGAGAAAGCCGGTGAGTTGCGCATGACCCAACAGGAGCATTCCCAAGCCCCCGGCCGTCACCTGCAGCAACCCGCCGGCGACGGCCGCCGCCACCTTCCACGCCCCTGAACGAAGCAGCCATTGGCGGCCAAAGCAGCCATTCATACAGAGCCCGGGTCATGTCGCCCTCCTTGGATTTGGTAAGTGCAAGCGCAGTTTGGCTTCGCGAACCACGCCTTCCAGGCGTGCGACCTCCGCGGAGAGAACACGACGCCCAAACGAGGTCAACCGGTAATAGCGCCGCCTGGGATCCTCGCTTCCGGATCGCCTCGGGGCTTCGTCCACCAATCTCTGGTTCATCAACTTTTGCAAGTTGTCGTAGAGAGTTCCCGGGCCCAGCTTATACTGGCCTTCGGACTGGCGTGCGACCTCTTGCATGATCCCGTATCCATGCCGGTCTGAACCGGCAAGAGACAAGAGGATATGCAGGATTGCGGGTGATAACGGGATGAAGGGGCTCAGGTCTTCGATCATACTCGGTTATCGTTATATCGGATTACGAGTATCGTGTCAAGCGAGATCCTCCTGAAGCTTCATCTCGCGGACCGGCAGGACAGTCGGCGCATGCGGGCCGAACTGCAATTGACCAGTAGGCAGCGCGGGACCACCGCGATCGCCGGGATCGGACGGTCTTCGATTGTGATCCGCTGACGGGACCCGTACCGCCGCGTGGAAAAATACGTGCAGTTAAGCGGGCCTATGCCGAACGCACATGTCCGTCACTTATGTTCCGAGCTTGTGTCCATCGCCTGCATGAACTCCAGCCGAAGGCTACACGCTATTGCCGGCAATCTCGAAGAGATCGGGGAATGGAGCGCTCTCGTCCTGGCCGATGCTCCAATTCGCTGCGGCACCAAGGTCCGCGTGGCTTGCGAACGCTTTCAATTAAGGGGGTTGGTAGAATCCTGCACCTTCGAGGAACTCCTGGGCTTCTTTGTGAGGGTTCGGCTGGACCCCGAATCGCGCTGGTCGCAACAGTGGTTCACCCCCAAACACCTCTTTGCGCTGCTAGAACAAAGACCCGCGGCCGCAGGTTGCGCCTAAGGTTTCTTGCTTAGAGTTTGCCTAAGTTACTGAGGAAATTCTTCGTGCAATTTTTGCCGTGACGCGTAAGTCTTATCCCTCCCCAGCCCGACCCGATCCTGCGAAAATGAAGCCATGGCTCTCCAGTTCACGACTTCTTACCTCGAAGATTCGATAGCGCTTTTCCGGTACTACAAGAAATTGGCGGAGGGCGCAATGACGCAGGTGACGGATGAGCAATTGCTTACTCTGTTGGACGAAGAGATGAACTCGATCGCCCAGATCGTTAAGCACATGGCCGGCAATATGCGATCCCGTTGGACAGACTTCCTTACGACGGACGGCGAGAAGCCGGATCGGGATCGGGACAGCGAATTCGTGAACCCGCCCGCAACCCGCAAAGCCTTGCTGGAGGTTTGGGAATCGGGCTGGAACCGCGTTTTCGGCGCGCTGGAGCCGCTTTCTGATGCCGACCTCGGGCGTATCGTCAAGATCCGTGGAGAGGCGCACTCAGTAATGCAGGCGATCAATCGCCAACTTGCTCACTATGCGTATCATTGCGGCCAAATCGTCTTCCTGGCCAAGCATTTGCAGCATGCCCAATGGAAGTCGTTGAGCGTCCCTCGCGGTCAGTCCGCCAGGTTCAATCAGAAAGTAGCCGCGGGAGAAGCCAGCCAGCGCTAGACCGATAATGGAACTGTGAAGACTGTTGCATTAATCGCGATGAGCGCCGGGACTTGCTATGCCCAGGTGTCCTCCACCGTAGCGCTGAGCAACGGTGTGGAACTGCGCGTCACCACCAATCCGGGACAGCCGACTGGCGAGGAAAACCTCAAAATTGAAATGGCCCGCGCATCGGGAAACAGCTTCTACCGCATATTCCGGGACCAAAATAATCTTGCCGTGTTCGCCTACGAGCTCGCCGTGGACCGGGCGGCCAACGGCAATGAAATTCGTATAACGGCCAAGCCGGCCGAAACTGCTTTCGCCGCCAGATTCCCTAACGCGGACGGCGGCAAACCGGTCCCAACTCTTTCCGCCGAGCGCGACCTTCGTCCACTGCGATCCGGCGAGCGTGCCGAAATCGGCCTCTTCGAACTGGCGGGCATGGGGCTCAAGGTCATCGATACGATCGAAGTAAGACTGAATCAGGGCGGCGCGTCCGCGGGGCCCGGCGGCAGGCTACGATTCGCAGGCTTGAAGGTTTATATCAACCATGCGATCGCGTCAGGTCCAGGACCGCGTGGCCTAGTTTCGGGCAGGTATGCGATGTTTTACATTCCGGGCCGCGGCGGTTACTTCTTTTCAACCGATGCTCCTCCCGGCAGGCCCTTTGTGAAAGCGGGCACGATCGATCACAATCGCATGCAGTTCACCGTGGACAATGACGACTACGAGTGTGTTGCCGACAGTCCCATTCTGCTGAATTCGGACAACGGCGAAGTGTGGGTGTATCACGATCCCTCGTACAGACCAGCAGGAAATTGGACAAACGACACAAACCAAACGGGATCTGATGAATTCTTCACAGCGGCTTCGGATTCGCTGAGCTGGTGGCTTCCCTAGCCGAAACACTCGCTGGTCAGGCGCGTCTCCCTGTTGGTGTTGCCGTGTTGCGAAATGGGCTTGCTCTCGCCTTAGGCTTCTCGTCACTGTTGGCCGCACAGAGCGGCAATAGCGTCACGATCACATCGGCTGCGAATGCAACTGCGGGCCTGGCGGCCGAATCGCTAGCCACGGCGAGAGGCACCGGCCTCGCCAGCCAGACGGCTGCAGCCATGTCCCTGCCTTTTCCGACCTCTCTCGCGGGCGTGAAAATACAGGTGGTCGATTCCCAATTTGTATCTCGCGACGCCGGACTGATTTTCGTGTCGCCTACGCAGATCAATTTTGAGATACCTGCTGAAACGGCCGCCGGACCTGCAACGGTGCGGATCGACAATGGAGGCCCGCCGATCCCGGTGCCTGTCCAGATCCAGAAGATTGCCCCAGCGCTTTTCAGCCTCAACGACCTCGGCGTCGCGGCGGCTACGGCAGTCCAGGTTGTGATCCCGACCGAGATTCAGTCTCCCGTACCAGTCTTTCAGTGCTTCGGTACGGCTGCGGGCTGCCGGCTGGTTCCGATCGCACTCGGGATCGATACACCGGTCTACCTCTCGTTCTATGGAACAGGCATACGCGGGCGTGGCGGGCGTGCGTCCGTTTTGACTGTAAGGGTCAGGATCGGGAATGTGGACATCATGGCGATGTATGCTGGCCAGCAAACGCAGTTTCCGGGACTGGACCAGGTCAATGTCCCACTTCCCTTAGCTTTGCGGGGCGCAGGTGACGTGAATGTCACGGTCACGGTCGATGGAGTGGCCTCGAACGTAGTGAAAATTAACATCCTCTGAACTGAGATTCATCGGGCGGGCTGCGAGTGAACTCGACCTTTGGTACTAGAACAGTACCCAGCAACTCATACCTTCGGCCTACTTCTTCGGATTGGCCCATTTTGTAACTTCGTTCCCATTTCTCCCATGACTGCCAGGACGTTACTCTCGAAACGTCCGAGGTTGATCAGAAGGAGCCAGGGAGAATGAAGAATCAGAATCTTAAAACGCGGATGGGCCGGAGGCGGAACGAAGCCCAATCAGGCTTCGTTCTGATCGTCACCTCTTTAGCAATTGTCATGATGCTCGGATTTCTGGGGCTTGCCGTCGACGTCGGCTTCATGCAGTTCCAGAAGAGGCGGATTCAATCGGCCGCCGATAGCGCCGCTCAGGGCGGAGCCTTCGAGGTGCTTAACCATTCGAACAACGCCACCATCATTTCCGCGGCTAAACACGACTCGGCGCTCAATGGGTTCTCGGACGGGGTGAACGGTGTCACCGTTACCGTTAATTACCCTCCGGCAAGCGGCGCGTATGCAACCCAAACGAACGCCGTGGAAGCCATCGTTTCGCAGGACACTCCGACTTACTTCATGAGCCTCTTCGGGTTCACGTCGGCACCCATTGCCGCGAGGGCAGTGGCACGCGCGACGAGTTCCGCGAACTGCGTCTACGTGCTCGACACGAGCAGTGCGGACGCGCTTGTGGCTTCCGGTAACGGGAACGCCCAGGTTCGGTGCGGAATCGTCGTGGATTCTTCAAACTCCAAGGCCGCGGAAGCGAATGGGAACGGTTGTATTTCCGCTATCGCGATTACGATTGTAGGAAATTACAACTCCTCCTCCAACGGCTGTGGACTCTCGCCCACGCCTGTGACGGGCGCCCCGACGGTCTCGGATCCGCTTGCATATCTGACACCGCCGCCGGTGGGAGCTTGTGATCACGTCAACTACAACCAGTCGGGCGGGGTCGTGACGCTCAACACAGGAGTCTATTGCGGCGGTATTACCATCAGCGGAACCTCCAGCGTTCTTTATCTGAACCCAGGAACATATGTGATGAATGGAGGCGGGTTCAGTGTGAGCAGCCAAGCCAATATCATCGGGAATGGAGTCACCATTTACAATACCGGGAGCGCGTCGTATGCGTATCAACCGATTTCTATAACTGGCGGCAGCACGACCGTGTTGACTGCGCCGACAACGGGGTCGCTGGCGGGAATCCTGTTCTTTCAGGACCGGTCAATTACAACAACGTCTAAGACCTCTGTCAATACGATCGCCGGTGGCAGTTCGACCACCTACACAGGCGGCTTATATTTCCCGACCTCGGCTTTGAATTATTCGGGCAATAGCCTTACAAACGGAGGCTATACGCTCATTGTTGCGAAAACGCTCAGCTTCACTGGCCTTTCGGCCTTGAATGCAGACTACTCAACCCTGCCTGGCGGGTCACCGATCAAAGGCGGCGTTGCATTTGGTGAGTAAACAAAATGTCAAACATATCCAAACATCAACTCTCTCTCACTGGGAAGACAAACTCCAGACGGTTCGCTGGCAGGTCCCATCGCCAGCGCGGGTCTGCGATGCTTGAACTGGCGGTTGCGGTCCCGCTCCTGGCTCTCGTACTCGCGGGTGTCATGGAGTTCGGAAGGGTTTTTTACACCGCCGCCGAAGTCTCCAACGCCGCCCGCGCCGGTGTTCAATACGCCGCCATCAACACGGCCAATGCCTCCAACTTCGACGGAATGCAGCAGGCAGCGACGAACGATGCGGCGAATGTACCAGCCATGACGGCCACGGCCTCCCAGTTCTGCGAGTGCCCGGACGGCACCTCGACGAGTTGCTCCACCGGATCTTGCAGCTTGAAGCGAACCTACGTGAAGGTCGTCACATCCGCGCAATTTAGAACGATGGGAACGTATCCGGGCATCCCGAACCCGATTAGCGTTAGCTCTCAAGCGACGTTGCGAGTTCAATAGGACTGACATATGACACAGGCAAATCTCCGAGCAACGAGAATCTCCAGAGCGACACTCAACCGCCGGAAGGGGCAGCGCGGCAGCACCCTGGTGGAAGGCGCATTGTGCTTCACGGTGTTTCTGATGATACTCTTCGGCACTATCGATTTCGGCCGCGCCGTTTTCGCCTACAACTTCACTTCCTACGCTGCCCGGGAGGGAGCGCGCTACGCGATCGTTCGCGGACAATCCAGCGGGCATGCTGCCTCGGCCGACGACATCACGAACTATATAAAACGGGAAGCGGTTGGGCTCGATCCGGGAGCGATCACGGTCAACACCACATGGAGTCCCGACAACAACACCGGGAGCACGGTTCAGATCCAGGTCCAGTATGCTTTCCAGCCGATTGTCCCTTACATGCCATCGGGACCTCTTTCCTTCAGCACGACTTCCAGAATGCTCATCAGCCAGTGACCTGGTAGAGAAAGAGGGCGGCCGCAGGCTACTTGTGCTTCCCGATGCAGTAGAGCGTTGTCGCCGTACGCAAGAAAAGCTGGCCTTCTGAAACGGCGATTGAACCGAGACAATAGTCGTTCATATTGTTCTCGGCCAGGATCTCGAACTGCGGGCCCGCCTTGAGCACCGTCGTTACGCCGTCTTCATTGGTGATATAGATTTTGCCATCGGCCAGGACGGGCGAGGCCGAATAAGTCCCCGGCTTGATGCGCTGGCGCCCGTAAATTTCCTGACCGGTCTTGGCGTCCAGACACCACACAATGCCCCGATCGTTGAACGAGTAAAAATATTTGCCGCCCACCACAGGAGTCGGCACGTCCGGCCCGTTCTGGAAGCGCCACGCGAGGTTCGTCCCGGTGATGTCGCCGCGCCCGCCTGCCTTGAAAACTTGCAGCGGCCGCTCGCGCGTGGGCGCGTACACCAGGCCGTCGTAGTAGGTAGCCGAGGCGATCGTGCGGTAGTTCCGATCGTTGTCAGGATTAAAGCCGGTCATTCGCCATAACTCTTCGCCGGTTTTCAGGTCGTGACCCGTGACCACATCGCCGCCCAGCACGATCAACTCCGCCTCCTTGCCGACTTTGGCGATCGCCGGCGTGGAATATGAATCCGGGGATTCGACGATGGCGGGCGTATGCCGTTCTACTCGCCATAGCGTCTAGCCCGTCGTCTTATCGATGCGCAGCAGGTAGGAGGGGTCCTTTGTCCTCATCCCATGCAACACCTGCACGTAAAGTGAGTCCTCCCAAAGCACCGGGCTGGACGCATAACCCCAGTTCAATCCGAACCTGCCATAGTCTTTTTGAATGTCGCGGCCCCACCGTTCATTTCCCGCGAAATCGAACCCTTTGAGAATTCCGGTTCCGGTCATGACCCAAACATTCTTGCCGTCGGTCACGGGCGAAGGCGACGACATGTTCTGCTTTCGCTCCTTGAGATCTCCGCCGCCCAGCAAGCGCTTCCACTCGATGGACGGGCCGCGGCGATTCACGCACCACAAATACAGGCTGCCGCTGTCCGCGACGTTCAGGAACACGCGATCTTCCCAAATGATCGGGGTCGAGCCGCTCCAGGCAGGCATAGGAAGTTTCCATGCAATGTTGTCGTCAGGGGACCAGCGCACGGGTAGATTCGTTTCACCGCTAGTGCTGTTCAAGTTCGGCCCGCGCCACTGCGGCCAGTTCTCAGCCGAAGCACCGCTGAATGAGACCAGCAAGAGAGCAAACGCATTAACCGGCTTCATCATTCAGAAAGATACCCTCAACAGAGACGCTCCGGCAACCCACTGTGTTACCCAGTGTTATCGTCGGCCGAGACTACTTTTCGGGCACATGCGGGCGCAGAGGGCGTCCGGCCAGCGCACCCGTGTATTTCCCGTCTTCCACCGCAATCCTGCCGTTGACGATCACGTACTTCATTCCGGTGGCGAACACCACCGGATGCTCGTAGGTGCCACGATCGGCGATCGTGGCAGGATCAAACGCGATCACATCCGCATAATAGCCCGCGCGCAGCAGCCCGCGATCCGCAAGATGGAATGTCTGTGCGGCGAGAGCGC
>Ga0066710_100002617_pt1 | contig 14655 bp, 20 predicted proteins | sample GraSoiAngelo_159_FD_79666 | JGI IMG/M metagenome (GOLD analysis project Ga0066710, IMG submission 79666) | Grasslands soil microbial communities from the Angelo Coastal Reserve, California, USA - 14_1009_16_40cm | ecosystem: Environmental > Terrestrial > Soil > Grasslands | place: USA...
CCCGATCGCACCCCCGAGATCGACCCGTTGGCCGATGACCAGGCTGTCCTGGAGGCGAGCCGCCTGCGGATCCTGGAGCTGGCCGACCAGGTCGTGCCTGCCCATGGCGCGGCGTTCGAGGTTCCCCGCCGCCGACGCTCCGGCTGACGCTCAGCTGGCGAGGCGGGCCCGGCCGGCGGAGAGGTAGTCGGTGAGCTGATCCTCGGTCAGCGGATGCGCGAACAGGTAGCCCTGCCCGAACTCCGCGCCGAGGCTGCGCAGGCGCGCCACCTGCTCGGGACGCTCGATCCCCTCGGCGATGGTGGTCATGTCCAGGGTGCCGGCAAGGTGGATGATCGAGCGCACCACCGCCGGCGCATCGGACTCCTGGTCGAGGACGGCGATGAAGGCGCGGTCGATCTTGAGGACGTCGACCGGCAGGTCGCGCAGGTAGCTGAGCGACGAATAGCCGGTCCCGAAGTCGTCGATCGCCAGCCGCACCCCGAGCTCGCGGAGCTTGCGCATGGTGGCGATCGACTCATCGGCCTTCTCGAGCAGCACCGACTCGGTGATCTCCAGGGTGAGGCGGGTGGGAGCCAGCCCCGAAGAGCGAAGGGCGCTCTGAACCTCGCCGACGAATTCGGGGCGGCGCAGCTGGACCGGGGAGACGTTGACGCTGACCCGCAGACCCCCGCGGGGATCGACGGCATCGAAGGCGACCGTCTGGTGGCAGGCCTCTTCGAGCACCCAGCGGCCGATCGGCACGATCAGCCCTGTCTCCTCGGCGAGCGGGACGAAGTCCGTGGGCATCACCATGCCGGCCGGGTGATCCCAGCGCAGGAGGGCCTCGACCCCGATGGGCTCGGACGTGGCGAGCGACACGATCGGCTGGTAGCGCAGGCTCAGCTGGGTCTCGTCGAGTGCCTTCTCGAGGTCGGCTCGCATCCGCAGGCGACGGACCGCGGCCGCGTGCATGCTCGGGACGTAGACGACCTTGACCCCCTTGCCCCCGGCCTTGGCCAGGTGCATGGCGACGTCCGCGCTGCGCAGGATCTCTTCCGCGCTGGCGTCGGCCCCTTCGGCAAATGCGATCCCCATGCTGGCGCTGAAAGTCAGCCGATGCTCCCCCACCGCAATCTGGTCCCGGGTTGCGTTCATCACCCGCTCTGCGATCCCGTCGATCTCGGACCGGTCGCCGCCGCGCAGCATGATGGCGAACTCGTCGCCGCCGATGCGGGCTGCCGTGTCGCCGGCTCGCAGCGTGGCGCGCAGCCGATCGGCGAACGCAACGAGCAGGCCGTCGCCGGCCGAGTGGCCGAGGCTGTCGTTGACCGTCTTGAAGTCGTCGAGGTCCAGGAGGAGGACGGCGAGCACTCCGTCCGCGGCCAGGCGCCGGCCCTGGAGCTCGTGCTCGATGCGGTCCGCCAGCAGGGCGCGGTTGGCGAGGTTGGTGAGCGGGTCCTGGAACGCCTGGTGCCGAAGCTGCTCCTCCAGCGAGCGCCGTTCAGTGACGTCGCGGCAGTTCAGCACGATGGCACCCACATCGGCATCGGCGAGGAGGTTGGTTGCGACCACCTCCACCCATCGCCAGCGCCCATCAATGTGCGGCAGGCGCAGCTCTCCGTCGGCGGTAGGGGAGCCGGTGCTGGTCAATCGCTCGATGAGCGCCCGCAGCAGGGCGCCGTCGTCGGTGTGCACCAAGTCTGGCAGGTGGCGTCCGACCCAGTCCGAGCCCGAGAGCCCGAGCACCTGCTCGATCGCCGGGCTGACGTAGGTGACCGCACCTTCCCCGCTCAGCAGGATGATCAGGTCCGAGGAGTTCTGGACGAGCGAGCGGAACCGAGCCTCGCTTCCTCGCAGGCGGGCCGCCAGCTCGCGGAGGAGGCGGTTCGCGCCGCGGAACGAGGCATACAGCGCCAGCAGCAGCACCAGGCCGATCCCGCCGCTGATCAGGAACACGTCACGCCGAGTCGCGCCGATCGCCAGCTCCAGCTGCCCGGCATCCTGGTAGATCTCGTATGCGCCCACCGGCTGGCTGCCGCCGTGAACGATCGGCAGGTAGATCTCGAGCAGCTGGGGAGCGAGCCCGTGCTCGAAGATGTTTTCCGCCGCCGAGGCCGTGGTGACGTCGGCATGCGTCTCACCGCCAAGCGCCTCGGCCAGATCCTGTTCCACCTCGAACTGCTGGCCACGGAGGGCCGGCAGGTCCGAGAAGACGACTGTGCCGTTGGGCGACCAGATCTTGATGCGCTGGATCTGCCCGGAGCTGACCAGCAGCTCGAGCTGGGAGTTGACCTTGTCAGCCGTCTTCGGATCCGGCGAGTCGAGGGTGTTCATCGACAGGAGCGGGTCGACGTAGGCGTGGACCACCGCCTGCATGGCCGCGCTCGCTTCGCCAGTGGCGGTGTCCTCCAGGTGGCTGGCCACGTTCGCGGAGATGGCGAGCGCCGTGGCGATCACCAGCCCCGCGGCGAGGCCGAGCACGACCATCTCGAGTGAGGGTCGGAACCGTCGTCGTGCCGTATCAGGCTGATCGCTGACCATGGGCCTCGCTGCTGGCGCTTGTGTTGCGAGGTGACCCTAGTCAACACGCCTCCGATCTCCGATAGCCCGATGGTCCTGCGCAGGTCATCCGGCTAGACTCCGCGCATGTTTTCCTTCGGGCACAAGTCCCAGATGCCGGATCCGGCCGATGCGCTCCGTGGCCGCGCCGAGCCCCTCCCCACCGCCGAGCGCCACTTCGTGAACCACGAGCCGCTCAAGGGGCCCTACCCGCCTGGCTCGGAGATCGCCGACTTCGCCGCCGGCTGCTTCTGGGGCGTCGAGAAGACGTTCTGGAACGTCCCCGGCGTCATCGTCACCGCCGTCGGCTACCAGGGTGGCCTCACGCCCAATGCCACCTACGGCGAGGTCTGCTCGGGGAGGACCGGGCACGCCGAGGCGGTGCGGGTGGTCTACGACCCGACGAAGGTGACCTACCAGCAGCTGCTCAAGGTCTTCTGGGAGGAGCACGACCCGACGCAGGGGATGCGCCAGGGCAATGACGTGGGCACCTCGTATCGGTCAGCCATCTTCACCCATTCCGATGCGCAGCTCGCCGCGGCGGAGGCCTCGCGCGACATGTACGCCGCCGAGCTGGCCCGCGCTGGCTACGGGACGGTCACGACGGAGATCGCTCCTGCGCCGGAGTTCTTCTTCGCCGAGGACTACCACCAGCAATACCTGGCCAAGAATCCGAACGGCTACTGTCCGATTCATTCGACCGGCGTGAAGTTCAGCGGGTCGGTCGAGCAGATGCAGGAGGTATAGCTCTGATGTTTGGAGGGAGGCAGATGAATCTCAAGCGTCTCCTGGCCATTGCGGCGGCCGTCTGCTTTGCGCTGGCCGTCATCGGCCTCAAGGTCGACATCGACCTGATCGCGCTGGGCCTGCTGGCCTGGGTCCTGACGGCGGTCCTGTAGCCCAGCTCTGGGTCATGACCATGCTGAGGCGAGCCAAGCTGCTGGCCAGCCGGCTCATCTGGATCGCGCCGCTGGCGGTGGCGATGCTGCTTGCCGCCTGCCAGAACGGGAATACCGGCGGCGGCTACTAGGGGTCAGGCGGCGGACAAGCAGGAGGGACCTCGCGGCCCCTCCTGAACCGCTGTCGCCTGCGCGGCTACTTCTTCTTCTTGGCCGGAGCGGCCTTCGGCTTCGCGGCCGGTGCGGCCTTCTTGGCAGGCTTCTCGGCCTTGATGTGATGGCTCACGGTGCTCCTCCTGGGGTGTCCGGCGGGATCGTCCGGATCGGCCTAGATCTTACCCCGCCGGCGAGTCTGCGCGCAGCGGGAGCGTGAATCGGATCTGGGTGCCGCGTCCGAGCTCCGAGGTCGCGGCGATCTGGCCCCCGTGGGCTTCCACGAGCTTCCGGGCGAGCGGCAGGCCGAGGCCGCTCCCCGGTGAATCGGCCGCGCGCGTGAAGCGCTCAAAGATGCGTGGCAACACGTCCGGCTCGATCCCCCGCCCGGTGTCGGCGACGGTCACCACCATCTCGTCCGACTCCACGGCAGCCGAGAGGTCGACCCGGCCGCTCGAGGGGGTATGGCGCAGGGCGTTGACGAGCAGGTTCGTCACCACCGCCCGAATCCGCGCCGGGTCGATCTCGATCACCGGAAGGTCCTCGGCATGCAGCTCGACGCTCACCCCTTGCGCATCCGCCTGGGACCGCACGCCAGCCACCACGTCCTGCAGCAGCGCCGCCAGGTTGGTCGCCTCGCGGTGCAGGCGGAGCGCTCCCGCCTCGGCGAGTGACAGCGTGCGCAGGTCCTCGATCAGCCGCTCCATGAGATGCGCCTCCTCGAGCAGCGGCGCCATGTGCTCGCGATCGGTGGGATAGACGCCATCGAGCAACGCCTCCAGGTTGCCGCGCATGACCGCCAGCGGGGTGCGCAGCTCATGGGACACGTCGGCGAGCAGCCGCTGCCGCTCCGACTCGGTGGCATCCAGGCGAGCGCTCATCGCATTGAAGGCACGCACGAGGGCTCGCACCTCGCGCGGCCCGCCCTCCGGGACCCGGGCGCCGAAATCACCCGCCTCGACCCGACCGGCAGCCTCGATCAGGTCGCCGACCGGCGCGGCGGTGCGCCGCAGAATGCGCGCCACGATCGCAAGGCCGATGAGCACCAGCAGGCCCGTTCCGATCGCCGTTGCCGACCCGGCGCTGGCGCCCAGCAGGGTGCCGACGAGCCAGGCGAGGAGCAGGACCGCGCTGATCCCCAGGAGCATGACCAGGCCGAAGAGGCACCCCATCCGCCGCAGGAAGCGGCCGCGCATCCGCTGCCAGCCCTCGGGCCCCGCGGGCGGCCAGGGCTCGCCATCGGGCCACCACGGTGGACGGCCCCGCCCTCCCCAGCGACCGCGCCACCGTTCCTCAGACATCGGCCAGCCGGTAGCCGACGCCATAGACGGTGAGCAGTCGCTGCGGCGCGTGGGGATCGGTCTCGATCTTGCGTCGCAGGTTCTTGACGTGAGCATCGATCGCCCGCTCGTACGACTCGAACGCCACCCCGTGGATCGCGTCGAGGAGCTGCGACCTCGTGAAGACGCGACCCGGCTGACGAGCCATCGCGGCGAGGAGCGCGAACTCGCTCGCGGTCAGCTCCGCTGCCTGCCCCTCGATGATGACCTGCATCCGCTCGACGTCGACGACCAGGCCTCCGACGACCAGGAGGTCAGTCATCGCCCCCGGCTGCCGGCGTCGGAGGACGGCCCGTATGCGGGCCACCAGCTCGCGCGGGCTGAACGGCTTGGTGACGTAGTCATCGGCCCCCAGCTCCAGGCCGATCACCTTGTCGGTCTCATCGTCGCGAGCGGTGAGCATGATGATCGGGACCTGCGAGCCGCGGCGCAGCGTGCGGGTCACGTCCAGCCCGTCGAGGCCGGGCAGCCCCAGGTCGAGGACGACGAGATCGGGGTGCTCGGTGCGGGCGCGCATCAGCGCCTCGGGCCCGTCGCGGGCGACCGAGACGCCGAAGCCGCCGCGCTCCAGGTAGTCACGAACGAGCCGGGCAATCTTCGGCTCGTCGTCGACGATGAGGATCTTCTGCATCTTGCGAGCGGCATGGTAGACGGGCGGGCGGCCCAGGCCGCCCGCCCGCATCGGTCTAGCTGGTCTTGTCAGGCGCTGCCGGCGACTCGCCGTGCGCCTCCTTGTGCCAGTCCTCCAGGTAGTCACGCGGTCCGGTGCGGCCCTTCCAGCTGCCGTGGCCGGACCAGCCAGCATGCCCGTACCCGCGTCCGCGGCCGAACGCGGCGCGCAGCAGGCCGATGACGAGGAAGAATCCGAAGATCAGGAAGATGAACCCGAAGAAGCCGAAGCCCCAGCCGAATCCCGGGTACCCACCCCAGCCGGGGTAGTAGACGACCGGCGCCGGGTTCCCCGACGCGATCGCGGCGTGTGCCGCCTGGGACAGGCCGGTGGCGACCCCGGCGTTGTAGACGTTGACGCCGATGACGGCCGCCAGCCCGATGAGGGCCAGCAGGGCGATGAAGCGAAAGATGTACATGGACGTTGTTGCTCTCCTGCATGGTGGGTCGCCCGATGCAACCCGATGCAGACAGCCTGGCTGGCTGTTGTGCGCAGATTGTGAAGAGCGTGTGGAGCCTTTTCGGCTCAGCGGAGACTGCGCCGAACGCGGATCAGGAGAGCCCCATCTCCATGTAGGCCGCGCCGCGGGCATCGAGGTAGATGCGGGCCGGCGTGCGCACCCAGCGCATCACGATCTCGTGGCAGATGCAGCAGCGCAGGACGGTCCCCGGGCCGTGGACATAGGCGAGCAGCGTCGCGACGGCCCCTTGATTGCCGCAGTTCGTGCAGCGGTGGACCGAACCCGACACGTCGAAGCCGAACATTTCGGCCAGGTCGCCGGCTACGGCGTTGGCGTCGAGCATCAGGGGATCGTCCATGGCAGCCTCCTCGCTCATGTGGTCGGCCCGAAACGTTCGGTGCGCACCCGGGCTGGCGGAACGCCCAGCTCCACCAGGCCGTTGGCGGCGGCCTCGACCAGCAGGGTCGGGCCGCAGATGTAGGCCAGTGGCTGGGGGCCGATGCTGGCCAGCACCTCGCTCAGCATCTCGCGGTCGATGCGGCGCGCGTACCCGGTCCAGTCCGGCGGCTGTGACCTGGTCAGAGTCTGAAACGCGCCGACGCCATCCTTCGCCACCGCCAGGGCGTCGATCTCCTCGCGGTAGATGACGTCGTCGAGCGTCCGCGAGCTGTACAGCAGGGCGGTGGGCGTGTCATCGCCGGCAGCGGACCGTTCACGCAGCATGGCCATCAGCGGGACCACCCCCGAGCCACCCGCCACCAGCAGCAGCGGGCCGCCGAGGGCCGGCTCCCACACGAAGTAGCCCCCGATCGGGCCTCGAACCTCGACCTGATCACCCACCCGCAGGACATCGTGGAAGTAGGGCGACACCTCGCCATCGGGGATCCGCTCGATGGTGACCTCGACCTCGCCTGTCTGCGAGGGAGGCGAGCCGATCGAGTAGGAGCGCTGCGCCTGGTAGCCGTCCTCGGCGGTGAGCCGCACGTCGTAGTGCTGCCCGGCCCGATGCGGGCGCCAGGCCGGCAGCGCCAACGTGAAGGACTTGACCTCGGCGCTCTCCGGACGCACGCCGGTCACCGTGGCGATCTGCCAGGCCAGGGGCTCGGGCATCTGGGCGGTCCGTCAGTCGCCGGAGTAGCGCTCTTCGCGCCACGGGTCGCCGCGGATGTGGTAGCCGAGCGACTCCCAGAAACCGGGCTGGTCCTTCTCCATGAGCCGCAGGCCACGCACCCACTTGGCGCTCTTCCAGAAGTAGAGATGCGGAACCACCAGCCGGGCCGGGCCACCGTGCGGCGGCTCGAGCGGAGCGCCGTCGTACTGCCAGGCCACGAATGCCTGGTTGTTGACCACATCGGTGAGCGGCAGGTTGGTGGTGTAGCCGCCGTACGACTGCGCGGTCAGAAAGCCGGCCCGCGGATCGATCTCGACCGCCGCCAGCAGGTCGTCAACGCTGACGCCGTGCCAGCGGGTGTCGAGCTTCGTCCACTTCGTGACGCAGGAGATGTCGACGGTCCAATCGCGGGAGGGGAGCGACTGGAACTGCTCCCAGCTCCAGCGCATCGGCTCTGCGACCAGGCCGTCGATCGTGAACTCCCAGGTCTCCAGCGGGATCTGGGGCGTCGGCCCCGCAGACAGGACCGGAAAGCCATCAGTCAGGTACTGCCCCGGCGGGATCCGGTCAGCGCGGTCAGTCCCCGCATCCCTCCGCTTGCCGAAGAAGCCGCGTGACGTGAATCGCTCGGTCATGAGCCTCCGTGCAGTGCGCGTCTGGCGGGAGCAGCTCGATTATCACCGTCGCACGACATTTCGGCCAGCCGTGAGGCTGTTCGGGGCGTCGCGTCCCCCGTACCATGTCGCCATGAAGGGTGATCGGGTGGAGGCCGTAGTCGACACGGGCCAGGGCACGCAGACGTTCGTCATCGAGGCGACCCGCGCCGGGCGGCGGATCGAGGTGGCCACCAGCCGGGGCGTGGTCGAGGTGAGCGAGGTGACCCGCGGCGGGACGCCCGTGCGTACCGGCCGCTTCATGTCCAGCCGCCTCATCGCGCTCGTCGAGCATCCGGCCCACGAGGGCCGCGAGTCGGCCGTGGAGGTCTCGACCCGAAGGCGCATCACCACCACCGGCGACGGCATCAACTGAGCTCCTGAGCTCCTGCTCACGGCTCTGGCTCCGGCCCAGCCGCGGAACCGCCGCCCGCCTCGCGGTGTACGGGTGGCAAGAGGTGGAGGGCCGTCCACTGACTGATGCGGAGCTGATCGAGGCCGCGCGAGGCGGTGACGTGAGCGCCTACGAGGAGCTGGTGCGCCGCTACCAGGACCTGGCCTACCGAACCGCGTTCCTCGTAGTGCGGGACGCCGAAGAGGCTCGCGACGCGGCGCAGGAGGGATTTCTGAGTGCTCATCGTGCGCTGGGAAGGTTCCGCGTGGGCGCCGAGTTCCGCCCGTGGCTGCTCCGCATCGTGGCCAACGCGGCACGCAACCGCCGCCGGAGCGCCTCCCGTCGCGCCGCGCTGGCGCTACGGGCGGGGCGGGACCCGGCCTCGGGTGATGCGGCCCCATCGCCCGAGGCTGCCCTGCTCGCCGCCGAGCAGCGGGCCACCCTGATGGCGGCGATCAACTCGCTGCGCGAGGACGATCAGCTGGTGATCGGTCTGCGCTGGTTCGCCGAGCTCGGAGAGGCTGAGATGGCCGAAGTGCTCGGCCGGCCACGCGGGACGGTCAAGTCCCGCCTCTCGCGCGCCATGGCCCGCCTGCGCGAGGTGCTCGAGCGGCTGGAGGAGGATCTCTCCAATGGCTGACCAGCACCTGTCCCCGCTGGAGATGCGCCTGGCCGAGCTGAGTGCGTTCATCGACGTGCCCGCCACGCCGCCGCTGGCGAGTGCCTTGGCGGATCGCCTGCGTGCCGAGGCCGGCCTTCGGCCGTCATGGCGCTGGCCACTTCCCTCGGTGGGCAGGGGCACCGCCCTGGCAGTGGCGGCCACCCTGCTCCTGGTGAGTGCTGTGGCCGCCATTGGCATTGCGCTCGGCGGACTGCGCCTGATCTTCAATCCCGAGAGTCTCCCGCCATTGCCCAGCATTCCCAACCAGCCGGGAATCGGGCAGCAGACGACGCTCGACGCGGCGCGCTCGTCGGTCGGCTTCGTGCTGCGCGTCCCGACAGTGTCAGCGCTCGGCGAACCGGACCAGGTCTACGTCATGGAGCCGCCCGCCGGCGGCGCGGTGACGCTGGTCTACGGAGCCCGACCGGGCTATCCCCTGCAGCCGGACAGGATGTACGGGCTGGTGCTGACCCAGTTCCGGGCTGACATCCAGGCCGAGAATTTCGAGAAGCTGATCATGGAGGGGGTCCGGATCACGCACACGAACGTCCATGGGCTTCCCGCCTACTGGGTGGCCGGAGGGGAGCATTTCTTCTTCTACCGCGACGCGACCGGGCAGATCGTCAACACCACCCTGCGCCTGGTGGGCGACACGCTGATCTGGGAGGAGGATGGCGTGACCCATCGGGTCGAGGGCGCGCCTTCGCTGCAGGCCGCCATCGCGGTCGCCGAATCGCTGGAGCCGGCTCCGTCTGGCGAGTAGGCCGCTACTCGGTGGCCGGGATCTCCTGGGTCGCGGGCGTGCCGCTGGCGGGCGTTCCTCGTCGCGCGTTCCATGCAGCCAGGGCGATGGCGCCGATGCCCACCAGGACGACGGCCAGCTTCACCACCCAGCCCACCACCGGAAGCGACGAGACAGCGACGACCACCGCGGCGCCGATGACCAGCAGGCCGATCTCGCGCCATCGACTGCCGCCCTGTGACGGAGCGGCCAGCCTGGCAAGCGCCAGACCGACCACCGCATCGGCCAGGAAGGAGGCCGCCAGCAGGAGGACGAAAGTGGCGACGAGCAGGAGGAGGAACCCTGCGAAGAAGGTGATGGCGGCCAGCGACCCGAGGGTAAGCAGGCCGAAGACGATTGCCAGCAGGATGACCAGCAGAATCAGCGCCAGGGCGCCCACGACGTAGACCACGAAGGCCAGCAGGCCAACGCCGAGTGCGGGCAGTGGCCGGCGCCGCACCAGCTCGCCAGCGGCGCGCATGGCCCGCGGAAGGAGCCAGATCCCCAGCACACCGAACAGAAGGACGACCACGAGGTGTCGAATCGCGTCGCCGATGGCGTCGGCGGCCGTCGGGCGCGGAGCCGGCTCCCCGGCTCGACCGATGGTGACGTGCTCGGATCCGCCGACCGTTCCGCCACGCGTGTAGGTTCCGGCCGAGCCTTCGATGTTGCCGCCCACGGTGCCATCCATCGCGGCGGTCCCTGCGGCCAGGATGAGGTCCCCGGCCACCTTCGCGTTGCCAGCGATCGATGCCTCGCCGCCGGCGATAACCAGGTCCTCGCCGATCTTGCCGGCGACCGTCAGCTGGCCGGCCGCCACGCGGGCGTCGCCTTTGACCGTTCCGTCGATAACAACCATCCCGCCAGCGGCGATCAGGTCGCCGCCGACGGTGCCGTCGACTTGGACGTTGCCGCCCATGGCCAGCAGGTCCCCGTCAACGGTGCCGTCGACCGTGATGTTGCCGGCGAACAGGTAGAGATCGCCTTTCACGTGCTCGCCGGCCGGCACGACCAGCGTGCGGTCGGTGCGCAGCTTGCCGCCGAGCAGGTCCTTGCCGAGTGCCATCCCTGCTGCCGTCGCCAGCAGCATGAGAAGCAGCACCGCGGCCGCGCCGAGTCGAATCCCGCGTGACATGTGCGCCCGATCGTACGCGACCGCCGGACGACCTGCAGCCAGATCGGCGTCACCCTCATGAAGTTCTCATGGAACACCGATACCCTGTGAAGCCGATGGTGGATGTCAAGATGAACGGAGGCATGGATATGACGTTCGGCTGGCACTACGCGAATGGCTGGATGATGGGCGCCGGGTTGCTGTTCCCCCTCCTCTTGCTGGTGCTGATCGGCGTCGGCATCTGGCTGTTGGTGCGCAACCTCAACCAGCGGCCAGCGATGAGCTCGCCCAATGAGGCCGAGGAGGTCCTGCGGCGCCGATTCGCGGCCGGCGAGATCGACGCCGACGAATACGAGCGGCGGCTGGAGATCCTGCGCCGGAAGTAAGCGAGGGCGCCGCGCGCGGCGCCCTATGATCGGCTCCCCATCACGGCGGAGGACGGTCGACGCAACCCCCCACCCGCCTCGGCGTCGCGCTCTGGAACCAGGCCACCGACTGGCCTTCCTTCCTGGCCGCCGCCCGACGCGTCGACCAGCTCGGCTACGAGCACCTGTGGACCTGGGACCACCTGTACGCCATCTACGGCGATCCGCTGCAGCCGGTCTTCGAGGGGCACACCTCCCTGGCCGCCTGGGCGACGGCCACCTCGCACGTCCGCCTGGGCCTGCTGGTCGGGGCCAACACGTTCCGCAACCCCGGGCTGGTGGCAAAGATGGCGGCCAACCTGGACCATGTGAGCGGTGGCCGCGCCATCCTGGGCCTGGGGGGCGCCTGGTTCGAGCCGGAGCACACCGCCTTCGGGATCGAGTTCGGCAGCGGCGACGGGGAGCGGCTCGGCTGGATGGACGAGGCGGCGGCCGCCATGCGGGCGGTCCTGGACGGAGGTGAGGTGACGTCGGCGCCCGGCGGGCGATATAGATTCGATCACCTGCGGATCACGCCCCGGCCGCTACAGGCGCGCCTGCCGATCATGATCGGCGGCAGCGGGGAACGAAAGACGCTGCGCACCGTAGCGCGCTACGCCGACATGTGGAACGCCGACGGCAGCGTTGAGTTCCTCACCCACAAGGACGAGGTCCTGCGGGCCCACTGCGCGGCGGTCGGCCGCGACGAGGCCGAGATCGAGCGCACCTGCTCGTTCAAGCCGCTCATCCGCGACACCGTCGAGGCAGCGCGACGCGCCTGGCGCGAGCAGATGGAGATCAACCGGACCCCGTTCGTTGCGGTCGAGGACGACGCGTCGTTCTGGGTCGGGACACCCGATCAGCTGGCCGAGGGGATGATCGCGCGCCGGGCGATCGGCTTTCGGACCTTCATCGCCGAGCTGCCGGCCCCCTACGACGGCGAGACCTTGGAACGCTGGATCGGCGAGGTCAAGCCGATGGTGGATTCGGCATAGCTCGACGCTAGGCGACGGTCACCACCAGCTTGCCACGGACGTGGCCGCCGGCCATCTCGTTGATGGCGGCACCGGCCTCCTCGAGGGGGTAGGTCTTGATCGGCGGGACGTGCAGCTGGCCACCCTCGATCAGTGCGGTGAGGTCCGGCAGGCGTGAGGCCGGAAGGCGGTTGGCCCCGATGAACTGCACGCCATGCTCCTTGAGCGCGGCGGCGGCCGCGGCCGCCGGCCCCCGCGGCGAGACCGCCCGCCCACCGGAGCGGACCGCCTGCCCATAGCGCGCCATCTGCTCGGCGTCGCTGTGCATGTCAATGAGGGCATCGACGCCCTGCGGATGGCTCGCCCGGAGCTGCTCAAGCGCGTCGCCACTCCGGTAGTCGATCGCCTCGCTCGCCCCCTGCTGGAGCGCCAGGTCGCGGGCCGGGCTGCTGGCCACGGCCACCACGGTGGCGCCGCGCGCCGCCGCCAGCTGGGTCACGAAGCTGCCGACGCCTCCGGTGGCGCCGACGACCATCACCACCTGGCCAGGCTGCGGGTCGGCAGCCTCGATCGCTGCCAGGGCCGTGAGACCCACATGCGGCACCGCGGCCGCCTGCTCGTGCGAGAGCGAGGCGGGCTTGGGGGCCAGGCCATCGGCCTTGACGACGACCGAGTCGGCGAAGCTGCCCTCCCCGACCGCCGGCTTGGTGACGACCCCATACACGTCGTCCCCGGGCGCGAAACGCTCCACGCCGGGTCCGACCCGCTCGACCACGCCGGACAGGTCGATCCCCGGCACCAGCGGGAAGCGATGCTCCATGTAGTCCTTCAGCCAGCCAGCCGTGTACATCGGGTCCATGACGTTGACCCCGGCGGCATGGACTCGCACCAGGACCTCACCCTCGGCGGGCTCCGGCACGGGCAGCTGGTGGATCGAGCCGGGCGCTCCGAACTCGTCGACGGCAAAGGCTCGCATGGTCATGATCGGCTCCCTGGGTGTCACTTTATGGTTGCGGGAACAACTATCTCAAGACGATGCGCTGCGCGCAAGCCCGACCGCCGGTGGAGCATGATGCGGCCCGAAACGATGACATTCGAGCAGCTCGACTTCATCTACATGCCAAGCGCCGATGCCGCCGCTGACGTCGAGTACTTCACGACGGTCCTTGGAGCGCGGCTCGTCTTCGCGGTGGCCGGGATGGGCACCAGGGTGGCGATGGTGACCCTCGCCGACGCTCCTCCCCGGCTGCTGCTGGCGGAGCACCTCGAGGGGGAGACGCCGGTCCTCGTCTATCGGGTCGCAGACCTGGCCGCGGCCCTCCAGGAGCTGGAAGGCCGCGGTTGGCAGCGGGAAGGGAGCTTCGAGATCCCGCAGGGACCGATCTGCTCGTTCCGCGCGCCGGGTGGCCAGCGAGTCGCCCTCTACCAGCTCACCCGGCCCGAGGTCGAGGAGCACTTCGCCGGGCGGCGGGACTTCTAAGCCGATTGGCGCTTCACATGGCCGGGTTGGCGATGTACCAGATCCCGCCGAGACCCTGCCCGGTTGAGTCCCCCGCCTTGGTGTCACCGGAGTAGTAGTAGAGCGGGTGACTGTTGTACGTCACCTGCAGGCTGCCGTCATCACGGGTGATGGTGCCGATCGTGCCGGTCACGCCAGTGCCCGCGGTGACCTGCTCCCCGGTGTCGATGGTGAACGGCGGCCATGTGGTCGCGCATGTTCCCGAGCAGGTGCTCGTGGTGGCCGTGTCATCGGCCTTGGTGTAGAGGGTCATGCCGCCCTCTCCTGCCAACGACGAACCGGCGCTGGTCTGAGCGACGGTCAGCTGGTACGCCGAGCCGGCCGATGGACTGGCGGCCTGGCTGGGAGCCGTCGACTGAACGGGCGGCTGGCTGGCAGGCACGCTGGCCGCCGGGCTCGGCGTCGGGCTCGCTCCCGAGCATGCGGCCAGCAGCAGCGAGAGCGCCACCGGCAGGACGCCAAATGCGAGCCAGCGCGGAGTCGCCGGCTGATCGGTTGTGCTTGAAGTCATTGGATCTCTCCTGGTTAGTGCCCTTCTCATCGATCAGATACGGCGCAAGTTACGCTCCTAGCAGGTGCATCGGACTGTTGAGCGATGGGCGAGAGGGTATCCCACATGCCGGAGAGTCTGGAAGCCGATGCTGGGAATCTCATGAGAAGCGGGGAGCGGCTGAACGCCGGCGGTACACTCGCCTTCGAGGAGGACCAATGACCGATTCCGAATTCGCCGCGGCCGCGGCCAGGACGTTCGAGGCCTTCAACGCGCGGGGCTTTGCCGAGTTCGCGACCTACGTGGCCGATGACATCGTGGAGACCTACCCGCAGTCAGGTGAGCGCCTGGAAGGTCGCGAGCACGAACGAGCCATGCACGAGGCCTTCCCCGACCCGCCGACCTTCACGATCCGGAACGTCCGTCGCGGCGGCAACCTGGCGGTGGTCGAGGTGGACGAGGCGTATCCCGATGGCAGCGTCTGGAAGACG
>Ga0066710_100002618_pt1 | contig 14655 bp, 14 predicted proteins | sample GraSoiAngelo_159_FD_79666 | JGI IMG/M metagenome (GOLD analysis project Ga0066710, IMG submission 79666) | Grasslands soil microbial communities from the Angelo Coastal Reserve, California, USA - 14_1009_16_40cm | ecosystem: Environmental > Terrestrial > Soil > Grasslands | place: USA...
CCGGCCTGCGTATGCGCATGGCTCGCGCGGGCCGCGCCCATGCGGAAAAACATTTTGACTGGCGCGCGATCGGGGTTCGCCAACGGGCGCTTCTACGGGAATTGGCCGGCAATGCGATTATCGTGCGGACTGCAACGCGCGACGACTTGGCCGCGATCGACGCGATTCAGGCCGCCTCGCCCGAGTCCTCGAATTGGGCTGCGGCTGACTATCTCAACTACGACTGCCGGGTGGCCCTGAAAGACGGCCGCATTGCCGGGTTTCTGGTTGCGCGCCAAACCGCTCCCGGAGAGCACGAGATTCTCAATATAGCGGTTGAACCGCGGCAGAGGCGCTGTGGGATCGCCCGCCGCTTGCTCGAAAGCGAGCTGGCGAGCGCACGCGGCGCGTGGTTTCTCGAGGTGCGCGAGTCGAACGCCGCCGCGATCGCTTTTTACAGGAGCTTAGGATTTCAGCTAGCCGGCCGTCGCGGGGAGTACTACCACCGCGATCTTGCTGAATCAGCTATTGTCATGCGGAATTTTTCATGATATCGTCATGGTGGTAGTCGATGTCGGTGACCGGCTGCCTTGACCGCATGAGCGTAGTTATCACTACCCACCGAGCCGGCGACCCCCCTCCAAACAGACTCGGCGTGGCACTCATTGCGCACTATAGGTGCGCGCACAATCAGAAAACCAAGGAGAGTGTTTGATGGAGAACAACACGCAAGATGAACTGAAAGCGCATCTGATGGCGACGAGCGAGGAATTCCGCTCACTGGCCGAGCAGCATGCCCGGTTGCACAAGAAACTGGAGGAGCTGGAGGCCAAACCCCATCTGACCGAGCAGGAACAGATGGAAGAACAGCACTTGAAGAAGCAGAAACTGCGCCTGAAGGACCGAATGAACGAGATTATGGCTCGATACAGGGCGCAGAAGGTCGCCTGAACCATTGGGTGCGCCAGTAGTTGTTTGATTGGGGGCCGGGCCTCTAGAACGTGGTCCGGCTTTCGTGTTTTTGGGGAGCAGGCTTCCGCCTGCGAAAGAGTTTTTTCCGGCAGATCCCGCGGTATAATGGCAATTCCCATGGACGAAAAAGAACGCAGCCGCGCGCTAGCCGCAACTCTGGGCCAGATTGAGAAGCAGTTCGGCAAGGGCTCGATTATCCGGTTGGGCGCGCAGACGGTGGTAACCGTTCCCGCCATCTCTACCGGCTCGATCTCGGTCGACCATGCGCTTGGCGTGGGCGGATTCCCGCGCGGGCGCATCTCGGAGATTTTCGGACCGGAGTCGTCGGGCAAGACCACGATCGCGCTGCAAGTGGTGGCTGAAGCGCAGAGAGTGGGCGGCATGGCGGCCTATATCGATGTCGAGCATGCGCTCGATCCCGCATATGCGCGCAAGCTCGGCGTGGACGTGGACAATCTGCTGGTGTCGCAGCCGGATTATGGCGAGCAGGCCCTCGAGATTACCAATGCCCTGATCACGTCCGGATCGATCGACGTGCTGGTGGTGGACTCGGTGGCGGCGCTGGTTCCCAAGGCAGAGCTCGATGGAGAGATGGGCGACAGCTTCATGGGCGTGCACGCTCGCTTGATGTCGCAGGCCATGCGCAAACTCACCGGCATCGTATCGAAATCGAATACGTGCCTGATCTTCATCAACCAGATCCGCGAAAAGATAGGTGTAATGTTCGGCAATCCGGAAACCACCACGGGCGGCCGGGCGCTGAAATTCTACGCCAGTGTGCGCGCCGACATCCGCCGCATCGCCGCTATCAAGGAAGGCGAGACGGTCACCGGTAATCGCACCAAGATCAAGATCGTGAAGAACAAAATGGCCCCGCCCTTCCGTGAGGCCGAGTTCGACATCATCTACGGCGAGGGCATTTCCAAAGAAGGCGACCTTATTGACCTGGGCGTGGCGCAGAACCTGATCGAGAAGAGCGGGGCATGGTACAGCTTCAAGGGTGAACGCATCGGCCAGGGCCGGGAAAACGCCAAACAGTTTTTGAAAGACAACCCGGACGCCCGGAAGAAGCTGGACCTGGAGTTGCGGAAACTGCTTGGCTTGGTGCGCGCCGAAACGCCGCCGGCGGTGCCGCCTCCCGTGGCTGCCGCGGCTCCGGCCACCGCCCGCGGGCGGAATTGAAGCGCCGCGGCGACGACCAAAGAGCCAAACTTTCCGCTGGGAAATTACTTCTCCAGCAGAAAATTCCCGACAAACAGCGCATCAATTCCCGACGAGTAAAAGCTCCGCACCGCATCCCGCGGTGTTGATACCAGCGGGTCCCCGAACAGGTTGAAGCTCGTGTTGTAGAGCACCGGCAGGCCGGTTGCCTTCCCGGCCTCGAGCAGCAGGGCGTGGTAGAGCGGGTTGTCGGCCTCCGCAACGGTGTGAACCCGCACCATGTCCTCGCCGAGAATGGCCGACTCGAAAGTTTTCCGATGCGCAGGCCGCACTCGGCCCACCGTGGCCAGGTGCCGCGCATTTGGACCGACCTCGAAGTATTCGGCGGCGATTTCCGCCGGCACGGACGCGGCGAATTTGCGGAACGGCTCGCGGTGTTTGATAAAAACGTTCAGATTCTCGGTGGAATACGGATCGAGAGGCGATGCCAGAATGCTGCGGTTGCCCAGCGCCCGCGGCCCAAACTCCATCCGGCCATGCATCCATGCCACGATCTTGTGCTCGCCGAGCCTATTCACCGCGGTTCTCAACAGCTCCTCGGTCGACCGCAAGTACTGAAAACGCAGCTTGCAGTTCTCGATCACGCGCTTGATCTCTTCCGGACCATAACTCGGGCCGAGCAGGAGCGAGCCGCTTCCCAACCGTCGCGTGTGCCGCCGCACGTGATGCCAGACGTGGAAAACCGCTCCAAGCGCAGTACCTGCGTTGCCGGCCGCTCCCTGCACGAAAACGTTCTTCCACCGCCCGCTGCGCTCCAAAAACTCGACCAGCAGCGCGTTGTAGAAGAGTCCTCCGGCCAGGCACAAGTTTTCTCCTTCACCCGCCAGCGCGAGGACGGTGTCTTCGATTGTCCTCTGCAAGCCTCGTGCAACGCAGGGCGCCAGGGCGCTTGGGATCTTCGCGCCATCGTCCAGCCCGAGCCTCAAAAAAAACTTCGCGCTGAAACCGCCGGCCGCGACGCGATTGCCGTCGAAGAAGGAGGAATCGAGGCGCGCCGTTTCTGAAACGACCTCACGGAACAGAGGCGCGAAGCGCTCATCGCCCGACGCAGAGAGCCACTGCACTTTGTGCTCGTCGGCGGCCGCTCGAAAGCCCAGCAGTTCCGTCACCGCGCCGTAGAGTCTTCCAAGTGAATCCGGGTAATACCATTCTTTATCGAGGTGCAGCTGATTGCCGCTCGCGTGCCACCGCGCGCCGCAACGGAAATCCCCGGCTTGATCGAGCGTCAGCACCGTCGCCTGCTCGAACGGCGAAGCGTAAAAAGCCGAAGCGGCGTGAGCCAGGTGATGCTCCACCACTACGATTTCGCTCTTGGGAAATTGATTGCGAAGGGCGACGTGGAACTCCGCCTCCGGCCCGCGGCTGAACGGACGTGCGATCGCGATGCACTCGACTTGATTGCGGTTCGCGCCGGCCAGGCGCAGGCATTCCGCGATGGAAGCGTGCGGCACGCCGCCTGGCCGCAGCCCTCGCGTGATCTTCGCTTCTTCAAGGGCTGCCTGAAGCTCGCCGTTCTTGAGGACCGCGCAGGCTGGATCGCCGAGAAGAGCACCTAGACCAAGAATCACCATTTGTGCTAGCCGCTCATTTCGATTTCGCTTCGATCTTGGCCCAAGTATCGCGCAGCGCCACCGTCCGGTTGAACACCAGCTTCTGTGGAGTCGTATCCGGATCCACTGCAAAGTAGCCCAGGCGCTCAAACTGGTAACCGCTGCCGGCGGCGGCGCCGCGCAGGCTCGGCTCCAACTTGCAGTCCCTGATAATCTCCAACGACTTGGGATTCAGGTTATCGGTGAAATCCTGGCCTTCCGCCACCTCGTTCGGGTCCTCGCGGTCGAAGAGGGTGTCGTATAAGCGAACCTCCGCGCTGATTGCGTGGCTGGCCGAAACCCAGTGAATGGTCGACTTCACTTTGCGCCCGTCTGGCGCATTACCTCCCCTGGTCGAGGGATCGTACGTGCAATGGATTTCCACGATCTCGCCGGTCCTTTCGTCTTTCACAACTCCGCTGCAAGTGATGAAATAGCCGTAGCGCAGACGGACTTCACGCCCCGGGGACAGCCGGTAGTATTGCTTCGGCGGGTCTTCCCGGAAATCGTCCCGCTCGATGTACAGCACCCGCGAAAACGGCACCGTTCGGGTGCCCGCACTCGGGTCTTCCGGATTGTTGACCGCCTCCATCTCTTCGACCTGGCCTTCGGGATAGTTGTCGATGATCACCCGCAGCGGCTGCAACACGGCCATTACCCGCGCAGCGCGCTTGTTCAAGTCTTCCCGGACGAAATATTCGAGCAGCGAAAGCTCCGTTGTGCCGTTGGTCTTCGATACGCCGATGCGGCCGCAGAAATTCCGGATTGCCTCGGGCGTGTAGCCGCGCCGGCGCATTCCGGAAATGGTAGGCATGCGTGGGTCGTCCCAGCCGCAAACGTGCCCTCTTTGAACCAGGCTGAGCAGCTTGCGTTTGCTCAGGACGGTGTACGTCAGGTTCAGCCGGTCAAATTCGATCTGTTGCGGATGGTAGATGCCGATTTGCTCGACGTACCAATCGTAGAGCGGGCGGTGGTCCTCGAACTCCAGCGTGCAAATGGAATGTGTAATGCCCTCGATGGAATCGGACTGTCCGTGAGCGAAATCGTACATCGGATAGATGCACCACTTATCGCCGGTGCGGTGGTGGTCCGCGTGAAGGATGCGGTACATGATCGGATCCCGGAGGTTCAGATTCGGCGAGGCCATATCGATTTTGGCCCGCAAGGTTCGGGCGCCATCGGGAAACTCGCCGGCGCGCATCCGCTCGAACAGGTCGAGGTTTTCTTCCACCGAACGGTTGCGGTATGGGCTCTCCTTTCCCGGCTCGGTCAGTGTGCCGCGTTGCTCGCGAACCTGTTCCGCCGTCAGGTCGCAGACGTAAGCCTTCCCGGACTTGATTAATTGCACTGCCCACTCGTAAAGCTGATCGAAATAGTCGGACGCGTAGAAGAGCCGATCGTCCCAGTCGCCGCCGAGCCACCGGACATCTTCGATGATGGAGTCGACGTATTCGGTTTCTTCCTTGGAAGGATTCGTATCATCGAACCGCAAGTTGCATTTGCCGCCGAACTCCGCGGCGAGGCCGAAATTCAGGTTGATGGACTTCGCATGACCGACGTGCAGATAACCGTTCGGCTCTGGTGGAAAACGCGTGTGCACGCGCCCGCCAAACTTATTTGTCTTGAGATCCTCGATGATAATGTCCCGTATGAAGTTGGAAGAGCCCGGGGTCGAATCGTTCATGACGTCATTTCCTAGGTGGATCAAGAAACGTGGAGCGACGCAGTGGGCAGCATTTGAATGGCCCGGTCGATCCGTTTGAGGCACGTTTCCCTGCCCAGCACCGCCAAGGTTTCAAACAGCGGCGGCGCCACTTTGCGTCCGCACACAGCCACGCGAATCGGCTGAAACATCTGGCCTGTCTTTATTTTCATGCGCTCCGCGGCACCGCGGAGTGCCGCGTCCAAGGCATCGTGGCTGAACTCAACTGTCGCCAGGATCCGGCGCGCCTGTTCCAAGACGGCCAACGCCATGGCTGTGTCGCCCTTTTGGGGGATGAGTTCGGCGCTGTCGTAGGGCGGCAGTTCCTCCACGAAAAAGAAATCGGCCACAGTCGCGACGTCGCGCAACAGCTTGATCCGCTCCTGGATCAGTGGTGTAACCTGCAGCATCTTACGAGCATCCACATCGAAACCCGCGCCGCGCGCAAAGGGCACCAAGCACCCGGCCAGCGCTTCGACCGGCGTCGTGCGGATGTGCTCCGCGTTGAGCCAGACCGCCTTGGGATCGAAAGGGTCGTCTTCTTTGAAGTTTACCGTGGCGTTGCTTCGATTGATGCCTTCGAGTGAAAACGCTTGGATCAGTTCCTGCCGGGTCATCTTCTCCCGGTCGTCTTTGGGCGACCAGCCGAGCAAGCACACGAAGTTGACGAATGCGTGCGGCAGGAAACCGGCGTCGCGATAGGTAGTGAGGCTCACCACCGGACCGTGCTTACGCTTCGAGAGCTTCGATCCATCGGGAGCGATCAACAGCGGCAAGTGCGCAAATTCGGGCGCCTCGATCCCGAGCGCCTCGAAGATCAGGATGTGCTTGAAAGTGTTCGTGAGGTGATCCTGGCCGCGGATGATCTGGCTGATACGCAAGCCGGCATCATCGGCGCAAGAGGCCATGTGGTAGGTGGGAGCGCCGCTGCTGCGCAGCAGCGCGAAATCCTCAATATCGGCCGTTGCTTTCGATTGGGCGCCGTAAACCAGGTCCTGGAAAGCGACCTCGCCACGCGTCTCGCGAGGCACGCGGAAGCGCAGAACGAAAGGTTCCCCGGCGGCGGCGCGGCGGTCGCTTTCATCTCTTCGAAGCTCGCGCATGCCCGGATTAAACAACCACGCGCCGTTCTGTGATTTTTCCTCACTGTCGGCGGAGGCAGGCGTGAAGTCGCGATAAGCGAGGTCTTTCGCGAAGATCTCGTTCGCCAGACGGCGGTGGAGATCCCCGCGTTCCGATTGCCGGTAGAGCTCATCCCACTGCAGATCGAGCCAGTTCAGGCCGTCGAAAATCGAATCGAGCGACGCCTGGGTGTTGCGCTCAACGTCGGTATCGTCGATACGCAGGATCATCGTGCCCTTGCCATGCCGGGCATACAGCCAATTGAAGATAAATGTCCTCGCGCTGCCGATGTGGAGAAATCCGGTGGGCGAGGGGGCAAAACGGACTCGCATGAATTTCCAGGATAACAGCGAGACCAGCAGTTGCGGTCCCTTGACACTACGCATCAAAAGCCGGGTCAGGATGATCGTTCCAAAGCGGACCGATCCCACTTGCCAAGCGTGGCGGCAGCCTCGTATGTGCTCTCCAAAAAGGCAAGCACGTTTTCCTCAGGCGACTCGACCGCCCGGACATCATCGTACCGGAGAAGGAATTCTTTCATGTTCTGGCTGTAGAATGCCGCGCTTGGACGGATCAGCGCGCGATCGAGTCCCGCCGGCTCCGGGGCTGCATAGGCGTAAAACGCCGGCGCGTTGAACCCGCCATTCCCGGGCCAGAAACCGGCGCTGATGACTTCGTGCGAGTACGCCTCGCGTGTCAGCGCGTCCGCTCCCGGCCGGTCCGGCGCCCGCCGTCCGGAAAATCGCGTAACCGCCATATCGAAGCTTCCCCAGAAGAAGTGCACCGGGCTGCACTTGCCGTAAAATCCGGAACGAAATCTCCTGAAGATAGCGGCGCAATTCAGGAGGATGCGCCAGAATCGGTTGGCGTATTCCGGGTCATAAGCGGCATGCTGCTCGTCCTTTGAGAATGGAATCGGGTCGCTCACCTCGGCCGGTGTGCCGGAGAACTTGACGTGGATTCCCAGCGATTCGAGCGTCTTGAGAAATTCGCTGTAAAAGGAGGCGACCGATTGCGGCCGCAATGCAAGGCTCCGTTCATCGCTGGCGCTTGTCCGAATCAGCAGCCGATGATTCAGGAAGTCGAATTCGATATCAAACGCCTGGCCGCCCAGAGGAATGGCGCCGGTAGTCAGGCCGCGAGCGCTGACGTACAGGGTCACATGCCACCAGTGGTTTTCGAAAGGACTCAGCGCCATCCGCGTCTTCCCCACGATCTGGGTCCACATGTGCAGAGTCGCGGCCGTGTCCTTCCATTTTTCCCAGGGCAGTTCGGGCCAACGTTCATCCGCTCTACTGATCGCCGTCATCGACTAGAATTATCCCAGGTTCCGTACTGAGTACTGAGCGATTCGGGTCTATCGAGCCCGGGGAAGACCGGAAGTCGTTTTGCTAGTTCCCGCGGCTCCTGCCGAACAGCCGGAGGCGAAATACCATGTGGCGGCCCTCGAATCCCAGAAAATGCAAATATTGAGGCGAGCCGATCACGGTGTTTACCGCCGTCGGATTCAGATGGTCGGTGATGTTGTTGAAGCCGACGCGGATGGCGAAGCGGTAATTGTGCAATGTGAAGCGGCGCTCCACATGCAGATTCAGGTCGAAGTTCGAGGGGAAGCGGCGTGAATCCACCGGCCCTATCACCCTGCCGGTTTCATCGGTGATGGAGAACGGGAATCCGGTTCGCGCGTCCGCGAGCATCGGGATGGCCCAATTTTTGGTCCGTGGCACGGGCAGATATGCCGATGCGAGGAAACGGTTGGGCGAATCCCAGGGCAGCGGACCGAAGTTCTCCTGCACCTGCAAAGGCTGATCGATGCTCAGGTTCAGGACCGCGTTCGAAACCGCTCGTGAGTGCGTGTAGCTGGCCATCCATTCGTATTGACCGGCAAATGTCTGACGCGCGGAAATCTGCGTGCTATGGTAGGCATCGCTCCGGAAGTTGGTGAGATGGAAAATGCTGTCGGGTGTAGCAAGATATGTGAACCCATTGTTCCCATGGCGCCATAGGTAGTGCACTCCGGCGAGAATGCGATGCGGAAGCTCCTGATCGACCCCGCCGCTCCAGTTGAAGGAGCGCGGCGCTTTCAGATGGGGATTATCGATAACGAACGCAGTCACGCTAGGCGGGCCCGCGAGCGATCCATCAACGTTGTAACGCAACAGCATGGATTGCTGATCGAGAGGCCGGGCAAAGACGGCGAGATCCGTCGCGTCGTACGTGATGGCATAGCCGGCGGAGAGTCTGGTCCGGCCGGAAGCGAATGGTGAGTAAGCCACCGACATCCGCGGGGAAATCGAGACGCGATCGACCAGGCGGTCCCAATCTTGGCGCACCCCCAAATCAAGTTGCAGATTGCGCCGCAAGCGCCAGGTATCGAGCACGTAGGAGGACGCCTCGTAATTGGGGAGCTTAAACGACGAGCCGTTACTCAGGAAGGTCGTCCGCGAGATCACCTCGCCTTGGAGCCCGATCTGCTCATAAGCGGTGCGGCGAAAATCTGCGCTGTAGCCCAGGCGGTCGAAATCCGTGCCGACCTTGAACTGGTGGGTTCCAGCAGCATGAAACGCCGGTAGAAACACATCGGCAAGGAACTGATCGCGAGCGGTCCGTTCCGTCGAGTTCACCCAGTAATTGCCGCTGCGCCCATTCGGCGAAATGATGTAAGGTTGATCGCCTTGTGGTATTACGCGATTGAAGAATTGATTGTGGGCGTAACCGAACTCGACCAGCATCCCGTGGCCGAAGTACATCTGATCTTTCACGCTGACGAAATACTCGCGCCCGCGCTGATTGGTGGTGGTCGACACGGGATCGAGCGGCCCCAGCCCGGCGCGGTTCTGAACATCGTTGTTGATCAGAAAATCGGCGAACAGAATGTTCGATGGCGTCAGGTTCACTTGTGTGTGCAGTAGGTTGCTGCCACCCCAGCCCGACTGCTGATCTTGCCCTTTGGGAAGGCCATTGATGAAAGCTTGATGATACTGCGCGTCGAAGTTGTCGGCGAACCAAGCGCGGCCTCGCCAGATGGGCCCGGAGACACCGAAGCGAGGCGTCCAGTTGCCGAAATAAAATCCCCGGCGAGTATCGATACCGGGCACAAAATTGGTTACCGTGTAGCGAAACTGGTCAGCTCCGCTGTCTGTGTGAATCGCCAGAACTCCGGCTGACCCTTTTCCGAATTCGGGTGAATAGCGGCCGGTCCAGAATTCGAGAGAGCGGATGCCCTCGATGGCCAAGCGTGTCTGAAAACGTCCCGTGAGCGGATTCCCGATGTTGAAGCCGTTGAGCGTGTACAGCACCTGGTTTTCCGCGGCTCCCTCAAAGTGCAGCGCGCCGGTCGGATCCTGGAGGACGCCGGGCATCAGCCTCATCGAGTTTCGGAGGCTGTGGCTGGACGGGAAGGGTATATCGTTGATCTCCGTTCCGCTGAGAGCCGTCTTCTGGCCGGTCTGCTCGAGATCCAACGGAGACGGCGATCCGTTGACGTCCATGCTCTGGAAAACTTCGCGGAGAGGGTTTAGCGTAAGAGTGATCTCGCTGGAGTTGTCGACATGAATCGGGCGGTCGCGCAGTTCGAAGTGACCCTCGGCCCGGACGTTCAACAGGTAGTCCCCGGGTAATGGCAGAAGGACGGAGAAGGCTCCGGTCGGGTCAGTGGCGGCCTGCGCAACCTCGCCAGCCGCATTTCTGACAATGACGCGCGCTTGTTTGACCGGGATGTCATTTTCATCGACCACCCGGCCCGTCAGCCGGGTTTGCCCCTGCAGCGGAAATAAAGCTGCGGCGAGAGCCGCCAGAAACAAGTAATGGTGAATCACTGCCGCCAACGCTCGTGGCTGATTCCCAGCAAGGGCACGAAGTCGTGCAGCCAGCCGCCCAGCTTGGCGCCGCCATTTTGAAACGTGTAGTGCAACTCGCGCCCGAGATGCGGCGTGAACTCGTGTCCGACGAGAGCGCCCAATCCTCTGGCGCCGGCCTCCCAGTTCTGCGCGAAGGTCGAGGAAGAATTGATAATAGCCGGAAGCGAGATTAGCCAGAGTCGAGACTTCATAGTGCCCGTCATACCACACGAGCGCCGCTCGTCTCAGTGTAACGCACCCGCCGAACCAGTTCCTCACTAGCGCGCGTGCGCGCAACGGCAACGGGACGCGCGGCGCGCTCTGGCTCTCCAGTTCCCGTTTAAGATGAACACATGGATCACCTGCGGCGCCGCCTGGCGTTTATCGCCATCGCGATGGCGCTCACGCTCGCGGGTGGCACGGTCGGCTTTGTCCTGATCGAAGACTACCCAGTCTTCGACGCATTCTACATGACCCTGACGACCGTGACCACGGTGGGCTATGGCGAGATTCGTACTCTCAGCCGTGCGGGCCGGATCTTCAACTCTTTCCTGATTCTGTTTGGCGTGATCATCATGCTGCTGGCGATCGGCGGGATGACGCAAACGGTGATCGAACTGGAGCTGAACCAATTCTTCGGAAAGCGACGGATCAAGATCATGATCGAAAAACTGAAGGGCCATATCATCCTATGCGGATACGGGCGCGTGGGGCGCGGGGCGGCGGATGAATTGCGCCAGGCCGGCGTGCCCTTCGTCGTGGTGGACCGCAACGAGGAGCGGGTGGAACGCGCGATCAAGAACGGCATGCTCGCGGTGTTGGCCGACGCGAGCCGCGACGAGACGCTGCGTGACGCGGGCGTCGAGCGGGCGCGAGGCCTGATCGCGACGCTCGCCTCGGACGCCGATAACTTGTTCGTGATTCTTTCAGCCAAAACACTAATCCGAAATTACAGCTTTCCGCGCGCGTCGCCGAGGAGGCGTCGGAGCAGAAAATGCGCCGCGCGGGCGCCGATTTCGTATTCGCCCCGTATAACAGCACGGGCCACCGCATGGCGCAGGCGCTCTTGAAGCCGCACGTGCAGCGGTTTCTCGATTTCACCACACAGAGCGTGGGTCTGGATGCTGGCATCGAGCAGGTGCGTGTGGCCGAAGGCAGCGCTTTCGTGGGCCAGTCGCTGGCCGAGATGCAGATGCGGCGCGAACTCGGCGTGATCGTGCTGGCGATTCGCAAGGCCAGCGGCGAGATGTTCTTCAATCCGCCGGCCGAGGCCAAGATTTCCGGGGGCGATCATTTGATCGTGATGGGCCGGCCGGAGGGATTGCGCAGGCTCGAACACTTGTTGATGGAGGCCACCGTGTGAAAGTCCTGACCGCCGAACAGATGCGGGAGGTGGACCGCGCAGCGATCGCGCGCGGGATTCCGGGCGAAGTTCTGATGGAAAACGCGGGACGAAGCGTAGCCGACGTAATTGAGCGCGAATTCGCGCCGCTCGCCCGCCAGCGGATGGTGATTTTTTGCGGGAAGGGGAACAACGGAGGGGACGGATTCGTGGTGGCGCGGCTGCTGGCCGGACGCGTTGCGCGGCTGGACGTGGTGCGGGCGGCCGATCCCGAGCCGCAAATCACGGCGGAAATGCGGGAGGCAACGGTCGTAGTGGACGCCCTGCTTGGCACGGGGTTCCGCGGAACGGTGGAAGGACGCTACGCCGAACTGATCCGCGCCATTAACCAGGATTTCCCGCGCGCGAAGATCGTAGCGGTGGATGTGCCATCTGCGATGCAGGTTCGGGCCGACATCACGGTCACATTTGCGGCGCTCAAGCCCGAGCTGCTGTTGGACGACCGGGCGGGAAAGGTGGTGGTGGCGGACATCGGGATTCCGGCGGACCTGATCCAGTCCGATCTTGAGACGAACGAGGCGCACGATTTCGCGCCGCTGTTCCGGCCGCGAAAGCGCGATGCGCACAAGGGAGATTTCGGGCACGTGCTGGTGGTTGGAGGCGCGCCGGGCAAAATGGGCGCCGCTGCGATGGCCGGTCTGGCCGCATTGCGTGCGGGCGCGGGGCTGGTGACCGTGGCGGGCTCGGGTTCATCGCGCCTGGCGCCGGAACTGATGTCGGAACCGCTCGATAATTTCAGTCTCGAACGCAAGACGGTGATTGCGGTGGGGCCGGGGCTCGGGATGAATCGGGATCTGGTGGCGCGGCTCATGAAAGACGCGAACGTCCCGATGGTCATCGATGCCGACGGGCTGAATTCGATCGCGGGTACGGATTTTCGCGGGCGGGGCGTGCAGACGGTGCTGACGCCGCACCCCGGCGAGATGGCGCGGTTAACGGGCGCCAAGGTGACGGACAGGCTTGCGGCGGCGCGCGGCTTTGCGCAACAACGCAACGTGTGCCTGGTCCTGAAGGGGCACCGCACCTTGATCGCGCTGCCCGACGGACGAATGTGGATCAACTTGACAGGCACGCCTGCGCTGGCGACGGGCGGAACCGGCGACATTCTCACCGGACTGGTAGCGGGCCTGGTAGCGCAATTTTCAAACAACATCGAGACGGCGGTACGTGCGGCGGTATGGCTGCACGGGCGCGCGGGACAGATCGGTGCGGAGGAACTCACCGAGCAGTGCCTGATCGCCACCGACATTTTGCACTATCTTCCGAGGGCGTTTCGTGAATGTGTATGAAACGCGCTCCGAAGAGGAGACAATCGAACTCGGCCGGCGCATCGCGGCGACGCTGCCATCCCGCGCGGTAGTCCTGCTGATCGGCAACCTGGGGGCGGGGAAGACGACTCTTGCCAAGGGAATCGTCGCCGGCCTCGGCGTCGCGCCGCCGGAAGAAGTATCGAGTCCCACCTTCACCTTGATTCACGAATACGGTGGCGGCCGTGTGTATCACGTCGATCTGTACCGGTTGGATCGTCCCGAGGATGTGGCCACAATCGGGCTCGATGAGATCCTGGACCGCGACGCAGTGGTGCTGATCGAGTGGGGAGAACGGTTTCCGCGGCTGATGCCCGAAAATCGCATCGAGGTCCGGCTGGACACAATCTCGAATGAGTACAGACAAGTCTCTATAAAACAATAACTTACAACTGGGACTTGTCACTCCTCGCCATAGTGTGCTAATAATAATTTGGTCCTGGCCGTCGCGCCGGGTTCAGTTACCAACGGCAAATTTTCTGAAGGAATATTTCACAGGGAGGTTGAACTATGAACATTCGGCCGCTTCACGACCGCATTGTGGTCAAACGGATCGAAGAGGAAGAGTCAAAGGTCGGGGGTTTGTTTATCCCCGACTCGGCAAAAGAAAAACCGCAGCAGGGCGAAGTGGTGGCGATCGGTAACGGCAAGCGAAATGACGAGGGGAAGCTGATTCCGCTCGACGTGAAGCCCGGCGACCGCATACTATTCGGCAAATACTCCGGGTCCGACATCCGGCTCGACGGCCAGGAGTACCTGATCATGCGCGAGGACGAGGTGTTGGGCGTACTCGACAATGTAGCGAGCAAGGCGAAGGCTTAAATTGGAAAAACAAAGGGAGATGTAACTATGGCAGCAAAACAGATTGTTTATAGCGAGAATTCCCGCCAGGCGATTCTCCGCGGCGTGAACCAGCTGGCCGACGCTGTGAAGGTGACGCTCGGCCCGAAAGGGCGCAACGTCGTCCTGGAGAAAAAGTTCGGTGGTCCGACCATAACCAAGGATGGCGTGACAGTGGCCAAGGAAGTCGAGCTGAAGGATCCGCTCGAAAACATGGGCGCGCAGATGGTGCGCGAGGTGGCCTCCAAGACCTCCGACGTGGCCGGCGACGGCACGACGACGGCGACGATTCTGGCGCAATCGATCTTTCGCGAAGGCGTGAAGAGCGTGGCCGCAGGCGCGAACCCGATGGCCCTGAAGCGCGGCATCGAGAAGGCCGTGGAAGTGGTGGTCGACGAGGTGAAGAAATTCTCCAAGAACATTTCCGGGGACATGATCGCGCAAGTGGGTACGATCTCGGCCAACGGTGATGCGACTATCGGCAACACCATCGCCGAAGCGATGAAGAAGGTTGGCAAGGACGGAGTCATCACCGTCGAAGAGTCGAAGAAGCTGGAGACCCAGTTAGAAGTAGTCGAGGGAATGCAGTTCGATCGCGGTTATCTCTCTCCTTACTTCGTGACTGACTCGGAGCGGATGGAAGCAACTTTGGAAAATTCTTACATACTGATTAACGAAAAGA
>Ga0066710_100002620_pt1 | contig 14653 bp, 7 predicted proteins | sample GraSoiAngelo_159_FD_79666 | JGI IMG/M metagenome (GOLD analysis project Ga0066710, IMG submission 79666) | Grasslands soil microbial communities from the Angelo Coastal Reserve, California, USA - 14_1009_16_40cm | ecosystem: Environmental > Terrestrial > Soil > Grasslands | place: USA...
ACCGGCGTGCAGGCTCGGTCGCACGCTCAGGCCGTCGCCCGGGTGCGCGACTTTGACGAAGTCCTCGTGGCCGGACGCAATCAGGACACGGCACGCCGCCTCGCCGCAAAGCTGTCAACCGCCATGCGAGTCGCGGTCCACGCTGCACCTTCTTATGAGGAGGCGTGTGCGGGAGCGGACGTGATCTGTGCGTGCACCCACGCCGTCGAACCTGTGGTGCTCTCGCGATACGTGGCGGACGGCACACACGTCACGTCCGTGGGCTACAACATCGCCGGCCGCGAGGTCGACGTCGACACCATCGCGCGGGCGGTGCTCGTGGTGGAGTCTCGCGACGCGGTGCTCGCGGCCGCGCCTTCAGGATCGAACGATCTCAGGGTGGCAATCGAGACAGGGCGCATCGACGCGGGCCACATCCACGCCGAGCTGGGCGAAATCCTGGCGGGGTCACAACCGGGTCGAACCAGCGACGAGCAGGTCACGCTGTACAAATCCGTGGGCATCGCTGCCCAGGATGTCGCGGCCGCCACCGTCGCGCTTGACGCAGCGCGGGCCGCAGGCCTGGGCACGGAGGTGTCGATCTGATCGCGTGGAGCGGCTGCGGCGCATCAGCCGGCTGTTCACCGTGCTGAGCCCGTCCGGCGGTGCTGGGCAGCCCACGCGACCAGGTCGTCCGCCGGCATGCAGTTGACCACACGCTCCTGGGGGACGCCGGCCAGCATCGCTGCGCCCGCGCTGAACGTCATGTAGTCGAGGTCGACGACGTGGTGCGAGTCGCTTCCGAGCGATATGCGGACGCCCCCGTCGACAGCGATGCGCAGCAGCGCCAGATCGATGTCTTGACGATCAGGGTAGCCGTCGATCTCGATCGCCTTGTCCAAGCGACGCGCCTCGGCGAACACGCGCGGCCAGTCTGCGGTGAGGCCGCTGCGGATGTTGTACATGCGGCAGCGTGGGTGAGCAAGCACGTCGACCCAGGGGTTGCGGAGCGCGGCCAGGTATCGCTCGGTCTGGTCCTCGCGCTTGCGCAGCGACGAGTGAAATGCGACCAGGATCACATCGAGTTCACCGAGAAGCACAGGCTCCATGTCGCCGGATCCATCGAGATCGATGTTCATCTCGATTCCCCGCAGAAGGCGTATCGATCGCCCGGCCGACGCGGCTTCGAGCTCCCCCCACGACGAGCGCATGCGCTCCTCGTCCAGTCCGTTGGCAACCGGCAGGCCCTTCGAGTGGTCGGTGACGAGCAGGTATCGATACGCACGCTCGGACGCAGCCGCGGCCATCTCGTCGACTGTGGAGTGCCCGTCGCTCCACACCGTATGTGCTTGCAGGTCGCCGAGGACGCGATCAAGGAACGGAGCCGCAGCCGGTGCAACCTGCGTCCATGTCAGAAAACCGTCACGCACCAGCGGAGGGTGAACGTCCTGGTCGAGGCTGCCCAGGCGCGTGATCTCGTCAGCGATCCACGGCCCGACGCGATCCAGCAGCGGCAGCGGCCGACCCGCGTCGAGCAGGTCGCGCACCTCGTGACGCCAGGTGAGCGTGGCGCGTCCGGCTCGCCTGAGAGCGCGAGCGCGCACCGGGTCGGCGTTGGCTTCGGCAGCCACGTGCAGAAGCTCGCCGAGGACCGCATTGGACGCGAAATCCACGACGGCGGAGTATCCGCGCACCACCGCTCCACACGCGGCAGCCCCGGTACACTCTGTTCGCTCCGTGCCGAGGTGGTGGAATTGGTAGACACGCTAGCTTGAGGGGCTAGTGAGGGCAACCTTGTAAGGGTTCGAGTCCCTTCCTCGGCACTTAGATTGCCTTGCTGTGCAAGGGTTTCGGCCTTTTGGCGGGCCAATACCGGCCAATATCTCTGCCGACAACGACTGGCAGATGCGGGCGATATCGAGCGAGCGTGGATGACGTCGACCAGCGCCTCGGGGCTGGCGTGAGTGGCGTGGGCATCGAGGCTCAACGCCGTGGCCGCCGAGGTATGCCCAGCGAGGCTGCCACGACATGTGGTGGGCCGCATCGAGGACATTAGCGGAGATGGCCGGAAGGTCTCAGCATGGGGCCATCGCAAGGTCTGGGCGATGCTGCGCAGCGACGGCATCACTGTCAGCCCGGCCTCGGTGAAACGGGCACGGGCGCGTCGCGGGCTGCTGCTCCCCGCTCGCTACCAGGCGGGCGCGCCGCCAGCTGGCGCGGGCGCGCCGAGCGGTCTTCGTGGCTCCGCCCACCCGACGATACCGGATATGGCAAACCGATTTCTCCGTCTTCGAAACCACCCGGGGAGGCCTCTGGAACCTCACCGGTGTGGTGGACTACGCCAGCAAAGTCTGCCTGGCCTGCCCGCCGAGTGGCACACAGAGCGCCGTCGAAGCCGTGGAGTCCCTGGAGCGCGTTATCCACACCGCCGAGGAGTTGCTCAACCTGCCACTCATTGACGATTGCCTTGACCCCACCACTGGCGAGCTGGGTTGGTTATCGTCAGCGACAACGGCCCAGCGTACAAGAGTGACCTGTTCACCCGCTCCATCGCCTCGCGGCCATTCCTGGCGCACGTGCGCAACCGCTACCGCTCGCCGCAGACCAACGGCGTCGTGGAGCGCTTCTTCGGCTCGCTCAAATACGACCACCTGTAATCGCGAGGAGATCCGCGACGGCCCACAGCTGATGGACGAGGTGGCCGCCTACCTGCGGCTCTACAACCACCGGCGGCCGCACGAGGCACTCGCCTTCCGGACCCCGCACGAGGTCTACCTCGACCCCGCCTGCCTATGACCTATTTCAGGCCGTGATCTGTCCAAGGACGTTGACTCGGGACAGTATGTGGCGGGTGCGTCTGTGCTGTGGAAGCGAAGCGACGAAAGCATGCCGTCGAGGGATGAGCCGGACGAGCGCATCGCCGAGCTGATCCCCGATTCGCGCCTAGTTCTCCGCCACAAAGAATCCAGGGTCGCTCGGATTGGAACGCCCAAGCGCCCAGCAGTGGGCGCTGGTGCAGGCGATCGAACGCAAGGCGGTTCCGGCGAGTGAGGTGCGCTCCACGTGCCAGGAGTGTCCACTGAGCCGCTCGGCCATGGGCTGCCAGCCGTGCGCGAAGTCATAGAGGACCTCGCCCACGGCGAAGCACCCGCGACCGTTGCAGGCAACGTCGTTGAGCGCCGCACCCATTGCGCTGCTCAGATCTTGCGGCTGCTTGTAAAGCGCCCAAGCGCGGCCGTCGAAGTGCTCGATGATGGAGTTCACGTCGGCGCCGCGGACACCGGCGGCAGCCCAGCAGTCGGACGAGTCGATGCAGGCGATGCCTCCGGTGGTCATGTCGCGGCCCAGCCGCTGGCCGATCCGCCAGGTGCCGCCGTCGAAGTGCAGCATGACCGCCGAGTGATGGGCCGACGAGGTATCGCGAAAGCCGGCCCAGCAATCGGCCGAGCTGACACAGGCCACCGCGTTCGTATACCCCCTCGGCAGAGGCTGCGGGGACGTCGACCAGGCGCTGCCGTCGAAGTGGTCGAGGAAGGAGCCCACCGCCCAGCAGTCAGTAGAGCTCACACAGGTGATTGCGGATAACCACCCGAAGCCGGACTGGCCACTAGGCACCACGCTCCAGACGGCGCCGTCGAAGTGCTCGATCAGGCTGCCGCCCGTCCCTTCCTGCCCCACCGCCCAGCAATCCCGCACATCCGCGCAGCCCACGCCCGATATCACGTCGTCTCCCGTGGGGCTCGGCAAGGCTCCGAGGGTCCAGGTCGCGCCGTCCCAGTGCTCAGTAAAGGGGTGGAATCCTCCTCCCGGTGGGAAATCAGTGCCCACCGCCCAGCAATCCGAGGCCGCCACGCAGGTGATGTCGTACAGGTCGGCGGGCACACCGGGCTCAGGCACGACCACCAGCGACCAGGGGCGCGCGGCGCCGGCGGCCTGATGCGGCCAGAGGAGCTGACTGCAGAGCAGCAGTCCACTCGCGAACAAGCCCACCAGCATTCGAAACGGCACGAGGTGTCAGTGTAGCCGGGCCTCTGCCTAGATCGCTCATGGAGCTAAGTCCTCGCGTAGACCATGGACCAAGTGCTTGGTCGCGCGCAACCACTGTGACCTTGCGTGCACCGTGGCCGATGACTGCAGCGGCTGCAGGATCAGCTCGTGTCACACGCACGCAATGCTCGCAGGACAACCGTCAGCGGCGCGAGGTCTCAGTCCCAGTGCGGGGCCAACGGCAGGCTGTATCCTCGGCCGCATTGCACACCGACCGACCCAAGGGAGAAGGAAGAGACCATGCACAGGCGCCTGCGCGCGATCATGGGCGCGTTCGCCCTTACCGTCACTGCCCTGATGCCCAGCTTGGCGCAAGGGACCGTTCCAGCCCGTGCCCTCGGCGCCGCAGCTGAGACCCCCTACTTCGTACAGCATGTGGCTGACTCCCGGGCGGTGGGCGTCACCAGCCTGGTGGCCCCGCTGCTGGCCACCATCGACGCAGGCCTGCCCGTCCCCACCGATGTGGCTAGCGGGGACGCTCTAGTCGTGACCGTGCTGAGCACCGGCTCGACAGTGACCTCGGTGACCGACAGCGCCGGCAATGCCTACGACATCGAGGCGCAGGACAGTAGCGCCGGCGCGCTGCAGACCACAATTGCTATCTCGATCGATCTTCAGAGCAGCCTGAATTCGGATCGAGGCGACGGGATCACGGTGTTCACCGCCGGCGCCGCGGAGCTGATGATATCGGTCGACGAGTATGCCGCCGTGGAGGCGGTGGACGGCGCCGGTGCTCATCACAACGCCCTCAGCATCAGCGACAGCATGAGCATCGCTGCAGCCACAAGCCCGGAGATCGTTGTTGGGGCGATAGGGGTACTGGCCCCCGACAACTCGCCGAGCTGGGGCGGGGCGAGCTGGAGCGAGAGCGACTTCGTGACCGACGACGTGAGCTCCCTGACCAGCCTGTTCGAGGACTCCGCGCCGGGCGGCGGCGTGACCCTCAGCGCTAGCGTGGGCCGGGCCGCCGAATGGTCGCTCGCCGAGGTCGGACTGTTCGCTTTCGGTGAGGATCTGCCCCTGGCCGCGGCCTCGCTCAGCAGTGATCCCTGCAACCACAGCGGCAGCCCGCAGAACATCACCAAGGTGGTACTGATCATCTACGAGAACCATTCGGCGGCCCAGATCCTGAGGAACAGCAAGGCACCCAATATCAACACCTTGGCCTCGGAGTGCGGTCTGGCAGACCGTTACGTCGCCGCCACCCACCCCTCCCTCCCCAACTACCTAGCCCTGATAGCAGGCAAGCCGCCGACCGTGGGCGACTGCCAACCGCTCGACCCGGCCCAGAACGGGGCATCGTCCCCTTATCCCCATGGTCACTGTGCTGGGGTCCCCTTCCCCCCGCCCAGCTTATTCGGCCACGTGATCGATGACGGCCAAAGCGAGAAGAGCTGGATCGGCAACATGAAGGACGATGGCACTGAGGGGAACCTCAACGGCACCCTCGCCAACTGCCTGCCTGAGAACAGTGACTACGACAACGCGCCCACGGCCCCTAACCCCAGCGACTATCACACCGTCGGCAGTGGCAGCAGCGCCAAGGACGTGACCTGGCATGTCTACGCGGACCACCACAATCCGCAGCTTTACTTTACCGACGTAGGCATCACCGGCTCGGGCTCACCGATCACAGCCAGCGCCACCGGCGCGTGCAATAGCAACGATTTCGCCCTGGAGCGCATCGAGGGAGCGGGTGTGTGCCCGGTGCTCGATTCGAACACTGGCACCTGTGGTGACCCGCACGCGCTCGACTTCTTCGCCAGCACCACGCTCCCCACCTTCAGCGTGATCGTGCCCGACAACCAGAGCAACATGCACGACGGCTCTGTAGGCGGCGGCGACAAATACCTCGGCCAGTTGCTCGACCAACTCACCAGCAATACGAAATACACCGACGGCCATACCCTGATTCTGCTCACGTTTGATGAGGGCCAGAAGATCAATTGTCCCAATGATGCCAACCACCCGTGCTCCAACAACAAGCCCGGCAAGGCGGTGGTTCCCACTGATGGTCCTTGCTACGACCCCGACAGCAACATGACTGGCAACAAGGCGATTAATGCTCCCGAGTACGCTGGCCTCAACCCGAGTGGACCTGCGTTGCCTACGGCCGGCGTCTATACCAATAGCAGCCTGCTACCCCAGAGTTGCATGGTCCCGCTGATCGTGATGAACTACTACCTGCCCTCGGCTAGCAGCGGCGGCAATGCTGACCAAGGCAAGTATGGGGTCTGCACCACCGGCCCAAGCGGCATCTACACCTGCCCGCCACCATCCGGCTGGAGCGGTCCCGATGCCAGCTTCCTCAACCACTACGACACGCTGTACTCGATCCTAAAGCTGCTCAACAAGGGAACCTGTGAGACCGCCGGCCACCCCGGTGCGTGCTACGCGGCCATCGACTCGAGCGGCGGTGCCAACGAGGTGGACAAGTGGACCACCACGGATACAGCTCACGGAACCGCGCACTCGCCCACCTCCTGGGCAGGATACTTCGGACTCCGTTGTTCCACCTACCCGACCTGTTGAACGACTGGAACCAATGGATCGTGTGCAGCCCCCATGGTTAGAGCCTGCAGGGCAATTGGATCAGCAGTCACGTTCTACTACCTCCGCGCCCGCTACTATGACCCCGCCACGACCCAGTTCGTCACGCGGGACCCAGCACTCGCCTCGACGCTGAGTCCGTACAGGTATGTCCATGATAACCCGCTCAACAGCACAAACCCTAGCGGTAGATGCGGCTCCTGGGGCAGCGACACGTGCTGGGGCCATTCGGCGGTTTCTCTGGCAACGCGGGCGATTGGTTTGCCGGCACTGGGAGAAGGCACTCATAATCGGGTTAGGCACGGTGAGGGTCGTTGGCGGAATGGTCTTGACTGACGGAGCAGGACTCGCATTTGCTCGGTGCGGCCGCGGAGCTCGACGCCTCTAGCTTTGCCGGCATTGCTGAAGGCTTCGAGTTTTTCTCGCATGCTGCACCAGTAGTCCTCGGAACCGGATTGACGGCGATCTTTGCTGGCGGAACACTGATCTACGTCGGTGTCAGACAGTGCCCAAGCAGATGAGCACGTTTCCGAACATCCGGAGACTGGCACGTGTCGGCGACCAGATGATGGATCCACCCACGACCAGATGATGGATCCACCCACGACCAGATGATGGATCCACCCACGACCAGGTGATGGATCCACTGGCGACCACCTAATAGATCCACTGGCGACCACCTAATAGGTCCACCTCGCGACCACGCGGCGGGCCACCCGGGGCCACAGACGACGATGCCGGCCATTGGCGTCACAAGGAGGAGCAGATGGCCGGAAGGAGGTTCGATGTGGCAGACGTTGTGGAAGTTCTCCTTCGCTGGCAGGCAGGGCAGTCGGCGCGCCGGATTGCTCGCAGCCTGGGCATGGGACGCAACCGGGTGCGCGCCATCCTGGCCCGCGCCGAGGCGGTCGGCGTGCACCAGGGCGACCACCTGACCCGCGAGCAGTGGTGTGAGCGTGCCGCCGACCTGTTCGTCGACCGCACGGCGGCGGCGACGAGCTCACAACGGCAGCACCTGGAGCGCTTCCGTAAGGCAATCGCCGATGGCCTGCTCAGCAACACCGCGACCACGATGTGGCAGCGACTGCGCGACGAACGCGGTCTCGACGTGGGGCTGACGACGTTCCGCCGTTACGTCCACGAGCTGCGCGGCGTGGATGTCGACCGCGTCACGGTGCGGATGCCGCTGACGGCACCAGGCGAGGTCGCCGAGGTCGACTACGCGCACCTCGGCACCTGGACGGATCCGCGAACGGGCAAGCGGTCCAAGGTGTACGCGTTCGTGATGACGTTGTGCTTCAGCCGCATGCACTTCGTCGATGTCGCTTTCGGCTGTGATCAGCGGTCCTGGGTGGCCTCGCATGTGGCTGCCTTCGAGTTCTTCGGCGGTGTGCCGCGACAGATCCGGATGGACAACCTCAAGACCGGCGTGCTGCGAGCCGACATCTACGATCCGCTGCTCAACCGCGCGTACGCCGAGCTCGGGGCGCATTACGACACCCTGCTCGACCCTTGCCGCCAGGGCCAACCCAAGGACAAGCCGCGCGTGGAACGGGCGGTGCCGTACGTGCGCGACAGCTTCTGGCGCGGACGCGACTTCAGCAGCCTCAGCGACATGAAGGGTGGCGCACTGGGCTGGTGCAGCGGTGTCGCCACGCAGCGTCCGCATCGCCATCTGCCCGGCACCGTTGGCGAGCTCTTCCTGCACGAGCAAGCGGCGCTGCTGCCCCTGCCGGAGACGCCGTTCGAGCTGGCTCGCTGGGCGCTGGCCACGGTGCACCCCGACTGCCACGTGCAGAGCGACGGTCGCTTCTTCTCGGTGCCCTGGCAGCACGTCGGCAAGCAGCTGCATATCCGCATCGGCGAACGCGTGGTGTGCGCGTACGAGGGCACCGCGCTGGTCAAGACCCACCTGCTCCGGCCGGGACAGCGGCGGTACACCGACCCGGCCGATTACCCACCGCAGAAGGTCGCCTTCCTGCAGCGCACGCCGGTGTGGTGCCGGCGTCGCGCTGCGGAGCTGGGACCGTCGGTGGTCGCGATCGTCGACGAGTTGCTCGCAGGTCCGCATCCGCTCGCCTGTCTGCGACAGGCGCAGGGCATCGTGCGCCTGGCTGACAGCTACGCAGCCGACGACATCGATGACGCCTGCCGACGCGCGCTGCTCGCGGACGGCAGCTTGCGCACGGTGCGCAACATCCTCGCTCGCGGCCGGCGTGATGACGATGACGAGGGACACGTCAGCAACGCAGGGGCATTCCTGCACGGACGGCAAGCCCTGCTGGAGCTGCCGCGATGAGGGCCCACGAACTGCAGGCCAAGCTCAAGGCATTGAAGCTCGGCGGCATGCTGCAGACGCTCGAGATGCGCCGTGCCCAAGCTGAGGACCAGCGTCTGGGCCACATCGAGTTTCTCGCCTTGCTGCTCGACGACGAGATCGACCGCCGCCAGTCGAAGATGCTGGCCTTGCGTCTGCATCGCGCGCGCTTCGAGGAGGCGAAGACCCTGGAGGAGTTCGACTGGTCGTTCAACCCGCAGGTGCCCGCTGAACAGCTGCGCAACCTGGCCACCTGTGGCTTCGTGGAGCGGCGCGAATCGGTGCTGCTCTGCGGCCCCGTCGGCGTCGGCAAGACGCATGTCGCGCAGGCGCTGGGACATGCGGCGTGCCGCTACGGCGCCAGCGTGCTCTTCACCAAGACGAGCGCGCTGCTGCGTGACCTCGCCGGCGGTCGCGCTGATGGCAGCTGGGAGCCGCGCCTGCGTCGATACCTGTCCAACGACGTGCTCATCCTTGACGACTTCGGCATGCGCGAGTTCACGCCGACACAGGCCGAGGATCTCTACGAGCTCATCTGCGCCAAGTTCCGCAGCGGCAGCATGATCGTCACCAGCAACCGCGCACCCACCGACTGGTATGCGCTGTTCCCCAACGCTGTGCTCGCCGAGAGCGCACTCGATCGCCTGGTCAACAGTGCTCACCACGTGCTCTTCAAGGGCCGCACGTACCGGCCGCTGCGCCGGCCTGACGGCGCCGGCACCGCGGCCGCCGTTGATGGGTGGCCCGGAACACATCAGCTCGATCACGCCGATGAATCGCGTGCCGCTGAGAGGCCGCAGGAAGCCAAGAACGAAGAGGAGTCGATGTCAGAGACCTTGGCCCGACGAGCGCCGTCGCGCTCCCGCCGGGCTACCCGTTAGCATCCCCGATGACACGGCACTGGGTGGATCCATCACGTGGCCGAGAGTGGATCCATCACGTGGTCAGGGGTGGACCCATCAGCTGGCGTTCGACACAACGCACGTTTCTTCAAAATGGCCTCACTCGGGGTTGCACTGGTAGCCGTAGGAATCATGTTCAGGCCTAGCTCGACGGCGCGACCACGGGGGGCCTGATTACAGCGAGTGCAGCTGGCGTCGGTGTTGGTTTGTGGCTTCGATGGCGGGCAAGCAGGTTGCTGGAGCGCCTCCGTTCGGCTAATCCCCATGACGCAACTGATCGATCGACATCGTCGTCGATCCGTTGATCGCCCGAGTCCGTTCACCGAGGGCTGTTGCTCGCGTCGGATCGAAGGGAAGCGGTCGGGTCCTTCGGTCCTGCGAATAGAGGCTCTTCCCGATCAATCGGGATGACCGCCGGGCGAGGCCGATGCTCCTGGTCCGTCGCCATCGGACGAGTCGTCCGGTTTTAGCCGGTCGGCAAGATCGTTCGGGGCTGCTAGCTGCTCGTGCTCGCGCGCAACGGGTCGTACCGACGCGCTGCTGCGGCTCATCCGGGTTGGGCCAATACCGGGCCAATATCTCTGGCCAGTCCTGACTGCTCTGGGCACGTTATGGCCTCTTGGGCGTATTCGGGTAGCGCTTTTTCCGTTTGTTCCCCGGCCGTTTGTCTGGGTTCGAGTCCCTTCCTCGGCACCACTGATTCCCCCGCTGTGTGGGCGCTTTCGCCACTCGATTGGCCGCCGCGTCCGATTCGGCGTCTAATTCGGCTCCGAACGACCACTCGCAGGCGGGGTCCGTAGCGGGCGTCGATGGCGTCGACCAGGGCCTCGTGGCTGGCGTCGGTGGCGTGGGCGTAGAGGCTCAGCGTTGTCGCCACTGAGGCGTGGCCGAGCATGGCCGCGTGCGAGCTGCCGCCTGTGCGAGCGTCTGAGCATCAGCGAGCGCATCCCAATGAAAACAGGCATTGCCGTTGATCTGCCTGCGCACCTCCCACCGTCCGCTTCTCTTGCCGGCGCTGCCCGTGCCGCGGCAGGCGTATCGACGGCTCACGGTCTGAGCGCCCTATCGCCTGTGGCGACGGGGAAGACGTTCGGGCCAGGGCGGAGGCTCGACATCGGCGCCCCCGGCCGCGGGGTCCGGCTCTCGAGGCGATCATCGTCGAGCGCGACGCCGCTCCCCGCAGTGGCCGTGTAAAGATCTCGTAAACGCAAGGCCAGAGCGGCCGGCCGGATACTGCCGATGTGAGATACGTCGTGACCGGCGCGGCCGGGTTCATCGGCTCCTCGGTCTGCGACGTTCTCCTCGAAGGTGGCCACGAGGTGGTCGGGATCGACTGCTTCACGGACTACTACCCGCGCGCGATCAAGGAGTCGAACCTCGCACGAGCCCGCGCCGTTCCAGCGTTCCGCTTCGTGGAGCTGGACCTTGCGGAGGCTGATGTCACCTCCATCGCGGGCGACAGCGACGGAGTCTTCCATCTCGCCGCGCAACCCGGCGTGCGGGAGAGCTGGGGCGCGCAGTTCGCGACGTACGTGCGCGACGGGATCCTGGCCACCCAGAGAGTCCTGGAAGCCGCGAGGGCCGGCGGCGGGAAGCGCGTCGTGTACGCGTCGTCATCCTCCGTGTACGGCAACGCTGAAAGACTGCCCGCGGCTGAGACGGCGACACTGCGGCCGATATCGCCCTACGGGATCTCCAAGCACGCCGGGGAGGAGCTGTGCAGCGCATACGCCGCCGGATTCGGCGTCCCGGCGGTGACGCTGCGCTACTTCACCGTCTACGGGCCGCGCCAGCGCCCCGACATGGCGTTCCACCGCTTCATCAAGAGCGCTCTGACCGGCACTCCCATCCGCCTCCACGGCGACGGTTCGCAGAGCCGGGACTTCACGTTCGTCGCCGACGCAGTGACCGCGACGGTGTCGGCGATGACCAGAGGCACCCCCGGCGCCGTCTACAACATCGGGGGCGGCGCGCGCTGGACGGTGCGCGAGATCCTCGGCGCCATCGGCAGGATCACCGGCCGCACTCTAAATCTGTTGCAGACGGACGCGCAGCCGGGCGACGTAAGACATACGGAGGCGGACACGACCAAGGCACGGCGGGAGTTGGGATACTCGCCGAAGTCTGACGTCATGTCAGGGCTCGCCGAGCAGGTCGCATGGACACGCCGCGCGCTCGCGTCCGGCGTGCTCGACTGATGAGCGGCCCGCGCGCGGCGTTTGATTCTTAAGGGAGCATAAGATACGTTTCCGTGTGGGCGGGGTCCTCCCCGCTTTGGGGCAAGAGGGGCGCTTCGGAGAAGGTCCTTTGTCGAAGGCGAGGTCAAGGGCAAACGGCCCCTGCTGGTCGCGCCCATCGGGTGCCGTGGTGGCGGCGGCCCTCATCGGTGGAATCTGCGCCGGCTGCGCGGGCTTCCAGGAGCCGGCCCTGCAACCGGTGACGGCGATGACCATCACGCGCGTCGTGATCCCGCCCGTGAACCACAAGAGCGCGTCGTTCGACACCATGACCGCCGATCAGGAGAACCACCGGCTGTACATCTCGGACGACGTAGATCAAGGCGTAGACGTCATGGACATCTCGGGGGCCGTGGCCGTCTACCTCACGACAGTCCCCATGCCGGATTACCCCCACGGCATCCTTTACGTCCCCGAGCTCCATCGCGTGTTCGTCGGCACCGACCTGAGCCAGGTCGCCGTGATCGAGGCTGACCCGGCCTCGCGTGCGTTGAACTCGGTGGTCAAGGTAATCCACACCGGCGGCGAGGGCGCCGCCGACCAGATGGACTATGACCCGGTTGAGAACCGGCTCTTCGTGACCAACCCCGACGACGGGTTCATATCCTCGGTCGACCCCACCCAAGGCAAGGTGGCCGCGCGGATCATGGTGCCCATCGCCAGCGAGCAACCGGTCTATGACCCGGTCGACCGCATGCTCTACGTCCCTGACGCAGACAACAACTCGATCCTGCTGATCGATCCACGGAAGAACGTGCTGCTGCACGAGTATGCGCTTCCGGACCTGTGCGTGCCGCACGGTTTCGCCATCGACCCGGCTACCAATAAGGGGCTGATCGGCTGCGGCGACAAGGACTCGCTGATCACGATGGCGTGGGATTTCGCAGCGAAGCGGGTGTTCGCGACGTTCGACTTCGCAGGTGGTGGCGACCAGGTGGTGTTCGACGCGAAGTCCCAGCACTTCTACTTCGCGGCCTCTGGCTATACGCCCTCAGAGCTGGCTGTGTTCAACGCAAACCCGATCACCTACCTCACATCGGTGGCGACATCCCATCACAGCGCCCAAGTCGCGTACGACGAGACCCACCAGCTGATCTACACCATCGACGGGCGGCAACTCGAAGCCGGCTTGTGGCAGTTCGCCGATCCCGTCAAGGGATGCAAAGGGCATGAGGCGTTTCTTGCGTCGCAAGGGGCCCCTCGCGCCCAGACGCCTCACTGCCACCCGGAGCAGCAATCGTGATCCGCTTCCTCTGGACCAACCTGGCCGGCCGACGCCACATGGTTGCGGGCGCTGTGGGCCTGACGATCGTCGGTTCACTTGCTGACATCCTCAGCGCTTTTCCCCTGAAGTGCATCCTGGACAAGATCGTCCATCACCTCGACCCGCCGAACATCCCGGTGGTCGCGCCCATGATCGGCTTCTTCGACCAGTTCGGCACGCGCAACGGGCTCAATCTCGCCGAGGTGCACAGCATTCTCGGAGTCATTCTGTTCGCGGGCGCGATGCTCCTGATCCTGGGTCTCATCGAGGCATTCGTCGCGTATGTGCAACTCGCCGTTGCCGGGTTCGTGGCGCAGGACCTGGGGGCCAGGTTGCGCAGGCGGCTGTTCGTGCACCTCGCGCACCTGCCCCTGAAATGGCACGGCCGGCAGCGGGTCGGCGACCTTGTCCAACGCGTGAGCGGCAACGTTACCGACGTCGAGAAACTCGTCACCGACGGGCTCGTCGATCTGCTTTCAGGCTTGCTTACGCTCGTCGGGATCTTTCTCGTCATGCTCCTGCTGAACTGGCAATTCACGCTGGTGTCGATGGTCATCCTGCCGCCCCTCGTGGTCGTGATCGTCGGCTACACCCGCTGGATCAAGCGCGCGTCGAAACAGGCGGCCAAGGCCCTTGGTGAGGTGGCCGAGGTGGCCAGCGAGGGAGTCGGCGCCATCGCCGAGGTGAAGACGTTCACGCTCGAGACCTGGCTGTCCAAGACCTTTTTCAGTCGCGTCGGGCGCAAGCGGCGTTTCGCGTGGCAGGCTGCCCGCCGGCAGGCTGAGTTTGATCCCCTGGTGCTCACCCTGGTAACGATGTCGAGCGCGGCGATCATCACCGTCGGCGCCTGGATCGCGTTCGGCCACGGGCATACCTACTCCGTGCTATTCCTCACGATCCCCGCGAACAGCTTGACGATCGGCATCCTGACCGTGTTTCTCTCGTACTCGAACAAGCTCTACTCGCCCCTGCGTTCACTGTCGAAGCTCATGCTGCTGGCGTCCACCGGGGCGAGTGCAATCGAGCGCATTCAGGAGGTGCTCGACGAGCCGCTCGAGGATCCGCAGTCGGCGACGAGGAGTTACGAGCAGCTCGAGGATCGGGGACGGTTCGACGCGGACCTTGCGGCCGCCCGGCGCCGGAGGACAGCGCGCCTCGACGCCCGAGAAATCCACGGCGACGTGTCCTATCGCGGCGTCGTTTTCGGGTACGACGCCGGCCGTCCCGTCCTGCAGGACGTCAACCTCGATGTGCCGACCGGGAAGCGCGTAGCGCTCGTGGGCCTCTCCGGGAGCGGCAAGACAACGCTGGTACGGCTCCTGCCGCGCTTGTACGAACCGTGGGCGGGCACGATCAC
>Ga0066710_100002621_pt1 | contig 14652 bp, 15 predicted proteins | sample GraSoiAngelo_159_FD_79666 | JGI IMG/M metagenome (GOLD analysis project Ga0066710, IMG submission 79666) | Grasslands soil microbial communities from the Angelo Coastal Reserve, California, USA - 14_1009_16_40cm | ecosystem: Environmental > Terrestrial > Soil > Grasslands | place: USA...
CAGCGGGACGAGCCCACGCGAGGGCTCGAAGCTCGTCTGCGGCGGTACCGGCAGCGGGCCGAGGACCATCGAGTGGTTCAAGAGGACGAGGAGGAGGACGGCGTGCACGGCCATGCCCGCCTCGGCGTTGACGAAGGAAGTCAAGAGCTCGGCGCCGGCGATGGCGGCGAGGTACGCGCTGATGACGGTCAGGTCGGGGGCGCGAACCCACCGCGGGAGTGTCGACGCCTCGATCACAGGAACTCCGCCATGTGGGCGATGACGACGACCACGAACATCATCAGAAGCGGGAACACCGCGTTGTCGAGGGTGCGGGCCTGGAAGCTCCAGCTCGGGCTCTCGTAGGCGCGCAGCAGCTCGCGTTCCATGAGCAGGATCACGACGGCGATGGCCGCCACCGCATCGACGCCCGTGCCGAGCGACGTGCGGGAGCGGATGAGGTCGAGCGTGAGGTTGCTGACGAGGATCGTCACGTGGCCACCCCCCGCTCCGGGAGCGGTCGCCGGAGGAATTGCAGCTGACGGAGGTCGGGATCCGCCAGCAGGCCGCCGACCGTGATCGCGACGAGCGCGCCGAGGTTGACTTGCACCGAGGGTTGGTGCGCGTACAGGAGCGCGGTCGACACGATCGTGTCGATGGCCAGGCTCAGCGCAACGCCCAGCATGACGGTGTTCACCTCGTTGTCCACCCGTAAGAGACGGGCCCAGGCCAGGCCCGGGCAGAGCACGAGGAAGGGCACCGCCACGACCGGGCGCGCCGACGGCCAGATGCCGGCGTAGGTGATGACGCTAACGGCGGCAGTCGACAGGAGAATTGCTGCGGGCCACGTCAGGCTTCGACGGGTCATCGGGTGCTCCTTTCACGCTCTTGTCCAGCCGGAAGATGGCGGCGTCGTCGCTCGAGTACACGCGTGAGAACAGGGGTGAGCTGAAGATCTGCTGCTCCAGCCGGCTCAACGTGCCCGGCGGCCAGATACCGAGCAGGTCGGTGTAGGTCTTCTGGGAGCGGCTGAGCAGCACGAACGCGCAGCCGTCTCGGGGCCGCCGCATCGCCGTCAGCAGATCTGCGAGGCGCGGCAGGCTCTGGCCCTCATCGGCCGCGACCTTGGTGAGCGTGAGGTAGCGGTAGTCGTTGTAGCCCTGCGAACGCCACGGCACGTTCACCGAGCCCGCGACGAGCAGCGCCCCCTTCGGTGCGATCTTGTACAGCCGGTCGACGACCTGGAGCTCCTGCCCGGTGAACTGGTTGACCTTCTCGTTGCCGTAGCGGGCGAACAGGAAGGAGCCGAGCAGCGCGATCGACACCAGGGACGCGAGCCCGGTGGTCGTCCACGACGAGCGCGACGTCAGCGACGGGTAGAACAGCGAGGCGACGAAGAACGCCACGAACGGAAGGCTGAACAGGTAGACGCGCAGGAGCATCTCGCCGCCATAGCCCTGCAGGCCCAGCAGCGGGAACGGTGCCATTGCGAGCAGGGCGAAGGTGAGGTCGCGATGACCGCGTCCGAGCCGGCGGGTGACGCCGAGGAGGGCCAGGCCCCACAACCCCGCCGTCATCACCAGACGGATGCGGATCACGAAGAGATGGTCGGGGCTGCCTGTCAGGCGCTCGCTGACGTTGGCCGTCGTGTTGCCCGAGACGTTGCCGACGTCGGACGTGAGGCGGGCGATGTGGCCGGACAGGTAGTCGACGGCGGCGAAGCTCAGCCAGGTGACGAGCAACACCAGCATCAGCACGTAGAGCCCGCGCGCGGTGGTGCGCCGGAAGACGACGAGGGCGATGACGCTGCCCACCGTGGCGAACGGCGTGAGCTGGTGGCTCGGGACGATCGAGGCGAAGAGGATGATCGCCACCGCGAGCAGCCCGACGCGCTGCCACCCGGTGCCGCTCGGGAGCAGGGCGCTCTCGGCGACGTCACCGTCGGCGCTGCGGTAGCGCTCGCGCCGGAACCACGTGAGCAACAAGCCCAGGATCACGAGGTGGATGAAGTAGGACAGCGCCTGGGGTGAGAAGTAGTCCTGGCCCACCCAGTTGCTGATGAAGAAGATCCAGCAGCCCAACCAGACCACCCGGGCGTCGGAGGTCGCGGAGCGGATGATCATCGCGACCGCGCCCAGGTAGAGCAGGTTGAAGTAGATGGGAGCGTCCGCCGCCAGCGAGATGGGGTTCTTGTAGCCGGTGAGCTTGGTGAACAGCGCCGCCAGCGCGAAGAAGCCGGGCCAGTTGAAGTACGCGTCGATCTTGGGGTCGACGCGGCCGTGCTGAACGAGGTAGTCGGCGACGCCGGCGTGGCGCCACGACACCGCGAAGCGCGGGACCTCCTCGATGAACGACGTCATCCCGTACAGCATGAAGATGAGGATCCCGAGGTGCAGGGCCGCCACGGGAATGTTGAGAGGACGCCGGTGGAGGAGGACGCAAAAGCTGACGGACAGCAGGATCAGGGCGAAGAGCACCCGACCCGGGAGCACCGACGCCAACCCGATGTCGTTGATCTGACGCGGGTTGACGTCGCCGATCGCACCCGCCCACAGCCAAAGGCAGAGCCCCGCGACGACTGCGCACAGCGCGGGCCAGGCGGACTCGAGCGTCGGCAGCAACGGCAGCGCCGCGGGGCGTGCGGGGCCACCACCGGGCGCGGCGGGGAGCGACGCGCCCGTGCGATCCTCAGTGCGCATCGGAGCTCACCCCGCGCTGACAGCGAGGGCGGCGGGCTCGACTGCGCGCGTGGCTTCCGGGTCGACCTCGGCATGCAGTCGGCTCAGGGAGCGCAAACGGACGAGCGCCCAGAGCCCGGTCACCCACTGCGTCGCGACCCATGTCCACGCCATGCCCGCCAGCCCGCCGGACCGAGCCGCGGCCGCAGCCGCGCCCACCGCCACCACCCCACTCACCGTTCCGGTGACGATCGCCTCGGTGAGCTTGCCGGTCGCGCGGCACGAGGCGAAGTACACCTGCACGAGCGTGAGCGGCACGAACGCGATGAGCAGGATGCGCAGGGGAGTGGCGCCCGCGTCCGCATAGCGAGCGCCGAGGAGCCCGAGGAGCGGGCCCGCGAGCACGGCGATGGCTCCCGCGGACGCCACCCCGAAGAGCAACGACGTACCCACGCCCGACCGGACCGCCCGGGCCAGCGACTCGGGACGGTGCGACGCTTCCGCGAAGAGGGCCATTCCCATCGAGATGGGGATGATGTAGACGACCCAGGCCATCATCCACACCGCGTACCAGTACGCGTTCTGGGTGGGGGAGAGGAGCTCGGTGACGAGGATCGGGAGGATCAGCCCGGGCGCCCGCTCGGTGAGGGTGAGCAGGTGGTTGGGCAGACCCACGCGCACCAGCGGGGCGCGTAACCCGTGCTCGAGCCGGGGCCGGTAGCGGTAGCCGTCAAGCGACCGCCAGAGTTGGGAAGCGCCCAGCGCGCACGCGCCCACGCCACCACCGATCCAGAGCGAGAACAGGGCGAGCGAGCTGGCGTCGTGGGCGATCGTGTGCAGCACGAGGAGCAACACCACCGTGACGCCGCCGAAGACGACGTTGCGGGTGAGCACCTGCCCGCCCCGACCGATCGCGATCGAGACCTGGTCGAGCAGGATGTTGAGCGTGCCCAAGACGCACATCGAGAGGAACATGACGACGTAGAGCGCCGAGCCACCGACCACGCGCAGCTCGTGGAACGAGAACTTCGCGGTCACCAGGAAGAGGGCACCGGCCACGAGCGACGCGATCACGACGATGGAGACGGCGGTGTCGACCAGGGCGGCCGGCTTCTGCTGGTGACGAGGGAAGTACGCGATGAAGGCGGAGCCGATCCCCAGGAGGGCCAGCTGGGTGCACAGCATCATGGCCGACACCACGCCCGCGGTGAGGCCGACCTTGTCGGCCGGGAAGAGCCGGGCCGCGAGGAGCCAGAACAGGAAGCCCAGCGCCATCGACGCGGCGCGGCCGGTGATCATCCCGAGGGAGTTCCGCACCATCGACCCGCGGCCCATGGCTTCCTTGCGTATCACGTGGCGTGCGGCTGGGCCACGCGCCCGCGCCCTCGCTCACGCCGGGCCAGCAGCTCTCCGAACATCGCCGTGTAGTTGAAGAACGTGTAGCAGAGGTAGTACGGGACCCATCTCGGCTGGCGGCGAGCGAGGCTGAGCCCGATGCCGCGGAGCCCACCCGCGAGCGGCATGGCCAGCAGGACGGCGCCGCGCAGTCCGTGCTTCGACACCATCCGCGCGAGCCCCTTGCCGTCGGCGCGCCACTGGCCGCGTGCGAAGTCCCATCCCGGCTCGAAGCGGTGCTGGACCACGGTGCGCTTCGACACGCCGATCTTGTGCCCGGCCTGCTCGAGCCGCCAGCGGAGCTCGATGTCCTCACCCGACGAGAAGCGGTCGTCGAACCCGTGGCGGAGGAGCTGCTCGCGCTCGAAGATGGTGGCGACCAGGCCGAACCAGTTCTTGCTCCTGCCCGTGCGGTGGTGGTTGGCGAGCGCCTCACCCCAGTACTCGCCGCCCCCCACGCTGTGCAGACCTGCCTGCAGCGCGGTGTACCCGTCCGCCTTGAACTCCTCGACCAGCTCCGCGAGCGAGCCGTCGGGCAGGACGACGTCGGCGTCGACGAGCGCGACCCATCGCGACCGGGCCGCCTCCGCGCCCATCAGGCGCGCCGCGGGGAGTCCCCGGCCCTCGTCGGACAGGATGCGGTCGGTGAAACCGCGCGCCAGCTCGAGGGTGCGGTCGGTCGACCTGCCGTCGACGATGACGATCTCACGCGGCTCGGAACGCGCGATCGACGCGAGGCAGTCCTCGAGCAGGCCCTCCGCGTTGCGGACGGGCACGACGACCGAGACGTCGAGCACGGCTGCGACCCTAGAGGAGCCCCGCGTCGGCCATCGCCTTCTGCAGGTGCTCGACGATGACGTCGGAGGCCTGGTCGGCGGGGAACGATGCGGGAACCCGCAGCAGATACGTGGGCTTGCCGGCGACCGCGCGCTGGAAGACCGTGCGCTTGTCGTCGAAGAAGGTCTCGATGGGCACGAGCCCGGTGGCGCCCATGGCAACGACCACCTCACGGGAATGCAAGCTCATCTCCGTGTGGAAGTTGCCGATCAGCCGGGACACCATCCACGACTCCTCGGTCTCCTGGAGCGAGACATGTGAGGCGTTGAACCGCTCGACGAAGATGAGGATGTCGAGCGGCACGTCGGTCGAGATGCGTGCACCCGGGAACGCGTCTTGGGGCGTGTGCATCATGTGCTCGGGTGACCACTTGCGCGTGACGCCCGCGAGGCGCGGGTACTGCGTGATCAACGGGTGCACGACGGTCGTGAGCTTCGCGATCGGCCTCGAGAGCCTCGACGGCACCAGCGGCTTGCGCTTCTCGGCGAAGAGGTGAGGATAGATCGTCCGGTGGTGCGGCTTGATGAACATGGGCTTGGCATAGCCGAGCATCCGACCGTCGTCGGTGAGGAAGCCCCAGTCGTCGCCCATGAACCCGACGCCGTCGAGCTCGAGCAGCTTGGCCACCGTGCTCGTCTTGCCCACGCCTCCCCATGCCGGCATGCAGACGCCGTGACCCTGGTAGTCCACGTAGGCGGCGTGCATCATGGCGGCGCCCCGCGTCGTCGCCACCCGGTCGACCAGGGGCAGCACGGTGGTGAGCATCTCCCGCGTGCCGTTGACACGCAGCTCCCCGCCGTGACGCACGATCTGCACCTTGCCGTCGCTCATGTAGAGCGCGTCCTCGGTGTACTCGTACTCGTGCTCGCCGTAGGAGCCCTCGACGATGGGCTCCAGCTCACCCGTGACCGTGATGTCGTGCGGCCCGGCAGGATCGTCGCAGATGAACGGAGCGAACATCTCCTTCATCTGCCTGGCGGTCGGCGCCTGACGCGCCACGCGCATGTTGACCCGGTCGTGGATGTTGAACTCGATCCACCGCGCCATGAGCCTCACGTGCCTTTCTGGATGTGCCGTGCGATCTCGGGCGCAGGGAGCTGCAGGCGCCGGTCGAGGCGGCCCCGCGCGTACCCCGCGGTGGTGGCGGCCAGGCCGAAGGTGATGGCGCCGGCCCGACGCAGGCCGTGACGATCGGCCCCGAACCCGTCCTTCAGTCCCCGGACGACGCCACGCGGCAGCGTGCGACGGACGTAGGCGCGCTCCGACTGGAGGCCCCGCGTCGCTCCCGCGAGACGGGAGACCGCGGCTTTCGAGAGGCCTTCGCCGTAGCAGCGGGCCCGGAAGTACGACCAGCGGCCCCTGTCGCCCGGCACCTTGTGCTCGACCCGCGCCTCTGGCTCGTAGAGGAACGTGCGCCCGGGCCAGCGCGAGCCGGCGCGGATGCAGAGCTCGGTCTCTTCACACCCGAGCGGGACGCTGCCCACCCGGCCGACGCCTTCGTTGAAGCCCCCCACGACATCGAACACCTCGCGCCGGAACGACATGTTCGCACCGATCAGGTTGCGGACCGGTCCCGCGAACTCGGGCATGCCCCGGTAGGTGCAGCCGACGACCCAGTCGAACTCCGCCGGGAACCAGTCGGGGCGGCCGTGCTGCCAGGCGGGCTCGATCGCGCCGCCCACGCCGAGCACGCCGTCGTCCGCGTACGCCGCGCCGAGGAACTTCAACCAGTCCGGGTCGGCCACGGCGTCGTCGTCGATGAACGCGACGACCGCCCCCGTCGCGACCGCGACGCCCGTGTTGCGCGCGCCGGCCAGGCCACGCGACCGCGTGCTGGCGACGACGTTGATGTCCGAGACATGTGCTCCCAGCCGCTCGAGCAGGTCGTCGTTGTGGTCGACCACGACGATGACCTCGAACGGCGGGCTCGACTGCTGCCGGACCGAGGCGATGACGGCCAGGAGGTCGTCCCACCGCCGTTCGGTGTACGCACAGATGACGACTGAGATCGGCAGCACTGGCAGGTCGGCCTGCTTCCTCAGGTGCCGGTCTGGAGGCTGTGCGCCCGATGGATGCCGTCGAGCTCGGTGAGGTCGATGACTGCGGGCTCGGTGAGGTCGAGGACCTTGGCGATGGGCCGACGACGAGCCGGGGCGAAGCGCGCCTCGACCAGCGTCCGCAACACGCGCCGGCCATCACGGAACGTGCGCAGGTTCGACTGTCCGGAGCGACGCATCAGCTCGAAGCTCGGCACCTCGGCGATCCGCAGGCCCGCCCTGACCGCGTTGACGACCATCTGCGTCTCGATCTCGAACCCGTCGGCGGTGAGGTCGAGCGCGTCCAGGCAGTCACGACGGAAGGCCATGAACCCGTAGCACAGGTCGGTGAACTTCGTGCCGTAGAGCACGTTGACCGCGGTACCGAGGGCCTTGTTCCCGAACGCTCGCAGCCAGGTGAGGTCCTCGGATCCCGCGTCGGGCAGATGCCGGGAGCCCTTGACGAAGTCGTAGCCGGCGCGGACCGCGTCGGTGAACATCGAGATCTCGGCCGGGTCCATGCTGCCGTCGGCGTCGAGCATGACGATGATGTCGCCCGTCGCGGCGGCGAAGCCGGCGCGGAGCGCGGCGCCCTTTCCGGGCTTGTGCTCGTGGACCATCACGATCTCGGCCATCGTGGCCTTGGCGATCGCGACGGTGTCGTCGAGTGAGAGGCCGTCGACCAGGAGGACCTCGTCGGCGATACCGCCACGGATGCGCCGGAGCACCCACTCGATGTTCGCGGCTTCGTTCAGCGCCGGGATGATGAGGCTGACCGTGCTCGGCGCGCGCCGGCGCGTCGCGCCACTCAACGTCGGCACCCCGTCGCTCGCGCGACTTCTCTCCCACCCGCGCCCGTGCAGTGCGGCGCGGCGACCTTCACGTCCGCTGATCATGAAGTACAACCTTCCCCCTCGAGCGACTCTGCGATCCCCACCCAGAGCCCACGGTCAAACCCGAATTTCGTCCCGTCGTCGATGAACTGCACAGTTGCAGAACCCTTCTTCCAGGAACTGTCCTGCGAGAGATCGCACCCGCGTTCCCTGCTCTCTCGCAGTCGAACAACGCTTGAACTACAGACGAAATCGCGAGGTCGCTGCAATAGGTCGATCGACTCATGTCCCCACAACGCCCGGGGGCGTAACGTCGTGCTGTTCCCGCGGCATCGCCGCGCCCCATGGGCCGAGCGTGCGCGGAATGTCGGCAAAGTGACCCATGGCCAACGTGGGTCGCCCGGGTACCATCGACGGGCCCGACGTGGACGCGGCGGCCACCATCCGCGTCGAGCACGAAGGCCCGTGGGAGACTCCCGAGAACGCGCCGGGATTGCCGCGCTCGCGACCAACCGTTGTGACCTACGGCTTGTGACTCACCAGGAGTGATCGGCGCGGACGCGACGCGCGATCTCGCGCGTCGACGACCGAGTCGGGATCACGTTGGCGCGGCGCGCGCCGCCTGCTCCTGCTGGTGATCACTCATGGCCTGGCCGATGGCGTTGGCGGCGGCCTGCACGAACCGACCGCCGCTGGCCCTGACCCACTCGCCCGACGCCTCCGGGCCCGCGAGCGAGCCCTGGAAGTGGGGCATGACCGAACGGGCGAACAGCTCGTAGGAGCGGAGGGTCGCCTCGCGGTCGGCCCACTCGTGGGCGAACACGAGGAAGGTGCCGAAGCCCCCCGACTGCTTGACCAGGCGCTCGAGCTGGGCGACGGCCATGTCGGGCGTCCCCACGACCGCGAACCCGGTGGCCGTGAGGAAGTCGAGCATGCCGTCGAAGTCATCCGCGCCGCCGGTCGGGTCCACCGGCAGGATGTGCCGGAAGTAGCGACCGAAGTCCTCCAGACCGAAGCGCACGTCGCGCCGGGCCTGCTCCTCGGTGTCGGCGAGGTGCACGGGGCCGACGAGCCGCCATCTGCGGCGGTCCACCACGGCGCCGAACTCGGCCGCCCGTTCCTCCATCACCTGCCAGTGCCCGCCGAGCAGGTCGAAGGCCTGCTGCTGCGTCGCGGCGATCGACAACAGCCCGAGGCCGAAGCGCCCCGCCGCCCGCGGCCCCGACGGCGAGATCGTGGCCGCCACGGCGATGTCGAAGCAGGGGTGGCTGTAGGGGCGCAGCTGGAGCCGCGCGTCCTGCAGGGTGAACCAGCCCGCGTGGCGGGTCACCGGCTCGTCGGCCGCGAGCAGCGCGACGATGGCCTCGAGGCTCTCCTCCATCATCGGCCGTTGCCGGAGGGGCTCGATGCCGAGCATGTGCGCATCCGAGGTGAGCTGACCGGGGCCGACGCCGAGCATGACGCGGCCGCGCGTGAGGTGGTCGAGCAGCACCATGCGGTCGGCGAGCAGGAGTGGGTGGTGGTAGGGGAGCGAGCTCACGCCGGTACCGAGCTTGATGCGGCGGGTGCGCTCCGCCGCCACCGCGATGAACACCTCGGGCGACGCGATGAGCTCGTAGCCGGCGGAGTGGTGCTCACCGATCCACGCCTCGTCGAAGCCGAGCGCGTCGAGCCGCTGGACGAGCTCGAGATCGCGGTCGAGGGCGAGGGTGGGGTTCTGGCCCGTGGGGTGGAACGGCGCGAGGAAGATGCCGAAGCGGAGCGGCCAGTCGAGGCCGTGCGGGAGCGTCACGACGTCAGGGCCCGACGGGGGAGCGCACGGTCAGTCGAGCAGGTCGGGCTGCTCGCGGACGATCCGGGCGTAGAGCGGCTGGAAGCTCAACCAGCCGGCCGCGTGCATGCCCACCTGGCCCGCGGTGCGCGCCGCGTTCTCGCGGTCGATGAGCACCGGGGTGCCCGCCGCCTCGGCCATGAGCTGCGCCTGGCAGGAGCGCTCCATCGTGATGAACCACCAGGCGGCTTCGTCGACGGTCTGCCCGACGGTGAGCAACCCGTGGTTGCGCAGGATCACCGCCTTGCTCTCACCGAGCGCGTGGGCGATGCGCTTCCCTTCCTCGAGGTCGAGCACGACACCGGTGTAGTCGTCGAAGAGCGAGTGGTCTCCGTAGAACGCGCACACGTCCTGGGTGATGGGGTCGAGCAGCCGCCCCAGTGACGACCAGGTCTTGCCGTACACGGAGTGGGCGTGGGCCGCGGCGATGACGTCGGGGCGAGCCGCGTGCACCTGCGAGTGGATGGCGAAGGCGGCCGTGTTGACGAAGTGGTCGCCCTCGACGACGTCGCCGCGGTCGTTCACCAGGATGAGGTCGGAGACCCGGATGTGGCCGAAATGCATGCCGAACGGGTTGACCCAGAAGTGGTCGAGGTGCTCGGGGTCGCGGGCGGTGATGTGGCCGGCGACGCCCTCGTCGAACCCGAAGCGGGAGAAGAGCCGGAACGCGGCGGCCAGGCGCTGCTTGCGGTGCAGGCGCTCGTCGTGCACCGAGGCGAACGTCGGCGGCGTCAGGGTGGGAGCGGGTGAGTCGGGCATCGGTCGACGACCTCCGGGCGGTGATGAGCGCGCTGATCTTACGAGGTACGGACCCGAGCGAATCCGTGACCCTCAGTGGGGGCGATGCTACCGTTCCGCGCCAAGGGCTACTCGGCTCGACGGCGGGCCTCGTTCCCGAGACGCGCTTCACGCCTACGGAGCTTCCGACCTCCGAGCTTCCGGACCGACAGCGCCGCCGATCAGCGCTTCCCAAACCAAGGAGTCGCCGTGACCGACATCCCCCCCACCCCTCCCCCTGACCCGGGGCTGGGCTCGACCCCACCACCACCCCCGCCCCCGCCGCCCCCGCCCCCGCCGCCGTCCTACGGCGCGAGCGGGTACGGCGGGGCCGTGGGATCCGGCGCGTGGCAGGGCCCGGAGCTGGCGGAATGGCCGATGCGGGTGCTCGCCGCCCTCATCGACTACGTGGCACCGAGCATCCTGGTCGGCATCATCCAGGCGGCCGTGCAGTCGTTCATCCTGAGCCTGCTCGTGGGCATCATCCCCCTCGGCTACGCGATCTTCATCAACATGCAGCAGGGCGAGACCGGCCAGACGCCCGGCAAGCGCCTCGTCGGCACCAAGCTCGTCTCGGAGACGACCCTGCAGCCGGTCGGCGTCGGTGTCGCGCTGGGCCGCTACTTCATCACGATCGTCGGCGTCCTGACCTACTGCATCGCCAACCTCATCGACGCGCTGTTCCCTCTCTGGGACCCGAAGAAGCAGCGCCTGGTCGACAAGGTGTTCAAGACGGTCGTCATCGTCGTCCCCAAGCAGAACTTCAGCTTCACGCCGCCCGCGTAGGTCGAAGACGAGCACGCGAAAGAGGGCGCCGTCGCGACGGCGCCCTCTTTTCCTTCAGTGCGTCAGCTCAGCGACGAGTAGCTGCGGAACGGCTCCCACGGCAGGTTGCGCAGCAGCGTGAAGAGCAGCAGCACGGCGATGCCGCCCACGATGTTGCGTTGCGTGAGCGTGAAGGTCCGCAGCTTCGGGCCCCGCCAGCGGGGGAGCGCCCATGCCGCGTACCCGTACAGCGTGGCCGGGACGAGGACGACGAGGAGCAGGTTCAGCCGCAGGGCCGCCATCGGGTGCCCGGTGAGCAGCTCGTGCAGGCCACGGGTGACGCCGCACCCTGCGCACGCCCGGCCGGTGACCGCGCGGAAAGGACAGCGCGGGTAGAACCCCTCCTTGCGGGGATCGAGTGTCGCCAGCACCACGCAAGCGAGCGTCGCGCCGACGGCGACGGCGGCCGGCGGCACCCATGCGGGTGCGAGTGACAGGCGCGTACGCAACCCGGCGATGGTAGCGCCCACCCGTTGACCGACCGCGGCGCGCGGCCGTCACTCGTACGTAGCTTGCTGCCTTGTCGACTTTACATAACGGGCATTATCGGCGTTCAGCCGTGCGCGTACAGGGCGACGGGGCGGCGCGCTCGCCCACCGCTGTCCGGTGAGGACGCTAGCTTGGACCGGGGATGGCACGTCGCATCGACATCGAGCTGACGAGCGCCCGTGACGACGACACGTGGACGTGGCGGGCGGCCGGTGCGAGGCAACCCAAGGGTGTGCTCGACGCCGCCATCCTCTACGAAGGCGCCCGCGTGGGCGACGTCGTCCGCGCCGAGGCCGAGTTCGAGATCGACCGCATCCTCGTGACCTCGGTGGTGCCGCCCAAGTCGGCCCGCAGCGAGCCCGAGCGCCTCGAGGTCATCGGACCGCCCCGCGAGGCGGCGACCGTGACGTCGAGCCTGGTGCCGAAGCGCGAGCGCAGCGACGACCGGCGCCCGCGTCGTGACGACGAGCGTCGCGACCGCGATCGCGACGGTGAGCGCCGGCGACGCACAGCCGAACGCGGCGCCGACGCGGCCGCGCGACCGGAGCAACGCGAGCGACCCGGCCGACCGGCCCGACCCGAGCGAGCGGGCCGCCCCGCTGGCGGCGACCGCCCTGACCGCAGCGATCGCAGCGTCCGCGACCGACCGACCCGCCCGGTGGGCGGCGAGCGGTCATCCCGTCCCGCGGCCCATCCCGAGCCGACGCCCCGACCCAAGCGCCTGCAGCCCAAACGCGTGCACCGCGACGAGGTGCTCGCGGCGCTCGCGCCCGAGCAACGACCGGTGGCCGAGCAGGTGCTGCGCGGCGGACTCCCCGCGGTGCGCCAGGCCGTGCTCGACCAGAACACCCAGGCCCGGGCGGCGGGCGAGCCCACCATCAAGGCGGACGCGCTGCTGGCGATGGCCGAGGAGTTGCTCACCCGCCTGCGGGCCGCGGAGTGGCGCGACCGGGCCGAGGCGGACGTCGGCAGCGTCGACGACATCGCCCTGCGAGACCTGCGAGCCGTGGTCACCGGCTCCGAGAGCGTGGCGCGCGACGACGCCTCCCGCGCCCTCGCCTCGACGCTGCGCGACGCGTTGCAACGCAGGAGCGACGACCAACGCACCACCTGGCTCGCCGAGATCACGCAGTCGCTCGACGAGGGTCGCGTCGTCCGGGCCCTGCGCACCTCCGGGCGCCCGCCCGAGCCCGGCACCACGTTCCCGGCCGAGCTCGCGACCCGTCTCACCGACGCGGCCGGCGCGGCGATGGCCGCGGACGTGGCCCCCGATCGCTGGGCGGCGGTGCTGGAGGCGGTGGTGTCCTCCCCCGTGCGCAAGACGGTGCAGCCGCAGTCGCTGCCGGCCGAACGCGACGACGCGCTGCTCGCCGCGGCCCGCCAGGCGGCACCGCGCGTGCCGGCCCTCGTGGCCCTGCTGGGCATCGACCGGCCCGCCGTCGGCGCCTCGGGGCGCCCGGTCCGGCCGCCTCGGCCGCCTCGCCCGCCGCGTCCACCCCGACCGCCCGTGGCCGCCACTGCTCCCCCGCCGTCTCCCCCCGAGCCGGCCTAGACCCGCACGCCGCTCAGCGGCGGCGCACGAACACCGACGACGGGCGCGAGCGCCCGCGGTACTTGCCGGTGTGCGCATCCTCCTCCCAACACGCCCCGCACGAGACGCACTCGCAGGCGTCGAGGTGGCCGGGTGCGACGAAGAGCCGGCCCACCTCATAGGCGTGACAGAACGGGCACTGCAGATGGCCCGGGGGCGAAGGATGGCGTTGAGGACGCGTGACCTCGACGGTAACGGTCCTCGTCGCGCACGTGGTGGATTCGCGTAGGGTCCCGGCCATGGTCGGATACGAGACACGCGGTCGAGTCGCCATCCTCACCATCAACCGCCCCGAGGCGCGCAACGCGGTGAACGGCGCGGTGGCCAACGGGATCGAGGAGGGCATCGACCGACTCGAGGCGGACGACGAGCTGTGGGCGGGCGTCATCGCCGCGACCGGTCCGGTCTTCAGCGCGGGTGCCGACCTCAAGCTGATCGCGACGGGTGGCATCGCGGAGATGGAGACCGAGCGCGGCGGGTTCGCGGGGCTCGTGCGGCGCGAGCGACGCAAGCCGCTGGTCGCCGCCGTCGACGGGCTCGCGCTCGCGGGCGGCTGCGAGATCGCGCTCGCGTGCGATCTCATCGTCGCGTCGCGAGAGGCGAGCTTCGGGCTGCCGGAGGTCAAGCGCTCCCTCGTCGCCGCGGCCGGGGGTCTCTTCCGCCTGCCGCGTGCGGTGCCCCGCAACATCGCGCTGGAGGTCGCGCTCGCGGGCGACCCGATCGACGCGGAGCGTGCCCATCTGCACGGCCTCGTCAATCAGCTCGTCCCGCCCGGTGAGGCCCTCGAGGCGGCGCTGGCCCTGGCCGAGCACATCTGCGCCAACGCCCCGGTCGCGGTGTGGCAGACCCGGAAGGTCGTGCTCGAGTCGGCCGGGGAGGGCGACGAACGAGGCTGGGAGATCACCCGGGCGGCCATCGGCGCGGTCGTCCGCACCGAGGACTTCCGCGAAGGGCCACTCGCGTTCGTCGAGAAGCGCCCGCCGCGCTGGAAGGGGCGCTGAGGGACCCGCGTCAGACCATCGCGTGGTCGCGCAGGAACTCCACCAGCCCGTCGACGACGCGGTAGTCGCCCAGCTCCGTGAGCGGCACCCACGCCGCCTCCGCCGCGTCGTCACCGGCGACGGGCACCGCGGCCGGGTCGAGCACGGTGACCGCGAAGTCGAGGATCACGAAGTGGTGATCGGGACCGATGCGTTCCGCCCACCCGACAAGCTGGTCGCACACACCCTCGATCCCCGTCTCCTCGATCAGTTCGCGCACCACCGCCTCGGCGAGGGTCTCGCCGGGCTCGACGCGCCCACCCGGAACCGACCACTCCCCCGCTGCGGGGCCATGGCCGCGCCGGATCAGCAGAAGGCGGTCGTCGTCGATGGCGATGGCA
>Ga0066710_100002624_pt1 | contig 14651 bp, 17 predicted proteins | sample GraSoiAngelo_159_FD_79666 | JGI IMG/M metagenome (GOLD analysis project Ga0066710, IMG submission 79666) | Grasslands soil microbial communities from the Angelo Coastal Reserve, California, USA - 14_1009_16_40cm | ecosystem: Environmental > Terrestrial > Soil > Grasslands | place: USA...
GCCGGCCGGCCCAGCTTGCCGTACATCCACAGCGCGGTGACCAGCTGTACCAGCGCGAAGACGACCGCGATGGCGGTCAGCCACACCTTCATCGCGAAGAACGACGGGAACGGCGTCGGGAACAGCGCCTTGCCGGTGGGGGTGTGCACCTTGCCGTACACGCCCAGGGCCACCGCGACGATCGCACCGGCGGCGAGCGGGCCGAGCAGATAGGCGGGGCGCTTGACGACGACGGGTGCGGTCATGGGCTGCCTCCTGGGTGCGGGCGTGCATCATATCGTCCACGACGCCCCGCCCGGGGCGGTTCAGCCGAAGGGTCAGCCCCTGATGACACCCTCGAACGCGGCGATGGCGGCGCCTCGGGCACCGGCCATGTCCCGGTCCGGTACCAGGGCGAAGTGGGCCAGCGCCGCCTGTTCCTCGCGCAGGTGGGTGTGCTCGCGGATCTTGGCGAGGAACCAGTCCCGGAAGTCCGGCGCGGCCTCCACCACGCCACCGCCGATGAAGTACGCGCTCGGATCGGTGAAGTTGGCCCCGATGGTGAACAGCCGGCCCAGCGCCATCGCCTGCTGCTCGAAGATCTTGAGCGCAAGCTCGTCGCCCTTCTCGCCGTACGCCCGGACGAGCTTGGCCGCCAGGGCCGGGGACTCGGCGTTGGCGAGATCGTGGTCGGGGTACCGGCGCAGCCAGTACGGCAGCAGGTTGTTCATGATGCCGGTCAGCGAGGCCACGCTCTCCACGTCACCGGAGAAGCCGCAGTTGCACTGGGGTACCGGCTGGTCCGGCGCGAGCAGCCCGTCCATCGGGATGTGCACGTGGCCCAGCTCGCCGGCCATGCCGGCGGCGCCCTGCACCACCCGGCCGACCTCGACGATGCCGCCGCCCAGACCGGTACCGACGATGGCGGAGATCGAGCTGTGCGCCAGCGCGAGCGAGCCGAAATGCAGGTGGTGCGCGTAGAGCGCGGCGGCGTTGCCGTCGTTGGTGTAGACCACCGGCAGCCCGACCCGGGCCTCCAGCGCCCCGCGGAAGTCGAAGCCGCGCCAGGCCGGCGCGGAGAAGTTCGTCGACCCACGCGAGGAGATGACCCCGGTGGCGCTCGCCGGTCCCGGGGTGTCCAGCCCGACCGCGGCCACCCGCGACCGGGATATCCCGGTCAGCGCCAGGATGTTGTCCATCGCCTCGGCGAGCGCGTCGACGGCGATCTGCGGCCCGTCGAGCACCCGGCTCGGCAGCTCCACCATCCGGTCCACCAGGAACCGGCCGGCCGCGTCGAGGACGGTCGCGTTGTTGCTCGTGCCCCCGTTGTCGAGGCCGACGACGACCTGCTCGTCAGTGGTGCTCATGTCCGCCCTCGCCTTGGACGTGCGGCGGACCGCTCCGGCAGCGGCCACCCGGATTCGCATCCTACCGGCGTTGGCATGGTGAAATGCCATTACTGCGGAGGGAGACGTCGATGCTCACGAATCTGCCCGACGGGCGACGGCTGGAGGTGCTCGTCGAGGGACCCGCGGACGGGCTGCCCCTGCTGGTCCACACGGGTACCCCGAGCGCGCCGGTGCGGTACGGCCCGCTGATCGACGCGGCGACGCGGCTCGGCCTGCGGACGGTCGTGCTTTCCCGGCCGGGATACGCCGAGGCGACCCCGCGGCCCGGCCGCAGCGTGGCCGACGTGGCCGGCGACGTCGCCGCCGTCCTCGACGCCATGGGCGCCGGCCGGTTCGTCACGATCGGCACCTCCGGCGGCGGACCGCACGCGCTGGCCTGCGCCGCGCTGCTCCCGGACCGGTGCGCGGCCGCCGCATGCGTGGCCGGCGTCGCGCCGTACCCGGCCGAAGGGCTCGACTGGCTGGCCGGGATGGGCAGGGAGAACGTCGAGGAGTTCCAGGCGGCCATGGCCGGCGACGAGCCGCTGCGCCGGTACCTGCAGGAGCAGGCGCAGGTGCTCGCGACCGTCGATGCGACGCAGGTCGTGGCGGCCTTCGGCGACCTGGTGTCCGAGGTCGACCAGCGCAGCCTGACCGGCGAGTTCGCGGAGAACACCGCGGCGTCGCTGCGCCGTTCGGTGAGCACCGGCATCGCCGGCTGGCGCGACGACGACCGCGCGTTCGTCAAGGACTGGGGCTTCCCGCTGGGCACCGGCGCACCGGTCGCGATCTGGCAGGGCGGCCAGGACCGGATGGTGCCGTACGCGCACGGCGGGTGGCTGGCGGCGCGGTACCCGGGGGCACGGGTACACCTGCTGCCCGAGGAGGGTCACCTGTCGCTGATCGCCGGCGGGGCGGCGCCGATCCTCGCCGAGCTGGTCGCGCTCGCCTCAGCCTGAGCGGGCCCGGGTCAGCGCCCGGCACACCTTGCCGAACCGGTCGGCGTCGTTGGTGTGCAACAGCAGTACCGGACGGCCGCGCACGGTCGCCCACAGCTCCAGGTGCCTGGCGTGGCCGCGGATGTCCTCGATCGCCGACAGCCCGACCTCGATGGCCACCACGCCGAGCACCGCCAGGAGCAGCCCGCCGACGGCCACCCCGGCGAGCACCGCCGGCCCCTCCGCGAGCCAGTGCTGGAACTGCCGGCGCAGCCCGCCGAACCACCAGGTGTACCGGACGATCACGGTGAACGCGGCCGCCGCCGCCAGTACGCCCACGCCGATCAGGATCCGCCGCCCGGCCACCCGGCGGTCGGTGCGCCAGAGCTGGTCGAGCTGGTCCAGTGCGAAGTTGCGATCGCCGACCCGGATGGCCGTGGACGTGATGTGGACGTGGTCGTCGCGGTAGTACGTGCGCATGGTCGCCCCTTACAGCCCGTACCCGTCGACGCTACGCGGCGCTGGCGCACCGCGGCGTCAACCGTCGGCAGATTGACGGGTGGTGAGCACCGCGGCGGTCGCCGCGACCAGGTCGGCCATCCGGGTGTAGTCCAGCGTGTCGGGCAGGTCGGTGGGCTGGTGGTAGTGCGGGTTGCGGAAGTTGGCCGTGTCGGTGATCTGGACCGCGGGTACCCCGCGGTCCCAGAAGGGCTTGTGGTCACTGCGCGCGAAATGCCCGCTCAGTTGGGGGTACCCGCGCAGCGCCGGCCCGAGCGCCGGAAGGTCCAACGGGTCCCGGGCGTGGATGACGGCATCTGGTCCGGACCGCTGCGCGAGGGCGGCTTCGAGCCGGCGGACCAGGGGGCGGGCGGACTGCCGGTACGCCAGCAGCAGCCAGTCGCCACGGTTGTCGCGGCGGCGGATGCGGCGCACCTGCTTCGGGTAGACCAGCGCGGCGCCGGGCGGCAGGGTCTGGGTACCCGGCTCGCCCGGGAAGTACCCGACGCACTCGTAGACGATCACCGCGGCGAGCTTGCGTTGGCCGGCGCTCGTCAGCTCGTTCGCGAGGACCTGCGCGCCGATCAGGCCGGTCTCCTCCTCGTCGAAGACGGCCAGCAGCACGCGGTTCTCGTCGGCGGGCAGGATCCGGGCCAGTTCGAGCAGGCAGGCCACGCCCGAGGCGTTGTCGTCCGCACCGGGGCTGTCCGGCACGGTGTCGAGGTGCGCGCCGACGAGGTACACCGGACCGTCGGCGGTGCCGGGTCGCTCGGCGAGCAGGTTGGCCGCGGCCGCTCCGGGTACCGTGAACGGTCGTCGGGTGACCGGCCACCCGGCCGCCGCAAGCTGCCCGGTGACATAGGCCTCGGCGCGCTGCATCGCCTCGGCCGCGTGCCGCCGGCCGCGCGGCTGCGCCAGCCGCTCGACGTGCTGGCGCAGCCGCACCGGATCCGGGTTCACGAGGTGGGTACCCAGTAGCGCAGCTTGCCGTTCAGCTCGTCCTGCAGCACCCCGCCGTTGTGCTCGATGACCTTGCGGGACGCGGTGTTGTCCAGGTCGCACATGATCAGCGCCGGGTCGATGCCCAGCCGGTGCGCGATCGGCAGGGCGTCGCGCAGCATCGCGGTGGCGTACCCGCGGCGGCGCGCGGACGGCCGCACGTCGTACCCGATGTGCCCGCCGATCTCGATGAGCACCGGCGTGAGGCGGTGCCGGATCGCGATCCGGCCGAGGTACTCGTCGCCGTCGACCAGCCACAGTGTCGTGCACGGTACCCATCCCGCGCGCCGCGGCGCCTCCTCCAGCGCCTCGTCGCGGATCCGCTGGACGAAGGCGGTGAAGTCCTCGCCCGCGTCGAGGCTGCGGATGTCGTTCCCGATACCTGTCCCGTCCTCCGGGCCGCCCCGTCCCTCGGCCGCGAACTCCGCCATCGCGGCGCGGAACGAGGTCTTGAGGCGGGACTGCGGGGCGATGAGCTCAGCCATGCCGACTCCCCCTGTCGTGGTGGCATCAATCGGGGAGTACACCCTACCCGCGGGGGCCTATCGTGATTTTCCGAGAGCCCGGCACGCGGGCGCCAGGAGAGAAGGGGACACCGCGATGTCCGAGCACCCGTGGATCGATTTCGACGGCGACGGTCACGGCGACTCATATGACACGGCGCAGGATGACCACGGCCACTACGCCTTCATCCACCACGACGCGCATGGGCACGTCGACCGCATCGCGTACGACAACAACGGCGACGGCAAGATCGACGAGATGCTGGCCGACGAGAACCACGACGGCACCATGGACACCCTGCTGTCCGACACCAACCACGACGGGTACATGGACCACACCCAGTCGTACGGGTACGGCCACGAGTCGCTGGAGCACCCGAAGATCGACTTCAACGGTGACGGCCACTACGACTCGTACGAGAGCTACAACGACGGGTACGGCAACACCAACTTCATCCACACCGACGGCCACGGCCACGTCGACGCCATCGCGCAGGACGACGACCACAACCGGCTGATCGACCGCGAGTACGTGGACGAGAACCACGACGGCCGGCTCGACCACCTGCTGAGCGACGGCAACGGCGACGGCATCATGGACTACTCGACCTCCGTCTGACCCTTCCGCTTCCACGCGCCGCCGCCCGGGTACTCCCCCGCGCGGCGGCGCGGTCGCTCTGGCCGCGCGCCCCGCCGCTCCGCTCGCCACGCGCCCCGCCGCGCCCCGCTCCGCTCGCCGATCTTGGAGTTGTGTCGGTGACATATGGTGGCGAAGCTCCGCGAGTCGGGCACCACAAGTCCAAGATCGGCGAACGGTGGGACGGCGCGGGGCGGGCAGCCGGCGGGGGGCGGGCGGGCGGTCAGGGCAGGCGGTTCGCGCGGGCCAGCAGGTACTGCCGCTCGGGCAGGCTGGTCGTCGCCGCCGCCGCGCGGTGGTACTGCGCCCGGGCCTCGTCCGGCCGGCCGGCCAGCTCCAGCAGGTGCGCCCGTACCGCGGCCAGCCGGTGCCCGCCCGCCAGCCGCGGCTCCCCCGCGAGCCCGTCCAGCACCGCGAGGCCGGCTCCCGGCCCGTGCACCATCGCGGTGGCGACCGCCCGGTTCAACGCCACGACCGGGTTCGGATCCAGGGCGTCGAGCACGTTGTACAGGGCGAGGATCTGCCGCCAGTCGGTGTCGTCGGCCCGCTTCGCCTCGGCGTGCAGCGCCGCGATGGCCGCCTGGATCTGGTACGGGCCGACGGGCGCGGTACGCAGGGTGGCCGTCACCAGCGCGCTGCCCTCGGCGATCAGCGCCCGGTCCCAGGTACCCCGGTCCTGTTCGAGCAGCGGCACCAGCGCGCCGTCGCGGGTACGCCCCTCGCGGCGTGCCTCGGTGAGCAGCATGAGCGCGAGCAGCCCGGCGACCTCGCCCTCGGCCGGCCGCAGCCGGTGCAGTTCCCGGGCCAGGCGGATCGCCTCCCCGGTCAGGTCGGCGCGGGCCAGCGCCGGGCCGGAGGTCGTCGCGTACCCCTCGTTGAAGATCAGGTACAGCACGCGGAGCACGCTGGCCAGCCGGGCCGGGAACTCCTCCCGGGCCGGCATCGCGAACGGGATGCCGGTCGAGCGGATCCGCTGCTTGGCCCGGACGATGCGCTGCGCCATGGTCGCCTCGGGCACGAGGAACGCCGCCGCGATCTCGGCCGTGGTGAGGCCGCCGACGGCACGCAACGTCAGCGCGACCTGGGCCGGCCAGGCCAGCGCCGGATGGCAGCAGAGGAACAGCAGGGCGAGGGTGTCGTCGTGGTCGGGTACCGGCTCGTCGCCGGGGCCGGGCAGCGTGGCGGACTGGGCGGGTACGAAGTCGACGGCCGCGGCCTCCTTGTCCCGCCGGGCGGACTCGCGCCGGCGCCAGTCGATGAGCCGTCGGGCGGCCACCGCGATCAGCCAGCCGCGCGGGCTGTCGGGTACCCCCTCGGCCGGCCACTGCAGCGCGGCCGCGAGCAGCGCCTCCTGGACCGCGTCCTCGGCGGTGCCGAAGTCGCCGTACCGGCGGACCAGCGCGGCGAGGGCCTGCGGCGCGACCTCGCGCAGCAGACCCTCGACCTCGACCCGGGTGGTCACATCTCGGCGCCGCTCATGTCCAGTACCGGCCGCACCTCGACGCCACCGAACCGCGCGTCCGGGATCTTCGCGGCCAGCGCCAGCGCCCGGTCCAGGTCCTTGACGTCGACGATGTAGTACCCGGCCAGGTGCTCCTTCGTCTCGACGAACGGCCCGTCGGTCACGTCTGACGCACCGCCGCGTACCCGTACCGTGCTCGCCGCCTCGATGCCGGCCAGCGGGTCGCCGCTGACGAACTCGCCCGAGTCGACGATGTCCTTGGTGAACGTCCCGTACTCGGCCATCAGCCCGTTGCGTTCCGCTTCGGGCAGAGCGGCCCAGTTCGCCGGGTTGCTGTAGATCAAGAGCATGTACTTCACGGTCCACTCCCGTAACCTCGCGGCGCCGTCGGCACCTCTCGCAGGAGACGTCGAACGCCGGCCGGCCCGCTCGACAGCTCCACCGGAGATTTCTATCCGGCCGGCTCCTCCAGCTGGAACCCGACCTTCAGGCCGACCTGGAAGTGGCCGACCGCACCGTCGACGATGTGGCCGCGGATCTCGGTGACCTCGAACCAGTCCAGCCTGCGCAGGGTAGTGCCGGCCCGGCTGATCGCGTTGCGGATGGCCTGCTCGATGGAGTCGGGCGAGGACCCGACGAGCTCGGTGACGCGGTACGTGTGATCCATGTTCATCTCCCTTCCGCCCGCCAGCCTGCCGCACTCGGCACCCCTGTGGGTACCGATCCTGGTTTAGAGTCGGCCGGGTGCGTACCACCCCCGGAGTCGCCATCGCTCTTGCCCTGCTCCTGGCCGGGTGCGCCGCGCCCACGCCGAACACCCGGTGGACCGCGGGCAGCCCGTCCGGCGCGGCGTCCGACCCGGCGTCGCCGTCCGCGGCGGCCAGCCCCAGCGCGAGCCCGTCGCCCAGCGCCGCCCCTGCCGCGCCGCCGCTGCCGCGGGCCGGCAACCCCAACGGGCACGCGACGGTACCGGCGGAGGCGCAGGCCGTCGACACCAGCCACCCCACCCGCGTCGTCGGCACCGGCAGCGCCGCGAGCTGCACCTCCGACGCGGTCGTGAGCGCGGTGGCGGCCGGCGGCATCATCACGTTCAACTGCGGTACCGCGCCGGTGACGATCACCATGAGCGCGACCGCGAAGGTGCGCAACAACGTCGCGAAGGTGGTGCTCGACGGCGGCGGCCGGGTGACCCTGAGCGGCGGCGGGCAGCGCCGGATCGTGTACCTGGACACGTGCGACCCGGCCGACGGCCCGCGCACCTCGCACTGCCAGGATCAGGAGACCCCGCAGCTGGTCGTGCAGAACCTGACGTTCGCCGACGGCAACTCGACCGGCCAGCTGCAGGAGGGCGGCGGCGGTGGCGCCATCTTCGACCGGGGCGGCCGGCTCAAGGTGGTGAACTCCCGCTTCGTGCGCAACCGTTGCGACCCGACCGGGCCGGACCTCGGCGGCGCGGCGATCCGCGCGCTGAGCCAGTCGCACAACCTGCCGGTGTACATCGTCGCGAGCACCTTCGGCGGCGCCAGCGGGCAGGGCGGGGTGTGCTCCAACGGCGGCGCGCTGAGCAGCATCCAGGTCTCGTGGGTGGTGCTCAACTGCGTGATGTCCTACAACAACGCGATCGGCCACGGCGCCAACCCGGCCCGGGGCGGTACCCCCGGCGGCGGCAGCGGCGGCGCCATCTACAACGACGGCGACAACTTCACGCTGCGCATCGCCGGTACCCTCATCGAGAACAACCACGCCAACGAGGGCGGCGGCGCGGTGTTCTACGTCAGCAACGACCGCACCGGGACGATGGGCATCGACGGCTCGACGTTGCGGCACAACCGCAGCGACGGCTTCGAGACCGACGGCTTTCCCGGCATCTTCTTCCTCGGCGCGCACAACCCGACGGTGACCGGCTCGACGCTGCAGTGAGGCCGGCCCCGCCGCGTGGGCAGCGGGGCCGGCCGCCTTCCCGCACCGCGAAGTCGAGCCCGGGTTCCATCGCGATCGGCTTGTCCAGGTGGATGGCCAGTACCGCGGCGTTGTCGCCGGCCTCCGCGCGCGGCGGGAGGAGGGTCAGCCTCGCGCGCCGCTATCCAGCCGGGCCGGCGGCGCAACGTGCGGCAGGGCGCTCCCTGCCGGACACGTGGCGCCGACCCACCCGAACATGGCGCTCAGAGTAGGCCTCCGGTGGCGCGGCGGGCGACCGGATATCAGGCTGTAAGAGTGGTACGAATCAGGCAGGTCTATGACAAGGCGGAGCGGGGCGACGGACGGCGGGTGCTCGTCGACCGGCTCTGGCCGCGGGGGGTGCGCAAGGACGCCGCCGGCTTCGACGAATGGCTGCGGGCCGTGGCTCCCTCCAACGAACTGCGCCGGTGGTACCTTCACGAGCCGGCCCGGTTCGCCGAGTTCACCCAGCGGTACCGGGCGGAGCTGGCCGACCCCGAGCTGGCCGTGGCGCTACGACGGCTGCGCGAGTACGCCGACGCCGGTCCGCTGACCCTGCTCACCGCGACGCACGAACCGGAGCAGTCCCACGCGGCGGTACTGGCGGCCATCCTCGACGGCGCCGAAAGTGTCGGTGGGCCGTCCTAGCCTGTGCGCATGACGGACGAGCGCGAGGACCTGGCACAGACCCTCGGGAAGCATCGCGGCTTCCTGCGCCACACGGTGCAGGGGCTGACCGACGAGCAGGCCGCCCGGCGCACCACGACGAGCGAGCTGTGCCTGGGCGGCCTCATCAAACACGTGGCGATCGTCGAGCAGCGGTGGATGCGGTTCGCGGTGGGCGGCGCGGAGGCGATGGAGAGCGCACCGATCGACTGGGTCGGACAGTTCCGCATGCAGCCCGGGGAGACGCTGGCCGGGCTGCTCGACGGGTACGAGCAGGTGGCCCGGCAGACCGAGGAGCTGGTGCGGACACTGCCCGACCTCGACGCGTCCCACCCGCTGCCCGAGGCGCCCTGGTTCGAACCGGGAGCGAGCTGGTCGGTCCGGCGGGTGCTGCTGCATATCCTGGCGGAGACCGCGCAGCACGCCGGCCATGCCGACATTCTCCGGGAGGCGCTCGACGGCCAGAAGACGATGGGTTAGCGGTCGCCGCCGGCTACGGCTGGCTCTGCGGCTCGGGGATTCCCGTGTAGAAGGCCGTGGTCCGTTGCGCCGCGGCCCACGCGTCGGCCTCGGCGGTACCGGCCGCGATGCTCGCGGCGCACCATCGCTCGCTGCTCAGCGTCGCGAACCGCCGGCCCGCCTCCGAGACGACCCACGCCGCGCCCTCGGCGGTCACGTCCGCACCGGACGACAGGTGCAGGGCGAGCCCCATGAGTCCCATGTCCCACCCGACGCCCACCGCACCCGGCCCGAACTGCGCCCACCGCTGGTCGTCGACGTGCGCGACGTGCTCCAGTTGGAACCGGGTACGGTCGTCGGCCTCGGCGGTCAGGCGCACCTCGATCCAGCTGACCTCGCCGCCGAACTCCCACGTGGCGGCGAAGCTGTGCGGCGGTTCGCAGCGCTCGACGGTACCCCCGGCGTTGCCCTCCAGCTGGTACCGGCCGCCCAGCCGTAGCTCGCCCGAGACCGGCAGGAACCAGCGGGGTATCCGCTCGGGGTTGGTACAGGCGTCCCAGACGTCGTCCAGGGACGCGTGGTACGTCTGGCTGACGGTGACGACGCGCGCCTCGCCGGCAGCGAGCGTGCGGCTGCCCACCCGCCGCTCGACGGCGTTGATCTGGTGAACGACATCGATCATGATCTGCTCCTCCGGTCGGTACCGTCGCCGGCCCGGCGGCGGCGCTCCCGCCGGCCCCGGGCAAGCTCCGTCTCCAGCGCATGAAGGTGCGGTGTCCAGAAGCGCCGGAAGTGGTCGAGCCACCCGTCGACCTCCCGCAACGGCTCGTGGTTCACCGCGTAGAGCCGCCGCGTCCCCTCCGGCCGCACCGTCGCGAAGCCGTTGTCCCGCAACACTTTCAGGTGCTGCGACACGGCCGGCTGGGAGATCCCGAACTCCTCCTGGATGACGGCGCACACCGCACCGGAGGTCAGCTCGCCGGTGGCGAGCAGTTCGAGAATCCGGCGGCGCACCGGGTCCCCGAGGACGTCGAACGCGTGCACACCGGTCAGATAATCACGCCACACTTATATAAGTCAAGCCCGGCACTCGATGTCCCGGGGCGGCCCCGGCGGGCGGCCCGGCCGGCCGGCGGGCGGGCGGGCCGGATCGCGCCGGCCGCGGTCAGGACACCAGGTCGGTCAGGGGTACCCGCGGGTCGGCGAGCCGGGCCGGGTCCACCGCGGTACCCGCATAGCCGGCCCGCACCAGCGCCTGGATCTGCTCCGCCACGTCCCACACGTTGACGTTCATCCCGGCCAGTACCCGGTTGTCCTTGACCCAGAACACGATGAACTCGCCGGACTCCCGCTCGCCCCGCCACACCACCGAGTCGTACCCGCCGGGCGGCGCGTAACCGCTGTACTCCATGCCCAGGTCGTACTGGTCGGTGAAGAAGTACGGCACCCGGTCGTAGGTCACCGGCCGCCCGGCCAGGGCCTGCCCGGCGAGAAGGCCGCCATTGAGCGCGTTGGACCAGTGCTCCACCCGGATCCGGTGGCCGAGCATCGGATGGTCGACGCTCGCCACGTCGCCGCAGGCGTAGATGTCCGGGTCGCTGGTGCGCAGGCCGGCGTCGACCGCGATGCCGTTGTCGACGGCCAGGCCGGATGCGACGGCCAGTTCGGTGTTCGGCTGGATGCCGACGGCGATGATCGCCACGTCGGCCGGCAGTTCGGTGCCGTCGTTGAGCACCACCGACCGCAGCTGCCCGCCGAGGCCGCGGAACTCCCGGACGGTCGCACCGAACCGGAACGCCACCCCCTGCGCGCGGTGCAGGGCGGCGAAGACCCCGGCCACCTCGTCACCCAGTACCGTGCGCAGCGGCGCGGCGTCGAACTCCACCACGGTGACGGTGGCGCCGTGGGTACGGGCGGCGGCCGCGGTCTCCAGGCCGATCCAGCCAGCCCCGATGATCACCACGTTGGTCGCTGCGCGCAGGTGTTCCAGCAGCGCGTCGGACTCCTGCATCGTGCGCAGGTAGCGCACGCCGGACAGGTCGGTGCCCGGCACGTCCAGCCGCCGCACCCGCGAACCGGTGGCGAGCAGCAGCCTGTCGTACCGCAACGGCTCGTACCCGTCGAGCGTGAGCGTATGCCGACCCGCGTCGAGGTTCGTCGCCCGGACGCCGAGCAGCAGTTCGACGTCGTGCTCGGGGTACCACTGCGCCTCGTGCACGTACGCCTTCTCCCGCGGCTGTGTGCCGAGCAGGTACCCCTTGGACAGCGGCGGCCGTTCGTACGGCCGTTCGGTCTCCTCCCCGATCAGCACGATCCGGTCGGTGAACCCGTTGTCCCGCAAGCCCTCCGCGGCCTTCGCTCCGGCCAGCGAGGCGCCCACGATGGCGACCGTAGTCATGACTGCACGCTACCGGCCGACGAGGCGCCGGTGCCAGTGAACCGCCGCCGGGTCGGTCAGGCTGGCCACCTGGTCGACGACCACGCGCAGCCGGGCCGCGTCGTCGGGCGCCGCGCGCCACAGCGGCGCGAACACCGGGTCCAGCCCGTCCGGCGCGCGCAGGGTCAGCGCGTGCACCAGCCCGGTCAGCACCTCCCGCTGCTGCCCGTAGCGCTGCGCGGAACCGGGGCGGCGCATCACGTACCGCAGCGCGAGACCCTTCAGCAGCGCGCACTCGGCCCGGGTGCGGCGCGGTACCACGAGGTCGGCGGCGTACCGGCGCAGCGGCCCGGCGCCGAACTTGGCCCGGGTCGCGGCGACCGCGGCGGACACCAGCCGGCCGGTCAGCACGCTCGCCGCGTGCTTGAGCGCCACCTCCGCGGCGTGGCTGCCGGCGTACCCGGTCAGCGGCGCGAGCACCGGATCGTCGAGCAGCTCGTCGAGCACGGCCGCGAGGTCGGAGGCGGACTCGCCGGAGTACTGCGCCGCCACGTCCTCGGCCAGCGCGGCGCGTTCCGAGGCGTCGGCGCGCAGCCGGCCGAGCCGGATGTACCCGCCGTGGATGCCGTCCTCGACGTCATGCACCGAGTACGCCACGTCGTCGGCCCAGTCCATCACCTGCGCCTCCAGGCACCGCTGCGCAGGTTCCGCGCCGGCGCGCAGCCAGGTGAAGACCGGCGCGTCGTCGGGGTACGCGCCGAACTTGCGCTGCCCCGGCTGCCGGTACCACGGATATTTCGTGCAGGCGTCGAGCGCGGCGCGGGTGAGGTTGAGGCCCGCGGACGCGCCGCCGGGCCCGATCACCTTGGCCTCCAGCCGGGTCAGTACCCGCAGCGTCTGCGCGTTGCCCTCGAATCCGCCGCAGGCCCGCGCCAGCTCGTCCAGGACGTCCTCGCCGTTGTGCCCGAACGGCGGGTGGCCCAGGTCGTGCGCCAGGCCCGCGGTGTCGGTGACGTCCGGGTCGCAGCCCAGCCGCCCGCCGAGGTCCCGGGCGATCTGGGCCACCTCCAGCGAGTGGGTGAGCCGGGTCCGCAGGAAGTCGTCGCCACCGAAGGTGCCGGCTCGGGCAGCTTCGCCCGCCAACCCGGCGCCTCCGCCTGCGGTGTGCACCTGGGTCTTGGCGGCCAGCCGCCGGAACGCGGCCGAATGCAGCACGCGGGCCCGGTCGTGCTGGTATGCGGTGCGCTCGTCGCCGGCCGGCAGGACCCGGGTGTCCTTGGGCGGTTCGTCGACGTAGCGTTCGGTGTCCGGATCAGTCTGCGCCATCGGGTTGGATGCTATCCGGCCCGGCCGGTTCCTCGTCGCGGGCGCGGAGGACCGGCGCCAGGATGACCCGGACCGCGGCGGCGATCGGGATCGCCATCAGCGCGCCGACCAGCCCGAGCACGCTGCCCCCGAGCAGCGCGGCGAGCAGCACCGCCAGCGCCGGCATCTGCACCGAGTTGCGCATCACCCGCGGCGCGATGAAGTAGTTCTCGAACTGCTGGTACAGCGCGAAGAACGCGATCACCAGGATGGTCTGCGGCCACAGGTTCGAGGTGGCGAACGCGACGATGACGCAGACGATCGCGCCCAGCGCCGCGCCGACCATCGGGATCAGGTCGGTGATCGCGACCCAGAAGGCGAGCGGCAGCGCGAACGGTATCCGCAGCGCCTCCAGCGCGATGAACGTCGCCACGCCGGCGATCGCCGAGATGATCAGGTTGCCGATCATGTAGGCGCCGACCTTGTCGATGACGATGTTCACGGCCTCGTTGACCGCCCGGCGGCGGCGCTTGGGGAACAGCCGGACCAGGCCGCGCCGCAGCCGCGGCAGGTCGACCATGAAGTAGATCGTCAGGGCGAGGATCAGCAGGGTGGACAGCAGCGCGCCGAGGAACCGCTGGCCGAACGACAGGGCCTGGTGGCCGAGCTTCGCCGGTACCGTGCGGGCGAAGTCCTCGATGCTCTTCTGCAGGTTGAACCGGTCTTCCAGGCTGCGCAGGCTCGGTGAGTGCGCGCGCAGGCCGTTGACGTATCCGGGGAAGTCGCCCACCAGCCGGTTACCCTGCCGGATCAGCGGGGGCAGGAACGCCAGCAGGAACACGCCGAGCACGACCACGAAGGCGAACAGGATAATGGCGACCGCCTGGCCCCGCCTGACCCGCCGCTGGATGAGCCAGCGCACCGCGGGGTCGAGGCTGACCGCGATGAACACCGCGATGAGCACCTGTACCAGGATGTCGGTCACCAGGAGGACCGCGCGGTAGGCGAGGAAGACGGTCAGCACGCCGAGCGCGCCGGCCACGCCCCACCGGTACACGGTGCGGGGGCTGACCGGCTCGGCGACCAGTTCCTCGTCGGCCCGCCGCACCTCGGCGCGCAGGTTCTCGTCGCTGGTGCGGCTGGTGGTCATGTCGGGCCGCGCAGTATGCAGAACTCGTTGCCCTCCGGGTCGGCCAGCACCACCCAGCTGACCGACCGGCTCTGCCCGATGTCCACGTGCCGCGCGCCCATGTCGAGCAGCCGCTCCACCTCGGCGTCCTGGTCGCTCGGGGTCAGGTCGAGGTGCAGCCGGTTCTTGCCGTCCTTGGGATCGGGTACGGCGAGGAAGCACAACTGCGGATACAGGTCCTCCTTGGCGCCGATGACCAGTTCGTCAGGCGCCTCGGAGAGGACCTGGAAGCCGAGCACCTCGGCCCACCAGTGGCCGAGCCGGACCGGGTCCAGCGCGTCCACGACGACCTGCGACCACCGGCTGCCCATAC
>Ga0066710_100002626_pt1 | contig 14648 bp, 11 predicted proteins | sample GraSoiAngelo_159_FD_79666 | JGI IMG/M metagenome (GOLD analysis project Ga0066710, IMG submission 79666) | Grasslands soil microbial communities from the Angelo Coastal Reserve, California, USA - 14_1009_16_40cm | ecosystem: Environmental > Terrestrial > Soil > Grasslands | place: USA...
ACCGGCGCGGGTCATCGGGGCCGACGACGGGGGCGACCGTCAGGCGCTCGGCCCCGTCGTCCGTACCGCCGGCGCGGCGCTCGGTCGTTGCCATGTCAAGGATGATAAGGACAGCTAGGGGCCGCGGCCGGGCTCAGGGGGGCGACCGCGCGAGCGGGCGCCGGTCGGCGTCGCCGGGCACACCGCGTTCGGGCACGGCCGCCGCGACGCAGCGGCGGCTTGCCTGGCGCGCGCCAGCGCGCCGAGGACCCCGCGGGCGCGGGTATCCTGCCGCTGTGCCCACGTGTCTGGTTACGGGCGGTGCCGGCTTTCTCGGCTCGCACCTGTGCGATGAGCTGCTCGCGCGCGGGCACCGCGTGATCTGCGTCGACAACCTCGAGACCGGCTCGCTAGCGAACATCGAGCACATCCGCGACCCCGAGCGCTTCCTGCACCTGAACGTGGACATCATCGACCCCTACCACGTCGATGAGCCGGTGGACTTCGTCTACCACCTGGCCTCGCCGGCTTCGCCGATCGACTACCTGCGCCTGCCGCTGCACACGCTGAAGGTCGGCTCCTACGGGACTCACCACACGCTCGGCGTGGCGAAGCACAAGCGGGCGCGCTTCCTGCTCGCGTCGACGAGCGAGGTGTACGGCGATCCGCTCGAGCACCCTCAGCCCGAGAGCTACTGGGGACACGTCAACCCGATCGGTCCGCGTGGCGTGTACGACGAGGCCAAGCGCTACGCGGAGGCGCTCACGATGGCCTACCACCGCCAGCAGGGAGTCGACACCGCGATCGTGAGGATCTTCAATACCTTCGGCCCTCGTATGAGGCCCCACGACGGGCGCGCGATCCCCACGTTCCTGCGCCAGGCCCTGGCCAACCGCCCGATCACGGTGTTCGGCGACGGCAGCCAGACGCGCTCCTTCTGCTACGTCAGCGACGAGATCCGCGGGATCATCGCGTTGGCGGAGTCCGGCTACCACGATCCTGTGAACATCGGCAACCCCGACGAGTTCACGCTGCTGGAGCTGGCCGAAACCGTCAAGGAGGTGACCGGAGCGGGCTCGGAGATCGTCCACGAGGCGCTGCCGGTCGATGACCCGAAGCAGCGCAAGCCCGACATCACGCTCGCGCGCGAACTGCTCGGCTGGGCGCCCGAGGTGTCGCTGCGCGAGGGGCTGCAGCTCACGATCGAGCGGTCGGGCGTGGAGCTGCTCGTCGGCGGAAGTCCCTCCTGAGCCGGGCTGGGCGCACCCCGCCTGGGCGATCTCGCCCAGCCTGCAGGCCGACCGCTACATCTGCGAGGCTGCGGGGTTGTGAGCAGCGACATGGGACCCCGTCCCTCGGGTACGCCTGCCCAGCCCGTCAGCCGCGAGCGCGCACGTCGCGAGCTCTCTCGCTCGGTCGCCCACGCATCCTCGCCCGCGGCCGCCCGGCGGGCGCGGATCACTCAGGGCAGGTCGGTGCTGTCCGAGGCCACGGTGCGCAGGCAGCCGTCGGATCACGACATGCGCCGCAAGCGCCCGCCCGCGCTCGCCTTCCTGCTGCGCGCCGCCACCGCCCGCCGCGCGGCGCGCGTGATCTCGCTGCTGGCGCTCGACTTCGCCGGGGTCTCGCTCGCGATCCTCACGGCGCTGCTGTTGAAGGCGGCGGTGCGCGACCACGTGCAGCTCACCCCCGCGCTGCATGAAACCGAACGCATCCTCGCGTTCGCATACCTGATCACCGCGCTGCTGTTCGCGCGCTCGGGGCTGTACGCCGAGCGAGCTCAGCGTCCGGGGCTCTCGCGCATCGTGGGATCGCTCTTCCAGGTCGCGTTCGTGGCGCTCCTGTTCGCCGTTGTCAACGGCGAACACTTCTCGAGCTACTACCTCTTCTATGGCTCACTGGCATTCGCGCTGCTGTACGTGTCGCTGTTGCGCGCGGGCTACGAGTGGGTCACGGGCGCGCTGCTGCGGGCGGCCGGCTACCGGCGCCGCGCGGTGCTGGTGGGGACCGGCCAGCACATCCGCGACGTCGCGCATGCGCTCCGCGACTCCAGCCGCTCGCCGATCGAGGTGGTTGGCTTCTTGTCGCCCAACGCGCTCCCCGCGAACGGCCTCAGGTCGCTCGGCGCGCTGCGGGATCTGGACGACGTGCTGCGCAGCCACACGATCGACGAGCTGATCATCGCCGACCCCGAGTTCCCTCAGGTCGAGGCGGTCGAGCTGGTCGACCAGTGCAACCGGCGTGGCGTGCGCGTGCGGCTGGCTCCGTCGACGATGGAGATCCTGATCCACCGCGCCGAGTTCGTACCCGGGCAGTCGGTGCCCCTGTTCGAGCTCGGGCCGCCCGTGTTCGAGGGGGTCGACTTCGCGCTCAAGCGGACCTTCGACCTGATCGGGGCGACGCTGTTGCTGGTCGTGCTCAGCCCGCTGCTGCTCGCGATCGTGCTCGCGGTGCGCGTGTCGTCGCGCGGGCCGATCGTGTTTCGCTCCACGCGCCGCGGCATCGGTCAGCGTCCGTTCGAGTGCCTGAAGTTCCGCACCATGCACACCAACGCCGAGGAGCTGCAGGCGGAGCTCGAAGCGCTGAACGAGGCCACCGGCGCGCTGTTCAAGATCCGGCGCGACCCCCGCCTGACGCGCGTCGGGCGCGTGCTGCGGCGCTTCTCACTGGACGAGCTGCCGCAGCTGGTCAACGTGCTGCGTGGCGAGATGTCGCTCGTCGGCCCGCGCCCGCTGCCCCAGCGGGACTACGAGAAGCTCGAGGACTGGCACCGCAAGCGCTATCTCGTGCTGCCCGGCATAACCGGCCTGTGGCAGGTGTCAGGTCGCTCCGAGCTTGACTTCGACGACCTCGTGCACCTCGACTTCATCTATCTGGAGCGTTGGTCGCTGGCGCTTGACTTGACCATCCTCCTGAAGACGATCCCGGCCGTGCTGTCCCGGCGCGGCGCCTACTGAGCTCGGCCGCGGCGGCCTGCTCATACACGCCCCAGGTCGCGCGTGCGGCGTCCTGCCAGCTCCACGCAGGAGGCGCCGGCGCGGGGCGCTGCGAGCGCTGCGCCGCCCCGATCAGGGCAGGCAGGTCGCCCGCCTGCACGAACGCGACGCGGGTGTCCAGCACCTCCCGCAGCGCCGGCAGCTCGCAGGCGACCACCGGCGTGCCGCACGCGAGCGCCTCGACCGCCGGCATCCCGAATCCCTCGTCCTCGGATGGGAGCACTAGCGCGTGCGCACCGCTGTAGATGGCCGCCAGGTCCGCGTCGTCCACCTGCCCCGTGAGGATGACGTCGGGCAGCTCGTGCGCCCACGGGCGCGTGGGCCCGACGAGCACCAGCGGCAGCTCGCGAGTCGTGGCGGCGAGCTTGGCCACGTGCTTGGTGGGGTCGGGGTGCAAGAGGCTGCCGACCCAGACCAGATACCGCTCGGGCAACCGATAGCGCGCACGCGCCGAGGCGATCTCCTGGGGCGTACGCCGGTACATCGTCGCGTCGGGCGCCTCCGGGATGACCACCACCCGCGCGGGCTCGAGCCCGAGCCGGCTGATCGCGTCCTCGGCGAGCACCTTGGTGGGAACGATCACGCGCGCCGCGCGCTGGACCGCAAGCTGGCGCAGCCGCGGCCGCACGCTCGTGCGCAGGAGCTCGCTGCGGCGCTTGAGCGCGGTGAGCCGGTGCAGCGTGACCACCATCGGACACGGGCTGTGCAGCATCGCACCCTCCATCCACGGCGAGTGGAAAACGTCGGCTCCCCGGGGACGGTGGGTCTCGACGATCTCTGCGCCCGTGTCGGCGGTGTCGTTCAGCGCGCGCAGCAGGCAGCGGCAGTAGCGCCCGACGCCGTCGGGATCGCCAAGTCGCTGGCAGTCGAACGCGACTCTCACGGCCGAGCGCCCGCGTCGAGCTCCATCTCCCAGAGCAGCACACCGGCAAAATAGTCGTTTTGCAGAGGTTTGTGCAGCGATGAGCGCGCGATTGCGCGCTCGGGCGACCCGAGGCAAGCCACCGCTGGTGGGCCACCGCCGCCCTGCCGCTGTCTCTAGCCTTGCGCTGCGATGGCTTTCGACAGCTATCACGAGGCCATCTGGGAAAGCGTGCCCGAGGGGCTCGATCCCCCGCACGCCGAGCTGCGGGAAAGGTTTGTGCTGGAGCAGGTGCGCGTGCTGGCCCGCGAGCGCGGCGAGCCGCCGCGCGTGCTGGACCTCGGCTGCGGCGAGGGTCACTTCGCCGCGCAGCTGGCGCGCGCCGGTGCAGTCGCCGTGGGCGCCGATGTCTCGCGGGAGGCGCTGCGGCGGGCGCGCGCGCGCCACCCCGAGCTCGACCTGCAGGTCATCCCCCTATGCGGCCCGTGGCCGCTTGCGGACGCGCGCTTTGACCTCGTGTGGGCGGGCGAGACGATCGAGCACGTCGTCGACACCGCAGCGTGGCTGTCGGAGGTGCGCCGCGTGCTGCGCCCGGGCGGCAGCCTGCTCCTGAGCACGCCGGCGCACGGGCGCGTCGCGATGCTCGCGCTCGCACTCTCGCCGCGGCGCTTCGCGGAGCACTTCGATCCGCGCTCCGATCACCTGCGCTTCTACTCCGCCCGCACGTTGAGGCGCCTGCTCGAGGACTTCGACTTCGAGCACATCGATGTGCGCGGGGCCGCAGGCGTGCCCGGTGCGCGCTCGCTGCTGCTCGCGTGCGCTCGGCGCGCGCGTCTCTGAGTGGTCCGCTCAGCCGCCGCCCGCCGCGGCGGCGGGCATGCTCGCCCGCAGCGCTTCGACGTAGTCGTTCTGGGCCGTGATCGCTTCCCGATTGCCGCTCGCGATAGCCTCCGGCGCGATCAGCTCGGGGTTGAGGTAGATGGCCGCGCCGATCTCGTGGAGTGCCGCCTGGGCTCCGGCCGCGCCCAAGCTCCCCGCACGCGCCTGGGCGAGGTCGAACTCTCCCAGCGTCAGCCACGTCTGCGGGTTGGACGGCTGCAGGCGCACGGCCCGCTGCAGCGTGGCGCGCGCGATTGCCGGGCGCCCGCCCGCCCGTTGCACGGTCGCGAGCGTGAACAGCGCCTGCGCCGAGACCGGGTCGCGGGCCACGGCGGCGCGCGCGGCCACTTCGGCATCGCTCGCATCGCGCGCGAGCAGCGCCAGGGCGCGCTGTGAGGCATCCGCCGAGCGCTGAGGCTGCCACTGCGCCCAGCCGGCGAGTAGCGCGGCGATCATGGCCGCACACGCGACAGCGGCTGACCGCCAGCTCGCGCTCACCTGGCCCAGCCCCGGCAGGGTCATGCGCAACGGCGCACGAGAGGCGCCCGCCTCCGCCGACGCGCGCCCATCCCGGCCGCCCAGGCGGGGCGTAGCCTCGCGCGTACGCGTTCGGCGGCCGCGCGGCGCCTCTGCGGCTGGCTCATATCCGTCCCGCCCTGCCTCGGTTAGCTCTCCACGGCCCGCCAGCCAGCCGGCGCACAGCAGCGCCACGCAGGCGTCTCCGGGCACGTACCAGGTCCAGTCCACGAGCGAATGGATGCCGAACACGACCACGAGCGCAAGCATCGTCAGCAGGCCGATGCGCTCGTGCGTGTACGGCAGCGGCGCGCGGCGCCAGCCGGGCCGGGCGCCGGCGCGCCACGACGCGGGCGTCGGCCACGCGCTCCAGCGCCGGTTGAATGGATGCGTGCTGCGCCCGCTGGCGGCCATCCAGCACAACAGCAGCGCGAGCGTCAGCGCCAGCCCCACGAGGCCGAGGTCGGCTAGCGTCTGCACGACGTAACCGTGGGCGTGCCTCACTTCCAGCGTCTCGGTGCGATAGCGCAGCCGCGCCGTGGCGTACCCTTCCGCTCCGCTGCCCAGCGCCGGGTGCGCCTGGAACACCTTCAGCGCCTCGTTCCAGTAGCGCGCGCGCACGCTGGCGATCGCGGTCAGACGGCCGGGCGTGTTCGGCGGCACCGGCGCGTGTGGGTCGGTGAGCGAGTTGAACGCGTGGCTCACGCTCCCGCCCAGGCCGCGGTGGCTGGCCGCCACGGCTCCCACGAGGCCGAGCAGCGCGAGCGCGAGCACGCTCAGCAGGATCGCTCCGGCGCGCCTGCGGATTGCGGGCGGGTGCGGCCGGCGCCCGCCGAAGAAGCCGATCGCCAGCCCCGCGATCGTCAGCAGGAGCAGCATCGCGGCCACCAGCGCGCCGAGCTGGTGACCCGCGGACGTCCTGATGTCGAGGGCGACGTTGTCGCTGGCGAGCGCATGACGGGTGAAGGCGAACGCCACCACCCCGGCGGCGCCCGCGGCGCCGCTGAGCAGCACCGCCGCGCCGCGCAGGCGCAGCGGCACCAGGCAGAACCACAGCACCAGGCCGACGACCAGCGCCGCCAGCGCCCCGCGCGAATAGGCCAGCATCAGGGTGAGCAGCGTCAGCCCCATCGCCGGGTATGCCAGCGCGCTCAGCAGCGCATGTCCTGCGCGGCGCGAGCCGAGCCACAGGCAGCCGATCGCTCCCATGGCCGCGGTCAGGCCGATGGCGTTCCAGTAGCTGTACGGCGCGCGCAGGCGCGCGTACACGTCGTGCGCGTCGAGCTGATCGGGGAACACCTTGGTCAGCACCGCCCAGCCGCACACGATCGCCGCCGCCAGGATCACGCCGCCGAGCACCGCCGGCCAGCGCGCGGGAGCCGCACGCGCCAGCGCGATCGCGGCCCCGAACACGGCGCCGAAGGCAAACATGCGTCCGGCGTCCTGCCAGCTGTTGTCGGGCTGCACCGACCACACGATCGACGCCGCGGTGAGCCCGCACAGGGCGATCAGCAGGCCGAGCGACCACGCTCCGTGCGCCGGCGTGGCGGCAGGGGTGAGCAGGACCGCGACGCCGGCCACGACGGCCGAGCCGATCGTAAGCGCGATCTCGACCGTCGTCAGATGCGCGAGGTTGAGTCCGCCCTTGGCCAGGAATGCCACCCAGCACAGGACCGCCGCGATCAGCAGCGCGGGCAGCCATGCGGCCAACCGCCTGGTCGCACGGCGGCGGTCAGCTCGCGCGGGCCCGCCGACCGCCGGGCCCGTCGCCGGGAGGGGCGAAGGCGGCCAGGCGCGCGGGCCGGTGACCCGCTCAGCCTGAGCGGTGGGCGCGGACACCGTTTCTGATCGAGCGCCCAGCGAGCAGCAGCGCGCACGCGAGCATGAACGCCAGGATCGCCAGCACGGGCGACGGGAGCGAGCTGAGCGCCGAGGCGACGCTGGCGTGCACGACGCCGGGGCTGATCAGCCGCCCGCCGACGCGCAGCGGCGCCGCGCCGGTCTTGGGGATCCCCCGCAGCGCGGCGCGCTCGGACGGCGTGAGCGGTAGGGCTCTCGCGCCTTCGCCACCGGCCCCGCCCGACCCGCCTCCGCCCGCCGCCGCCAGCTGGGCACGGCGGATGAGGTTGGCGCAGTCCGAGTACTCTTCGACTTCGGCCGGCAGCTCCTGTAGCGCGCGGCGGTAGTCCTGCTGGGAAAAACCACCCAGCGACTGCCCGTGCGTGCAGCGTTCGATGATCGTCGCACCCACGTCTGCACGCGCTGGGAGAACGATCGACAGGAACACCAGCAGCATGACCGGCAACGCCAAACGGCGCGCCAAACGGCCGGTCAGCGCCGGCCGATCCTCGATCGGTCGTCGGCTCTGAAGGACGGCGAATGTCATCAATCGGGCCCCCAACGCTACCAGCGCTCGCGGGCGATGCCGACGGTAAGGAAGGCTTGCGAGAAGCCCTCGGCCCACGTCTCATGGCTGAACGCCCGTACGTCCTCGGCCCCCGCGCGGCCCAGGCGGGTGCGCAGCGCAGCGTCCCCAGCGAGGCGCCGCAGCGCGTTCGCGAGCGCCTCGTGGTCGCCGGCGGGCACGACCAGGCCGTTGACCCCGTCACGCACCAGGCCGCCGGCGGCGGCGCCGACGGCGTCGCTCGCGATCACGGGAAGTCCGCGGTTCATCGCCTCGTTGACCACCAGGCCCCAGGGCTCGCGAAAGGTGCGCGTTGCGATCGACGGCAGCACCAGCACATCGCAGGCCGCGTACATCGAGCGGAGCTCAAGCGCGCCCATGCGTTGCAGACAGACCACGCCCTCTGCTCGCCGGCGCAGGCCGCCGGCGCGGGCTCGTACGGCCAGCGGCAGCTCCGACCCGACGCCGACCAGCATGAGCGCCGCTCGCTGCGCAAGCGCGGCTCCCGCCCACGCGCGCAACAGCACCGCCAGCCCCTTCTCGCGATCCGGCCTGCCGACGAACAGGAACCTCGTCACGGCGCGCGGTGGCCAGCCCGCCGCATCGCGAGGCGCGGGCGCGGGAGCGGGAGCGCTCCAGAAGGCGTTGTCCACGGATTGCGGCGCCACGTGCACGTTGCGCGCTCCGCGCGCGCGCACGTAGGCGCTGACGTGCGGCCCGTAGGTGACAACCGCGTCGGCCGCGCGATACAAGCGTCGCAGGGGCAGATAGGTGACGGCATGGGCGGCCCTGCGCGGGTGCGCCCAAAGCGACGCCCACAGGATCACGGGCACGCGCGCGCGACGCGCTCCCGCCCAGCTGGCTAGGGGTGCCAGCCGGCCGCCCGTGGGGCACACCACGGCGCGATAGTCCCCGCTCGCAGCGAGCGGCGCGAGCTCGTGCGGGCGCAGATGGCGGTGGGGGAGCGGGAGCTCCCCCGCGTAGGCCTCGCCGGCGTGCTTTGAGCTGCCGCCGAACAGCGCGAGCTCGATGCCCTCGCGCGCGTGCAGGCATGCGAATGCCCCCACGCGGTACGCGGGCGCGTGCCCGGTGACGAACAGCACCGGCTTCAACGCAGCGCCCGTTCGTAGGCGGCGAGCGTCTGGCGCCCGCAGCGCTCCCATGTGAAGTTGGCGGCGACGGTCTCGCGCGCTCGCTGCCCCGCCTCGCGCAGGCGGTGGGGGTCGGACAGCAGCTCGTCGATGCGCTGGCTGAGGCGCTCGATGTCGCCTGGAGGGACCAGCACCATCCCGTCGCCCGCGGCTGCGATCTCCTCCGGTCCGGGCTCGCCACGGCACCCGATCGCAGGTACGCCGCCGGCCATCGCCTCCACGTAGCCCGCGCCGAACGCCTCCTCGGTGGACGGCATCACGAACAGCGTCGCTCGTCGAGCCTGCGCGATCGCATCCGGCGGTTCCAGCTGGCCGAGGAACTGCACGCGCGCGGCCACGCCCAGCTGCACCGCGAGCCCCTCCAGCGCGATGCGCTCGGGGCCATCGCCGACGATCGCGTAGCGGAGCGTGGGGTGGCGCTGGCTCAGCACCGCCAGCGCTCGCAGCACGTCCCCGTGCCGCTTGCGGGGGATCAGGTGTGCAACCGTCACCAGCGTCGGCGGAGCCTCTCGCCGCTGCGCCGGCGCGGCGGCGGGAACGTCGCTGCCGAGGCGGGGAACGTCGCTGCCGAGGTGCACGACCAGCGTCTCGCCGGCGCCGTGGGCGCGCGAGAGCTCGGCGATGCCCTGGCTGTTGGCGAGCACCAGCCGGGCTGCGCCCAGGCCGCGCGCGACGGCGGCGGCGCCGGTTCTGAACCGGCTGACGGTGTAGAGCACGTCGCCGCCGTGCACCGAGACGACCAGCGGCACGCGCAGATGCGGCAGCGCCGCGAGCGCCCGGCGAACAGCGTCGCCCGCGGGCACGGCGTTGTGCGCGTGCACGAGGTCGAACGCAAAGCTCCGGTGCAGCCGCTGCAGGGCGACCCCGAGCGCGGGCGCGGCCCACGCGCCCCACGCCGGATAGGAGCGGCGTCGAGCCGGTGACAGGTAGGGCAGGTAGCTGACCTCCAGTCCATCGCGCAGCTGCCGTCGCGGCTCGTGCAGACGCTCCGCCAGCGCCGCGAGTGCTCCCGCGGGACCGGTGCCCAGGGCCGACCGGGGCGGGACGACGCGATGCAGCACGAGCACCCGGACATCCGCACCCGCGTCGCGCGCGGCGAGGGCCTGGCGGTGCGTCCAGATCCCGAGCACCGGATCGCGGCGGCTGGGATAGAACTCGGCGACGACGGCGACCTTCACCAGCGGCGATGGGTCACGAGCGTGCGGTGCGCCTCCGCGGCCCTGAGGTACGGCCGCTCGGCGAGAAACTGGCGCGCCTCCGCGATCGCCTGCTGGCGCGAATAGCGCTCGGCAGTCGGCGCGGCGCGATGGCGGATGGTCACCGCGTCGATCACGCCGCAACGCCAGCCCTGCGAGCGAGCCAGCGCGGCCCAGTGCATGTCGAGGCCCCAGCCCATGCGCAGGGGCGGAAAGGGCAGCAGTGTGGAGAAGGTCGCAGCTGCGAACAACGTCACCGGTCCGATCTCCACGAACGCGGTCTCACGCACCACGCTGCGCGGGCGTCGCCGCGTCTGCAGCCAGGCCGCGTGCGAGTTCAGGCGGTGGGCGGGCTGGGCGAGCTGCAGCTCGAAGCGCTCGCACAGGAACAGCAGGCGGTCGAGAAAGCCGCGAGGCAGCGCCACGTCGTCATCGACGACGAGCAGCCAGTCTTGACCCTCGGCCGGGTGGTCGGCGAGCAGCCGGTTGAGGTTCTCGAACTTGCCCATGCCAGCGGGCTCGCACGTGTGCAGCTCCACCCGGTGGCGGGAGCGCAGCAGCTCCGCGTGTGCTCGTGCGGCCAGCGCGCGGCGCTCCGCTCGCTCGATCCCGAGCACCAGCACGCGTCGCCGTGGCGGAAACTGTCGAGCGCAGCGAGCCAGGCGCAGGCGCCTGCCGCTGGTGATCTCCCAACCTGCGCGGGTCGCGTCGCGGACGCCCCGCCGCCACGAGTCGAAGCCGCCGACCGTGCCGCTGGCGCCGGAGAGGAAGTCATCCAGCTGCTCGCGCGCGCCGACGTCGCCTGGCGCCGGGTCGGCGCCCGGGCTCGAGCCGTCCGTCCGAGCAGCAGGCGCCTGCGACGAGAAGCCGGGCGGGCGAGCGGGCAGCGCTTCACGCATCGCCTCGCGCAGACGCCCGGCGCTGTGGGCGACCTGTGCCACGCCGGCCGGGCAGCGGCGCCGAGCCACGTGGCCCACGCAGCCCAGGAGCGTTAGCAGCTCCCCGCCAAGTGAAGGCGGGGAGCCGCGGTGGGCATCGAAGCACCGCGCGCCGCGCCCGCGCGCGTGGGCGCCGCGCGCGAGCGAGCGCAGACGGGCGTCGGGCCCAGCGCGGCGGTGATCGACGCTCGCTGCGGCGACGTAGCGCACGGACGCCCCGCCCGCGCGCCGGTGACGCTCCTGCCACTCCTGCTCGTCGCCGCCGTGCTCCAGGGAGACATCGAACGGCCCCACGCGCACGAGCGCGCTGCGGCGGATGGCCATGTTCGCCCCCCACGCGTAACGGGCGTCCGCGTCCTGCGCTCCGAGGTCCAGCGCGGTGATCGGCGGACCCTCCCGCCCGCAGCTGCGCGGCGCGCGGCCTTCCAGGCGGGGCCTGATGGGCCCGGCGAAGACATCCGCGCGCGGGTAGGCGCCGGCGGCGCGCAGCAACGCCTGCAGCCAGCCCGGCGCGGCGCGGACGTCGTCGTCCACGAACACGACCAGCTCGCCCGCGGAGTGCTCCACGCCGGTGTTGCGGGCGACATTCAGACCCAGCGGCTGGGGATGGGGCTCGTAGCGCGCGTCAAAGCTGGCGGCGAGCGCGCGGGCCTCGGGGGTGGGGCCGGCGTCATCGATGACCAGCACCTCCGCGCCGGCGGCGGCGGCCTGGGGGGCGATCGAGGCGAGCGCCACCTTCAGGTAGCAAGGACGCCCGCGCGTGGGAATCACGATTGAGGCCGTCGGTGCCATCGCCGGGACAGTCTAGGTTTGCAGCACCGGCCGCCGTGCAGGCGGCGGCACTAGGCTGGCCGCCAGAGCATGGTCCTGTTCCTGCACAACCGCTATCGCACGACCGGCGGCGAGGAGCGCGTGGTGGACGACCTGATGTGGCTGGTGCGCGAGCAGCTCGGCGAGCCGGCGGAGCTACTGACCCGGGACTCCAGCGCCCTGTCGCGCGGCGCGGCGGCGGCGGCGCTGCTGCGCGGTGGAGCGCACCCGGCCGACGTCAGCCGCGCCGTGCGTCTCGCCGGTGCGCGCGTCGTGCACGCCCACAACCTGCAGCCGGCCTTCGGCTGGCGGGCGCTGGCGGCGGCGAGAGCGGCGGGCGCGCGGGTCGTGCTGCACCTGCACCAGTACCGGCTGGTGTGCGCGATCGGCGTGTGCTACACGCGGGGTGCGGACTGCACCCGCTGTCACGGACGGCGCACGCTGCCGGGGGTTCGCCTGAATTGCCGCGGCAGCGCGGGCGAGGCCCTCGCTTACGGCGCCGCCCTGGCGTTGTGGCAGCGTCGCGTGGTGGCGCAGGCCCACGCCGTGATCGTGCCGAGCGCGTTCGCGCGCGAGCGGCTGCGCGAGCTCGGCGCTCCCCTGCGGTGGGAGCGCGTGCACGTGCTCCCACCGCCTCTGCCCGCGCTCTCCGGAGGGCCCGGGCAGCGAGCGCGCGGCGAGCGGTCGCGCGAAGCCGGCGCAGGCCGCTATGCGCTCGTCGTGTCGCGCCTGGCGCCCGAGAAGGGCATCGACGTTGCGATCGAGGCCTGCCGCCGGATCGGCTTGCCCCTGGTCGTGGCGGGGGAGGGACCCGAGCGCCAGGCGCTGCGCGCGCGGGCTGGCGCGGCCGACGTGCGCATCGCCGGGCGCGTGGGGGAGCAAGAGCTGGCGCGGCTGCGCGCCGGAGCGGCCATCGCCGTGGTGCCGTCGCGCTCGGCTGAGACGTTCGGGCTGGCGGCCGCCGAGGCGATGGCGGCCGGCGTGCCCGTGGCCGCGAGCAGGGTGGGCGCTCTGCCAGAGCTGGTGGAGGAGGAGGCGCTCGCCCCCGCCGGCGACGCGGCGGCGCTGGCGCGGGCGATCACGCGCCAGCTGTCTGACCCGCGGGCGGGCGAGCGCGGACGCGAGCGCGTGCAGGCGATGTGCGCGCCCGCGGTGGTCGCGTCCGGGCTCGCGAGCGTCTATCGGTGCGGCGACGAGCGTGGCCCGTAAGCTGCGCTCGTGTTCGCTGCCAGGCGCGCGCTGATCACCGGCTTCACCGGACAGGACGGCTCGTTTCTCGCGGAGCTGCTGCTGGAGAAGGGGTACCTCGTGTGCGGGCTCGTGCGGGGCGCGCCCGAGCGCGCGCTGGGCTGCGCCGAGCACCTGCGCAGGAGCGTCGAGCTCGTGCACGGCGATCTGCTCGAGCCGGACACGCTACGGGCTGCGATCGAGAGCGTGCGGCCGGACGAGCTGTATCACCTGGCCGGCCCCACGTTCGTACCCCCTTCCTGGCAGCACCCGGGCGAGACGTTGGGGGCGATCACAGTGTCGGCGGCGGCGACCCTCGAGGCGGTGCGCGATCTCGATTCCGGCGTGCGCGTGTTCATGCCCGCCTCCGGGTCGATCTTCGGCGAGGCGCCAGAAAGCCCGCAGCGAGAGGACACTCCGTGCCAGCCGGCGACGCCATATGCGATCGCGAAGCTGGCCGCGCATCAGCTCGTGGGCGCCATGCGCGAGCGCTTCGGCTTGCACGCCAGCTCGGGCATCACGTTCAATCACGAGTCCGAGCGGCGGCCCGAGCAGTTCGTCACGCGCAAGGTCACGCGCGGCGCGGCCGCGATCGCGCTCGGCCTGCAGCGGGAGCTGAAGCTGGGTGCGCTGGACGCGGTGCGCGACTGGTCGTTCGCGGGCGACATCGTGCGGGGCGCTTGGCTGATGCTGCAGCAGGAGCACGGCGACGACTACGTGCTCGCGAGCGGAGTGCCCCACACCGTGGCCGAACTGGCGCGCACCGCGTTCGCGTGCGTGCAGCTGGACGCCGATCGCTACGTGCGGGTGGACGCAGCGCTGGTGCGCCCCACCGAGGCAACCCCGAGCGTGGGGGACGCAGGCAAGGCGCGCGAGCGTCTGGGATGGGAGCCAGAGGTGAGCTTCGAGGAGCTGATCGAGCGCATGGTCCGTGCGGACCTGCGCTCGCTAGAAGGCGTGGCGGCGGGATCGTAGGCGACCGTGCGCTTCCTAGGCCGATCGCGCGCTTCCGAGGCCGATCGCCGCGCTACGCGCCGGCGTTGGCCCGTCCAAGGCAGCGCCTACACTTGGCTGCTGGATGGCCACCGTGGGCATCATCGGAGCCGGCTACGTGGGGCTCCCGCTAGCCGTGGCGTTCGCCGAAGAGGGCTGCGAGGTGGTCGCCGTCGACGTGGACTCACGCAAGGTCGATGCGATCGTGGCCGGCGACTCCTACGTCGAGGACGTGCCTTCCGAGGCGCTGCGGCGGCTGTCCGTGCGAATCCACGCGACCACCCGCTACGCGCGGCTCGCGAAGGCGGACGCGGTGCTGATCTGCGTGCCGACGCCGCTGAGCCCCAACCGCGAGCCCGACCTGGGCCCGCTGATGGAAGCGACGCGCGCGCTCGCCGAGGTGCTCCAGGCGGATCAGCTGGTGGTACTCGAGTCCACGACCTACCCTGGCACCACGCGCGAGCGGGTCGCGCCGCTGCTCGAGGAGGCCGGCCTGGCGGCGGGCAGGGACTTTCACCTGGTGTTCTCGCCCGAGCGCGTCGACCCGGGCCGCACCGACTTCACGCTGCGCAATACGCCCAAGGTGATCGGCGGGCTGACGCCGGCGTGCGCGGAGCGCGCCGAAGCTCTTTACAGCATGGTGTGCGACCGGATCGTTCAGGTGTCGAGCCCCGAGGCGGCCGAGCTGACGAAGCTG
>Ga0066710_100002627_pt1 | contig 14648 bp, 8 predicted proteins | sample GraSoiAngelo_159_FD_79666 | JGI IMG/M metagenome (GOLD analysis project Ga0066710, IMG submission 79666) | Grasslands soil microbial communities from the Angelo Coastal Reserve, California, USA - 14_1009_16_40cm | ecosystem: Environmental > Terrestrial > Soil > Grasslands | place: USA...
CATCCAGAACAATAGTTCACTGGAGGATTACTACACGGGAGCCGGTCACGTGGGGATTCTCAACGTCGTACCGCCGCGTCAGGCGCAAGTCGGCATCCGGTTCGAGTTTTAAAGAAGCAGTATTTCGACGAGAAACTTGCCGGCGAGCGCCGCAACCCGTGGGCGAAGTTGCCAACAACAGGGCCGGACTGATCGTTCAGAATTGCGCGAGCGTCACGGTGACGTCGCTTGATGACCACGCTCTCAGGAAATCCTGGTGAGCGCGTTCGGCTTCTCGCTCGCGTTTCTGGGCCGCAAGCGCCTGCCACAAGCCGAAAAGAGAGCGGCCGTTTCTCTTATTGCGCGACAGATCCTCCCGAAACGTCCTTTCCGCCTCCGCGTGGCGCGCCGCGTCGATGAGTGCGGCACCCAACGATTCGCGCACAGGATAGTAGAACGGAGGGGGCTCGTGATACGCGAAGCGGTCTTGGATGGCGACGGCACGCCGCCAGGCGGCGATCGCCTCAACAGTGTCGGCCGCGAAGCGCGCGTCGAGCACTGCAGCGAACAGTGCGATAGCGTCTCCCGTAGAATTGCCGCGGTACATCTCATCTTTCGGCAAGCCGCGCGCCGCCTGTTGAAACGCGCGACGCTCGTCGTCCGCCTGCGCCGTCTTGCCGACTTTGGCGCTGGCAACGGCACGTGCGAAATGAGACATCATCACAGATGGCAGTTCACGCGCGTCGGAATCTGGAAGCTGAAGGACTTCGTCCCACGCACCGAATCGGAGCAGCACGAACGCGAGAGCGGGCGTGAAGAGTCGCTCGGCGGACTGGCCTGCCATTCCTGCTTCGACTCGATTGATCTCACGAGCCGCCTGAGTGGCTTGGGCCAGACGACCTGCGAAACCCGCAGCAACGGCCAGCGATTCGAGGTCGTGCATGTAGGACATGGCCGCGTCAGCGCTCGGTGGGTTGTGGCGCAAGTAGGCGAGATCCGCGGCGGTCGCGGAGATGTTCGAGGCAATCGATGCGTCGTACGCTCCCGTTCGCGTGTAGATGTGCGACGGCATGTGGAGCAGGTGGCCGGAGGCGGGCACCAGCGTCTCGAGCCGCTTGGCCGCCTTCAACGCCCGCTCGGGCGTCGACGAGCCCTCCACGGCGTGAATGTAGTAGTGGTTCGCTCCAACATGCGTGGGATGCGTCCGAAGCACCGACTCCAGTACCGTGATGAGCGTCTCCTGCTGTGTGGGGCTTCGCAGACGCAGTAGAAGAAGACTTTCCGCATAGAGAACCTTCGCATCGACGTCGCCCGTCAACTGCCGCTGAAGCGACTCGAGCGCTCCCACGTACGCTGCCGCATCGGGCACTCCACTTTTACCGCAATATCGCACCGACAGCGCTTCGGCATAGGCCCGCTCTGTCGCAACGCTCGCGACGGCGGCCGCCTTTCGAGCCGACGCACACGCTGCACGGATTTCGTCAGACGTCGGGTCCACGTTGATGTTGGGCCCTAGGGCGAGCGCAATCCCAACGAGCGGCATGGCTGCCGCGGGATCTAACGCCGCCGCGCGTTCGAACGATTGCCGCGATGGATCGCGGTTGAAGCCGTAATACAGTGTGAGGCCCTGATCGAACAGGCGCTGGACCTCCGCTCTGCTCGTCCGAATCGGATGATGCAGCGTTCCGATGTGACCGGGGAGAACAGGGGCAAGCGGTAACCGCTGCGCGGCGCCCACTGTGAACGTGCCGACGGCGCCTGCCACCATTAGTAATGATGCAAGTCGTGCTGCCTTCACAGGTCGTCAAGAGCGACTCTACATGCAAGGGAACGAATTGGAATAGCGTTTCCTCCCGCCGCCCTGGGCCGAAAGACCACGAAATCACGTGACAACCTTATATTCCTGTGCTTAGATGCCCCGCGTCCACGCAAGATCAAGGCGACAGTGTGTCCTCGTCGCGATCGACCAGACCTGGATTTTTTCGGAAAGGCCGCAACGGTATGAAGAACTCTCGACGTTTCACCACGGCCACAGTGCTCACTGCGACGGTCATCATGACCGTGGCCATGCCGGGACGCCGTGGCAGCGCTCAGCCATCCGCGAGCGGCGAGTGGCGGACCTATGGTGGAGACAAGGGCTTCACAAGGTACTCCGGACTCGATCAGATCAATCGTGAGAACGTCAAGAATCTCCGACCCGTCTGGCGCCGGCCCGCGATCGATCCGCAAGTGCTGGAGAAGTTCCCCGACCTCGTTCCATCGAACTACTTTCGGGGCACGCCCATCATGATCGACGGCGTGCTGTATGCGCCCGACGGTGTCGGCTTGATCGAGGCGTTTGATGCCGCCACCAGCCGTACGATCTGGGTCCAGCAGCCGACTCGGCCGACGTTGAAGGAAGCAACCGGACAAAGCACGCGCGGCGTGACGTATTGGCGAAGCGGCGCGGACACGCGCATCATCGCGGTGCGCGGCGAGTATCTCTACGCGCTCGACGCCAAAACCGGCGTGCCGTGGCGCGATTTCGGCGAAAACGGCAGAGTCTCCCTCAATCGCCATACGCCGGACGATGCGCGCTATTTCGGGTTCCCCGGTCCCCTTGTCGTCGGCGACGTGATTGTTGTGGGCGGCAACGGCGGCGGCAAAGCCGGCGAAGGTTACGGCGACGATGGATTCGACGCCAGGGCGAAGCCCGAAGATATCCGAGGCTACGACGTCCGGACTGGTAAGCAGCTATGGACGTTCCACGTGTTGCCGCAGAAGGGAGAACGCGGGGCCGAGACTTGGGAAAAGGGCTCGGGAGAGTTCGTCGGCAATATGGCGGCGTGGGCGTCCCTCACCGGTGACGAGGAACTCGGCTACGTGTATGTCCCGCTGAGTGCTCCAACGGTCTCGTACTATGGCGGCCACAGGCATGGCCAGAATCTCTTTTCCGATTCCCTCGTCGTCCTCAATGCGAAGAACGGTCAGCTGGTGTGGCACTTTCAGATGGTGCATCACGATCTCTGGGATTACGACTCGGCGACGCCTCCTATACTCGGTGATATCACAGTCGACGGTAAAAGGATCAAGGCGGTCTTTGCTTCCAACAAGACTGGTTTCCTGTATGTCTTCGATCGCGTGACCGGCGCACCCGTGTGGCCGATCGAGGAGAAACCCGTTCCGCAGTCCAACGTTCCAGGCGAGCAAACCTCGTTGACACAGCCCTTCCCAAGCAAACCGCCAGCGATTGATCGCCAAGGCATCAGCGAGGACGATCTGATCGACTTCACACCGGAGCTGCACAAGCGAGCGCTCGAAGTGGCGAGTCAATATGTCATGGGGCCTCTGTTTACGCCTCCTACGCTCAAGAGCAGTGGCCCGAACGGCAAGAAGGGCACGCTGGCGGTTCCTAACGCTTGGGGATCCGCAAATTGGAACACTGGCGCTTTCGATCCTGAAACCGGCATGTACTACGCCGCGTCATGGGCACAGGTCGGCAGCTACGGGCTGTCGAAGGCGACCGATCCACATGCCACGATGGCGTACGCGATCGACTGGCAGCCGTCCCAACCGGCGCGCCATCTCAACGATGATGAAAAGAGGGCACAGACACAATCGTCCGAACTTTCGATTGACGGTCTTCCGCTCACGAAACCGCCATACAGTCGGTTGACTGCATTGAACATGAATACGGGCACATTGGTCTGGAGTGTTCCGAACGGCGACGGTCCTCGAAATCACGCGCTGCTGAAGGATCTTCACCTGCCGCCGCTCGGAGACCCGGGGCGTCCGGTGGCACTCGTGACCAAGACGCTCCTCTTTCTCGGCGACTCGAGCGACGTCGTATTCGGTCGGGGAGGCATACCCGGGCCCGCCAAGTTCCACGTTTATGACAAGGCAACGGGTCAGGTGATCGCCGAGCACGAGCTGCCGGTCGGAACAACCGGTGGTCCGATGACTTATCTGGCGGGAGGCAAACAATACATCGTCGTGCCGATCGGCGGAAAAGGCTATGGCGCGAGCTGGGTGGCGTTCGCGGTCGCATCTCGCTCTGAGAGCATCACGCTGACCGGCCTTGCGCCGGCTGCGCGGGTCGCGAACGCAGTCACACCCGCTATTTACACCGATGCGCAAGCCAAACGCGGCGAAACAGTCTTTCAAAAGAATTGCGCGAAGTGTCATTCGCAGCGCGGTTTCGGACCTCCGCTCCGCGGAGATGCGTTCTGGTCATCATGGGACGGCAAGCCTGCGCGATCGCTGTACAGCACGATCATTAGCTCGATGCCGCCTGACGATCCCGGCAGCATGACGGAGAAGAACGTCGTGGATACCGTCGCCTACATTCTTCGAGTGAACCTGCTGCGTGCAGGGAACAAGGAAATCAAGCAAGCCGCCGATTTGAACGGCATCGAGCTGATGCGTCCGAAACCATGAAATCGTCGCCACGCGGGATCGTGAAGGTCACCGTCAAGCCGAGCTGATCGCGGCGTACGACGCCTAGGACGCCGCCTCGATTCGGGACGAACGACAGGAAGCGCTTCGGGTTCTCCACGATGATCTTATGGATGGTCGTCTCCTTCACTCCGGCGTACCGGAGCTTGGGGAGAAAGATCGCCGTCACCGAGCTGTAGCCAGCGCCCCCATTGAATTTGGTCTCGCGCTCGGAGGCGAAATCGGACGAAAGCAGAACGTGATCTTCGTATCCTGCTTCCAGCACCTGCAGAATCAACGCGACTTTCTTGGCGTCGCCCTGCGCGAGCTGATGGCCGACGGTGTCGAACCCGAGGAACGCGCCGCGTCGGGCGATCTCCTTGTGGGTCTCAGCCTTCGGATCGTCGGTGATGTCGGAGAGATGGCCGATGCAAAGATTCCGCGGATTCGCGCCGGCCGATTCCAGGATCTCGAGCTGCTCGAGCGCGCATTTCCTGCAGCCAGCGTGCGACGTGTGGGTGAACACGGGCAGCCCGGTGCGCACCTGCGTCCTGCCTACGACACGAAAGACCTTCCGCTCGTCGCCGGTCATCTGTTCGGAGCTGCCGATCTCGCCGAGCGCGCCCCACCGGTTCGCGGAAGCCTCCTGGACCAGGCCATCGATCAGCTGATCCTCCGATTGGCTGGCGACCTCGGGCGGATACATGATCTGCAGATAGTAGCCGCCGCTGGCGACGACGTGCACGCCGGAGCGCTCTGCGATCTTCCGCAGATCCTCGTAGCTGGTTCCCATGTCCGCATGGCCGCCGTCGACGATACAGCTCAAGCCCTCTTTGCCGGCGGCCCGAAGTTCTTCCGCCACAATCTCGGGCGTCGTCAAGTACGACTGAGGCGGAGGCGTCGCAGGCCGCGGCGCGTTCGCCGGCCGCATCCGCTCGAAAAAGTCGGCACCGAACGACAGGTGCTCGTGGAACAGGATTGCGCCATCGCCGAGCGCGCTCGGCGGCAGATCTTTCAGGATGGTTCGGATGATGGCGCCTGGAGGCACCGGCGCCAATCTTTGCGCCGAAGACGCCTGGGGCAGCGCTGCCAGGATCTCTTCGTCCGGTGCGATCGCAGTGGCAAGGCCCGCACCAACGCCCGCGCCGATCAGACGAAGCGCGCTGCGGCGAGTGAGTCTGGCTTGAACAGAGCGGCGCGCCATGTCCGCGAGATCTCCCGTACGAGCCGATTCTAGCATCCTCATCTTCAGGGAACACGCTCTCGCGCCCGCGCCGCCCTATAATGGCTGGCCAAATTCCGCCGTAGGCCGGGAGGTCTCAATGAAGAAGTCCGCCACGGTCTGTATCGCTCTTCTCGCGGCCTTGCTGCTGCCGTCGTTTGCTGCAGCCCAAGCGGCTGGCGGCATCGCGGGCGTCGTGAAGGACACCTCGGGCGCGGTGATGCCCGGCGTCACGGTGGAGGCGTCGAGCCCTGCGCTCATCGAGCGTGTTCGCTCCGTGGTCACCGACTCGGAAGGCCAATACAAGATCATCGATTTGCGTCCGGGCACCTACACCGTGACGTTCACGCTGGTGGGATTCAGCACGGTCAAGCGCGAAGGCATCGAGCTCTCGGCCGGCTTCACCGCCACCGTCAACGGCGAACTGAAGGTCGGCGCGCTCGAGGAGACGATCACCGTCACCGGCCGGTCGCCGATCGTCGACACGCAGAACGTGACGCAGCAGAAGGTCATCCAGATGCAGGTGATCCAAGCGCTGCCGAACACGGGAACGAACTTCGCCGCCTTGACCCCGGGCGCCACGCGCAACACCGACGTCGGCGGCAGCAGCGGCGCCGACACCGGCGCGACCTTCGCGATCCATGGCGGCCGCGGGCAGGACACGCGGCGTCTGATCGACGGGATGCGCTGGAACTCGATGGAGGTCGGGAACTCCGGCACCGGCTTCTATTTCGATCCGACCGGCGCGGAAGAAGTGTCGATTCAGCTTGGCGGCAACTCCGCCGAGTTCGAGTTGGGCGGCGTCCAGGTGAATCTGGTGCCGAAGGCCGGCGGCAACACCTATCACGGGTACGTGTTCGGCACTTTTACGAACGACACGTTCAACTCCACCGTGGTGCCGGATGATTTGAAGGGGCGCGGCCTGCCGACGATCGGAGCGGTCGATCACGTGTACGACGTCAGCGGATCGCTCGGCGGCCCGATCCGGCAGGACAAGCTCTGGTTCTTCTGCGCGCAACGATGGTGGGGCAACTCGCAGTTCGTTCCGGGGCTCTATTACAACAAGAACACGGCGGGGTGGACCTACGAGCCGGACGTGAGCCGGCCGGCGGTCAACGACAGCACGAATCGCCACAACAACGCCCGGTTCACCTGGCAGGTCGCGCAGAAGCATCGTGTCAATCTGTCGTGGGACCAGGAATCGAACTGCGTCTGCCACTCCGGGCTGACCGGCAGCTTCGCACCCGAAGGCGTGCACCGGTGGAACTTCGGTCCGCCGAACTATCTCCTGCAGGCGACCTGGTCGTTTCCGATGACCAACAGGCTGATGTTCGAAGCCGGCAACACGTCGCTCATCTTCGATTACCCGACGATTCCGACCGAGGATCTGCCGCTCGGCACCGATCAGATCTCTGTCTTGGAGTTGACGGGATACACGGTCAACGGCGTCCAAGTGCCTGGCAATTTCCGGTATCGCTCGTCGGCTGGCGGGTGGCGGTACGGCCACAAGATCTCGAAGCAGTCGAATCAGCGCTTCGCCGTCTCGTACGTCACCGGATCGCACGCGCTGAGGGTGGGACTGCAGGTGATGGAAGGGTGGCGGCACTTCTACCAGGAGCCGAACGGGACCATGGATTACACTTTCTCGAACGGCGTGCCGTTCTCGATCACGCAGTGGGCCACACCGCTGCTCGACGAGGAGCGGTTGAAGGCGAGCCTGGGTCTGTACGCGCAGGATCAGTGGACGATCAAACGGCTGACGCTGAACCTCGGGCTCCGCTTCGACTACTTGAACGCCGGAGTACCCGAGACCAACCTGCCGGCGGGCGTGTTCGTGCCCGCGCGCCGCTTCGACGCGATCCCGTGCTTGCCCTGCTGGTCGGACATTAATCCGCGGCTCGGTGCGGCATACGACCTGTTCGGAAACGGCAAGACGGCGGTAAAGGTCAACGTGGGGCGGTACGTCGGGGGCGAAGCGATCGATATCGCGAGCGCGAACCACCCGGTGAACTCCTCGGTGGCCTCGGCGAACAGGACGTGGAGCGACGCAAACCGCAACTACGTGCCGGACTGCGACCTGAGGAATCCGCTCGCCAACGGCGAGTGCGGCACGCTCGACAACCTGAACTTCGGGCGCAACAATCCAAACGCGTACCGGTACGATCCGAACCTCCTCAACGGGTGGCGGAAGCGGAACTTCACCTGGCAAGCCCAGGCGTTTCTGCAGCACGAGCTCGTGCCGAACGTCGGCGTCACGTTCGGTTATTTTCGGACGTGGTACGGCAACTTCCGTGTCACAGCGAACCGGGCGCTGTCGCCGGCCGACTTCGACAGCTACTGCATCGCGTCACCGAGCGACTCGCGCTTTGCCGTCAACAGCGGCAGTCCGATCTGCGGCCTGTTCGACGTCAAGCCCGCGAAGTTCGGCCAGAGCCAGCAGGTCGTCGAGCCCGCGTCGAACTACGGCGACTACACCGAGGTGTACAACGGCTTCGACCTCATCGCCAGCGCGCGATTGAAGAAGCTGTATCTGACGGGTGGACTGAACACCGGCCGCACCGAAGTCGACTATTGCGGCGTCGTCACCGGCAATCCGCAAGTGGTTCCGGTCGTCGCGACCACGGCAACGGCCGGCGTGCCGTCCTTCACGCAGCCGAGAAACCCGACGTTCTGCGATCTCGTCACGCCGTTCAACGCCCAGACGCAGGTGAAGCTGGCGGCCGTGTATACGTTGCCGTACGATATCCAGACGAGCGCGTCGTACCAGTACTTTCCGGGCGTCGCGCAATCGGCCAACATCGTGGCAACGAACGCGACGATCGCGCCTTCGCTCGGCCGCAACCTGTCGTCCGGATCAACGGGGACCGTCGTCGTCGACGTGCTGCCGCAGCAGCGGCAGTGGGAAGATCCGTCGAATCAGGCCGACATCCGGTTCATCAAGGCAATCCGGCTCGGCGGCACCCGCAAGCTGCAGGGGATCTTCGACATCTTCAATGCGTTCAACGCCCGGCCGGTGCTCGGCGTGAACACGCGCTACAGCGGCGCAACCGGCGGCGCGTGGCTGCGCCCGACGAGCACCCTGGTTGGCCGGCTGCTGAAGTTTGGCGTGCAGTTCAATTTCTAATTATCGATGCGTTGGTTCCTGACATGATCGCTCCGAGCGGCGCCGCTTGTGCCGTGACGCGGCGCCGCGACGATTGCGCTCAGGATCCGTGGAACGGTCGCCACCGTTGCTTTGTCCGTGCCCGCCAAGAGATGGTCAAGAAGACGGTGTGCGGCATTCTCGATTCATGAGCGGAAATGGTTCCATCCCGGCGGCCTCCATTGGTGGCGCGTACGCGTTGATCTCAGTGGACTCGATGTAGTCGAAGTTCAGACGAGAAGGGCCCGCGGTGTCGACGGAACATTACAAAGCGGCATGCATCGCGTCACATACAGACACGTGATTCACGAATGTTTCAACGACTCGTTGGACGATCGCGGTCGGTTTCACGGTCAGATGGCGGGACGGCCGTGGCCGTCTGAGGAAAGAGGGAGGGGACTCGAATGCGCACTGTAGTCGTTCTGATGATCAGCCTCACTCTCGCGCTGACGGCACTAGCGCAGAGCTCGTCGCACGATCCCACCTGGTGGGACAAGTTCCTCTTTCTCGCGAACAACGGGCCTGACAGCCTGCGGTCCACTGTGACATCTCGAATAGCAGAGACGAATGTGGACGTGTCCAACGAGTGCGGACCGCAGAGCGAGACGTTCATCGCCATCAACCCGAGCAATCCGAAGCAGCTCGCCGCCGGCTCCAATGAGATCTTCCGCCTGCCGATGCGGGCGTACTTCTCCTCGGACGGCGGGAAGACCTGGGGCGGAGTGGATGTGCCGCTGCCGCCGTCGATCGGGACCAACGGCTTCGACTTCGGATCGGATCCGGCCGTCGCCTTCGACAGCTCGAACAATCTCTTCTACTCGTTTATTGTCGTCTTCTTCGCCAACGGCGTTGGCCAGAGCATCAAAGGCACCGAGATGGCCGTCGCGCGGTCGACCGACGGCGGCCGGACCTGGCCGCAAGTCGCCTTCTTCGACTTCAACGGCGGGACGAACCACTTCAACGACAAGCCGATGATCGCTGCGGACGCCAACCTCAATAGCCCGTTCCGTGACAGTATCTACGTCGCCTGGGATGCCGCGAGCGGCGGGTCGCCGGGCGGCGGCGTGCGCTTCGGCCGCTCACGAGATCACGGCGCCACCTTCACGACGAGCCGGATCGACGATCCAAACGGACCCGGCAGGTCGATCGGCGCGACGGTCACGACCGGACCCGATGGACAGCTATACGTGGCTTGGAACGACATCGCAGCCAACACGATCACGTTCAACAGCTCGTCCGACGGCGGCGTCACGTTCGGCACGCCGCGCGTCATCGCCGCAAAGGCGATCCCCTTCGATATCGCAATCCCGGCCGAGTTCAATCGACGCGCGCTTGTGTATCCGGCCTGCGACGTGGACCGCACCGCGCACGGTCCATTTCGTGGGCGCATCACCTGTGCTTGGATGGATCTGACGCCGGACGGCCAGGACACCGACATCTTTGCAAGCTTCTCGGACGACCAGGGCGCGACCTGGGCGGCTCGGTTCAGCGTGGCGGAGTCGCTGGGCGGAGTCGACCGGTTCAACCACTGGCTCGCCACTGACCCGGTCACCGGACAGGTCAACGTCTCGTACTACGACACGCGCAACGACAGCACCGGCGGGAATTTCGAAACCGACGTGTTTCTCTCGCGGTCTCCAGACGGCCTGCACTTCGCACCCAGCCTTCGCGTCACCGACGCGAAGTCCAACGAGCACGACTGCAACGGTCTCTTTCCCTGCCCGAGCATCAACTACGGCAACCAGCAAGGCGACTACGAGGGCATCGCCGCGTTCGGTGGCATCGTGCACGCCATCTGGACGGACAGCCGGCGCAACCAGGAGCGGGCAGGGGACCCGAGTTGCGGACGCGGCCGCGGGATCATGGAGGAGGTCTTTACCGCGGCACTGAAGTGAAGGCGATTGGCCGAGTTGCACTTGTACCAGTCCCAGACGGCGTGATCTCCGAAAAGATTGCACCGGCTGGGCGGTCCACTCCGTGTACGGTGCAGAAAATCGGTCAGGCCGCAATGGAACACTTGTGAATCAACCCGCCAAGACGGTCCCGACGCCGAAGGCACATCCCATCGGCCGCGGATACAGAAGGCGGTGCCGCTGGCGGCGATCATCGAGTGGGCGTCGTACCGGCCTTGCGCATTGAGTTGTGCGGCCTGCGCAAAACGTCAGCGTGCGGAAGCCGTTCCGACCCGCGCGCTGCATGATTCGTCGGCCCAGATCGCTGGCGCCGATCTCATCGAGCGCGGCGCCGACCAGATCGATCTCGGTACTTGCCCACGGGTGCGGAGTTGTAACGGCGCAGAATTCCGAACCCAGCTCGCAGGTACCGGGGTGAAAAGAAGAGACCGTCATGCTGAGGCACGTCACCGCGCACCAACTCTTCTGATGACGCGTGCCGCCCCGACTGCGGTCATCAGAATCAGTGCGGCAGCCGAAACAATGCTGGCGATTCCGCGTGGTGCGTTGCGGCGACGGACTGGGGCGATGATCGGTGGCATCACCGGCGACCGCCAGGAATCTGCCGGGCCAGGGGCTAGTGCCGAGTGGGACCGTTCACGACGACGGTGAATTCTTTCTCGTCGGTCAACTCTCCGTCATTGGCCCGCGCCCGTAACACGTAAGTACCGGGCTTGGTGAACGTCGCGGTCGCCACCGCTTTGGCATCTTTCACGGGCATGGTCGCGGGATCAAACGTGACGGCCGCGGGACCGCGCCACACGAGCCAATTGACGATCAGCCCCTGGGGTCCCGCAGCCCCACCCTGACGGCCTCGGCCGCCAACCGTTGGGACGTTGACTGGTATCTCCGGCTGGTCGGGTAACGGTTTGAGTGTCGGCGGCGTTTCTTGTCCGACTGCTCGTCGCGGTGGCCCCTTTCTTGGAGTCGGGAGGCCATCATCCTGGACCGTGGCGGCCAGAGTCAGCTTGTCCGGCAGCGTAACCGCCGACGGCATATCGACGGCAAGCGAGGGCGGTGTGTTCTTGAGCGACTCGGCGTTTCGCGTTTTTCCTGCGTAGATCGGATCGATCTGCCATTCCGGCTGGAGCCACCCAACAGCTCTCTCGGTGATCCCGCGAACGGTAACGCTCCAGGTCAACTCCTTGTTGCCCCAATCCCTCGGAATCTTCACGTTGAATTCCTTGCGGTGAATTCGCGTGTTGAAAACCGTCGGTTGTCCGCGATCCGCGGCGCCAGGTTCGAACTTGTTATCAGGACCGACGGGCACCACGAGGTTCTCGACGTAGTTTCGGTTTAGATATCCGAAGTACATGGAGACACTGCCGTCAGCGTTGTACGCCCATCCTTCGAAAATCGGCTGAAGGCCCTGGCCTGAATTGAACTTGAAACCGAACGGATCAGGATTCCCCTGCGCGCTGGCGCGATACGGGGTCGCGAGCACAAGTAATACAGCGCCCGCACCGAACGCGCATCGACAACAGTGCGATATTTGAATGTTCATACGGTCCCGCCACCTCGAAGAGTCCCGACGGATGTGCGTTGGAGTAAGAGGCACGCTGCGACCGGATATTCTTGCTGCGTGCCTCGCTCACAGAGTCCGCGTTATCGCTGCTGCTGATCGGTCGTGAGCTTCGGCTGCTGCGCACCCTTGCGAGCCGCCAGCTCGGTTTTGTATTCCGCGTCGGTCAGATCGTACCAGCCGATCCAGGAGAAGCCCATCTCATCGATCGTCCGCCCGGTTCCGGCGCCGACCCAGTTCTTCGGATCCGGGTTGTGTCTATTCGCCGCAGTGTTGTCGAACCAGCTGATCACGTGCAGCAGAGTGCCGGCCGGCACGATCGGCTCCACATCATCCTCGTAGTTGTAGATGGTGTGCCAGTTGTAGTTCCAGCTCGCGCACGTCACCGTCTCGGTCTTCACGGGCTCGCCCGGATAGATCAATTCGAGGCACTGATACTTGCCTCGAATATGCATGTGCGGCTGCCAGGCGGTGATCTTCGCCGCGGAGTTCAGACGGGTGTAGCCGTCGCGGCGCACGATCGAGTTAGCGGGAATGTCGATGTCTGGAGCGGACTCCTGCCCGAGCTGTTTCGACCACTGAACGTGCTTGGGCACGTAGCCCTTGGGGTAAAGCACGACCCCAAGCTCGATCTTCGCTTGAACCTCTTCGCCGATGGAATGGAAGTGATAGCTGACCCTCGCGTTCTGCCCGGCCTTCAGCAACACGCCGGAGTCGGGCGCGGCGAATGTCGCATTCTTGCCCGACGCGTACTCCACGAGGAACTGTCCACTGCCGCCTCCAGCGTCGTCGCCCATGTCGCTGTCGTCACCCGGTTCAACCGCGTACGAAAGGGCGTGGTGAATCACCTTTCGGGAGTCAGCGTCAACCACCCGGCTCTGGATGGCCTTGATATAGCGATCTTCTTTCGTACCGAACGGGGCGGTCAGGGTGCCGTACAAATCCGGGCCGGTCGCCGGCATCTTGAACGCGGGGTATTTCACGATCAAATCCGGCGTGCCTATCCTCCAGGTCGTCATGTCGTCGAAAGCTGGCACGGCGGGCATGTCGGCGGGGTTCCCTTGGACGGCGCCGCCGTCGACCCATTTGACGATCGTCGTGATCTCGTCGTCACGCAACGACGGATCGTTCTTGTACTTCTGGATGCCGATCGTCTTGTCGAGGAACCAGGGCGGCATCTCGCGCTTGCTGACGCGTTGCTTGATCGATTGCGCCCAGGGCCGCGCGTCGTTGTACGTGAGCAGCGACATCGGCGCGATCTCGCCGGGACGATGACACCGGACGCACGACCGGTACAGAATCGGCGCGACGTCCTTCGCGAACGTTGTCCGTCCTTCGGCCGTCCGGCCCTGCTGCGCGCTGACCATCGTGGACGCTGCGACGCCGACGGCGATCGCCCACAGGGTCAGCGCTCCAGACTTGAAAAACGCGTGGCTGCGGACAACAGTCCTCATCCTGAACCTCCCCGCCTGCGGGAGTCACGATAGCCGCGGGCGCGCTCCGTATGAACCATCGCCGAGAATGTCTGCCTCCCGACATGAATTGTCAAGCTTCTCGTTGACTGAAGGGTAGTGCGTTCAGTTCTGAAAATCGGTGTCTGTTGACGCCGGTCTGGAGAGCTACGGCATCAGTCGCAGGAAGCCCGACGGTTGAACCCAGCCGCGCCGTAGCGGTAAAAAGGCCGCCGCGCCGTGCCATTGAAAGCAACGGGAAAGGAGCAACGATGAATGCCGGTACAGTCGACAGTTCCACCGACAGCCGTGGGCGCGTTGCAGAGCGGACGCGGTGGCGCCTCGTTGCTTCGACACTCCGCGCCACCGCATGGTGCGCATGTGTGCTCCTGGCGTCCGCACCTGCGAGCGCACAGGGTACCAGCGCTATTGCGGGCGTCGTCCGCGACACCTCCGACGCATTGCTGCCGGGTGTAACGGTCGACGCATCCTGTTGTCGTTGCTGGAAACTCGATCTGGAGTCCATAGAGCACGTGTGGCAGCGATTAGTCGGTGACTCCGTCTGGCGAGAACAGGGTTTGCCGACGAGCCACGACGGAAAGCGGCCATTCCGACAGCAGAGCCGTTGCGCCGGAATATCGACGTTCACAGCTGTGGATGATTGAATTGATTACGCGGTCCTCGTACCGATGATGAGGCCCGTGGACCTGTGGAATCGCAATGATTCGGCCAGTGATCGATGGTGAGACAGGTCGCGAAACCGGTGCGTCCTTCTGAAGTGCCAAGTGCGTGCGCGACCGTTCGTAGAAGTCGACAACCCAACACCCATAGTACTGAGTTACGAGAACTCCGTTATCCGTGGCATCCATGGTTCGGTCGTGCCGTCACGATCTACGAGGTGCTCGTCAAGCAGGGGCACTCTGTCAGTCGGTGCGGCCTCGAGGAGGAGCGGCATCGTTTATCGCTA
>Ga0066710_100002629_pt1 | contig 14645 bp, 9 predicted proteins | sample GraSoiAngelo_159_FD_79666 | JGI IMG/M metagenome (GOLD analysis project Ga0066710, IMG submission 79666) | Grasslands soil microbial communities from the Angelo Coastal Reserve, California, USA - 14_1009_16_40cm | ecosystem: Environmental > Terrestrial > Soil > Grasslands | place: USA...
ACAGAACCGCCGCCACTCGCTTTCCCACCCCGGCAGGACCAATCGAACTCGCTGGACCTCCGATGTGTCAAGGTTCATGCGGCTTACCTTTTGAAAGATTTCCTCAAGGGCCTTGTCCGCAATGTGGTAAATCCTCAGGTCATCGAGGTTTCTTCCCTTGAGGCCTGGGTATTTCGACTCGATGCGCACAATGCGGTCGTCGGTCAAAGCATCCAGGAGGTAAGGCACGGCCTCGAGGCCCATGCCCACGAGGCTCGAGATGATGGTTTCGGTGGTGAGCGGTTCCGTATCCACCGCATCCGGGGCCGGTGGAGGTCCCTCAATCGCCAGCGCGCTTACCAGGGACACCACCTTCGGGTTTCCAAGGACGGCTCCCCTGCCAAAGAGGTTTTCCCAGACGACCTTGGCCATGTAGCGCTCGAACTGAAGCAGTGCATCCTGCTCGCTCCTCGAGCTCGCCTGAAAAACCTGAGGGATCTCGAACTTCTCAAGCTCTCGGCCGTCGCTCGCAAGGACCCGAACGGCGGAAGAGCCGCCGTACTTGTAGCCCTCCACGCGACCAAGGACAGTCAGCTTCTTGTTGAACTCCGCCTGGACGTTTCCTTCGACCCGGTAGGACGCGTCTTCCTGCCTGGAGACAACAGGGTGGCCCGCGCGGCGGAGGTACTCCTGGAGGTAATTCTCAACGACGGGCACTTTCGGAGTGAACGCCTCGCCAACTGACGGTTTGGCCCTTTCCTCCACGTGGACAAAGACCGGCTCGCGCAGAAACTGCGTCTTTTGTGGATCGGGCTTGGGCCTTGTCTGGGGCGGAAGATCCTTTGGCGGGAGGGGCTTCAGCGGCTCCTCCTGCTTTGTGACCGCCTTCGTCCGCTCCGCAGGCTCTTTCTTGGCCTCCTCTTTGCTGGCCTCCTCTTTCTTGTTGCCCTCCTCCGCGGGCTTCGCTGTCGTGCCTTCTTCCGCTGGATCCTTCGGGAGGGCCGCCTCGGGGCCTTCATCCTTGGCTTCCGTGGGCTGCTTCTCTGGAGGAAGGAGTGGCTCGAGCCAGGAAAGGACTCCGTCGAAGGCTGTCTTGATCACAGGCAGCACGCTGTCTCTAGTCGAAAACCAAGTCCCCTCAAGCAGGAAGATCACGACGGCGATCCCAGCCAGGAAACGAGGGCCAGTCATTCGGAGTCCTCCCAGGAATTCACGGAGTTTGAAGGCATAGCACCACAGTGGGTAAGACGTATTGTAACGCCAGTTTCCTGCGTGGAAACTTTGCCTGGTTGCCGCAATGCCGTCCCCATCCTCGAAATCTCCAACGGGCTACTCTCCTGGGGCTATAATCTCGCCATGCGATTCACCAAAATGCACGGCGCCGGGAACGATTACATTTACGTCAATGCCCTTGAAGAAAGGCTGTCCAGCCCTTCTGAAGTCGCGCGCAGGATTTCCGATCGCCATTTTGGCATTGGCGGTGACGGGCTGATCTTGATTCAGCCGCCCCAGAGCGCCGGCGGTGACTGCAGAATGGAAATGTACAACGCCGACGGCAGCCGGGCACAAATGTGCGGGAACGGCATCCGCTGCGTTGCCAAGTATGTCCACGACCGCGGACTCGTCCAGAAAGCTGAACTTCGCATTGAGACGGACGCTGGCATGAAGATGCTTCGGGTCTTTACCGGACCGGATGGCAAGGTCGGCCAAGTCGAGGTGAACATGGGCCTCCCCAAGCTGGCCCGAGCGGCCATCCCCTTTGAGGATGGCGGCCATCGGGATGAGCCTGCCATCGATGTCCCCTTGAAGGTCGCGGGGAAGACCTACCGAGTGACCACCGTCTCCATGGGTAATCCGCACGTGGTTGTCTCCCTGGATCATCAGGCGATCTCCCTTCCATCGCTGGAGGACGTTCCGCTCCGGGATTGGGGCCCCCAATTTGAAAACCATCCCTTTTTTCCGGAGCGGGTCAACAGTGAATTCATCACGTTCCGGTCTCGAGAGGAAATGGACTTTCGGGTCTGGGAGCGGGGAAGCGGGGAAACCTTGGCCTGCGGCACCGGAGCGTGCGCGGCCGTCGTGGCGGGAATACTGAACAATTGGTGCGACCGGGATGTGGTCGTTCACCTCCGCGGCGGAGACCTCAGGATTCGCTGGGAAGATGGAAAAGAGGTTTTCATGACGGGCCCGGCCGTGGAGGTCTTCACGGGCGAGTGGGATGCCACAATTGCCCGCTGAGGGGCTCTTACCTCTTCCTCAGCACCACCTCGCCTTTTCCCTTCACGATCTCACCAATCCTCGCGGCGGGATAGTGGAGGTCCTCCAGCCGCTTGAGAATGGGCTCGCAAAAGTGACGGGAGACAACCATGACCATTCCGATCCCCATGTTGTAGACGCGGAACATCTCCGCGTCCGAGATTTTGCCCGTCTCCTGGATGAGCTGAAAGATCGGCGGCGGGCGCCATCGGTTCCGGTAAATGACCGCATTCACGCCGGATGGAAGCACGCGGGGCACATTGCCTGGAAGCCCTCCCCCTGTGATGTGCGCCAAGGCGTGAATGACTTTCTTCGATCGGTAGGTCCTCAAGACCGGGAGAACGCCCTTCACGTAAATCCGCGTCGGCCTCAAGAGCGCGCTCCCCAAGGGCTCCTCCAGGCCGCGGGGAACTTGACCCAGGTCCCATCCCCCTTGAAGGAACAGCTTCCGCACCAGGGAGTAGCCATTGGAGTGGATTCCCGTTGAAAGAAGCCCCAGGATTTGGTCGCCAGGCTCCACCCTTTGACCCAGGATGAGACGGGACTTCTCCACGACCCCAACCGAAAAGCCCGCAAGCTCGTAGTGCACGTTGGCATAGAAACCTGGCATTTCGGCCGTCTCTCCGCCGAGTATCGCGCATCCAGCTTCCTTGCAACCGGCGGAAATTCCCTTCACCAAATCGGCCACCAGGTCAGGCCTCATTTTCCCTACGGCAATGTAGTCCAGAAAAAAGAGGGGTTCGGCGCCCTGGACGATGAGGTCGTTGACGCACATGGCGACGAGGTCAATCCCAATCGTGTCGGCAGTGCCCATCCGGTAGGCCACTTCCAGCTTCGTCCTGACGCCATCGCTGCAGGCAACCAACACCGGCTCCTTGTAGTTCTTCCTGAGGATTCCTGGAGGGTAATCGAGCTGGAAGAGCCCGGCAAAGCCGCCATGACTGTACGTCAGGACCTGCGGCGTGTACGTGCTGCGCACGTGCCTGGCCATCAGGTCAACAGCTTCGTCTCCTGCATCGATGTCCACCCCGGAGTCCCTGTAGGTCACCATCCCCTATACCGGATTCTTATCAATTGCCTTTTCCTCGACCGCCCTGCTTTGAGCCCGCTGACCTCTGGATGGGGCCTCCGCTGCCGCGCCCCGAGCGCTGAGCCGCTCAAGCTCCCTCTTGGACTCCCAGCGCCATTTCTCCTCGCCGTCGTACTTGAGCGTGCGCCTGAGGCAAAGGACCGCTTGACGGGAGTTCCCAGCCCTCGAGTACGCCATTCCCAGGCGGAAGAGCGCTTCCACATCCAGGGGGTCAGCGCTCAAGCAGCTCGAAAAGCGAGCTCGAGCCCCATCGAGGTCTCCGCGGACGTACGCCACCATTCCTTCCCGTATATTTTCTTCGCGCGCTCGTTCCGCGGCTTTGACCCGGCGCAAGCTCGTACGGCGGAGGATGTCCAGCCAGGAGCCCGCCACAGCTCCCACAAGGAAGACGAGGGAAAGTCGGATCAAGCCTGTCCGCCCCGGTCCCACGTAGACAAAAAGCCCATTGAGAAGGGCAAAGGCGGCCACGGAAAAAGCGGTGAACAGGGAGATGCCCACGAGCTCCCGTCCCCAGTAAATGTGACCCCACCCTGGCACCAAGGAGAGGGCCAGGGCCAGAACGCGGGAACGGGGTCGAGAGCTCATTCTTGGGTTGTCGAGGATTTGAGCACTATGCCAGAAAAACCGAGGGATTATAGAAGATTGTCCTGGGGGTGAAAAGGAGCGAAATGGAAAGCCTCCATGGAAGCTAACTGGACAGTGGAAGGACCTGCACCGCCAGTTAAGCTATTCCTCAATGGAGAATCGTCGTTCCACGCTTCGAATCATCGACGCCAACTTGAATCGGGCAGCCGAAGCGCTCCGGGTTGTCGAAGACGTGGCCCGCTTCCACTGGAACCTGGAAGGCTTCGCGCGGGAGCTCAAGCGCCTTCGCCATGCCCTCCTTTCCGCCGTTTGTCCGGATGGACGCCGCGAAGAGCTCCTCCTTTACCGTGACATCGACGGAGATGTTGGCCGGAAAACGGCATCGCCGCCGGCTCCCGTCCTGGACCCTCGGGCCATGGCTTTCAGGAACCTGGAGAGGGCCAAGGAGGCTTTTCGCACCCTGGAAGAAGCCTGCCGGATCGAAAGACCCGGTAGAGTGGCCCAAATCGAAGAGGGACGCTACGCGCTTTACGCCATTGAAAAAGGCCTTGGTCACCTTCCTCCCACGGGAAAAGAACGGGAAAGACTCGCCGCCGCGCGACTTTATCTCCTTTTGACCCAATCCCTGTCACCAAAGCCTCTGGAAGAAGCAACCGAAGAGGCGATGGATGGTGGCGTGGACATGGTGCAGCTCCGAGAGAAGGCCCTCCCCGACCGGGAGCTCCTCCGGCTGGCCCGCAGCATGCGCGAGCGGACCGCCAGGCGCGGCGTTCTTTTCATCCTGAATGACAGGCCGGACCTGGCGCTCCTTTGCCATGCGGATGGCGTCCACCTGGGGCAGGATGACATGCCGGTAGCCGAGGCGAGGCTCTTGGTCGGCGATCATGTTTTGATTGGAGTTTCCACGCACTCGGTGGATCAGGCTCGCAGGGCAGAGGAGCAAGGAGTCGATTACATTGGCGCTGGCCCCATCTTTCCGACGACCACCAAGGTCGCCGGCCCCTGCTTGGGCCCCGAGGGACTTCGACGGGTGCTCGAGGCGGTGTCCGTGCCCGTTTTTCCGATTGGAGGGATTGATCCAGAAAAGCTGGACCCACTCCTCTCGGCTGGGGCAAGTCGCGTTGCCTGCTCATCGTTCCTGCTGCAAGCGTCGGACCTGCGTGCTTCCGCGAACGCTCTCCGGGAGAAGCTCAAACGGTGCGATCCAATGCCTGAAAACCCGACCCTAGCCTATCAAAAACGATCAACTTCCCGAGCACCGCCTCGGTGAAGGACATTCGCGATATTTATCTCTTGGCCTTCGATCAGCTAGTTCCGGCCGTGCCGATCCTTTGGCGGAGGGCCCCCACCACGAGGTGAATCTCGATCATGTGGCAGTTCTCCGCGATTTCCATGTCTAGAATCGGGCTGTGAAGGCTCAAGTCTACCATGCTCTTGAGCTTCCCTCCGTTGAACCCGGTGAGCCCGCAAGTGAAGAGTTTGTTTTCATTGGCCCACTGGACCGCGCTCAGCAGGTTGGGGCTGTTTCCCGATCCACTGATGGCTATGGCAATGTCGCCAGGAGAAGCGTTCGTGATCAGCTGCTCGCGGAACACGGACTCGTATCCACAATCGTTTCCAAGGGCGGAGATGAAGGGAACTGAATCGGTCAGGCTTTGCACTCGAAGCCGCTTGGTCGCGCTCATGTCCTTGAGGGTGCCCTTGGCCAAGTCTTGGGCGAAGTGGGAGGCGGAAGCAGCCGAGCCACCGTTACCGAAAACGAACACTCGCTTCCCGGTCTCGTAAGCGTCGAATAGCTTGTCCACGAGCTTTGAAACTGCGCTCAGGTCGATCCGCCGGAGCATGTCGGTGGTGCGGCTTACGTGCTCTTCCATTCCCTTCAGCACTGATGCTTGAGCGTCCATTTCGATCGCCTTTCCAGTCAAACCAGCGCATTGCCGCTTTGTGGCGGTAAAGGAACTATAGCTCCACTCGACCCGCCGGGGCCACCTGCTGCGCTGGGTGTCAGGCTCCCTCCCGGCCCTGCGACCCCTCCTCCCGAGTCCCGCTGCGGGCCGCTTGCCACGCCACCTGGCTGCTGCGGCTCGCGCGGCTTCTCGATGTCGTAGAGCCGGATCTTTTCATAAAGGGTCGAGCGATTGATGCCCAGGATTTCGGCCGCGCGCCGCTTGTTCCAGTTGACGCTCTGGAGGACCCTCGCGACATGTTGCGCCTCCACTTCGGCCAGGGTGCCGAAGGGCTGAGGAACATCGTTTCTACGAAGGTCATTTCTCAAGTTCTCTGGGTAGATGACCCGGCCGCTCGAGAGAAGCACTGCCTCCTCGATGCAGTTTTTGAGCTCTCGAATGTTTCCAGGCCAGTGGTACGCCAAGAAAAGCTCCTTCGCTCTTGGAGAGAGAAGAAAAGGGCCTCTCGACTCCACTTGGTCCAGAAAATGGTTGCAGAGGAGTATGATGTCTTCGCGCCGCTCCCGCAGCGGCGCGATCTCTATTTTAAAAACCTTCCGCCTGTAGTAGAGGTCTTCGCGGAAGGTTCCGTCACCGACCGCCTTCTCCAGCACCTTGTTCGTCGCCCCGACGATCCGCAAGTCGACGCGAATCCCCTCCATCCCCCCCAGACGATCGACCATCTTGTCCTCGAGCACGCGAAGTATCTTCGCCTGGGTGGAAAGGCTCATGTCCCCGATTTCATCGAGGAAGAGGGTCCCCCCGTGCGCGAGCTCGAACTTGCCCGGCTTCCCCTTGGGATCACTGCCGCTGATCCCCGATTTGGGAGCGTAGCCGAAGAGCTCGCTCTCGAGGAGGGTCTCGGGGATGGCCGCGCAGTTGACGGCTACAAATGGATTCGCCCGCCGCGGCGATCGGTCATGAATCGCCCTCGCAACGAGCTCCTTCCCCGTCCCGCTCTCACCAATGATCAGGACCGTGGTATCAAAATTCGCAACTTTCTTGATCTTCCTCAGGATTTCGTTGGCGGCAGGGCTTGCGCCAATCAGGCGGTTTTTTTGGTGCAGGATGGTTTTGAGCTCGATGTTTTCTTCTCGAATCTTCTCGTAAAGCTCTTCTTTCTCCAGGGCGAGGGAAATCAAATGGGAGAGGACATTAGCGAAATAGAGGTCCTCCAGGCTGAAGCTCTTGGAGCGCTCCCGATTGTCGAGATACAGGACGCCGGTGACCTTGGTCGCTTTCGCCGAGCTGAAAATTGGCAGGCACATCGCGCTCTTGATGTTGAGCTTGATAATGCTCTTGGAGTCCAGCCAATCCATCGACTCGTCGGAAAACAAGATCGCAACCACTTCGCGCCTCACTCGCTCGACGATGGAGCGGCTGTAGGAGGATATCGTCTTGGAGCCCTGATTCTTCTCCACGCGGATTTCGAGCTGGTTTTCCGGGGTAAAGAACCCGATGAATCCACGCTGCAAGTCGAGGTTGGCGAAAACCGTGTCGAGCGCGGTGGTCAGGAGGTTTTGCCTGTCCGGGAGGTTTTGGAGGAGCCCGCTGAAGTGTTGAAGAAGCTTCAAATTCCGCCGCGACCGCTCGCCGGAGGCGGTCTTTTCCATCCCAAGGGCTTCAACGGATCGCTCCCCACGGGCTGCCTCCTCACCCGACGGCCATTCCTCGGGATCTCTGTAGAAGCGCTCGATGGACTGCCTCGCGTCAACAACGGTCGGCGTCAGGTCCCCTTCAGCGCGCTCAAGCGTCGCGCTGGCCTCGGTGAAGACGAGCTCAGTGTCCCCGATCTCGATGCGATCACGGGCGCTGAGGACATGACTCACGACCTCCTTACCATTTACCCGCACGGGATTGCGGGCCCCCATGTCCTGAAGTACAAAGTCCTCCCCTTTTTGAATGATCACCGCGTGCCGCCGGGAAACAAGGGGATCATCCAGGATGATATCCATGGAGCCATCACGCCCGAGAAAAACAGGTGTGTCCGGGCTCTCAAAGATTGACTGCCCCTTCGTCTTGGAGCGAATCTCTAGTCGAAGCAAGTTCTTTGTTCCTTGAAGTTAACTGAAGAGGAGCCTGGAAGGCAGCCCAGTCCTTGCGGAAAAGGCGCAAGCGCTGGGTACAAAACTGGGCACGAGGATAGCCGGGTTTCGACGCGTTGTCAACCAACCTATTCGGAACATGAGTCCTAAGATATTATTAAATAATATCTTATGGTATTCATATTTGCTGGAAAATCCAACGCCGGGAAAGACAACGGTCCAAAAGCCAAAGGAGCGGGGCCTGATTCCACTGGATGTGAACCCTCGAAAAACTTTTAATGCTTTGTTCCCCTCTCCCCTGGGGAAGAGTTAAATAGAGTCATGTTGAGGATTCAAAAGCCTGTTTTTTGCCGCTCCCTCGAGGGCTCGAAGCTGTTTGCCTTCAAGGCCCAGTCCCCGGTGCCCCGCCGCGCTTTTTTCGCCTCTGCTTTTTGTCTTCTCTGGGGTTGCTCCCATTTTCAAACGTTTGAGCTCCCTCGGGACCCGGCCCACACCTGGGTGAACTCCCAAGAAAAGAACGGCTTGAGAGTGGGGGCCGAGCTCATCATCGATCCGCTGTCGATCGAGCACCACTTCGGCCCTGAGCTCAAGGAAACGGAGTACTACCCCGTTTTTGTATACCTGGAGAACAGAGGGGCAAGCTCCTTCGAAATCCGGCGATCGAAGTTCAATTTGCTCCTTGAAGACGGCGAAAAGCTTGAGGCCGCGCCGCCAGAAGCGGTGCTCTCGCGAATGCGTCGCTCCAGCGCTCCCGCTTTCTTTCTGGCTCCTCTGGTTGTGCCCGCGATCATCGCCCTACGGAATATTCACGAGTACAATTTTGAAATGGCGCGCACCCTTTACCAGAAGGCCTTCCCTAGCAGCTTGCGCCTGGAGGAACGGGACCCGCCCTTGAGCCGCGCAATCTTCTTCCGCGACCCGAATGGTAAGGTCCACAAACGAGAGGACTTTGAAAGCTCGGTGCTTCAAACCGTGGTAGAAGTCGAAGGCTCCCGGCCCATCCAGGATGGGACGGGCACGGAAGCTCCCAAGGAAGGCCAAAAAGCCGTTGTTGGCAAGCTGGTCTTGTTTACGGTTTCCCTCTCCGGGGAGAATGCTCGGTGAAGCAAAGAAGGATCGATCCGAGCCATGCGCTCCTTCTTTTCAACTTGTTCCTGATGGTGCTTGCGTCAGGCTGCCGCAGCCCGCCGCGGCCCGAGAGCGAAACGCCCTTTGAATCGGGAAATAGAGCGCTTGCCACGGGAGACCATACCACCGCCGCGGCTCAGTTCACCTTGGCCATAGAAAACGCCAAGGACTACTTCTTCACTCGAGCCTATCTCCGAAGGGGCGAGAGCTACCTCATGGCCGCGAGCAAGGAAGCCGACAGCACGCTCAAGGGGAAGAACTTGGGATTTGCCCTCCGCGATTTCGATGCCGTTTTGAGCCAAAACTACCTCTCCAGCGAGGACGAGGCGCAGGCGCTGGAAAAAAGGGGGCTGATCCTCCTGGAGCAGGGTGATCCTGATAAGGCCGAGGAGAGCTTCACGCGGATCTTGGGCCTGAAGCTCTCGCTGGGCGCATCGGAGTACCGCGTAAGCGCGTACCGAGAGTTGGGGAAGATTCTTCTCAATCGAGCGCTCGCCGCCCACAAAGAGAATCCCTCTGCCGAAGAAGAGGTGGCACTGCAGGAAAACTTTCGAAAAGCTCAAGAGCGCTTTTCGAGCGGGCTTCAAATCAACAAGGAAGATGAGGGTTGTAACCTTGGAAAGGGAATATGCCTTCACTTTCGGGGGCAAAACAACGAGGCGATCACCTTCCTGGAAAAATCAACATGTCTGAGCGGAGCCAGGAACACTCCAAACCCCAAGGGGCACTTTTACCTGGCTCGTGCCTATGAGCTGCAAATGGGCCTCCACATGAATGCTCTTGAGCACTACCACCAAGCCTTCAAAGAGGATGCTGCCCACGACTTCACTCCTCTTTATGCTCAGCTGATCACGGAGCTGAACCGGAACGTTTTTTTCGGCAACCCGGAGTTTCGCTGGTTTTTTAGCAGCATGCTTTCCTACCAAGGAAGCAGTCAAGACTACTGGAAAAGCGTGGAGGACCTGTCCGTTCAGCGGTGGATTGGAAAGGCGCTCAACGACGCTGGAGATTCTTCCCGGAAGGCTACGACGGAGCGGCCCCTGACCGAACCCGTGGAAAGCGGCGTCTTTGCCCGTGCTCTTGCCCGAGCACGGAGCAGAAAGGTCAAGGAAGCCGTTGAGGACGCGCTCCGGCTCAACCCGTTGCAGGGCTTCACCGAGCGCCTGGAGGAAATCTTCCCCGTCGAATCCGGAAAACTGGCCCTTCAGCAGTACTTTTATGGCAAGGCTCTGACCTTGCTCAAGGCCAAGCGCCACCAGGAGCTCCAGGACTTCTTTGAAAGCGCGAACTTTCACGCGTTCGAGACTTCCGCGGCCGGAGATGAGTTCTACCGGCGCACTGTTTTGCTTCAAGGCAGGAACATTGTTGAGATGTGGCAGGAGGAGCTCAAGCGCTCTCCGACGCTTACCACCGACATGAAAGTGGAGCGAGACAGAAGGCTAGGAAAGGCGCGTGATATTTTCCAATCCTATCTCCATGAAAACCCCAAGGACTACGAGACAAGAATCCAACTGGGAAAAGTCCAGGAGCTCATGGAGTCGTTCGCAACGGCTTACCTGACCTACGAGCTTCTCGCCAAGGAAAGAGAGCACTACCCTGCCGCGTTTCAAAGCATCCTGAAGCTTCACGCCGAGCGCCTCTTGACGGGGAAAGACCTCGAAGCAGCCTGGAAATTGCTCCTCGAATACGACGGGGACGAGATCACGATAAAAGACTACGTTCGCCGGACGAAGATGCAGCTGGAGGCGGATGCCAGCCTTTACTGTGTGAGCTGTGGCAGAAAGGGAACCGAGGGAGACACCCTTTGCGTGGAGTGCGGCCACCCTATTGGACTGGCAGCGACGCCGGTCCCACCTGTTCGCGGGCCCGTGGGTTCAGTAAAATAAACAGCCCGGCCCGAAAGGGGGAAATTCAATGGGGAAATTCCGGGCCGGGCATTCTCTTTGAAAGCTCTCGGAAGCTTGCTGCCCAGGGGCAGGTTGCCGACAGTTGTGTTTTGTTTTTGTTAATTATATTATTTAAGTATGTTATTTGTTTTATCTCCTCGTTTGTGCTTGTTTATTGTACGGCTTGGGAGGGGCCGTTGTCTACGTGGAATCGACCTTCCATCTGTACCAATGTCTTCCTGTCCTTCTCTTGGAGCTAAACGCCACCATGGAGTACCCGAGAATCGTGCTACGGTTTTTTCCGCTTGGAGCTTTTTCAGCCTTGTTTCTGGCCTTTGGTTGCACTCCTTCCACCAAGGAGAGCTCGGAGGCTTCGCCCGCCCCAAGGCCCCCTTCGGAAGGCAAAGCCCTCCAGACCTCCGCGCCCACTCCGTCTCAGCCTAGCGGATCCCAACCTGGCGCGACGGGCTCTGCCACGAAGGATGTCGAGGCCAGCACCGTGAAAAAGCCCATACCCGACACGCTCAAAGACCTCAAGGAGAAGCTCCAGCCATCAAACCTTCCCGCAAATCCTCCTGGCCAAGCGGCAGGGAAGAAGGAAGACGAGCTGAACGAAAAAACCCTTCTTGAAGACGCTGAAGCCTTTGCAAAGGAGATTCTTCAAAGGCTCAAGAAAGGGGATGCTGACGGCGCGGCCCAAATGACGATTTCGAAGGAGCAGTTTGAGAGTCTGGTAAGCCCAGGATTCCGGGACATTCTGCAGGGGAATGTTCTCGCGGACAACAAGTCCAGGGTAAAGATGCTCGCCGAGAAACTCCATGGGAAAGAGATCAAGGAAAGCTGGGAACCTGGTTCCATCACCAGAACCCAGCCGCCGAATCTGTTCCGTGAGTCCTTGCCCCTCATGAGCAACGGGGTCCTCATCGCCGAGGTTGGCGGAGTCCCGATTGAAATCCGACTGGATCAGTTGGTTTTCGCCCAGAAGAAGTGGAGCATTTTCCGGTTGAGCACGCCTTGAGGGGCCTGATTCCAGTCCGATAATCCAACGTTATCTTCAGAGAGGAAGAAACGTCGGTTTTCCGGCCAGCGCGCCCTTCTTTCCCGTCATTGCCCCAAATCGGAGGGATCGCTCCCCGCTTGCAAAACGGCGTGCGACGGAGTTTGCTTGAACCACCAATAAAAAAGGGCATCTCAGAGGAGTTAAGACGCCCTTAGAAAAGAAGTGAAGAGAAAAGTTTTGTTCTTTTTACTGGCCGACGTTCTGCTCGTTTTCCAGCTCGCTCTCGTTGTGCCCACACTTCCCCCTCGAAAGTGAAAGGCACTATATCGTGCTGCCCCACGATTGTCAAGAGAGGGCGCCTTGATTTCCACAGATTCTCAACAGCTTATCATTGCTCCTTAAACCGATTATACGAAACAATTTACGTTGAGTGATCGACAGCATAGCACAGCTCACTGCCTGAAAATCCCCTTTTCTTTGCGCACTTTCCGCTGCAAAAAGGCGATTTACGTCGTGAAAGCCGGCTTCGAGCCCACAGAGCAAGTGGAGCTCACGATTTCCAAGCGAGGCCTCCAGCACAGCTCGCTCAGCCCCTGGGGGAGCGTCGTGGAGACAATTCGCTTTAACTCCTTGGCTCGTTCCTCGAACTCCTCCGCCAGGTCGCTCTTTCCCTTCCGGCGGTAAAGCGCGGCAAGAGCATGCAAGACTTCCCAGCGAAGCCGCGGGCGCCTGCGGGCTTCGGCTCCCAGAAGAGCCTGCTCAAGGCCCTCAAGAGCGCGGAGAAAATTCTTCCTGGGATTCGTGAAGGCGCTCTCCACGACACCGACCAAATGAAGAAGCTCATCGATCAGCGGGGAAAACCCAATGGCGCGAGCTATTTCTATGCCTTCCCTTGCGAGTCGAAGCGCATCTTGAAAGGCTTCCTCTCGATAACGAACCCATCCCAGCTCAAGCTTTAGCCGCGCGGTCTCCAAAGGACACTTGAGCGACTCGGAAAGCTCAAGCCAGCGTGGAAGAATGCCTTCAGGAATCTCCTCCTCGAGCCCCAGAGTGATGGCCTTGACGAGCTCACGACAAGCTACGATCTCCCAGCGGAGGAGGCCGTGCTGATGGGCGAGCTGAGCAGTTCCTCGGGCGACGTCGGCCGCCGCCGAGAGCACCCCCGCTTCTATCAAGAATTCAGACAGCCCCAGAAGCGCGCGAACGACCGGCTCCAGGTCGCCGACTTCAACCGATAGCTTGAACCCCCTCACACCGTGGTCAATCGATCGCGAAAAATCGCCTCGACCGAGAAAAATAGCGCTCACTTCAATGTAAGCATCAGCAAGGACCGCGCGGCTCGGGCTCGTGCCTCGAAACTCGAGGCCCTCCTCCAAGCATCGAAGCGCCGAGTCATCATCTCCGGTCAGAGCTGCGATGCGTGCGAGCGAGTGGAATGCCCCTGAACGCAAAGGAGAGCCGCTGAGTGGGTCGCTCTGGAGGCAGCCACGATAAAGCCGTTGTGCATCCTTGAGCCTGCCCTCATCTTCGAGCATCCGGCCCAGGATCAAAGATGGGTCTTTTTCCCTGGGTGGGCTCTTTCCTGCGTCCTCTTCGTGCTCCAGCCGTTGGATCCACCCTTGACGCTTTTGGCCATCCAGGAGAGCCAACGCATGAGAATCCATTTCCCCTGCGCCCTTTTTCGCCGTTGACCAGCCCTGGATAAGGGTCAAGGCCTTTTTTCCGACCCCGTGGAAGTGCCCCAGCTCGAGCTCAAGGCCAAAGAGGGCGGAGGTGAGCGCGTGGATTTCATCTCGCTTGCCCAGATCCTCGAAAATGCCTCTGGCCTCCAACAAATACTTCAGGGCAAGTTCCGGGTCCCTGCGGTCCCTGTGAAAAAGCCCCAAGGCATGCAGGGCTTTGGCGAGTAGCCATCGCGACCCGCTTTGCTGGGCTACCTCCAACGAATGGGTCAGGCAGGCTTCCGATTCTTGCCACCCTTCACGCAGAGCATGAAGGTGCGCCAAGTGCTTGAAGGCCTTGACCTGGCTGGCATCATCCCCGATTTGCCTCTCCAGCTCGAGGATCGACCGCTGTAACTTCAGGGCCACTTCGTAGTCCCGCTGCCGAAAGCTCAGCGCTTGCGCGATTCGAGTCACCTCCAGCCGGTCCTCGTCCGAGAAGGCTTCGCCTTTGGCCAGGATCTCGTTGCATTCATCGAGATAGCGCTCGCTCTCACCGAGCTGGTCAATCTCCAGGTGCACCTTCGCCAGCGCGGAAAGCAAGTGAAAACGTTCCGGCGTTGTTTCTTCAAGCTCGAGGCTTCCAAGCCCGGCCTTGTACTCCTCGACTTGAGCTTCTCGCTCGCCCATCTTGCCAAAGACATCTCCAGCGCGCCGATGGAGGCAGCTCTTCCTCTCGAGCCCTCTGTTGCCAAGGTCCCGGTAAATCTTGATTGCTTGCTGGTGCTGGGAGGCGCTTTCCAGCAGGCCTGCCCGCTTCAGCTTGAGCTCTCCTTGAATGTCTTCACCGAGGCCAGGCAAGTCTTCCAGCGGCTCCTGGATCATTTTCAGCGCCTCATGGAAGCACCCGAGACTCACCAAGAAGTCCAGCGCCGGAAAAAGAGTCTCCACCGACATTTTGCCCTCTCCGGCCAAACGAAATTGCCAGAAAGCGTGTGGAAACCACCCAGCGTTTTCCTCTGCGTGCTCGTGAAGCTCTACTCCCCAAGCGCCATGGAGGTTCTTCTTC
>Ga0066710_100002630_pt1 | contig 14645 bp, 21 predicted proteins | sample GraSoiAngelo_159_FD_79666 | JGI IMG/M metagenome (GOLD analysis project Ga0066710, IMG submission 79666) | Grasslands soil microbial communities from the Angelo Coastal Reserve, California, USA - 14_1009_16_40cm | ecosystem: Environmental > Terrestrial > Soil > Grasslands | place: USA...
CACGCCAATCAGCCGGACGCCGACTCCGATCGCACGATCGACCTCGATGCGGGCGGCGTCCGGCTCGAAATCCGCCGCGTCGGTGACGACGTGGTGTTCCGTGGCCTGGAGCCGGCAGCGTACGCGTTTCGTCGGAGCCTCCTCGCGGGTTGTTCTCTTGCCGGCGCGCTGACAACGGCGCAGGCTGAAGACGAAGCGTTCGATGTGACCGAAGCGCTCCGCGCGCTGTTCGAAGACAACGTGCTGAGCGGCTTTCGACTCGCTCACGACAGGAAGGGAAATTCGTCATGATCACTCGAGCCATCGATCTTCTCGGACGGGTCCCCCTCTCGCTCCATCAGCTCCTGTTCCGCCTAGCCGTGGCCGGCGTGTTCCTGCGCGCCGGACTGACCAAGATCGCGAGCTGGGAGCCGACGGTGGCGCTCTTCCGTGATGAGTACCGCGTACCGGTGTTGCCACCCGAGCTGGCCGCGACGATGTCGGCCACGTTCGAGCTCGGGTGCTCCGTGCTGATCCTGGTCGGCCTGGCCACCCGGATCGCCACGCTGCCGCTGCTCGGCATGCTCGCGACGATCCAGCTCTTCGTCTATCCGCAGGCGTGGTCGGAGCACCTGGTGTGGGGGTCCATACTGCTCTTCCTGCTGACGCGCGGCGCCGGGTCGATCTCGCTCGACCACGCGATCGCCAGTGCCTTGAGGACGCGGGGGCGCTCCGTGGGCGCCCAGGCGTTCACGCGGTGACGGCGATGTCCGAACCGTTCGAATACATCTCGCAGGCTCGGCTCGAATACCGCGACGGCTACCGCCGCGCTTACCTGGGCGAGGTCCCCGAGCCGGTGACCTACGGTGTTCAGGGCGCGCTCCGTCAGTACTACGGCGCGAAGGAGGGACCGCCCATCGCGTCGACGCTGGACCACATCGTCGCCGGCGTCGCCGGCTGAATGTACGGCACACTGGCCGGCGCCCTGGCAGGGCGCAAGATTCCGTTCGATCGGACGACGTTCACCGCGACGGTGGACGGGCGTATCGTGGGCATCGGGAAGACGATCAAGATCGAGTCGATCGTGGTGCACTATCGGCTGAGCGTGCCGCCGGACGCACGCGAGGCGGCCGAACGCGCGTTGGCGGCGCATCCCCAGGGCTGTCCGGCCCACGAGAGCGTCAAGGGGGCCATCGCGGTCGCCTGGGACGCGACGATGACAGTCGGAGATCAAACCATCACAGTGAGGAGCGTATGAGCCTCAAGGAAGATCTCGCCGCGCTACGGGCGCGGCTCGAAGGCAACCGTCCGCCCGACGTGATCAAGACGATGCACCGCGCCGTCGACGAGCTGCGCGAATCGGGAGCGGCGGCCAGGATCCTCAAGGCCGGTCAGCGCGCGCCGGCGTTCGTCTTGCCGAACGCCAGCGAGGAGCCCGTCGACTCCCGTCGCCTGCTCGCACAGGGGCCGCTGGTCGTGACGTTCTATCGCGGACGCTGGTGACCGTACTGCAACGTAGAGCTGGTAGCTCTACAAGCCGCGCTGCCCGAGATCACGGCACTCGGAGCCACGCTCGTGGCGATCTCGCCCCAGCTTCCCGAGCACAACCGTGAGCTGATCAAGCATCGCCAGCTCAGTTTCGAGATCCTGACCGACCGTGGCAACGAGGTGGCGGCGCAATTCGGCCTGCGGTTCGCTTTGCCTCAGTACCTGCGCGACGTCTACGCGACGTTCCCGCTCGATCTCGCGAAGTTCAACGGCGACGCCTCGTGGACGCTTCCGATCCCTGCGAGGTTCGTGATCGACCGCGAGGGAGTCATCCGTTACGCGGAAGCCGATCCCGACTACACCACCCGGCCCGAGCCCAGCGAGACGGTCGCGGCGCTGCGCCGGTTGCGCGCCTGAAGATGTGTGAAAATTTTCCCCGAGAATCCATCTCCGGCCGCCGGCGTCTAAAGCGGCAGGAGGAAGGAAACGGTGATGAGCTTCATCCACTACCTGTCGCTGCTCCTGGCCGACCAGCCACGCCGGATCGATGCCGTCATCGACTATTTCGGCGGCGCCTCCCCCGGTTCTGCCCCTCGAAAGACGCCACGGGGGATGGGGGCCCGTCCTGCGGGCAGGTCGCCTTCGGAAAACGCGTCCGCGGTCCGTTCTGCCTGACTTCGCATAGCGAGTTCGAGAGCGTGTCGCTCGGTTCAGCGGTGGGCGAGAACACCGGCCGCGGACAGCTCCTGGACGAGCGCGATGGTGCGGAGCGGCCCCGTGTGCTGATCCACGAGCTCGCGCTGAAGGCGAACGAGATCGGCCCGGGTGTCGACGTCGAACCAGGCGGCCAGCACCTGCATTCGGAGCCCGCTCAGGCGGGAACGCTCGAGCGTGAGACGCAGCACATGCTCCGTGCTCCACGGCATCGCGTCGAACAGCTCGGGGCACGGCCGCCGTAACCCGATCAAGTAGTAGCCGCCGTCGTCGCAGGGTCCCACGACGACATCCGCCTCTCGCGCCGTCAGGACCGTCGCCGCCTGCGAGACATACCTCATCGGCAGCGTCGGGCTATCACTGTCGATCGCGATGGCCGCGGGATGGCCGGATGCGAGCAGATCGGTCAGGAGATTGTCCAGTCGCGCGCCCAGGTCGCTGCCGCGCTGAGCCACGAGCGTGAAGCTCTGCGGCGCGAGGTCGGCCATCGCACCGGCCGCTTCGGCCGGCGTGAACGCGATCACGCGATCGATACCGTCGACGCTCGCCAGGGCGTCGAGGCGGTCGCGCAGGAAGCAGTCGTAGAGCCGCGTGGCGAGCGTGGCGCCGAGGGCGGGATGCAGTCGCGATTTCACGGCGGCCGCGCCGGGAACCTTCGCCATCACCGCCACGGCCGGTTTGCGGCCTGGCGTCATAGACTCCACCGGACGCCGCACCCCACGCAGGGCTCGGGGGGCGCGTCGGTCTGGATCGCCTGGCGAAAATCCTGGTAGCGGCGTCCCCACCAGATCTCTTCGATCGGCTGTTGAAAGATATTCCCCAGGACGATGCCGTCGTAGTGCGCTGTGATCCACGGAGCGATGCAGCAGGGCAAGACGTTGCCGTGCACGGTCACGTAGGCGAGCGACCAGGGCCGGCGACAGGCGCTCCACGGCTTGGCGTCCGGGGATGCGGTGAGACTGATCTCCGGCGCGGTGGCCCCCGAGGCGCTGAAGTCGAGGTTCGCGGCCGTCGCCGCCGCGTGGGTGTCGGCGATCAGCTCTGCCTCGCGGCCCCCCAGGCGCGCGTGGAGCGACTGCTCGGCAGTCGCAAGACCCAGGCCGTTGTAGACGAGGCGCTGCAAGTAGATACCGCTCGCGCCAACACACGTAGCCAGGGCAGCGAGGCCGGAGATCTCTTCGATGTTGTCCCTCATCACCGTGAACCAGAGCGACACGCGTGGCCGGACGACCCGGCCCTCGCGCTTGATGTCGCGCAGCCGCTCGAGGTTGGCGAGCACCTTGTCGAAGGCGTCGGCGCCCCGCACCCGCGCATAGGTCTCGGGCGTGCTCGCGTCGAGCGAGACACGAAGCTCGTGCAAGCCGGCATCGATCAGGGCGGTCGCCCGCGCGCGCGACAGGCTGATCGCGTTCGAGTTGAAGAGGACGTAGGCGCCTCTCGCCACGAGATGCTCGATCATGCGCGGGAGATCGGGATTGAGGAGCGGCTCACCGATGCCGTGCAGCAGCACCCGCTCGAGCGCAGGAAACTGATCGACGATCTGCCGGAAGCGGGGCCACGTCAGATCCTCGGCGGGCTCGCGGCCCCCGAAGGTGAGGATGCAGGTCTGACACTTCGAGTTGCAGCGGCTCGTGGTCTCCACGTACAGCGAGCGGGGCAGCGGCGGGCGCAGCGTCAGCGGAGTCGTGACAGTCGTCATGCCGCCCCCCTCGTGGTGCGGAGCGCGATCACGAAAAAGGCGTAGCCGGCGCGAAAACTCCCGACGATCGTCCCCGAGACCTTCGAGCGTCCGGCCACGCGTGGCCGATGCGATACGGGAACCTCCACGATCCGCGCGCCGCGCGCCGCCGCCTTGGCGACCATTTCCACCGGCCATCCGAACGCGCGATCGCGCATCTCGAGCTCGCGCAACAGGTCGATCCGGATCGCTCGGAACGGCGGAATATCCGTCACGTGGGCGCCGTGTCGCCACGAGATGAGGCGTGCGATCAGCCGCGTGCCGAGCGTCGCGTGCACCGGGTGACCGTCGATGCGTCGGCGCGCCCCGAGGACGAGATCAGCGCCCCCCCGGGCGATGGGCTCGAGGATCACCGGCAGCTCTTCGGGAGATTGACTGCCGTCGCCATCGAGGAAGGCAACGACGTCCGTGCCGGCGGAAACCGCGCTGACACCGGCCCAGCACGCGGCGCCGTAGCCGCGGCGATTCTCGCGCACAACTCGTGCACCCGCGCCCGCAGCCACTGCGGCTGTGGTGTCGGTCGATCCGTTGTCGACCACGATGATTTCACGGACGGCTCCCGCGGGGACACGGCGCACGAGATCTCCGATGGCGCCGGCCTCGTTGAGGGCCGGGATGACGACGACCGTGTTCACGGCGGGATTATACGGTCGGCGTGTTCGGCGTCAGCATGCCGTCACCACGGTCGTGCATGCGCTGGCAAGCTTGGGGACGTCGATCGCGCTCGCCGGTTCCCAATCGATCGCGATGCGATCCTTCCGAGCGAAGGGACAGTAGGGATCGGATGCCTCCAGCGCGCCGGCCAGGGCACGGCGACCGGCGCAGCCTCCACGACACGGGCAGCCCTCGCACCCGTCGGGGCTGCGTCGCGCGGCAGCGAACTCCAGCGCGTCGACGATCGACGCGCCGTCCCCCGCCAGATCATCGATGGTCAGCGCGCTGACGGGCCAGTAGGTGCACGGCAACACGCGACCGTCAGGAGCGATGCGGACGGTCGAGCGCCCGCACGCCGGTCCGGGAAACGCGGGAAGGCCGAGGACCGCAGCCAGCACGGGCTCCGACGTGGCGACCAGGCGAGCGGCCCCGAGCAGCGTCCGAAAGCCCGTCCAGAATTGGTCATAGCTCAACGTGAAGCGATCAGTCTTCGCCGGCTGATAGACGTTGACGCGCAGATAGCAGCCGATCCGAGCCGCGATCCTGGCAAGCTCTCCGAGCCGCCGGTAGTTCGTGTTCATCATCACGGCGGTGACCGTGGTCGCGACGCCCAGCGTCGCGCAGCGCTCGAGCGAGGCCATCACCGTGCGCCAGTTGCCCGCGCCGCGGACGACATCGTGCTCGTGCTCGGTCGGGAAATCGAGGGAGAACTCGACGCTGTGGAACCGCTTGACCTCGGCATCCGACAACACCGCGATGCTGCGCCCGTTCGAGGTGATCGTCGTCTTGACGTCGAGCGACCAGAGATAATCGAGAATGGCTCGATACTCCGGATGCAGACCATTCTCGCCGACGCCCAGGTTCACCGAGCGCACCGGGATGCTCCGACACACGCGCTCGACGTCGGCCAGGGTCAGGCGCTCGATAGCCATGTCGGGTCGGTAGCAGTGCGCGCAGCGGAGATTGCACTCGTTAGTCAGTCCGATGCCCACCGAGAATGCCGTCACTGCTGACCTCCTCCTCGTACGGGACGAGGGATGAGCCACTCGCGGCGCTCGCTCCGATCGGCCCCGACGTACCGTCGTAGGGCCCACCCGGCGCCAACGACCAGGGGAAGGAATTCGACGACCCTGGCCCAGGCTGGAATCGCCCACGGATGGCCGAGAAAGAACGTGTAGGCGAACGCGACCGTCGCGGTGAAAGCGATCCAGGTCGCGGACGGCCGGACGGCCAGGAACGGCACGAGCCAGAGCGCGTACCAGGGAAAGATATTCGGGCTCAACACGATGATGCCGCCGGCGAGGATGATCACACGGGCAACGAATGGCGCTCCACGCGCCAGCAGCGATGCGGAAACGATCCAGCCGCCGAGCGCCAGCAGCGTGATTCGTGGAGAGTCGAATAGGCTGCGGATCAGTCCCGGATTGAAGAACTCCGTCGTGACGTACTGCGGGAGCGAGCCGAGCGCGCCGAGGCCGAGATGCGCGAAGGGAGCGTATCCCGCGAGGACGACGAGAGCGAACGTCGCCAGCGGCGCGAGCCCGGCACCGGTCAGCAGGAGAAGCAGGAGCGCTGCCGGATAGAGCTTGACGAGTGTCCCGAGGCCGAGCAGGGCCGCGGCGGCGTGTCGACGGTCGACGATGGCGAGCCGGACGGCCGCCACCACGGAGAGGACCGCCAGCGCATCGAGATGGCCGCTGCCCCAGACCTCGACCAGCACCAGCGGATTCCAGGCGTAGACGGCGACCCGGGTGAGAGGCACACCCAAGGCGCCCAGGAGCGACACGAGCACGGCCAGCGTGGCGAGCTCGGCCAGTCCCATCGCCATCTTCATGACGAGCACGCTGTCCGGCGCGAACGCGTACACGACGCGGAAGACGAGCTGCGCCCCGGGCGGATAGATCGTCTGCCACGTCGGGTGGTTCAGGTGCGGATAGATCCTGTCGTCGCGCAGCGCGGCCAGCTCTGGGGCATTGGGTGCCCTCGCATACGGACTGACGCCGGCGTTTGCGACACGGGCATCCCACACGTACCGGTAGGCGTCGGTCGACAGCGTTGGCGGCGCGACCAGCAACGCCAGGCGGCAAAGCACGGCGACGACGAGCACGGTCCGCAGTCCTCGTCGTCCACGCAGGTGAGCAAGCGCCCACAGCCCGGCGCCGTAGCAGGCGAACGCCGCGCCGTAGAGCGCGAGGAACGTGCGGGGAGCCTCGGCGAGATTCGCGACGTGGGCCAGCGCCAGACTGGCGCCAACGAGACCGAGGCCGGAGCTGAGCAGGATCGCCCAGGGCATGGTCAGCGAGCGTCAGACCAACCAGCGGGCGAGCCGCGCGATGGGGTGGTGACTGCCCTCCAGCCGAGGGGCGATCCACGAATCGACGCCAAAGCTCCGCCCCGCATCCGCGAGAAGGAAGAGGGCGGGCAGTGCCAGCAGCATCACGTACGTCCATCCCCACTCGTGCGGCACGTTGAGGATGCCGATCGTGATGTTCGCGGCCATGCCGATGGCGACGAGCGAGCCCAGTCGCGTGCCCAGGCCGAAGATGAGGGTGACGGCGATGAACGTCTCCGTGATCAGCGTCATCCAGCCGAAGAACGTCCAGTGAGGAATCATCACGTTCTGGAGGAAATCCCTGTAGGCGGTGAGCGTCGGATACTGGATCTCCTGGTGGACCCAGTACCACAACCCACCGCCGGACCGACGGCCGAAGTCGTCCGAGGGCACCTTCCACTTGCTCTGCTGCCACCAGAGAACGCCGTACAGGATCCGGACGAGACCCAGCGGCCAGAGGGGCGCGGTCGCCGTCAGCCATCCGAGCGCTCGACGCCATTCCGTCATTCGGGTGCCTCTGGAGACAGGTCGCTCAACGAAGCGAGACGCTACCCCACCCTCACCGTCCGTCGCAACACTCGTGCCCGATCGTCCAAGACTCATGGCGTGACGCTCCTTCCCTACGCTCAGAGTCTCTGACACGGGCAACGGCACGGCGGATTCGCGTCATGACTGCCGGCACGGCCTGATCGTTTCGACGGCCGGCAGCTGGACCGGCGGGACGAAGGTTGCGAGATAGCCCTCTGCGGGAGTCAGGGAGACGAAGTCGACCTGGCGGTACCCGACGGCGGCCGCCTCGCATCGCAGCAGTGCGGGCGGCGTCCCGTGGTCTTGAGTCGGCCGATCGACGTCCACGATGCCCACACGGGCACCGGGCGCGAGCGCAGGCTGCAAGTGGTAGAGGAACTCGAAGGGGTTCTCAATCTCGTGGTAGACGTGGCTCAGAATCGCGACGTCGATCGAGCTGCGCGGGAGCATCGGATCCTCGGGACGTCCCAGGATGAGCGTCACGGTCCGGATCTTCTCGCGTTCGAGCCGCACACGGAGCTGCTCGAGGTACTCGGGCTTGATGTCCTCGGCGTAGACGGTCGCGCCGGCGCCGAGGCGGCGGGCGACCCTCACCGTGTAGTAGCCGGTTCCGGCACCGATGTCGGCAACTCGGATGCTGCGCTTGATCCCCAGCCGATCCAGAACGCGCTCGGCCTCCTGATTCCGGTCACGCGTCGCCTCGTCGGAAAAGACCGGCGAGATGATGCCCGCGACGGGCCGGTCGGGCGCGGGGAATCCGGCGCCGGCGGCCATAACCGCGAGGCTCACGGCGGCGACGACGAGCGCGGTCACGAGACGCCGCGAGCACGGGAGGCTCACACGGGTGAGCATACCCCCGTGCGCGCGCCTGAGGAGTCGCCTACGACGCGGGAGCGCTGCGGGGCAAACGGTGGAGAAGGAACTCCCGCAGGCGCCCCTTCATCTCTTCGGGCATCTCCACCCGACCGGCGTCGGCGGCCATCGCCTTCGTCTTACGGTACGTCGCCAGATAAGCGCGGCAGGGTGCGCACGCTTCGAGATGTTTCTCGAACTCCTCGACGTCTCGGAGAGTCATCTCGCCCTCGAGGTACTCGAGGATGACACCGATCAGCTCCTCGCAGTTCATCGCATTCACGCTGTGACCAGGGAGCGTTCGACGCCGCCCCGGGTGGAGCGCACGCGCTCGAGACTGCCCAGATCGCTCCAGTCGACCCCGGTGACGGGGAGCACCTGTGCCACGCGCTGGCGCGTCTGGTCGAGGAGCGTCTCGGAGCCCAGTATCCGGCAGAACTGCTTTGGCCGGTCGTCGCCGACGATACGCCGGGTCAGCTCACGGAGCCGGGTCCCGTCGCCGCCGGCCAGGATGACCGCCGTCCAGTCTTGGCTCACACTCGTTGGACACGACGGCCCCTGCTGAAGGTTCACGCAGACTGTGTAATCTCCGCCCGGTTCATCGCCGTCGCGTACCTGGGCGCCAGCGAGCGCGTGATGGATTCGCGCAGCGCCATGCGGGCGCGGTGCAACCGTGACTTCACCGAAGGCACCGACTCCCCGAGGGCCTCCGCGGCCTCCTCGTTGGAGAGCCCGTCGACGTCCCGCAGGACGAGCACCGCGCGGTAGCCGTCGGGGAGCGCGGCCAGGGCGCGGTCGAGCGCTGCTCGCGTCTCGCCGGCCATCAGCTCGTCTTCGGGGGTCGCCGACCAGTCGGCGAGCAGGAACGAACGATCGCCGGCGCGATGGCCGTCCTCGAGGAACGTCGGAAGCTGGTCTTCGAGGGGGATCTCGGCGGTCACCGCCAGACGGCGCCGCTTGTTCAGCGCGGTGTTGGTCGTGACCCGGTACAGCCACGTTCCCAGCGTGGCGCGCTGCTCGAACGAGCCGATCTTGCGAACGACCGTCAGGAAGACGTCCTGCAACACTTCCTCGGCGTCGCGGGAGCTTCGCGTGATGCCATAGGCGAGTCGGTAGAGCCGAGAGGAGTACCGTTCCATCAGGCCTTCGATGGCGGTGACGTCACCTGCCTGCAGGCGTTCTACGAGCCGAAGCTCGGTGTCGACTTCCACGGTGTCGCCTCCCCCCGTCACGTGCCGAGCTGAGTCTGGACGAACGGTGAGCAGTTGAGCATCATCACCCCGGCCTGCATCAGACTGCGGAACAGCTCGACGCCGCCCCGATCGACGAAGGCGACGTCCGTGAGATCGAGGGTCAGCTTGGCGCCTGACGCCAGCACCGGCTCGCACGTGCGGCTGATCTCTTCCACCCACGGGCCGACGACCTCGCCCTCGAGGCGGAGAAGGCAGTGGCCGCTGAATGTCTCGACGGGCTCGATCCTGAGCATCTTCGCGAACCCTCCTCGGTCGGGTGATCGATAGCGCAAGGGCCGTGCCGTGGCTACGACAGATCGCGATGCACGTGATACTGAGGATTTGTGAGGGGTGGGCGTTCGGCCCTCGGGTCACCCACGAAGTTTCGTGGGCGAACGCTCACGAGAAGGAGTGTCGGCTACGACACTTCGTGGCGCGGGCGCTTGATCCCGAGCTTCTCCATGCGGCTGCGAAGCGTGTTGGGATGGAGCCCGAGGATCTGCGCAGCACCCTTGGGGCCGTCGATCACCCAGCCGGTTCGTGTCAGAGTCGCCACGATGTGACTGCGCTCGACCTCCTCGAGCGTGACCCCGCGGGACGGAGCGGCGTCGGCCGCCGGGCGCTCGGCGGCCGCGGAGCCGGGGACGACGACGAGCGGCAAGACATTCTCGTCGATCTCGAGCACGGGCTCCCGGGCCAGCACGACCGCTCGTTCGATGATGTTCTGCAGCTCGCGCACGTTTCCCGGCCACGAGTACTGCAGGAGCCGCTTCATGCTGCCGTCGGAGACGGCCTCGATCTTCTTACCGAACTTCTTCGCGAATCGTGCGAGGAACAACATGACGAGCTGGGGAATGTCGCTACGGCGCTCGCGAAGGGAGGGGACCTCGATCGGCACGACGTTGAGGCGATAGAACAGGTCCGAGCGAAAGCGGCCCACGCGAACGGCCTCCTCGAGGTCCCGATTCGTGGCCGCGATCACTCGCACGTCCACCGTGACCGTATGGTTGCTGCCCACCGGCTCGAACTCTCGCTCCTGGAGGACCCGCAACAGCTTGACCTGGGTCTCCAGCGGCAGCTCGCCGATCTCGTCGAGGAAGATCGTGCCGCCAGCGGCCAGCTCGAACCGGCCCACGCGTCGATCGATCGCCCCGGTGAAGGCACCCTTGACGTGACCGAAGAGCTCGCTCTCCACGAGACCCGCCGAGATGGCGCTGCAGTTCACCTTCACGAGCGGTCGATGCTTCCGGCCACTCTCGGCGTGGATCGCCCGCGCGACCAGCTCCTTGCCGGTTCCGGTCTCGCCGGAGATGAGTACCGTCGAATCGGTCGGCGCCACCTGCCCGATCTTGTCCAGCACGCCCAGGAGGGCGCGGCTGCCGCCGACCATCTCCACGAAGTTGTGCTCCCGGCGGATCTCCTCCTGCAGATAGACGTTCTCGGCGTCGAGCCGCTTCCGGAGCGCGTCGACCTCCGCGAGGGCAGCCTTCAGGGACTCCTCGGCCTTCACGCGCTCGAGCTCGGCCCCGGCCCGGGAGGCAAAGACCTTGACCACCGACAGGCCGCCGGGAGGATCCTCCATCGGCTTGTCGTCCAGGACGGCGAGCAGACCGATCACCCGGCTCGAGGAATCCATCAAGGGAATCCCCAGATAACTTTCCGCCTGCAACTCGACCAGAATCTTGTCCTGGGGGAAGAGTCGCTGCAGGTCGCGGCAATAGTAGCGAGTCGTTCCGTCCAGGACCGCCTGGCAGGGCGTCATGGTGACGTCGTACTCGAAGTTGTCACCCACGGCGCCCCCCGCCCAGACCGCGCGCGTCCGAAGCCTTCCCTTCCTTTCCTCCGGGTACTCGGTCACGAACGCGTAGCGGACCCCGAGGGCGGTGGCCAGATGGCGAACCAGCGAGTAGAAGAAATCACTCCCCGTCACCGACGCGGTGCCTTCCGTGATCGCGCGGAGCACGTCCTCGGCGTGCGTTCGCCGGACGACCTCCTGCTTCATCTTCTGATTGAGCGACGTGATGTCTTCGTAGGCCTTCATGTTCTCCACGGCGAGGGCGACCTGGGCGGCGACTTCCTGGAGGAACTCTGCGTCCTCGTCGGAGTACTGGTTCGCCCGCGTGCTGGCCACCGCCAGCACGCCGACGCTGGTCCCCCGAGCCACGAGCGGGACGATCACGTAGGACCGCACGCCGTCGGCCAGGGCGCGCTCTTCCATCTCGTATTGACGTTCCTTCTCGAGATCACGCCGGACCAAAGGGCGCTGGTTCTGGAAGACCGCCCCCACGTGACTCTCTGCGGCGCCCATTTCGAGGCCCACGCCGAAGTAGTTCGAAGACAGAGACGACTCGAGGACGAAGAGCCGCAGCACCTGCCGGGACGAATCGTGGAGAAAGATCGCGGTTCGGTCGAAGGGGACGACGCGCCGGAGGGCGCCGGCGATCGCTCGAAAGAGCGCCTCCCGGGTCAGGCTCGAGATGATGGCGTTGTTGATCTCGAGGAGCGTGCGATAGCGCTCGCTCTCGGGACTGCTCACGCCACGTGCAGGAGTGGGATCCATCGTGGAAGCCGGGCCCTCCCGGGCGGCCATTCTAGACCGGGAGATATCGTGACGCGAGGTATCGAGCGCGGCGAGCGACGTCGAGCCGGGCGATTCAGGATCGGTCGCCTGCCACGCCGGCAGCGACAGCCACCCCGACACAGGCGAGCACCACGATCCCGAGCGCCGCCGGGAGTCCGGTCAGCTCCGCGGCAATCCCGATGAGAGGCGGCCCCGCGAGAAATCCGACGTAGCCGGTCGTGGCGACCGCGGCGAGCGCGGGTCCGGGCGCGACGCCGTTCGCGCGGCCGGCCGCACTGAACAACACAGGGATCAGGTTGGCGACGCCCAACCCGACCAGGCCCAAGCCCGCGATGGCGATGAGCGGCTCCCTCACCATCAGCGTGAGGAACAGGCCGACGGCGGCGAGGCCACCGGACATGCGAAGCAGATTCAAGGCACCGAACCGCAGGGCGACGCGATCGCCGCCGAATCGCCCCGCCGCCATGGCCAGCGAGAACGCGGCGAAGCCGGCGGCCGCGGCGCCCTGGCTCGCCCCCCTCGCGTCCATCAAGTACACGGCGCTCCAGTCGGCCATCGCGCCCTCAGCGAGGAGCGCACAGAGGGCGAGCACGCCGAGGCCGAGCAGCTCGCGCGTCGGCCTCGCGAACGCCGCCGACGGCGACGGCCGGACGACAACCAGCGCGCGCAGCGCGATGAGCACGACCGCGCCTCCAACCAGCGCGGTCGCTGCGACGTGGCTCATCGCGCCGATACCCGCGAAGGCGATCAGGCCGGCGACGGCGGCCCCCGCGAGGCCGCCCAGGCTGAAGAGGGCGTGGAACGAGGACATGATGGGGCGGCCGCGACACTGCTCGACCTCGACCGCCTGGGCGTTCATGGCGACATCGAGCGTGGAATTGAAGGCTCCGAAGATCAGCAGCGCGAGCGCAAGCAGAAACGGAGTCGGCGCCAGGACAGGCAGCGGTAACGTCAGGCAGAGCCCCATCGCGGCGCCCACGGACACGGCCCGGCTACCCAGCCCGCTCACCAGCGCGCCGGCGAAGGGCAACGCGCCGAGGGCACCGATCGCCATGAAGAGCAGGACGACGCCGAGGTGGCCGTCTCCGATGCCCAGACGCTGCTTCACCATCGGGACGTAGGGCACCCACGAGGCGACGACGGCGCCGTTGACGAAGAACAGTGCGGAGACCGCGCATCGAGATGCCAGCAGGCTGACGTCCTCCCTCACGCGCATTGGACACCCTCAGCGCGGCGCGAGGTGCTCGGACGACGTCAGGCGGCCACGAAGTAGGTCCAGATGCCGATCAGGATCGCGCTCCACCACAGTCCGATGAGCGTGCGCATCCACAACTGGTAATTCTGGAATCGGAGACGCTCGGGGACGACGCTGGTCGCAGCAACGAGGATGACGTACGCGCCGAGCAGCACCACCGCCGTGCCCAGCGCGGCGTGCGCCGTCACGATCAGGTCGGTGCGATCGAGCTTCAAACGGACCACGTTCGGCGCGAAGAATCTCCAGAACACCGGACCCATCCAGATCGCGGTCATCAGCAGCATCAGTCCGTAGGCGATCGACTGGCAGACGCCGTGCGCGCGAAACCAGCCGCGCCGGGCCAGCAACGCGCCGAACACGAGCAGCACTCCGACCGCGATCTGGAGCCCAAGGTTGAAGGCTATCGGCCGACGATCTGCGGCTTCATCCCGCCGAGCGCGGTCAGCAGCTCGTTCTTCTCCTGCGCCGGGACCTTGAACTTGTCGAGCGATTTCACCAGGTCCTCCACCAGCGCCGTGAACTCCCCGTCCTTGATGTTCATGCCCTTGTGGGACTCGATCATGCTGTGGCCCGTGTACTTGCAGGGCCCGCCCGTGGCCTCGCAGATCTGGTCCACCAGCATGGTCTTGAGCCGCGGGATGTTGGCGTTGGCGAAGCGCTGGTTGATGCGACTGTCGGCCGCCACGTTGGCGACGAAGTCGTCGACGACGGCCGTGATGGCGGGCTTACCTCCGAGCCGATCGTAGAGCGGCTTCTGCGCCGTCAAACCGCTGTCCATGCTGGCGCAGCCCGTCACCGCCAGCGTTACCACTGCCAGGACTCCGACCACCGTTCGACGCATCGTGCCCTCCCCCAGGAAGAGTTGCGATCGTGACTTCTGGGCTATCTACGGGCCGGCGCGCCGCTTGGATTCCTCGTCACCTGGATCGCACGCGGTACCACGGGTGGGGCTGGCCCGGCGTCTTCACGCGCAGCGTGTAGACCGACGTGCGCGCAGTCAAGAACAGGGTTCGGAGATCGGGCCCGCCGAAGGCGAGGTTGGCCGGAACCTCGGGCGTCCGGATGATGCCGAGCCGGGTCCCGTCGGGCGCGAAGACCCACGTGCCCCCGGGGCCGGTGCAGTAGATGAGCCCGTCCACGTCGACCTTCATACCGTCGGGGACGCCGTCGGTCTCGTCGGACGACATGTCGGCGAAGATCCGGCGCCGCACCACGTTGCCGCCCGCGTCCAGCTCGATCGCGTGGATGTACTGGGTCCAGCGCGTGTTGGCCACGTAGAGCACGCGCTCGTC
>Ga0066710_100002631_pt1 | contig 14644 bp, 15 predicted proteins | sample GraSoiAngelo_159_FD_79666 | JGI IMG/M metagenome (GOLD analysis project Ga0066710, IMG submission 79666) | Grasslands soil microbial communities from the Angelo Coastal Reserve, California, USA - 14_1009_16_40cm | ecosystem: Environmental > Terrestrial > Soil > Grasslands | place: USA...
CGGGATGTAGATCGTCAGCGGATGCTTGAGCTGCGACGGCTCGACCTGGTAGGCGACCATCGCTACGTCGAACAGTGCGGCCGCCATCCGCTCGCCCTTGACGATGCCGGCCTGCTCCAGGTGCAGCCCCCGCGGCCGGGTGAGGATCACGGTCTTGCTCTCGTTGATCGCGACCTCGCGGTTTCGCTTCTTGTCCTGGTAGGTGAGCTGACCGCGAAGCGCCGCAACGATATTGCGCACCCCCAGCGTGATGTTCGGCCAGGCATTGGCCACCGAGTCTTCGAGGTCGAGCATCACCCCGGGCGCTCCCGAGTTGAGCATCTTGACGACCAGTTCGGCGTCGTCGGCCGGCCCGGTCATCTGGTTGCGCTGGTCCTGGCACCAGCCGGGCAGCGACACCCTCCAGCTGCCAGTGGTGGCCTCAGAAGGCTGGAGGTAATTCGGCAGCTGCCCCGCGTGAGCCGCCTCGAGCACCCGCCGCCGCCCGGCAGCGAGTTGCTGCTGGCGGGGCGTGAAGGCTTTATGGAGCGGGAGAAGGAAGTCGTAGAAGCCGCCGGGCAGGTCGCGCGCCGGGTCGAGGTCGGAGGCCGCCTGGTTGACGGGAAAATCCGTCGAGATCACCGTTTTCATACTCTACGGTGACTGTAGCAAGAGCCTCCGCCCTGACCCTACCCCGCAACGCGAGAGGGTGCGTCAGCTGGCTTTGGAGAGGCCGGAGGTGCTGCGGCGCTCGTGCTCGCGGCGTTCGCCGCGGAGGGTCACCTGCACCGCGGAGCTCTTATAGATGTATCCGCGGGTGACGGCCTGTTTGATCTGTCGCCAGTACGCCTCCCGCAGCCAGCGGCGCTCGGCCACGAGTTCCACCCCGGAGAGGCTGAGGTGCTCCCCGGTCATGGTGGCGACCGTGTCGGCGCGCTGCGCCTGGCGGACCGAATCGAGATCCAGCCCCGGCATCAGCCACTCGGTCGGGATTTCGAGGATAGCCTCCGGACCGTCGTCCCGGCGGTCGGGCTGGGACACCACAATAGGGGAACCGCAATTACCCGCTAGTCTTGCGCGACCGGCAATTCGATCTCGAAAGCCGATCCCTGCCCAGGTTGGCTCTCGACCTCGACCCGACCGCCGAGGCCTTCCACCACCTGGCGGACCAGGTAGAGGCCGATCCCCGTTCCGGCCGCGTTCTGGAGCTGGGGATTGCTTACCCGGTAGAACTTTTCGAACAGGCGGGAGCGAGCCTCCCGCGCAATGCCGACCCCGTGGTCTCTTACGACCACGCGCACCCGGCCGTCTTGGCGATCGCCAACCACCTCGATTTCGGGCGGTCCAGGGCTGAACTTCACGGCGTTCTGCAGCAGGTTATCCAGCGCCGAGGCCAGCTGCTCCGAGTCACCCATGACCATCAAGGGGGCGTCCGCCAGCTTGACGGCGAGCCGGCCTTTTCGCAACCGCAGCTGCGGGTCAACCCGGTCGAGGGCGCCGTTCACCACCTTGCGAAGGTCAAGCTTGGTCATGCGTGGCGCTGCCGCCCCGTCCTCGAGCCGCGCCAGCAGCAGCATCCGCTCGACCTGCACCCTCATCTCGCTCGACTTGTCCATCAGGGTGTGCAGGGCTTGCTGCGCCATCGGCGGCATCGAGCCGAGCGATCCGTCTTCCAGCAGCGAGGCATACCCTCGGATGACGGTCAGCGGCGTGCGCAGCTCGTGCGAGGCGATCTGCATGAACTCGCGGCGCTCGTGCTCCAGCTCAGCCAGCGCTTCCACCCGGGACCGTTCGCGCTCGAGCGCCTGGCGGGTATCGAGCGCAATGGCGGCCTGCGCGGCCAGCAGTTGCAGGCGCCCCAGCTGCTCCGGCCGAAACCAGCGGGGCCGGCGCCAGTCCAGACCGACGAAACCCACGAAACGTTGCCCCGCCCGCATCGGAAGATAGACGCTGGCGCTGACGCCTGCCAGTTCCCTAACCCGGCGCGCCCACTCGGGGAGTTTCTGATCGCTGCGCGGATCGACGGTATCGGCCGGCACCTTCGGATCGGCGAGCCAGGCGACCTGCGCGGCCGTCAGCGGTTCATCGGCTGGAGCGCCGTCCGACGGCCGGAAGCGACCACCGCTGGCGGCGAGGTGATAGCGGCCATCGCCTCGCAGCACGCGCAGGGTCGCCAGGTCAGCCTGGCTGAGGTCGAGGAATCCCTGCAGGATGCGCCCTTCGATCTCGGTTGCCGGCACGACCCCGTCGGTCGATTGCAGCGCCTCAATGGTGGTCAGGGCCTTGATCGTCTGCTCCGCCTCCGCATACTGTTCGGCGTTGGCCAGCGCGAGCGCCGTCTGGGCCGCGATCGATTCCATCACCGGGAGGTCCTCGACTCTCAGCGATGCCGCACCAATCCGGGCAAGCGTCAGCACACCGAACAAGCGGTCCTGGGTCACCATCGGAACGCTGAGCACGCTTTCCTCAATGGGGGTGGTGCCGGCCGGATAGACCATCCGCGGATCCTGGCTGGCATCCGGGACCAGAAGGGATCGACGGGTTTTCGCCGCGACCCCGGTGATGCCTTCGCCCAGACCGAGGGTCACGGTGTACCAATCGACGCTGGCGTAGGGGGCCGCCCGAGCCACGGATTTGACAAGTACCAGGCGTTCCGCGGATTCGTCCCACCGATAGAGGCGGAAGTGTTGGTAGTCGATCACGCGCAGCGTCGCTTCCGCCACCATGTTCAGGACTTCGTCGGCATTGAGGCTCTGGGTGATCCGCGGCGAGACGGCTTGAAGGAGTTCTTTGCGTTTCTCGAGCAGAATCTGCCTGCCGCGGCTGACATGCACGAACTGAATCACGGCCGCGGCGGCGAGGACACCGGTGAGGAGGCGAACCGCATCGCTGGAGGTCCATCCGCCGAAGCCGAAGCGCGGTTGGAGGAAGAAGTAGTCGGAGACCAGCGCGAAAGCGACGGTGGCTGCCACCGCCGGTCCTCGGCCGAGCCGCCAGGCGATCCCGCCGGCGAGCAGCACGAAAATCAGCAGGTAGGTCTCAACCCGATCGATCCGGAGTGCCCAGGCGGCGAGCCCGAGCGCGGCCGCCACCGCGAACACCGCGCCGACGGCTGCCAGATACGAGAGCCCCCGCCTAACCATGCCGCTCATCACATTACGGAATTCGATGAATATGGAGTCGGTTCAGTACCAGCTTGACGGATTCTGGACCGGGCCCGTAGGCTGGGCAGTCTGTATCAGGAAATATACGAGGGAGGTATCCAGATGAGGATTGCCTGTGTACTCGATGTCGACTACGAGGACTCCGAGTTCAAGCAGCCCTACGACGCCTTCAAGCAGGCCGGCCACCAGGTCGCGATCGTCGGATTGGAGTCCGGCAAGGAGCTCCCCGGCAAGAAAGGCACCGTGACGACGAAGGCCGAGATCGGGATCGACCAGGCACGCCCGGAGCAGTTCGACGCGCTGTTCATCCCGGGCGGATACTCGCCTGATCATCTGCGCGCGAATCCAAAGATGGTGCAGTTCACCAAGTCGTTCATGGACGCTAGCAAGCCGGTGCTGGCGATCTGCCACGGCCCGCAGCTCCTGATCACCGCCCGCGTGGTGAAGGGGCGCAAGCTCACCGCCTGGCAGACCATCCAGGACGACCTGCAGCAGGTCGGCGCGAATGTCGTCGACCAGGACGTCGTCGTTGACAAGAACCTCGTGACCTCGCGGAAGCCGGCCGATATCCCGGTGTTCATCCGGGAATCGCTGAAGCTCCTGGAGAAAGTCCCGGTCGGGGCTCGCTAGAGAAGTCCTCAGCAAATCGAGATGCCGGCGCCGCTGCGCCGGCATCTTTTGTATTTAATGACCGCAGATGAACGACAGGCGGTCGGCCAGGGCAATCCTGCTGACGGCCGCTCCGATTGCCGCCGCGGTGTTCGTGTTCGGGATGTCGTTTGGGGTGCTCGCGGTGGCCGCCCGACTGCCGGCCTGGTCGGTGATGCTGATGTCGGTGCTGGTTTTTGCCGGGTCAGCCCAGTTCGCGGCCATCGGCGTCGTCGCCGCGGGCGGCAGCGTCCTGACGGCGATCTTCGCCGGCGCCCTGCTCAACCTTCGTTTTGTTGCCACCGGGATCGCCGTCGCGCGATCGCTTCCGGGAGGGCGGCTGCTGCGCTCACTGCTCGCCCAGCTCTCGATCGACGAGAGTTACGCGATGTCGGTGCGCGCCGGTGCCCCCGGCCGGCCGCACGGCCGGACCCTGCTGCTGACTGGCGCGTTTCTCTACACCGTCTGGGTTATTGGGACGGGGATTGGCGCCCTCCTCGGCCCGGTGCTGGGTGACCCGAAGCGGCTTGGGCTCGATGCCGCGTTTCCCGCTGGTTTCGTTGCCCTGCTCTGGCCGATGCTGTCCGGGCGGCACGCCGTTCGATGCGCCATCGGCGGGGTGGTGGCGGCACTGGCGCTGGCGCCGTTTACGCCGCCGGGCGTGCCCTTGGCTGGGGCCGCCCTCGTCGGGTTATGGCTGGCACGCTAGCGCTGGCGCTGGTGCTGGGGCTCGCCAGCCTGTCGTTCGTGATGCGGGCAACCGGTTCGCTGCTGCCGAACCTGCCGCCGGCCATCACGGCACGGACGAGCGGGCTGGCGCCGGCGCTGCTGGCGGCCCTGGTCGCGATCCAGCTCACCGGGACCAACGGGCTGCTCCACCTCGACGTCAAGGTCCCGGCGGTTTTATTCGCGGCGTTGCTGGCCGCGTTGCGGGCTCCCTTCATCGTGTGTGTCATCGCGGGCGCGCTGGTTGCCGCGCTGCTACGCGCGGTCTTTCACCTCTAACTCTTCCGGTTGACCGCGCGTTCGAGCTCGGCTTTGCTCATTTTTGAGCGTCCGGGAATTCCTTTCTCCTTCGCCTCGTTGCGCAGCTGGTCGTAGGTCCGGCCCTCCGAACCGGTATGCGAACGAAGCCCGCCGCGACGCCCTGACGAGATATCCACCAGCGACGTCCGGCTGGCCTCGTTGGCCTCGCCGCTACGGGCCCGCTCCTTGTTGACGGTTCTGGCGGCGATTTCTTCGGCCTTATCCTCCGGCTGGCCGCGGTCCTCGAGGCTCTCCTTGATGTGTTTGTACTGACGCTCGCGCTTTGGGCTCCACGCCTCCTGTGGCATACGACGTACCTCCTTTTGGGTCTACCTACTTATGTATCAAGGCCGGCGGTCATCGAGCAAACCTTGACATTGCGCAGGGGCTTGCCCATCATGAAGCCGACTTCTTGAGGCGAACGTCTTACCCAACGTCCGGCTACAGCCTCGGGACGCGCGGCCGTCGGTCGTCGCGCCGTCTCCGTGTTCCTCCGCACCGGCGCACGCCAGTGATCCGGCTCCTGATCGTCGTCATCGTTCTTTTTCTCGGCAGCCGGGTGTTTTCGATCTTGCAGACCCACGGCGACCTGCGCGTCGTCGCGGCCACCGCTCACACGCCCACCCCTCGTCCGGCTGTCGCCTCCCGAGCGGCGCCCAGCCTCCATCCAGTCGCCACCGCCACGCCTTCACCGTCACGAACTCCGCCCCCGACGCAGCTGCCTCAGGTGAAGCTGCCGGTCTTGAGCGCCAGCTGGCTGCGGACCCACCCGATCGCGGAGGTGCCGGCAATCAAAGGCCGGGCGGCGATCGTGGTCGATCTGACCACCGGGCAGATCCTCTACCAGCAGTCGCAGACCACCCGGTATGCGGACGCCTCGCTCACCAAGATGATGACCGCCATGGTGGCGGTCGATCTGGCGCCGCTCGACACCGTGATCACGGTGCCGGCGGCGGCGACCCTGGTCGAGCCCAACCATATGGGGATCAGCAGCGGTGAACGGCTGACCGTGCGCGAACTGCTCGAGGGCATGCTGCTCGACTCCGGCAACGATGCGGCGGAGGCCATCGCCTCGGGGATGGTCGACAGGTCGGCCTTCATCGATTTCATGAATCAGAAGGCGGCCCAGTTGCACCTGCGACAGACCCACTTCACCAACCCGAGCGGGCTCGACGACACCAACCACTACAGCACGGCGTCTGACCTGGCCGTGGTGGGGGCGACGCTGCTCGCTGACTATCCCGACCTGCGCTCGATCGTCGGTTCGAAGCAGGTCTCGATTTACGCCACGCCGCAGCACAAGGCCTTCAATCCGATCAACATCGATCGCTTGCTGTGGACCTATCCAGGAGCGATCGGGCTTAAACCCGGCTACACCGGCGCCGCCGGCTACTGCCTGGCCGCGGCCGCGACGCGCAACGGCCGGACCATCCTGGTGGTGGTGCTCGGCAGCACCCAGCACTTCACCGACGCGGCGACCCTGCTCGATTTCGGGTTCCGGCATCCCGTAACCCGCTAGCCGCAAGAACGCCTCGTAGGCGCGGTTGAACCTGCGAACCTATGCAGGCTTACCAGTCGCCTCCCTGCCTCTACTGCGGCGCGACCTGGAATCCGCCGGGCGCGCAGACCTGCGTCAAGTGCCACAACCTCCTGCCGGCGATGCCGCCCGCCTACGCACCGGCTGGAACGCCGCCAGCACCGGCTCCGACGGCGGGTGCACCCTTTCCCGGGCCAACTCCGACGGCTGCAGTCCCGGCTCGGCCGGGCTTTTACCGCTCACCGGTGCGCACCTTCGTGTTCGGGGTGGTGGCCGGCGATGCCTATCTCTTCTGGTGGTGTTTCCAGTTGCTCGGGTTCGCGCAGCGAGAGCGATTCAAAGGCGCCGGCTCGCCCTGGTGGGTGCTCTTGCCGTTCGGAAACCTCCTCTACATCAGCCGCGCCTTCAAGGGCGTTGCCGACGGCGAGGCGGCTCGGCTCGGTCGCGCCAGTTTTTCCGTGGGGCTGGCGAACCTGGGCCTGATCTCGATGCTGATTCTCAGCCGGGTCGCGGCGAATATCTACGGCATGACGGGACTGGCGCTCGATGCGACCGTTGCCGTCATCACGGCGGGAGTGCTGACCATGGTGCAGCGGTCGGCGAATGCCTACCAGGCCAGCGCGCATCCGGAGCTGGGGCCGGCGCTTCAGGGGATGGCAGGACGTTACACCTGGGGCGAGGTGGTGGCGCTGATCATCGGGGTCATCCTGACACTGCTCCTGATCGCGGCCGACCTGGCGCCCTGATCCGCTCGTAAGATTCGGCTGGCATGGCTGGCCTCGGCGAGATCTTTCGGCTTGGCATTCCCTGGTCCCATCTCCTGATTCGCGCCGTCCTGATCTACATCGTGTTCTTCATCGGGCTCCGCCTGTTCGGCAAACGCGAGCTCGGCCAGTTCACGACCTTCGACCTGGTGCTGGTACTGCTGGTGGCCAACGCCCTCCAGCCGGCGATCACGGGGCCGGACAATTCCGTCACCGGAGGCGCCATCATCATCGCGGTCCTGCTGCTCTTCAACCGCGGCGTGGCGATGCTACGCAGCCGATGGTCATGGTTCGATCGCCTGGTCGAGCCGCCACCGACGGTGGTGGTCGAGGACGGTCAGCTGGTGAAGCCGAACCTCGAGAAAGAGGGGCTCAGCCCCGACGATATCGAAATGGCCGTCCGCGAGCACGGTTTCGACAAGCTGAGCGACGTGGGGCTCGCGGTGCTCGAAAACGACGGCAGTGTCAGCGTGGTCGGAAAAGGCAGCGCCGAGCGCTTTCGCCGGCGGCGCCGGGTTCGCTTCCTCAAGCGTTAATTCGTGGCTGAAGAACGTCGCGTCGTGACCATCCTCTTCGCTGACGTCGCCGGTTCGACGGCGATGGGCGATGCCCTCGACCCCGAGGACGTCCGAATCCTGCTGCGCCGCTACTACGACCTCGCCAGCGACACGGTCACCGAGTACGGCGGCATCCTGGAAAAGTTCATCGGCGACGCCGTGGTGGCGGTTTTCGGCTTTCCGCAAACGCATGACGACGATCCGCGGCGCGCGCTCGGTGCCGCGCTGAACCTTCGAGACCGGGTCCGTGGCGACCCGGCGCTGGGTGAGAAGTTGCCGATCCGGCTTGGCATCAATACGGGTGAGGTCGTCGCGGCGCGCGAAAGCGCAACCGGTGACTTCCCCCTCAGCGGTGATGCCGTCAACGTGGCGGCCCGGCTGCAGACGGCGGCCGAACCATGGGGCATCCTTTGCGGTGAACGCACCGCAGCCAGCGCCCGCGCCGGTTTCGAATTCGGTGTTCCCGTCGATGTCGAAGCGCGCGGGAAGTCTCAGCCGATCCGCGCGTTGCCGCTATTGGGCCGGGCGGCTTCGGGCCGAGTTGCGAGCAGGACCGCGCTCATCGGGCGAGACGCCGACCTGGAGCAGCTCGAGCTGGTGGCCCGGCGCGCGCTCCAAGAAAAACGCCCGTTCCTGGTCAGCATCATCGCGCCGGCCGGGGTTGGGAAGACGCGATTGCTCGAGGAGTTTCTGGATCGGCTACCGAGCATCGAGTCTCAGGCGACGGTCGCGATCGCCCAATGCTTACCGTACGGCCAGCGGCTCACCTACTGGCCTCTCCGCGCCGTGCTCTACCGCCTGATCGGCGTCGCGGATGACGCCAAAGCTCCTGCCGTCCGGCAGGCGATCCGGTCCTGGCTGGAAGGCTCCGGCCTGGAGGCCCTGGACCGCGAGGTCGAGCTGCTTGCCGCAACCGTGGGGGTGGGCGAAACCGAGGTGATCGACCGCTCAGCGCTGCTCGCTGCCTGGCGGACGTTCTTCGAGATCGCTGCACGCGTCGCGCCGCTCGTCCTGGTCTTCGAGGATCTGCACTGGTCAAGCGACAGCTTGCTGGATCTCTTCGAGTACGTGATGCTGCCCCACGGCGACTTGCCGCTCCTGATGATCGCCCTGACCCGTCCGGAGTTGCTTGATCGCCGACCAGCGTGGGGCGGTGGCCGGCGCAATTACGTTTCTATCGCCCTCGAGCCGCTGAGCGATAAACATACGGCCGTGCTGGTCCAGCAACTCCTCGAAGGTCGCTCGCCGGATCTTGTCGAGCGGGTGGTGCGCCACGCCGAAGGCAATCCGTTCTTCGTCGGCGAGTTGGTGCGATCGATGCTGGAGCGCCCGGGCGCGGAACAGTTACCGGATACGGTTCAAGCCACGGTTCTGGCGCGCCTGGATCTATTGCCGGCCGGCGAGCGCCGAACCGTCCAGCTGGGCGCCATCTTCGGCCGCGCGTTCCGCCTGGCCGGGGTGCAGTCGCTCGCGCCCGAGCTCCAGGGATTGGCGGAGAGCGCCGACCAGCTGGTCGACCGAGATCTGCTCCGTTCCGGGGGAGGCGATCTCTACAGCTTTCGCCACATTCTGATTCGGGAGGTCGCCTACCAGACCCTGACCAGGTTCGACCGTGGACGGTTGCACGCCGCTGCCGGGCGTTGGCTCGAGGGACTGGCTGCTGAACGGGAGGACGCCCTTGCCGAATTGATCGCCTATCACTACCGCGAGGCAGCCGCGATTGCGACCGCGCAGCGCCCCAACGATCCCGAAACGGAACAGATTCGAGAGAAAGCCGCCAACTGGCAGAGTCGCGCCGCCGAAGTTGCGGCGGCAGGGGCCGCCACGGAGGAAGGATCCCGGCACCTGAGAGGCGCGATCGACTTCGCCGGGCCCGCGCACCTTCCTGATCTGTACGAACGACTCGGCGATCTGTCCGGCCTGGGGCACGTTGCGGCTGATGCCTATCGCACAGCACTGCGTCTCTGTCGCGAACAGGCCCGGCCGCCGGCTCAGGAGCTGAGAATCCTGGCCAGCATGCTGACCATCCTGATGCGCTTCCAGGGCTCGGTCGTGAACCGTCCAACCGAGGACGCGATGACCGAGCTCCGACGCGAGGCGCGCTCCATCGCCGAACGCGTTAGCGACGAGCGCACCCAGGCCGCCTACCTCGCGTCCGAGGGTTTTTTCCCCTATTGGCTTCGGGCCGGTAACCGCAGTGCGACCAGCGACGAGCGGGCCGAGGCGGATTCGGCCGCGACGCGAGCGCTCGCCATCGCCCGGCGGCTCGACGACCCCAACTTGCAGAGCACCGCGCTGGATGCCCTCGCCGGGACCGGTCAGATTGCCGACGATTGGCGGCGCGGCCTCGACGTCTCCGAGCAGCGCCTCGCCTTCCATGCCCGGCTGAGCATGGTGGAGAAGGTGGATGCCTACGGCATGGTGACATGGTGCGCCGGAGTCCTGGGTGACCTGGCCATGGCCGATCGCGTCTCCGCCGAAGGGCTGGCCCAAATTCAACCCGGCCAGGTCCCGGCCGCAACCCTCCATGTGATCGCCTGGCGGACTTATGTCCTGACGCTGCTGGGCCGGTGGGACGAGGCGCTGGCGATGGCTGAACGCCAGTACCAGCTCTGTCGCGATCTGGGGAGCACGTCCACCGCCTACGTGCTGCATGGCTTTATGGCGGCCATGGACATCGCGCGTGCTCGGCAGGACCAACAGCTGTATGACACCTATGCCAAAATCCACGACGAGATCACCGCGGCGCAACCGAAAGGAACCGACTACCGTCACTGGGAGGGATACGCCGGACGCGATCCGCGCCCGCTCGCTCAGGCGGTGGCGGGTTTCCAGCTGGGCCACATGTCTCGCCTGGACCGCCTCGAGCGGGCAGTGGACCGCCTGGTCGATCAGGACTTCCGGCTATCCGTCAGCACAATGTCGACCATCCGCGCCTATGCCCGGGAGCACGAGTTCGTATTGATCGAGGCACAGGCCGAGCGCGCGCTCGGGGCGCAAGATCGGGATGCCGCACACTTGCAACGCGCCATCAGCCTCTTCGACCGTGCCGGCGCCGCTCCGTACGCCGCGCGCGCCCGCTGCGAGCATGCGTTGCTCCGCGGTGATGATGCGGAGATGAAGGCAGGCCTGAATGTTCTGGAGCAGCTCGACGATGCCGAGCAGCTTGGCCGGTTCGAGCGGCTTCGGGTAGGCTGACGCGATGCCGCACTCCGACACCCTTGCGGTCCATGCCGGCGAGCCCGGGCTCGATCGGAGGGATGCATCGATCACGCCGGACATCACGGTCGGCTCGGCGAGCGGCTACCCCGACCTGGCGGCCCTTGACGCGGCGATGGCCGAACACCGCGGCTACGGCCGCTGGGGGACCGAGAACCACCGCCAGCTGGAAGCGGCAGTCGCGAGCCTGGAGGCGAACGGCCTGGACAGCCGGCTCGACGCCGTCGCAGTAGGCTCGGGGATGGCGGCGATCGCGGTCGCCTTGATGAGCGAGATGAACGCCGGCGATCACCTGGTGGCGGCCCACGACTGCTACGGCACGACCATCACCTTCCTCCGCGACGACCTGTCGCGCTTCGGCATCACCAGCAGCATCGTGGACTTCCAGGACCTCAACGCCGTCAGGGCGGCGCTCTCCGATCGGACCCGCATCCTGCTCTGCGAGATCTGCACCAATCCCTTGATCCGGGTGCCCGACCTCGAGGCGCTGGCTGAGGTCGCGCACCAGGCCGGCGCCCTGCTGGTGGTCGACAACACCGTGCCGACGCCGGCCCTGAGCCAGCCGATGCGCTGGGGTGCGGACGTCGTGATCTACAGCGCGACCAAGAACCTGAGCGGTCACGCGGACGTGATCGGCGGGGTCGTCGTCGGCCGGCCGTCCTGGGTCGACGGGGCCCGCGCGTTTGCCCGTACCTTCGGGCCGACGCTCGGCCCATTCGACGCCTGGCTCACCCTGCGCGGCATCCGCACGCTGGCCGTCCGGATGGCGCGCCATACCGGCAACGCGCTGCAGCTCGCGCGCTTCCTCGAGCGCCACCCCGCGGTCAGTCGCGTGAATTACCCCGCGCTGGAGTCGAGCCCGTTCGGCGCCCGGGCCAACCGGCTGTTACCGGGCGGCGCCGGCGCCTTGCTGTCCTTGGAACTTGCCGGTGGCAAACCGGCGCTGGAGGCGATGCTTCCCCGGCTGCGGCTGGTGCGGCTGATGCCGAGTCTCGGCAGCGTGGTCACGACGCTCAGCCACCCCGCCTCGACCTCGCATCGCGGACTCGACCCGACCGAGCGCGCCAGGGCCGGCATCGGCGACGGCCTGGTTCGCTGCTCAGTCGGGCTCGAGCATTCGGACGATCTACTGGAGGACTTTCAGCGGGCCCTTACGTCGTCTTGACCACGTAGGTGCCGGCGATCTTGTCGTGCCAGCCTTGCTTGTTGGGATCGAAGGCCACCCAGATGACACCGATGAGGATGACGATGAAGGAGATGAACAGCCCGACATAGCGAATGAACGCCTGGACAATGCTGAGGTCGCTGCCGTCGGTCTTGATCACGCGGAGGTTGAGGAGCTTGTCGCCGACCGTCTGACCGGGCCACAGACTGCTGGCCGACCAGAAGTAGGTGAAGTAGATGATGCCGAGCAGCGTCTGGATGCCGGTCCGACCGGTGGTTGACTGGTTGAGAACGGCGTTAACGACCAAGTTGATCACGGCGAGGATGACGCTGTCGATGAGGAAGGCAAGGACGCGGATCCAGAATCCGGCCTTGGGTGCGGCGGTCAGGTTGGTCGACGGCGACGAGGCGGCGCTTTGCATGAATCACCCCCGAGTTTTGGCGCGAGTATAGCACCGCTTTCCGTTCAGAAACGGACGCGAAACTAAGCGGCCGATAAAATTGTGAAATGCCGCACCGTGCACTGTCCGTGCTGGAGAACCTGCCTGACCAGTCGATCCTGCAGCGGATCGGCAATACCCCGCTGATCCGCATCCGGCTGCTGGAAAAGGAGTTTCCGCACATCACCTTCTATGCGAAGGCCGAATGGTTCAACCCCGGGGGGTCGGTGAAGGACCGGCCGGCGCTGCGGATGATCGAGGAGGCGGAGCGGACCGGCGAGCTGACCGTGGAGAAGGTGATCCTCGACTCAACCTCGGGCAACACCGGCATCGCCTACGCCCTGATCGGGGCGGCGAAAGGCTACCAGGTCAAGCTGGTCATGCCGGCGAACGTCAACGAGGAACGGCGCGAGATCGTCAACGCGTTCGGCGCCGAGGCCATCTTCACCCCGGCGCTGGAGGGATCGGACGGTGCCATCCGGGAAGCCCACCGGATGAAGGAGGCGGCGCCCGGCGTGTACTTCATGCCCGACCAGTACAACAACCCCTTCAACTGGCTGGCGCATTTCGACGGGACCGGCCCGGAGATCCTCGACAAGACCCACGGCGAGGTCACGCACTTCATCGCCGGCATCGGAACCAGCGGCACCCTGATGGGGGTGGGGCGGTTTCTCAAGCGACACAATCGCAACATCCGGGTGATCGCCGCCGAGCCGTCGGACGGGTTGCATGGCCTGGAAGGTCTCAAGCACATGGGCACCTCGATCGTCCCGGGGATCTACGACCCCAGCGTGCAGGACGAAAAGATCAGCGTGCCGACCGAGGCGGCGTACGAGCTGGCGCACGACCTGGCCCGCACGGAAGGGTTGCTGGTGGGGAATTCGTCGGGCGCGGCGGTGTACGCGGCGCGGGAAGTCGCCCGGCGCACCTCGGAAGGGGTGTTCGTGATGGTGTTCCCGGACGGCGGCGACCGCTACCTCAGCTCGGGACTGTACCGCCGGAAATTTTGACGCTGCGAGTGCCGCGGTCGGTCATGGACCGAATCCGGCACCATCTCGAGCAGGGGTATCCAAACGAGGCCTGCGGGGCGTTGCTGGGCCGGGTCGAGGGCGAGGCGCACGAGGTGACGGAATTCCGCGGCATGCGGAATACGGTCGAGGATCGGCCGTGGGATCGGTACGCGCTGGATCCGCTCGAGCAGCTGCAGGTCCAGAAGGATGCCGATGCGCGCGGGCTCGAGATCATCGGCTTCGCCCATAGCCATCCGGATCATCCGCCGGTTCCCTCGCGTTTCGACGCTGAGCACGGCTGGACCTTCTACAGCTACCTGGTCGCCTCGGTGCAGAAAGGCAGGTTGCGCGAGGCACGTTCGTGGCGCCTGGATGACGGCGGCGTCTTCCAGGAGGAGCCGCTTACGGAAACGGCTTGACCACCATCATGAAGACGATGGCGAGCACGATGACCACGCTGACGAGCCCGTAGGTCGTCGCCTGGCCGTCGAGGCGCTTGTAGGCGGCGCTGGATGCACCTTCCTTCTCGACGACCTGCAGCTGCTGGCGGAGCACCCGCGAGTAGAAGCCGACGGCCACCACGATCAGCAGCACAAAGAGGATCAGGGCGGCAACGACCCAGCCGCGCAGGCCCCAATTGCCCACCACCACCAGGGCCAGTCCGGTAATCAACAGGAGCCCGTAGGCGGGGTTCGCGACCCGGTTGTCGAGAAAGACGATGCCTCGCAGCACGAACGTCTCGTGCGCCGGCTCCCTCGCCACCAGCCCCTTCCAGACCCCATAGGTGATGTTGCTGCCGAACGCGGCGATCGCCAGCAGGACGTGGATGTATTTCAGCAGGCTGTACCACGTAACCGACATGGACTTCTTTTACACCATCAGCCGCAGGCCGGGGGCGACGCAGCGTAGATCGAGGTGGCCGCCGGATCCTGAACAGAGCAGCTGGTGGCGCTGGCGAACCAGCCCGTCTCCGCTCGGATCACGGTGACATCCAGTCTGACCGTCGTCCCGCCGCCGAAGTCGAGCACCACGCGCGCGGTCGCCCCCTGGTTGCCGGCCGGCCGCGCAAAGGTGAGGGTGGTTCTCGACTGCTAGGTGTTCTGGCAACGCCAGAGCGGTCCCGCTTGTCTCAGGGC
>Ga0066710_100002632_pt1 | contig 14642 bp, 12 predicted proteins | sample GraSoiAngelo_159_FD_79666 | JGI IMG/M metagenome (GOLD analysis project Ga0066710, IMG submission 79666) | Grasslands soil microbial communities from the Angelo Coastal Reserve, California, USA - 14_1009_16_40cm | ecosystem: Environmental > Terrestrial > Soil > Grasslands | place: USA...
CCAAAAAATTGGGTTTCCGCGACAAATGCTTTCCACGGCCTTCAGCCGTGGCTACGTTTTTGTGCCGCTCCGCGGCTGAAAACGGAGGCATTCTTACGTCGCGCCTGCGAGTGTCTCGCCCGTTGCCTATGCCAGCATCGCGACTTCGCTCGGTTCCAACGCCAGCGCGAGCACCTCATCGATGGACTTCACGGGGTGAAAGCGCATCTGTTGGCGCACATCGGAAGGCAGATCATCCAGGTCAGGTTCGTTGCCCTCCGGGAGGATGACATCCGTCAACCCAGCCGCCTGGGCTGCCATGACTTTCTGTTTGAGGCCGCCGATCGGCAGGACTCGCCCTTGCAGTGTCACCTCACCTGTCATACCGACAGTGCTCTTCACCGGTCTGCCGCTGAGTAGTGAAGCGAGCGCCGTGACAATCGTTACGCCTGCGCTGGGCCCATCCTTTGGGATAGCGCCGGCGGGCACGTGAATGTGGAATTCCCGACCGTCAAAGGACCGCTCGTCGATCTGCAATTCCGTGGCATGACTTTGCACGTAAGTCAGAGCAATGCGCGCGGACTCCTTCATGACATCTCCCAATTGACCGGTGAGCACGAGCTCACTATGACCGCGCATGGACGCCGCTTCGACGAAGAGCACGTCGCCGCCGACGCCGGTCACCGCCAAACCGGTCGCAACACCCGGAATCGCTGTACGCGCGGCTGCCTCGTGGTGGACCTTCGGCCGGCCCAGGGCATCCCGCACTGTCGCGGGCTCGATCCCGACCGGCGGTTGCCGATCGCCTGAAGCGATCGCCGTTGCAGTCTTCCGAAGCAACGTCCCCAGCTCCCGCTCGAGTTGACGGACGCCCGCCTCACGCGTGTAGTCGGTCACAACCAGGCGCAGCACAGCGTCATCCACTGTTACTTCGTCGACGCGCAAACCGTTCCGTTCGGTCTGCCGCGGCCAGAGATAGCCACGCGCGATGGCGACCTTCTCATCCGTCGTGTAGCCATCGAACCGAATCACTTCCATACGGTCCAGGAGTGGCCCTGGAATTGTCTCGGCGATGTTCGCTGTTGCAATGAAGAGAACATGCGAGAGGTCGAGCTCGACATCCAGGTAATGATCCTGGAATGCATGATTCTGCGCGGGGTCCAGCACTTCCAGCAGCGCAGCCGAGGGATCGCCGCGCCAGTCGGCGCCGAGCTTATCGACCTCGTCCAGCATAATCACCGGATTCATTGTGCCGGCGTCGCGTAAGGCGCGCACGAGCCGCCCGGGCAAAGCTCCGATGTAGGTGCGGCGATGACCTCGGATCTCGGCCTCATCGCGAACACCGCCCAACGACATCCGGACAAACTTCCGCCCGGTTGCCCGTGCGATCGATTCACCAATGGATGTCTTGCCGGTTCCCGGCGGACCGATCAGTGTCAGAATCGCACCAGATCTGCGGTTGTCGGTGAGACCGCGCTCCGCACGCAGCTTGCGTACTGCAAGATACTCGGTGATGCGACGTTTAACGTCGTCCAGGCCGGCGTGGTCAGCGTCCAGCACTGCTCTGGCGTACTTCGGGTCGAGACGCTCTTCCGACCGTTTGGACCAGGGCACGGCGAGCAGCCAGTCGAGATACGTGCGAATCATGGACGCCTCGGCGTTCGACTCGCCCATCTTCTCCAAGCGTGCAAGCTCACGTTCAGCCTGCTTTTGAACCGGCTCGGGCATATGCGCGTCAGCGATCTTTTGCCGATACTCCTCGATAATGGAGCCTTCGTTTTCACCGAGCTCCTTGCGAATCGCGTCCATCTGCCGTCGGAGAAAATACTCGCGTTGCTGCTTCTGTGTGCCGGACTCCACCTCGTCTCGAATGCGCTGTCGCACGTGCAATTCGGTCAGCCGTTCCCGCTGCAATCGCAGCGCGAGCTTCAAACGATCGGCGACATCGAGTGTTTCGAGCAGTTCGATCTTCTGTGTGAAATTCAAATCCGGCGAGTAGCCGGCTGTGTCCGCCAAGGCTCCCGGTTGTGTGATCGAGCGCACAAAACCGCTGAGCCGGCCGTCGTCGCCGCGCAGTTGGAGGATCTCCTCTACAACCGCCCGATACTCGCGTTCCACTTCGCGCGTGACGGTCGGAGGCGGAATGACGTCGGGACGTTCCTCGACGTTTACTCGGAGGCGGCCGTCCGCGTCGGTCTGAGCCGCACCGGGTACCCCTCGATGAAGACCCATCAGCGATACGGCAAATCCCCGCCCCGGCAGGTGGACGCGTTCTGTCACTTCCGCGACCACCCCGACCTTTGCATATTGGTTGCCGTGTCGCGGCATCAAAAAAATATGCTTGTCGCTGCCGGCATCCAGCGCCAGCGTGACGGGCATCCCGGGGAAAACCACCGTGTCATCCAGAGAAATGAGCGTAAGTCTTGTCATAGGACGAACCATATGCATATAGTTGATGGTGTCAACTATTGATGATCTAAAGTGTATTGCTTTGTGAAATCAACCAAATCCCAGGCGTGTGAGGCCTGGCAGCTTCTCATGAGATTGTTCTTCACCCAGCGGGCAGACCTGCCTCTGCTCGCGTCGGAGTTTGAGCTGTCGCCTGTGCAGTGTCATGTGTTGCATTTGATCGAACCTGACCGTCCGATCCCGATGGGCAGACTCGCCGAGGCTCTCGCGTGCGATGCATCGAATGTAACCGGGCTCGTGGATCGGCTCGAATCACGCGGCCTTGTCCGGCGTCAGCCGTCTGCCGGAGACCGGCGGGTCAAAGTGCTGGAACTCACTCCAGCGGGAGCCCGCCTCCGTTCGACCGTGCTGGAACGCATGACCAAACCACCCGATACCTTGCGTCGCCTCTCGCGCGATGAGCAGCGGGCCCTGGTGAAAATCCTCAAGCGGTTGCTCGATTAAATAGACTTTTTGATTCGATGACTTCAGCTTTACGCGGCCGATGCTTGCCCCTGAACCTGCCGCCGCAACGCGAGCGCAACCGCGGCACCGATGACGGCAAGTACGAGTATTCCGTCAACGAGGTACGGCTCGCTGAGGAATGTCAGGCCAAACAACGCATCCAATGAGAATGCTCCCGCCCCACTGAGCGCCACTCCAAGAGCCGAGACAGCATAGAGGAACGGCAGTTCGATTCCATTAACCATCGCGAAGAATCCGTTCTTCAAATGAACGCTCACCATTGCCACAAGCATTGCCGCAAGAACTGCGGCGGCGCCGAACGGGGTGAACAGTCCAAGCGTCAAGAGAATGCCGCCTCCGAGTTCGCTCAAGCCGGCGGCCGCTGCGAATGCGACTCCGGGACGGAACCCCAATCCTTCAAAGAAGCCGCCCGTTCCCTTAAGACCATAACCGCCGAACCAACCAAACAGTTTCTGGGCGCCATGCCCCGCTATGGCAACTCCGAATAGCACTCGAATCACCAGAATTCCAACATCGAATGACATCTTATTTACCTCCCGTGCTTTGCCTAAGCCTTACTTGTATAGCCAACCTACTTATAGTAAGCTTACAACCGAATAATAAGATTAACGGCTACATAAGTCAAGTAGGCCACTAAAAGTAGGTAATAGAATCTGCGATGTCGAAGAAAGCACGCCAGGCACGAAGCCAAAAAGCCGAGGAACCGTCCCGGTTTTGCCCACGCTTTCACCATGCCGTCGAACTCATCGGCCGGCGATGGAGCGGAGCCATCCTTAATGCAATGCTCCCTGGTTCTCAGTGCTTCAACGAATTGCTCGCAATAGTGCCAGGACTGTCCGACCGTCTGCTCACTGAACGTCTCCGTGAACTAGAAGCCGAGGGGCTTGTTCGCCGCAACGTGATTCCAGGCCCGCCCGTACGGGTCAGCTACGAAATGACGGAGGCCGGAAAAGACCTCGAACCCGTGATCCGGGCCCTCGGCAAATGGGCTGACCGATGGGTAACAATCAAGGCCGGCCGCCGCGGTTGATCCGCAAAGGATTGTCGCCCATGAATTTCGGTAACACCTTACTCAACTCGCGAAGCCACAGTACCGAACTCGCCACCGCCACACAGCGCAGCCAATCGTCGAAAGTCAGGCTCACGGTGGAAAATGCTTGTTGAAGAAACGGTATGTAGATCACAGCAGCTTGTAGGAAGAGCGCTAATACAACGGCCCCCCAGAGCCACTTATTCGAGAATATCCCTTTGAACGCGCTCTGCTCGTCGGAACGGGCGTTGAAAACAGTGAAGAGCGAAAAGAACACGAGAGTGGTAAAGGCCATCGTCTGCGCGTAACGCATATCGCCTGAACCTTCGATGAAGCCACCGGGCAAGCTGGCATCCAGTATCAGCAGGGTGCCTGCCGCCATGATCGCGCCGACGAAAAAGATGCCCGCCCACATGGGCCGCGTTATGACTCCTTCACTTCGCGCGCGAGGTGGCTTCGTCATCACGTCCGCGTCCGCCGGGTCAACACCTAGCGCGAACGCCGGCGCACCGTCTGTCACGAGGTTGATCCATAGCATCTGTGTTGCCAGTAGCGGCAGGGCCACACCGCCACTTGTTTCCTTCGTCAGGCCGATCGTATCCCCCAGCACCACGCCGAAGAACATTGTCATAACTTCCCCGATATTTGACGAAAGCAGGTAGCGCAGGAACTTACGAATGTTCGAGAAAATAGCACGCCCCTCTTCCACAGCCGCGACGATCGACGCGAAGTTATCGTCCGTCAGCACCATATCGCCGGCCTCTTTGGAGACGTCGGTTCCTGTGATGCCCATCGCGACGCCGATGTCGGCGGTTTTCAAAGCCGGGGCATCGTTGACTCCATCGCCCGTCATCGCTACTGTCGCGCCCTCGCGCTGCAACGCCTTCACGATCCGCAGCTTGTGTTCGGGGTTCACGCGCGCATAGACCGACACTTCTTGAACAACGCGGCCCAGCGTCTCATCCGTGATTTTTTCCAGCTCCGGGCCCGTGACGACTCGTCCATCCGTAGCGATGCCGAGTTCGGCGGCGATGACGGCTGCAGTCTTAGGGTGATCGCCGGTAATCATCATTGGCCGAATGCCCGCGCCCTTGGCCCGCTTTACGGCATCCTTTGCCTCCTCGCGCGGCGGGTCGATCATTCCGATTAGTCCCAGGAAGACAAGTTCCCGCTCGACCCGATCGACCTGGTCGCTCTTGAACGCATCCTTCGGCAGAAACCGGAAGGCGACCCCAAGCGTTCTGAGAGCTTCACCAGCGAGTTCTTCATTAATCTTCAGGATCTCCGCTCGATGTTCCGCCGTAAGCGGTCTGGTCTGTTCTCCGAAAAGTTCGCGCGAACACCGCGCAAGCAGGACGTCCGGTGCACCTTTGCTGAGGGCGAGCAGACATTCCTGGTGTTCGGCGTCGGTATGAATCGTGCTCATCAATTTGCGCTCGGACGAGAAGGGAACTTCCGCGACTCGGGCGAAGCGTGCGTCGAGCGCCTCAGCCTCCAGCCCGGCTTTGCGGGCCGCGACAATCAACGCTCCTTCGGTGGGGTCGCCCTGTACCGACCACCGCCCGTCCCGCTCTTGGAGCACGGCGTTGTTGGCGCGGTCGGCTGCGGCGAGCGCCCGCACGAATTCGAACTTGAGTGCGCCGGCAACCGCTCCACCACCATCTCGCACCACTTCACCGACCGGGGCGTAGCCTGTTCCACCTATATTTACGCGGCCGCTCGCGGTGACGACCGTCCGCACCGTCATCTCGTTCTTCGTCAGTGTTCCGGTCTTATCCGAAGCGATGACGTTCGCCGAGCCGAGCGTCTCGACTGCGGCGAGATGGCGGACAATGGCGTTCCTCTTCGCCATGCGCTGCACGCCGAGAGAGAGGACGGCTGTGACCACGGCCGGCAAGCCTTCCGGCACCGCCGCGACCGCGAGCGCAACTCCGAGAATGAGTACGTCGAAAATAGCAGAGAAACTGCTCACGCCCTGGACGTAGATGATCGTGGCGATCATCACGACGGCGATGATGACGACGATGATCCCCAGCAGTTTGCCGACACGATCGAGTTCCTTTTGCAGCGGCGTCGTTTCTGTCGGGGCATCCGTCAGCATTCCGGCGATGTGCCCCATTTGGGTCTGCATTCCCGTCGCCACGACCACCGCGCGCCCTCGTCCATACGTCGCCGCCGTGCCGCTGAAGATCATATTGTGGCGTTCGCCGAGTCCGGCCTCTCCCGTGATCGGAACGGTATCCTTCGACACCGGCAGGCTCTCGCCCGTCAACGCTGCCTCCGCCGTTTGCAGCGCGATGGACTCCATCAGCCGCGCATCGGCTGGAATGGTGTCCCCTTCTTCGATAAGGATGATATCTCCGGGTACGACATCAGTAGCCGGGATGATCTGTCGCGAGCCATCCCGAATGACGCTGGCGTGCGCGGCCGACATCTGGCGCAGCGCGGCCACGGCTTCTTCCGCTCGGGCCTCCTGAACGTACCCCATCACCGCGTTGAGCAGCACGACGGCGAAGATCGCCATCGCCTCGTACGGCAATGACGACTCGCGCTCATAGAGCCACAGCACTGCTGAAATGACTGTCGCCACGAGGAGCAGGATGACGAGGACATCTTGGAATTGGGCGAGGAACTTTCTCCATCGAGGCGTGGGCTTCGCCGCGGTCAACTCGTTTTTGTCATACCTATCGAGCCGGACCCGCGCTTCAGCGTCGCTCAAACCCAGGTGTGCGTCCGCCCCGAAAGCAGTGAGTATCCTATCGATGCCGTCTTGATATTCACTTATCGAGTACTTCGCCTTTTCCTCTGATTGGGTTTCTAACCTCTGCAAGGGACTGTTGGCTTTGATCGACTTCAATTTCCTAACTCCGTTTCCAAACGCCTGGGGACTCCCGAAGAACGGCCATATCACCATCCTCGAGCCCCGCGACCCCATCTATCCTGCCCGCTCCGTCTCAAGCGTTCCTGCCTCTGCAAATTCTGTGCAGACAAACGCAGGTTTGCAAGAAGGTCTTAGACATGGATCTCAACGTGTTTCGCAGACGAGAAATCGGTCGATCTGTCGTCAATTGATGGGCGACCCGCCGACCATCAATGACAATCACCGCAAAAGAGCCATTTGGTCTTCTGTCCTGGTTTCATGACTGACAGTTTTTGCCGTTGTCCCGCAACGGTCCGGCTGGGCTGGGAGGGCGACCTTGAAGATTGGCGGATCGGTAGATAAACTGCCGTGGCGCTATTTCGGAATGTGCCTATCCGCAGACCATTCGGGATTTTACGACTCCATTAGAGGCCGGACTTTCCTTTAGACTTAATCATGGTTCCAGAACTGGGCCAAATCGTTCAAAAGCGATCGCGGCAATATCTTGTAGAAGACGTCGTTTTCCCTCCAAACGAAGGGGATCAGACGCTGGTGCGTCTTTCGTGTCTGGACGACGACGCACAGGGCGCGCCTCTTGAAGCGCTTTGGGAGCGGGAAGTGGATGCCCGCATCATCGGCAGCACTTCGTGGAAGACCGTCGCTCGACGAGGTTTCGATAAGCCCAGGCTATTCTCCGCGTATCTCCACGCTCTTCGCCGGAACTGCGTTACTGCCACGAATCCCAAACTGTTTCAGGCGCCGTACCGTGCAGGCATTCAAGTGATGGCCTACCAGGACCCCGCGTGATCCTGCTCGGCCGCCTGTCGCTTCACGGTGAGCGAGCTGCGCGGCTTCATGACGAAATCGTACCGGTCACGGCCCGCCGGACTGACGCCGAGACGCGGCGCGATCCATTGCGGCCTCATGCGGAAGATGCCACTGAGAAGACGCTCGCACTTCTGGAAGCGTCTCTGGCGGACCAGCGTCTTCATCTCGTATCGGAAACCGTCACCACGCTTCTGACTGCATCGGTGGAACGTGACGTAACGGATCTGCTACCCCACCTGGAAAGCCGAGCGGAGATTCTTGCAAAACGCTTGGTGGAACGGGTCAAAGTACGCGGGGAACGGGAAGCAAAGGAAATGAAGGAAATCCTTGAGAGCCAGCGGGCGCGGATCTCACAAACATTACAGAAGCACGATCAGAATCCGCAGCTCAGCCTCAGCTTCGACGAGTAAGAGAAACGGCAAGTGGAAGCGGATCGAAAACACTGGCAGAAACGGCTGACGGAAATCGGTATTGAGCTGGAGACGGAGCCCTACCGAATTCGTAATACCTACGACGTGAGAGCCACGCGAATCGAGCCAGTCGGCATCGTGTATTTATGGCCGATCTCCGGCTGACGCAGTACCAACTACGCAAGGGCTGCGCTCTTGATATCCTGGCCGCTTCTTGATCGCTTTGCCAGCGCTGCCACGATGGCGATAATGCCAGCCCCCTTCCACCAACACCCGTCGGAGATGGGCGTTTCCGGCTTTGGTAATCTTGCCGCGGTGTTCATGCTCGCCCGTGCTATGTTCGCTGGACACCAGGCCAGTTGAAGCCATGAACTGTGGCGCGGTCCCATAGCGGCGCATATCCCCAACCTCGGCGACGATCGTCATCGCCGTCACGGTCTTCACTCCACGTAGCGTCTGATAGCGCGCGACTTTCTTGGCGTACTCGGGCTTTTGTGCATTCTCTTCGATCTTGGAATCGAAGGTTTTGAGTTGTTCCTGGCTCTGCTCCACGGCGCGAATCGATTCCTCCAAGACCGTCTGTGTATTCGTGTCCTCGAAGTGAATCTTTCCCATCCACGCCCAATGTTTGAAAGCGGAGCGATGCCACCGGCGGCGAAGAGCTGGACGTGATCTCAAAAGACCGGCGGCCTCGATGACGATACAAATCCGGCTAACGAATTGAGAGCGCCATCAACGCATCGTTGTTCTTCTCCCATATCGCCGCCGGCGGCGGTAGACTACACAATTCTTTCTGTTCATTGGTCAACTGGGTCAATCCTCGGCCGGCACGATACGACTGTTCTCTCAATCTGGAGGAGCCCTGGACCTGGCCTTGCAATGATCAGCGGACGTGAGCATGGGGAAATGGATGCGGATTACGCGCGCTTCTTCTTGACAGATGGCCACGTTCTTCGCGACCACTTCGTCGGCGTTGAGAGGAGAAAACATGCCATCAGTACGCATTCTTCTATTTCAGGCGACGATGCTCTTACTGATCAGCGTCTCAGTATGTATTGGCGGGCTGCCGCAGTCTCAGGTGGCCTCGGCTAACTTGAAGGGCATAATTCTTGATCCATCGAAAGCACTTGTTCCTGGCGCGGCTGTCACAGCGACCAACATCAACACTGGAGTCGCGCGTTCGACAGTGAGCGACGCGATGGGTGAGTACCGCATCCCCCTGTTGCCGCCGGGAGAATACGAACTGAGGATCGAGCTGACAGGTTTCGCGCCGCAACGCCGGAGAGGCATCACACTAACGGTCGGCCAAACGGCAGTTGTCGATGTCGATCTTCAGGTCGGCGCTCTGACGAACGAGGTCGACGTGACAGCCACAGTCCCGGTGATTGAAACGGAACGTACGCATCAGGCGGAAACCCTGACGCAGCGGTCGATCCAGGATCTGCCGATTGATGGCCGGAACTTCCTGAACTTTTCACTACTCACGCCCGGTGTGGTTGAGGAGAGCCCGGCTGTAACGAACTCCTTACTCCCCGAACTGCCGACCTCGCATCTTTCTTTCGCCGGACAGAACGGCCGCGCCAACAACGTGACCATCGATGGGGTAGACAACAATGATGTGGCCGACAATGCGGTGCGCCCGACGATCAGCCAGGAGGCCGTCCAGGAGTTCCAAATCAACCGGAGCAGTTATAGCGCTGAATTCGGCCGCGTGGGTGGAGGTGCGATCAACATTGTCTCGAAAACCGGGACGAATCAGTTTCGCGGCAGCGTGTTTGAATACTTCCGGCATGAACGTCTGGACGCTCGCAACACGTTCGCCACCGGTCTGGCAAAGGATCCTCCTTTCAAGCGCAATCAGCCTGGGTTTAGTTTCGGCGGGCCAATCAGCAAAGGTAAGACATTTTTCTTTGCCGCCTACGAGGGACTAATCCGGCGCGAGTCCGCTTTCACCACGATCCTGAGTGACCCTTCAATTCTGCAGCCGACTACTGGACAGCAGGATGTCATAAATGCGCTGATCCGTAGCGATGTGCCTGCTTTAGTTAACCAAGGGCAAATGTTCGGGGCGTTGTTGACCACGACACCCGATAGTCCGTTTCCGTCGTCTGCGCAACCGATCCCCATCAATCGCCTGACCTACGGTTTGCTCGCCGGTTCCACCGGCTCTTTTCCGGTGCGGGAGACCCAGAGCGTCGGCAGCTTCCGGCTCGATCATTCCTTCCGCGAACGCGACCAGCTATTGTTCCGCTATACGCTGACCAACGACAGCCAGCACGGCACCGGCACCGGCTTTGGCAACATCGGTCGTCAAGTGGCGCCTTCGGGCGCTTACGACGTTGCCATTCACGATCAGGCCTGGGTGTTCGGCGACAATCACGTCTTCAGCCCTCACGCCGTCAATGAGTTCCGATTCCAGTTCGTGCGCAATATCTTCAATTTGGATTCGGTGGATCCGTTTGGGCCGCGCATCAACATCACCGGTGTCGGTTCCTTCGGCCGCGACTTTAATGTGCCGTCAGACCGCACGCAGCACCGGTATCAATGGCTGGATAACTACAGTCACACCATTGGCCAGCACAACTTGAAAATGGGCGGCGATATCAATCACATTTCTTTCGATACCAAGACCGCGGTCTTTCTCGGTGGGGCGATGAGCTTCACGCAATTGCCTATTCCGCCTTCAGTGTTGATCGGACCCGCTCTCACCTCGCAATTGGTGACGTTGCTTTCGTCGCCGACGAGCTTCGGCGGTTTGGGGCGGCCCGACCTGGTACCGGTCGTCACCACGCAACCGCTGACCACCATCCAGCAATTCAACTTCGGATTGATGCGCGACTTCACGCAAGGCTTCGGCAGCCCGTTCGCTACACTACGGAGCAATCAGCTGGGGTTCTACTTTCAGGATAGTTTCGAACCATCTCAGTCATTGCATCTCGATGCCGGTTTCCGATACGACCTGGAAACTCAAGGCGAAGGCATCCATCGCGACACAAACAATTTCGGGCCGCGGTTCGGTTTCGCCTGGAATCCCGGCAGGGATCGCAAAACAGTGATTCGCGGCGGAGGCGGAGTCTATTTCCAGCCGTTGTTTTCCGCGGCCGGCTTTGTCGCCAAGATATTGGGCAAGAATCAGCAGATCACTAGCATCTTCGTTTCCGCCGATCCACGGATTACGCCAATCTCACCGTCCTCGGTATGTGGCGCATCGATCGGACCAGCCGGCCAGCCGTCCTTCTGTTTCTTTCAGCAACTGGTTGGGGCCGGCCTCTTGAATTTGCCGCCGGCGCGGGAAATTCCGGAGAGCGCTTGGCAATCGCTGCTCGGACTAACGCGCGCAACCAGCACCAACAAAGTCGTGCAGCGGCTTGATGACGGTACTGTCAATCCCTACAACATTCAGACCAGCTTCGGCATTGATCGGCAGCTTGGTGAGGACTGGAACGCCTCGATCAACTACCTCATGAATCGTGGCGTGAAACTTCTCAGAAATCGCCAGGTCAATGCATTGCCCAATCCAAATCTGCTAAACCCGTTTGGCCAGCCCACGTTGACCGTGCGGGCCAACTCGGCGCTGCTGGTGGACTACTCGGTTGAAACCGCCGGCAATTCGATTTATCACGGAATGGCTGCTTCGTTGACCAGACGCTTCAGCCACCGCTATCAGGTGATCACCTCCTACACACTGGGCAAAGCTATTGACGACACAACCGATGTCAGTCAAAACCTCGGTCCTCAGGACCCGACCAACACGCGGCTCGAGCGCGGTCTGTCGCTGTTCGATGTGCGTCACCGCTTTTCGCTCGCAGCCGTGCTCGACAGTCCATTTGAAGCTGGGTCCGGTGCGACCTGGTATTCGCGAACTCTGGCCGATTTTGTGGTCTCGCCGATCGTGACGGCACGCAGTGGCTCTCCGTTTAATATCACGACCGGCGTCGATACCAATGGTGATACGAACGATACAGATCGCCCGCTTAGCGTCGGACGCAATACTGGACGAGGGCCAGGCTCCTTCACGATCGACTTGCGCGTCTCGCGCCGATTCCCGTTCGGCGCAGATGGCCCACGCTCGGTGGAATTGATATTCGATTGTTTCAATCTCTTCAACCGCGTCAACTTCAAAGAGGTGAATAGCAATACGAACGGCGTCCTCCGGCTAAGCGACCTGGGAATCACCGATGTGCGTGTCAAAGGCCGCGCCGACCTGCCGGCCAGCCGTTTCGGCGCATTCACGTCTGCTTATGATCCGCGCGTCATTCAGTTGGCAATGAAGATCAATTTCTGATGTGAATAGCCCGTTGGGCAGCCCGATCGCGGTGATTCGCCTTCCTCACATTTCCGACTTCACGTTTGAAAACTCCGCAGTACTTGAAGAACTGATCGGGCACCCCTTGCTCGATAACGGGAACAACGGCAAAGACGCTCAGTACGATCGGCTTGCCGACTGGTTCATTGAGCACGTGGATCACGCTGTGTTGTCGGCGGAGTATCTCTGAAAATGAAGGCGCGCGGTTCCGGCCGCGCGCTTTCTGCCCAACTCCGATCACGCTTCTTCGACGCGGTCCTGCTCTGACCTTGGTCCGAGGGTCTTTATCGCTCGGCCTGTAAATGCGCTTCTACCATCCAGAGCCATTTGTCCACGCCCCGCGAGATTTCCGTAAATATATCGGCGCTGTCCGAGTCGCCGACCTCGTCGCTGGTGGCTATGGCCCGGCGAGCGAGCTTGCCAAACGACGCGAGTGCAGAAGTGAGAGCCAGGGCGTGATCATGACCGCTGGCGGTCTTGGCGTCGTATTCAGGCAGGTTCGACCGCTTCACAATCATGCGCGCCGTTCCTTCGGCATTACCGCCAAGCTGGACGGCGCGCTCGGCGATGAGATCAATATATTCTTCTACATCCTCGTTCACCTTATCGAAGAGCTCGTGCAGAGCGATGAAGTTCGGTCCTTTGACGTTCCAGTGCGCGTACTTGCATTGCGTCTGCAGATCGACTGCATCAGCCAGACGTGCATTGCACAATTCGATAATTTTGGCGCGAGTCGCCTCTGCTAAATCGTTCTTGGTTGAAAACATTTTTGCCTCCGTTTCAGTTCGCCCGTCCGAAGAGTCCTACTATTGAGAGTCGCGTTGTTCGTACTCCGCCTATTCTATCCCGTTCAGGCGATCCAAATTTGCAGGAAGTGATTCCTTTAGCCGATAGACCAAGTCGACAGCCGCGGTGGCGTCCGGGAGCATGCGCATTGACAAAGAATTGTCCGCGGGAGTGTCGATCCGGTCACTGCCGTTCGACTTACCAATAGAGGCACGCAGATGAAATTCAAAGGAGAAAAAATGGCCACCAAGATTTTTGTGAATCTACCGGTAAAGAGCCTGAAGAAGTCTGTGGAGTTCTTTACTAAACTCGGTTTCACGTTTAATCCTCAATTTACTGATGAGACGGCCACTTGCATGATAGTGGGCGAAGACATATTCGTCATGCTATTGACTGAGGAAAAGTTCAAGACTTTTACTCCCAAGCAAATTTGTGATGCAACGAAAAGCACGGAAGTGCTTGTGTGTCTGTCTTCCGAGAGCCGAAAAAAGGTCGATGAGATGGTTCGCAAGGCAGTCGCCGCCGGTGGAACAACTTACAATGAACCGCAAGACCACGGTTTTATGTATGGACATGGGTTTCAGGACTTGGATGGCCACATTTGGGAAATTCTCTTCATGGAACCCAGCGCAGTAAACCAAGGTTAAGTAGGCAGTTCCGCGTCATCCGCGGCTAAATTCGTCCCAAAAAAAGAAAGAGTCTGCGGGTTAGTCGTACATGCGCTACTCTTAACCTGCGAGCTCGTGCGGCGGCAGTGGCAATGGGTTATTCTGTCGTCATATGAATTCTATGGAAATTGAAGCCACTAAGAAGTTGACCACAGTGAACGGGGGAGAAGCCATGCTGAAGCCGGGCGGGAACGTTGATAGCTGGTGCGGCAAGTGCAAACTCGTCCTGGCGCACACGATCGAAGCCATGGTCGGGGATAAACCAGCGCGAGTGCACTGCAACACGTGTAATGCGCAGCACACTTACAAACCTCACCAACCAGGCGGATCTCCTCGAAAAGTGCGCGAGCGCGAAGCGGGCGGCGTCGCGCGACCTCAACCGAAGGTGCGGGTTAGCCATTATCAAGGGCTCTTGAAAGGAAAGGATATGGCACTCGCGAAACGCTATTCGCCAAAGGGCAATTACGCGCCGGGTGACGTTCTGGACCACCCAACTTTCGGCGTCGGCGTCGCGACTGTTCTGAAGGATAGCAGCAAGATCGAGGTCCTCTTTGAAGCCGGGCCAAAACTATTGGTCCATGGAAGATGACCCCTGTTCGCTGAGACGCTAGCGGAGGTCACGTTCCTTAGGAATGGCAAAAGTTCGCAGCGGCGGTGTATTTCTTTGAGGCTGCGCGACAGTGCGCAGCCTCAAAAAATCGAGCGCCGCTACAGTCGGAGCAGATCGGCACATCTCTCCTCGATTCGGGACGCACGAATTCGACCGTCTCCGTTAAACGAAATTCTTCTCGCCGGCATTCACGCCATTCATACCCGCAACGGCTTTGCCCAACGGAAGAAA
>Ga0066710_100002633_pt1 | contig 14640 bp, 13 predicted proteins | sample GraSoiAngelo_159_FD_79666 | JGI IMG/M metagenome (GOLD analysis project Ga0066710, IMG submission 79666) | Grasslands soil microbial communities from the Angelo Coastal Reserve, California, USA - 14_1009_16_40cm | ecosystem: Environmental > Terrestrial > Soil > Grasslands | place: USA...
CACGAGCTGGCGCGGGCGTGTCAGGAGGCGGAGCAGATCGCGAGCGGCGTCCCGTGCGGCGTGATGGACCAGCTGGCCGCGGCGGCTGGGGTTGCGGGACACGCCCTGCTCATCGACTGCTCGACGCTCACCGTCGAGCCGGTCGCGTTGCCCGCGGGTGTCGAGGTGGTGGTCGCGCACTCGGGTGTGCAGCGGGCGCTGGTGACGAGCGCATATGCGCGGAGGCGCTCGGAATGCGAGGCCGCGGAGCGGGCGCTCGGCATTCCCTTGCGCGACGCGACGCCCGCGGATGTGGCCCGGCTCGACGACGCCCTCTTCCGCCGGCGCGCCCGTCACGTCGTGAGCGAGAACCGACGCGTCTGCGCCGTCGCCGAAGCCTTCGCCGGTGCGGATCTCGCGACGATCGGCGAGGCGATGACCGCGAGCCACGCCAGCCTGCGGGACGACTTCGAGGTGTCGACACCCGAGCTCGACGCGCTCGTGGCGCGGCTGACGCGTACGCCCGGTGTGATCGGGGCGCGCCTCACGGGCGCGGGCTTCGGCGGCTGCGCGGTCGCGCTCGTGCACGCGGGCGCCGCGGTCGACGGCCGGCGCGTGCGCGCGGCCGGCGGCGCACGTGTCGAGCGCTAGCCTGGTGGTCCCAACAGCGGCTGGAGCAGTGACCAGTCGGCCACGCCGCAGCCGTCGGCGCGGGTCACGGTGACGTCGACGGGCCGACCCGTGATGCGCCCGGTCACGTCCGCCCGCTGCGGGCCACCGTAGAGCTGGGTGCAGACCTGGTGCGCGGGAGCGCCCGACACCAGCCTCGCCCGCGCCTTGGCGTCGACGGTCACCAGATCGCACGCGGCGCGCGAGTCGGCGATGAAACCGGTGGCGGCAGGCGATCCGTCGCACGTGAGCGTCGCCCGGCGGGGCGTGGCGCCCGGCGCCGGGCGTACCACCACCCGCAACGACGTGGCCTGCCCGTCGCCCCGGACGGCCACCGGCCGTTGGCCACCGCAGCCCGCGACCGCGAGGGCAACCGCGGCCAACGCGACGAAGGTCGGCGCGGCGAGCGGACTCGGGCAGGCGCGCGGCAGGGAATGCGTCCGGTGCAGCGAGGAACCGTCGGGGCCGACGCGCACTGAACCGCTACATGCGATCGAGCAGCTGGGACTTCTTGGTGTCGAACTCGGCCTGCGAGATCACTCCCCGCTGGCGCAGCTCGTCGAGCTTCTCCAGCTGCTCGGGCACGGAGAGCTCGCGCCGACCGGCCATGCGGTCGGCGTTGCGCTGCTGCGCCGCCTCGATCTGGCGGTAGACCTCGTTCTGCACCTGCATCGGGTGCGGGATGTCGGTGAACATCTGCTGGCCCCGCTCCCCCGCCGACTCGATCACGAGGTCGCCGGCACCGATCACCCGCTCGAACAACGACGCGTGGAACGTGATGTCGTTCACCCGCTCGAGCGGGATCTCACGACCCTGCTTCGACAGCACGCCCGAGCGGAAGACGAGCCGGTCGGTGGTGACCACGAAGTTGGTGGTGGTCCAGCGGAGGAAGCGCAGCAGGAGCCAGACGAGGGTGACGAGCACGAGGGCGAGGGCGGCGACGAGGAGCAGGCCGGGCGCGCCGATCGCGGCCACGAAGATCGTGAGCGCCACGGTCAGCACCACGGCGGTGACCGGACCCGAGAGGAACCACCAGTGCGGTCGGAGGTCGAGGATCACGTCCTCGTTGTCGTTGAGCAGCTTGCGCGGGAACGGCACGTGCTCAGCGTACGGTGACCCGCCCCGTCAGCGGTAGACCTTGCTCCGATCAGAGGATGTCGGCATCGGACGGGTGCAGGGTGCACTCGACACCGAGCGAACGCGCCAGGTCGCGCAGCCGCCCGCCGAGCTCCTCGACGTCGAGCTCCGGGGGCACGGTCACCTCGAGCAACATGGCGTACGCAGGACGCGCCGCGTCGCCGATCACACGGGTCGTGAGGTCGACGATGTTGACGGTCTGGTCGGCGAGGAGGCCGGAGATGCGGTGCACGATGCCGGGCCGGTCGACCCCGTAGACCGAGACCGTCCAGGTGTCGCCGGGCGGCGAGGCCGGTACCTCGTCATCGAGGGCGCGCACGGCCACGACCAGATCGAGCTCGCCCGCGGGCTCCGCCAGCGCACGCTCGAGCTCGCCGGGCGTGAGGCCCGCGGGCGCGTCGACGACGAGCATCATGGCGAAGTGGCCGCGCAGGATGGTCATCGAGGTGTCCTCGATGTTGCACCCGCGATCCACGAACACCTTGGTGGCGGCGGCCACGATGCCGGGCCGATCGGCCCCGAACGCGGTCACGGCGACGTGGGGCACGGACGGACGCTACCGCCGTGGCGCGTCCCGGCGTGATGCGAGCAGGCGGCCCGCGGTCAGGCGAACAACCGGAGCTGGCAGAGGCGCCCGACCGCGTCGTCCCACGAGTCGAGCCGGCGAGCTCGCGTGAGCTCGTGGTCGCGGTTGTAGGGGCGGTCGAGCAGCCACGACTCGCACACCGCACCGAGCAGATCGGCCTCGACGGGATTGTCCTCGATCGCCGCCACCGCACCCACCCGGCGCGCCACCGCCGCCTTGGTGCCGACCGGTGTGTGGTGCACGGCGTCGAGGGCGAAGCCGTTGCGACGCAGCCACGCGCGGGTGACGGGGGCGAGATGGGAGGGCCGGGCGGTGATGCCCACGAGCCGCCAGCCGGCCTCGAGCAGCTGGCTCACCCCGTGGGACGCGCCCTCGTGGCGCGCCCCCTCGTCGTAGAGCGCGGGGTCGTCGAACACCTCGTCGAGAAAGGCGTTGAGCGACCGCTCGGGCACGCCGAGCTGCAGCAGCCGCAGGTCGTAGGTGCGCCAGGTGGACGGGTGCGTGGCCACGCCGAACCGGTCGGCGATGCGAGCGGCCACGCAGGGGCCCAGGTCGCACAGCACACCGTCGAGATCGAGCGCGATCACCATGTCCTCCGAGGATAACGAGGGGGTGTGACGGGAAGCCCCAGAAACCCCTTGACGCCGCGGCCGCGCAGGCCGATCATCCTCCCTACGCCGAACGCGACGGCGTCCGCACCACCGGGTGAGGTCGGCCTCAGGCCACCGCCCCGAGCGGGACGGGCGTGCGAGCGGGCGGCGTGGGCGCCGAGGTCGGGAGCCGGGAGACCGGAGACCGGGCTCGGGCGCTGAGGGCCACCGCCGTGCGGGCCGGCAGCCGAAAGGCACCGGTGCGCAGGAGGCAGCGGTCCTCGGGTGCGGCCCCGAGAAGTACGGAGGGCTCCGGCCCGAAGGCTACTCGGGGCCGTTCCGCGCCGTGCCGCCTTGCCGCTGCGCGGCTGTGCCGCTGACCGCTCCGTGGGGGGGAGCATCCACCTGGCTGTCATACCCCCTCAGTACGGTCGATCGCATGGCCGCGGACGCGCCCCTCGACGCACTTCCGAAGGCACCGACGAAGGCACCGACGAAGGCGCGGCCCGACGAGCTGCCGCGCGAGCTGCAGCATCTCAACCCGGCCCAGCGCGAGGCGGTCGTGTCCGACGCGGCGCCCTTGTGCATCCTGGCGGGGGCGGGCTCGGGCAAGACACGCGTCTTGACGCGCCGGGTCGCGTGGCGGGTGCACGAGGGCACCGCCGACCCGCGCCACGTCCTCGTCGTCACCTTCACCCGCAAGGCAGCGGGCGAGCTGGCCTCGCGCCTGAGCGCGCTCGGCGTGCGCGACCAGGTCGCGTCGGGCACGTTCCACGCGCTCGCCTACGCGCAGCTGCGACGGCTCTGGGCCGACGCCGGCCGGCGTCAGCCCACCCTGCTCGAGCGCAAGGTCCGGCTGCTGTCCCCGTTGCTGCCGCGCGGGCGCGACGCCACCGTGCAACCCGTCGACGTCGCCACCGAGATCGAGTGGGCGAAGGCGCAGATGATCGGGCCGGATCGTTACGAGCACGCGGCCTCCGTCGCGGCGCGCAAGCCGCCGCTCCCCGCCGGCGCGATCGCGTCCATCTACGAACGGTACGAGGACGAGAAGCGGCGGCGCGGGCTGGTCGACTTCGACGACCTCCTGCTGTTGTGCGCGGAGGCGCTCGAGCGCGACCGCGAGTTCGCGGCAGGCCAGCGTTGGCGCTTCCGTCACCTCTTCGTCGACGAGTTCCAGGACGTCAACCCCGCCCAGTTCCGGCTCCTGCAGGGTTGGCGTGGCGACCGCGACGACCTCTGTGTGGTGGGCGACCCCAACCAGGGCATCTTCAGCTGGAACGGCGCCGACGTCGGCTTCCTCACCGAGTTCCCACAGCACTTCCCGGGCGCCACCGTCCTGCGCCTCGACGACAACTACCGGTCGTCACCGGAGATCCTGGCCGTGGCCAACGCCGTCCTCGGCCACGACGCCCGCCTGCACGCCAACCGGGCCGCGGGGATGCACCCCTCGGTGACCTGTCACCCGTCCGACCGCGAGGAGGCGCAGTCCGTCGCCCGCGCCATGCGCCGCCGCCACTCCGGCGGCGTCCCGTGGTCGCACCAGGCCGTGCTCACGCGCACCAACGCCCAGCTCGTGCTCTTCGAGGAGGCGCTGCGCGCCGCGCAGGTCCCCTACCGGGTCAAGGGTCGGGGCTCGTTCCTCGATCAACCCGAGGTCCGCCAGGCGCTGATCGAGCTGCGCCGCCAACCCGCGGGCACGCCCCTCCTCTCGGGGATCACCGACATCGACGAGCTGCTCGCCGGCGACGGCCCCGAGGAGCGCCGCCACGAGCTCGAAGCCCTCGTGCGCCTGGCCCGCGAGCACGCCGCGTCCGACCCCACCGCCACCATCGCGAGCTTCGGCGCCTGGCTGGTGGCCACCGTCCGGGGCGACCAGCCCGAGCGGGCGGGCGACGCGGTCACGCTGGCCACCTTCCACGCCGCCAAGGGGCTCGAGTGGCCGGTCGTGTTCCTCGCCGGGCTCGAGCGGGGGCTCGTGCCCATCGGCCACGCCGACTCGGCCGCGGCGCGGGCCGAGGAGCGCCGCCTGCTCTACGTCGCGGTCACCCGGGCCGAGCGCGAGCTGCACTGCTCGTGGGCCGAGCGGCGAACGTTCGGGTCGCGCACGCACAACCGCACGCCGTCACCGTGGCTGGACGCGGTCGAGGCCACCCTGCGCGCGCTCGCGGAGGGAGGCGACGGCACCGATTGGCGTCGCCACGTGCACGAAGGGCGGGCCACCCTCCAGCGGGCCCCCAAACGCGAGGCACGCGGGCTCGAGGTCGGCGTCCACGCTGACCCTGCCGTGTACCAGGCGCTCAAGACATGGCGTTCGGCGACCGCGCGCGACTGCGGCGTCCCGGCATTCGTCATCTTCCACGACACCACGCTGGCCGCCGTCGCCGAGGCGAAGCCACGCGACCGTCACGCTCTCCTCGCCCTGCCGGGCATGGGCCCGGTGAAGGCGGACCGCTACGGCGACGAGCTGCTGGCGGTCGTGGCGGAACACGTCTCGGCCTGAGCGTGCGGTTCTCGGTCGAGCACCGGTTCGCGGCGCCCGTCCGTGCGGTCGAGCGCTCGATGACCGACCCCGACTTCTTCGCCGAGCTGCGCGACCTACCCGGCATCGAGGCCCCGGAGCTGCTCGACCGACGCGAGCGGCCCGGGGCGATCGAGCTCGACGTTCGCTACGTCTTCTCGGGCGACCTGCCGAGCGTCGCCCGACGGGTGCTCGGCCGGGGCGAGCTGGCGTGGGTGCAGCGCTCGACCTTCGACCTCGAGCGCCATCGCAGCGACTTCACCATCGTGCCCGAGACCCATGCCGACCTGCTCACCTGCACGGGCGTCTACGCGCTGCGCGGCGACGGCAGCGGCGAGCGGGAACAGACGGCGCGCACGATCAGCGGCGAGCTGCGCGTGCGGGTGCCGCTGCTCGGGGGCCGGGCGGAGCGGGCCATCGTCGGCGGGTTGGTCGAGCGGCTCGACGCCGAGGCCGAGGCGCTCCGCCGATGGCTTGCTTCACACACGGAGCGTTGACTCAACCGTTGACAGCGCGTGGTCGGGGCGCGACAACGGAACGATGAGCTCCTACGTGTGGCCGAACGACGATGGCTGGCCCTATCCCGACTCGGTCGGCGAGTGGGCCGACCAGGCGGGCGACATCGACGACGACCTCCTGTCGCTACGCGCCGGGCCGCCGCACCTCTTCGACGACCTCGACCCGCTCGAGCGCCAGGTGATCACGAGCAGGTTCGGCCTCGACGGCGCGGTCCCGCGCACGATGAAGCAGCTGCACAACGACACCGGCGTGGCGCGGGCCGAGCTGCGCGAGGCGCTGGGCTCGGGCCTGGCCAAGCTGCGCACCCAGTTGAGCTGACGCCCCGCGCTCGGGAGCCGGGCGCGCCGAGGCCCGATCAAGAGGCGCGCCTCGCGAAGCCGTGGTCGCGGAGCCAGCCGGACGCGGCGCGCGCGGGCGTCTGTCCGTCGATGTCGACGTCGCGGTTGAGCGCGATCAGATCCGCGGTCTGGAGCTGCGCGCTCACCCGGTCGATCAACGCGACGAGCGCGCCGCCGTAACGGCGCACGACCGCCCGGCGCACGACCGGCACCACGTTCTCCGCGGGCTGCAGGTGACGGTCGTCGTCCAACAGCACGACGGCGGGGTCGGGCCCGCCCAACGTGGCGTCGGTGGTGAACAGCACGCCGACGCCGATCTCCGCGCCTTCCAACGCCGCGACCGTCCGCGGGCCGCCGGTGTCGAGCGGGCGGAACGCCTTGAACCGCAGACCGTACGTCGACGCGAAGCCGGGCAGGCAGTAGGGGCGCTCGGGACACTCCGGGGGGCCGCCGAGCACGAGCGATCCCGCGTGCGGCGCGAGCTGGCTCACCGTGGCCAGATGAAGGCGCTGGGCCGTGGCGCGCGTGACCGCGAGCCCGTTCTGGTTCGCGGCGGGCGCGGCGGCCAACACGTCGATGCCCCGCGGCGCGAGCGCGGCCTGCAGCCGGGCGTGCATCCCGGCCTGATCGAGCCGCGCGGCGCTCGCGTGCGGATCGACGAACGCCAGGATGGTGCCGAGGTACTCGGGCGTGAGGTCGACGACGCCCTGCTCGAGCGCGGGCTCCACGACCTCGCGGGACGCCAGGTCGAGCGCGCGCCGGACCGGATAACCGTTGCGCTCGAGCACCTGTGCGTAGATCTCGGCCAACGTCTCGCTCTCGGAGAAGTTGACGGATGCAACCGTGATCGCAGCCGCGTTCGGCGCGGTGGTGCTCGGCCGACCGTCCGACCCGCAGGCCGCCACCACGAGCGCGACCGACAGCCCTCCGAACAGCAACTGCGTGCGCATCGTCGGTCGTCTCCGTCTCGCGGGCGCAGAGTACATTCGGCCCCGACGGGAGGGTTTTTCCAGTCGTGAGGACAGAACAGGCTCGATCGCTCCGAGACGTCGACGCTCCCGGCCGGCTCCCTGAGGGAGCCGTCAGCGTCACTCGCCGGCGCCGTCGTCCTTCCGGAGAGCCTCCGCCTCTGCCGCGCGACCTGCGCCGCAGCGGCCGCTACTGGTTCTGGCTGGCGGTCGGGACGGTGATCTTCTGGCTGCTCGTCCTGATTACCAACGGCGTGATCACCTCGCCGTTCGAGCGACTCGACACCGGCATCCTGCGCACGATCGAGAGGTGGCGCACTCCCTGGCTCACGAGCCTGATGCGAGGGGTCCACGCGCTGGGCTCGGACTGGACGGTGCGGATCCTCGCGTGGCCCGCCATCCTCGTTCCGATCGCGTTCCGCCGCTTCCGTCACACCCTGGTCTTCGTGGGCTCACTGCTCCTCGTGAAGTCCATCACCGGCGCGCTGGCCGTCCTGATCCACCGGCCGCGCCCGCTCGGCGTCAAGATCATCGGAGGCTGGGAGGGCTTCGCGCACCCGTCGCGCCCGGTCGCCGATCTGGCGGTCGTGCTGCTCGGGCTCACGTACACGCTCGTGCCCCATGGGAGCTGGCGCCAGTCGGCCAAGTGGGTGAGCGGCCTCCTCATCGGGTCACTCGGCGTCTCGCGCCTCTACCTCGCGGTCGACCACCCTACCGACGTGGTCATCGGCGTGATCATCGGGGTGGCGGTGCCGCTCGTGGCGTTCCGCCTGCTCACACCGAACGACGTCTTTCCGGTGACGTTCGGGCGCGGCAAGGCCGCCCACCTCGACGTCGACGGCCCCCGGGGCGACGCCATCCGCCACGCGCTCGAGGACCAGCTCGGCATCGAGGTGAGCGAGGTGCGGCCATTCGGGCTGGCGGGCTCGGCGGGCTCCACGCCGCTGCGCATCGTCGTCGACGACGAAGCCGACACCGTGCTGTTCGGGAAGCTCTACGCCGCGACCCACCTGCGCGCCGACCGCTGGTACAAGCTCGGCCGGACGCTTCTCTACGGTCGCCTCGAGGACGAGAGCACGTTCTCCACCGTGCGCCGGCTGGTGCAGTACGAGGACTACCTCCTGCGCCTCATGCAGGCCGCGTCGGTGCCGAGCGCCGAGCCGTACGGCTTCGTGGAGATCACCCCCGAACGCGAGTACCTGCTGGTCACCGAGTTCATGGCCGGCGCGCGTGAGATCGGTGATCTCGAAGTCGACGACGCGATGATCGACGAGGCGCTGCGCGTCGTGCGCACACTCTGGGACGCGGGCCTCGCGCACCGCGACATCAAGCCTTCCAACCTCCTCGTGCAGGACGGCCGGGTCATCCTGATCGACGTTGCCTTCGGAGAGGTGCGGCCGTCTCCGTGGCGCCAGGCCGTCGACCTCGCCAACATGATGCTCACGCTCGCCCTACGCAGCGACGCGCAACGCGTCTACTCCCGCGCCGTCCTGCAGTTCACGCCCGTCGAGATCTCCGAGGCGTTCGCCTCGACCTACAAGATCACGTCACCCAGCCAGCTGCGGGGTGAGCTCCGACAGGACAGCCGCGACCTGATCCGCGACTTTCGCCGGCTGGCGCCGTACCGGGCGCCGGTGAGCATCCAACGCTGGAGCGTGCGCCGCATCGGTCTGTGGTCGGCCGTCCTCGGCGGTGCGCTGGTCACCCTGGTCCTCCTGCTCGGCCTCCTCAGCTCGACGCGGCTGCTGTGAAGCTCGTCTCTCCGTGATGCTGCGACGTCGGGCTTCGCTTGCAGCCGTTGCGCTCGTCATGGCCGTCGTGCCCGCGGCGTGCGGCACCGAAAGCCGTTCGACGCCCATGTGCTCGCTCGACGCCAACTTCAACGCGCTCGTCCTCGAGGCGCAGGCCGTGCCCCGGGCCGACCGGGTGCCGTGCATCCGCTCGTTGCCGGCGGGCTGGAGCGTGTTCAGCGTCGACATCGAGAGCGGTCGCGCCCGCTTCACGCTGAGCTCCGACCGGGCGGGCGCCCGGGCCCTAGAGGTGACCTTCACCTCCAGCTGCGACACGTCGGGAGCCACGGAGATCCCGTCGGAGGAGGCGGGCACCCGCCGCTTCGAGCGCATCGAGGTGGTGACGCCGGGGTTCAGGAGCACGCGCTACTACCGCTTCGCCGGCGGCTGCGCGGCCTACCGGTTCCGGCTCGGGGAAGAGGGACGAGCCCTCGCCAACGAGGCGACGCTCGCGCTGTCGTTCATCTCGCGCGACACGCTCGACGCCAAGCTGCGCAAGGAGAGCCACGGCCGTCTCAGCTTCTGAACGGCACAGCTTGTGAACGGCACAGCCTCTGACGGGCTCGATGCGCCGCCACTCATCGGCTCGAAACAGTGGTGACGGCCGGCCCGCCCGAGGCCTGGGGCTCGCGCTTCCAGCGGGTGATCCGGGGCCACGCGGCGTAGCACGCCACGCCGATCGGGATCGGCAGCACGTAGGTCAGCACCCGGTAGACGAGCACCGACGCCACCACCTGCGCCTTGTCGCCGCCGGCCGCGACCAACGTGGTCGTCAACGCCAGCTCGACCACGCCGAGACCGCCCGGTGTCAACGGGATGGCCGTGACCAGTCGGGCGAAGGCGAACGCGGCGAGCACCTCGGCCCAGTTGACCTCCGCCTCCGACACCCCGATGTTGCGCAGGGTGACGAGGAGCACGAGATAGAGCGACAGATGGCTCATGAGCGTGGTCACGGTGATCACGTGCCAGCGGGCGCGTAGCAGGTCGATCGTCTTCTCCCGAAAGCGGATGACGGCGATGTCCCACCCGGTCGGACGTGGCCGGCGCAGGAGACGGGTGAAGAACGACGCAGTTCGCGCCGACGTGTTGCCGATGCGCGCCGCGGACCGCTCGGTGCGCAGGGCCAGGACGAACACGATCACCGCCGCGATCAGCGCGCCGATGCCCAACAGGCCGGCTGTCGCCCGCCCCGCGGTCACGTTTCCCTGCAGGGCGAGGAACGCGAGCGCGAGCACGGGCACCGCGAGCTTGGCGAAGTTGTTGAAGATCCCCGAGACGAGCAGCGCGAGCGTGATCACCGACCGGCGGAAGCCCCACGAGTGGAACATCGCGTACGTGATGGCCACCGCGAGATAGCTGCCTCCCGGCACCGTGTTGGACACGGCCGTCGACGCCTCTGTCGCCACCGCGGCCTGGCCCAATGTGAGGCCGGGCAAGCATGCGACCCAGACGAACCAATAGGTGGCGAGGTTCCAGACCGCGATGGCGACGAGGGTGGACAGCTCCACCCACGTCATCGCCCGGATGTCGGACCACACCTTCGAGAAGTCGGCCACCTGCGGCAGGACGAACACGAAGATGGCGACGACCAGCGCGAGCGAGAAGAAGGCCTGCAGCACGCGCCGCCGTTTGCTCTTCGGTGCTCGGGCCGGGGCAGGGGACTCGCCGTCGATCCCGGTCTCTGCGTCCATCTCGGCCGTCAGCCTCGCGCATCCGGTGACTACTGTTCCGCTCGGAATGGCTCGCACGCATGCCGCCGCGATGGACGACCGCAAATCCTCACGGCGTTGGAGCGACGCACTGGTCGTCGTCATCGGCGGAGGCGTGCTGCTGCTGAGCGCCATCCCCGTGCACGCCGACTCGCTCTCGGACACCGAGAAGCGCGTGTTCCAGGCAGTGAACGACCTGCCCTCGACGATCTACCCCGTGCCGGCCTGGATCTTCATGCAGCTCGGCAACTTCCTCGTCGTGCCGATCACCGCCGTCGTCGCGCTCGTCGCCCGGCGCTTCCGCTTGGCTGCCACGCTCGCGATCGCGGGCTTGAGCACGTACGTGCTGGCAAAGGTGGTCAAGCACTTCGTCGAGCGCGGCCGGCCCTTCGATTTCGTGCACGACACCCACATTCGAGGCGCGCCTGCGGGCGGCCTCGGCTACGTCTCGGGACATGTGGCCGTGATCTGCGCGCTCACCGTCGCCGCGTGGCCCTATCTGGGCCGCCGGGCGCGCATCGCCCTGGTCGCGCTCGCCGCCATCGTCGGATTGCTCCGCATGTACGTGGGCGCCCACCTGCCGCTCGACGTCGTGGGCGGCGCGGGCCTCGGGGTGGCGTGCGGCGGCCTGGCCCGCCTGCTGCTGGGCGCACCGCGCACCGACGCCACGCAGTGACCGATCGGTCGCACGCGCCCGACGATGGTGTCGCCGCGTACGCGGTGCGCCACCCGGGCGACATCCTGCGCGTCGTCGTCGGCATCACCGTGCTCGCGTTGGGCGCGCTCGCCGCCAACCGCGGGCGCGTTGGGACGCTCGAGAAGGACATCTTCCGCGTCGTCAACGACCTTCCCGACGGTGTGTCGTTCCTGCTGAAGACGATCATGCAGGCGGGCGCGTTCCCCGCGATCATCGTCGCCACGGCCGTCGCGCTGCTTGCGCGAAGGCCGCGTATGGCTCGCGATCTCGCAATCAGCGGGGTGGGCGCGTGGCTGGGGGCGATCGCGGTGAAGCGGATGGTCGCCGAGGGCCGTCCCGCCGACCTGCTCCACGACGTCGTCCTGCGCGGCGCGCCCGCGCACGGCTTCGGGTTCCCATCGGGTCACGTCGCCGTCGCCGCCGCCCTCGCCACCGCCGCCGGCCCCCACCTCCCCCGGGCCGCGCGGCGCGCGGCCTGGGTCCTCGTCGCCCTGGTCGCGGTCGGCCGCATGTACGTCGGCGCCCATCTTCCAATCGACGTGATCGGCGGCGCCGCCCTCGGGTGGGCCCTCGGCGCCCTCGTCCACCTGCTGCTCGGCGCGCCCGGCCACCGGCCGTCCGTCAGCGAGATCGGCGCCGCGTTCATGCGCGCCGGGTTCGGTCCGGTCGCCGTGACGCCGGCCGCGGTCGACGCCCGGGGCTCCACCCCCTTCTTCGTGACCACCCATGACGGTGACGAACTCTTCGTCAAGGTCGTCGGCCGCGAGCAGCGCGACGCTGACGCGCTGTTCAAGGCGTGGCGCTCGCTCGTTTACCGCGAGCTCGAGGACGAAGCGCCGTTCACGACACCGAAACGCGAGATCGAGCACGAGGCCTATGTCTCGCTGCTCGCAGAGCGCGCGGGTGTGCAGACGCCTGCGGTGGTTCTGGCGATCGACGCCGGACCGGGTGACACGCTTCTGGCCGAACGCCGCGTGATCGGCCGCGCGCTCGACACGTTCCCCGCCGACGACATCGACGACTGGTTGCTCGCGTCCTTGTGGGACCAGGTCGCACGTCTCCGTCTCGCCCGGCTCGCGCACCGCGACCTGCGGCGCGCCAACGTGCTCGTCGGCGACGACGGGCGGCCGTGGATCATCGACTTCGGCTTCGCGGAGTCGGCCGCGAGCGACCGGCGCCTGGCGCAGGACGTCGCCGAGCTGCTCGCATCGCTCTCCACGCTGGTGGGGCCTCAACGCGCGATCGCGTCTGCTGTCTCCGGTCTGGGTGCCGACGCGGTCCGCGACGCGCTCCCGCTCATCCAGCCGCTCGCGCTCTCGACCGCGACCCGTCAGGACCTCAAGGCGCGTCCCGGGTTGCTCGTCGACCTGCGGCGCCAGGCCGCCGAGGCGCTGGACGTCGACCTGCCGCAGCCCGAGCAGCTCACGCGCCTCCGCTTGAGGACGCTCGTCACCGTCCTCGTCCTCGGGGTCGCGGTGCACCTCCTGCTACCCCAGGTCGCCGAGCTGCGGCAGACGACCGACGCCCTCCGCTCGGCGCGCTGGGGTTGGCTCGCGGTCGCAGCCGTCCTCTCCGCGGTGACCTATGTCGGGGCGGCGCTGGGCCAGATGGCGGCCGTCTCCCAGCCTCTGGTGCTCCTGCGCACGATCGCGGTACAGGTCGCGAGCTCGTTCGCCAATCGGCTCACGCCGGGGAGCATCGGCGGGATCGGCATCAACGTGCGCTACCTCGTGAACGCCGGCATCGACCGCGCCGAGGCCGTCGGCGCGGTCGCCCTCAACACGGTGGCGGGCATCGTCGTCCACGTCGCCGGCCTGGTCGTCGCGCTGGCGCTCGTGAGCAGGAGCGACGTGGGCGACACGAAGCTGCCCCGCGGCTGGCCCGTGCTCGTCGCGGTCGTACTGGCCCTCGCCGGCTTCGGGCTCGCGCTCCGGTCACCGCACAGCCGGCGTCGACTCGTGGCGCCCATGCTCCGCGCCACGCGCAGCCTCGGCGACGTGCTCCGCCGTCCCGCGAAGGCGGCCGAGCTGTTCGGTGGCTCGGCCCTCTTGACCGCGTCCTACGCGCTCGCGCTTGCCGCGTCGCTGAAGGCGTTCGGCGCCGACGTCGCGATGGTGCACGTGTTCGCCGTCTACCTCGGGAGCGCAGCGGTGGCCTCGTTCAGCCCCACGCCGGGAGGGCTGGGCGCGATGGAGGCGGCGCTGGTCGCGGGGCTCACGGCCGTCGGTGTCGCGCACGGCCCCGCGATCGCCGGGGTACTCGCCTTCCGTCTCGTCACCTACTGGATCCCGATCCTGCCCGGGTGGTTGACCTTCCGCTCACTGCAAAGGCGCGGGGTGCTCTGACGCCGCCGGCACCTCAGACGTCGAAGTCGACGAGCAGCGGGGCGTGGTCGGACGGGCCTTTGCCTTTCCGCGCGAAGCGATCGATGAGCGCGAACGTGGAGCGGCCCGCGAGCACCTCGGTCGCCAGCACGAGGTCGATGCGCAGGCCCCGGTGCTGGTGGAAGTCGCCGGCGCGGTAGTCCCACCACGAGTAGAGCCGGTCGTCGTCGTAGTGACGGCGCAGCACGTCGACGAGGCCCCACTCGATCATGGCGCCGACCGCCTCTCGCTCGGGCGCGCTGATGTGCGTGCCACCGTGCAGCTTGGTCGCGTCCCACACGTCGCGGTCCTCGAGCGCCACGTTGAAGTCACCGCACAGGACCAGTGGTTGTGACGGCTCGTAGGAGAGCTCGACGTGCTTGCGCAGGCGCGCCAGCCACTCGAGCTTCGCCGCGTAATGCTCGCTTCCCACCTGGCGGCCGTTCGGCACGTAAACACTCCCGACGCGCACCGGCCCGCACGTCGCCCACAACAGACGGGCCTCGTCGACCTCGCCCTCGGTCCGATCGGTGAACCCGGCGACGACATCGTCGATGCCGACACGACTGAGGATGGCGACGCCGTTCCATTGGCCCCGGCCGCAGGAGGCCGATTCGTACCCGAGGGCCGAGAAGGCCATGGCGGGAAAGGTGGCGTCGGCGACCTTCGTCTCCTGCATGCAGAGCACGTCGGGCTGCGCGTAGGCCAACCACTCCTCCACGCGTGGGAGACGGGCCTTGAGCGAGTTCACGTTCCAGGTGGCGATCCGCATCCGCG
>Ga0066710_100002636_pt1 | contig 14637 bp, 11 predicted proteins | sample GraSoiAngelo_159_FD_79666 | JGI IMG/M metagenome (GOLD analysis project Ga0066710, IMG submission 79666) | Grasslands soil microbial communities from the Angelo Coastal Reserve, California, USA - 14_1009_16_40cm | ecosystem: Environmental > Terrestrial > Soil > Grasslands | place: USA...
CCCGAGCAAACTGGATCTGGTAGCCGGGCTTGTTCAAAGCCAGGAGGTAGCTCCCTGGGTTGAGGTCCTGAAGGTTGAAGCGGCCTCGCTGATCGGTCATCAAGACAGCGACCGGGGAACTGGACCGGACCCCGAACGCGAAAACCGCGATCTCCACTCCAGCGATGCCCCGGCCCAGGAGATCCTGCACCATGGCGCCGCCCGCTAGAGGGAGATCTGCCTCCCCCGTCACGCCGACACCGGTAGGGTAGGAAACCGCCAATAGGAGAAGTGGCAGGAATCTTGAGAGCCTTAAGCCTGTAGTCAGGGTATAACCTCTCGAGGGGATGAACAGATTCGAAAGGTCACGGCCGCCCAAACGAGGCCTTACCTTAGTCGACTCAGCAAGCTATGTCAAACCATCCGAATCATTGGAGAGGAGCACCAGCATCCTCTTTAATAACTGGCGGCGACCTCCAGGCGGAACCGGACTCTGCCCCACCCCTCCCTCACCTCAGAATCGGAAGAAACCTCCAGATCGGCACTGGCGGGGACTCCGGATGAGAGAAGGTAGTTGCCCTGGTGGGCCAGGGGATGGGTGTGGTTTCCCTCGGAGGTCAAGGTCACCAGCTCGCCGCTCACCTCCAGGGTGAGGCTGAGGCTCTTCCCCAATAAATATCTAGGAGTTAGAGTGATTTCCATCCGGTCCTGACGAGCTTTCTTGTTCTCCCCTTGACCCCCGGATAGCGGCACTAGCCGGTCGAACGTGGTGGATGCACCGTGTCCCACCAGAGCCAACAGGTGATTGTCTGCCAATAATGCCTCCCCCGATTCCCCCAGCTCGAAGATTCGTGCTGCGAGCTCCACGGGGACCCCTGCGTCCGCTTCCGGCTCCGCCTCCTCCGGAAGAGACCAACGTAGATTCAGCGTGACTTTGGCACCCAGCCCGACCGATTCGTAGACCGTAACGAGCTCCGAGGCTCCGCGGGCGATCTGTAGCGAGAGCGCCCGGGTGGATTCTCCGCGGGGGAGGCGGGTTCCTCCCGAGGTCGCCAGCACCCGGACCTTGAGGCTGAGGGCGAGGCTGAGACCCCCTTCCGAAACCTCCAGGGGGTGAAGCTCCGCGCGCAGCCGGAGCTTCTCCGTCGCAGTCAATCTTCCGGAGGTCCTTCCCGTGAGAGTGACCTCCCTTTCCAGTAGCGCCCCTTTTCCCAAGAAGATCCGGGCCTCGTCGGTGAAGAGCGTTTCGGTACCCCCGGCATCCACGCGGAGCGTTTCTACTTTGAGGTCCACAGGCGCCGTGAGCGACACCGTCGGTTCCACCGCTTTCCGAGAGGGTGCACTGGCAAGGAGCGAGAGGATCAGTGTGGGGATCCATCCATGGGTGACTGGCACGGTGTCAGATTCTCCACGTACCCTCGCTGTCAGTCAAGAAGCTCCCGGCGATCCTTGAATTCTCTCCTTCCATCCTCTATGCTTCGGCCCGCGCGGGGCCGGGAATATCACGGGGAGGAGCAACATCCCATGAGCATCCAGCTCGAAACGGTGCGCCACATAGCCCGCTTGGCCAACCTGGAGTTCTCCGAAGAAGAGCTGGGGATCTTCGCCCGGCAGATCGATTCCATCCTGGTTTACATCGACAAGCTCAACGAGCTCGACACCCAGCGAGTCGAGCCCACTTCCCACGTGACCCAGAAGGATCAGGCCTTCCGCGAGGACCGTGTTGCTCCTTCCCTCGAGGTCTTGCGGGCTCTGGCCAACTCCCCGGAAACAAAAGACGGGCACTTCAGCGTCCCTAAAGTTATCGGCTAGAAGCTCGCCCCGCGGTAATGGAGCGCCAGGCGCCATGCGCGAACTCTTTCGCCTCACCGGTAGCGAGCAGCTCTCCCTGATCCGCTCCCGCGAGATCTCGGCGGAGGAGGCGACCCGCGCCTGCCTCGCGCGGATGGAGGCCGTGGAGCCCAGGGTGTTGGCATTCCGCTGCGTGCTGCGGGACGCGGCTCTCTCCGACGCCCGTGCCATCGACGCTGCCTTCTCAAGGGGCGAGGACCCGGGCCCTCTGGCAGGTCTTCCCATCGCTATCAAGGATGTGATCTGCCTCGCCGGACATCCCACTACCTGCGGCTCGAGAACTTTGGGCGGTTTCATCCCCGCTTTCGATGCGACCGTGATAGAGCGCCTTCGCAACGCCGGTGCAGTCCTCTTCGGCAAGACCAACATGGACGAATTTGCCATGGGCTCCTCCACCGAGAACTCGGCCTACGAGAAGACCCGCAATCCCTGGGACCTGGGGCGCGTGCCAGGAGGCTCCAGCGGCGGCTCAGCAGCGGCTGTAGCCGCAGACATGGTGCCCCTGGCTCTGGGATCGGATACCGGCGGCTCCATTCGACAGCCGGCGGCCTTCTGCGGAGTTCCAGGTCTCAAGACCACCTACGGACGCGTCTCGCGCTTCGGTCTGGTGGCCTTTGCTTCCTCCCTGGACCAGATCGGCCCCTTCGGCAAATCCGTGGAAGACATCGCCCGTTCCCTGGCGGTCATCGCGGGGCAGGATCCACATGACTCCACCTCCGCCAGCGTCCCGGTACCCGATTATGTGGAAGAGCTGTCCCGGGGGCTCGCCCCGCTGCGCATCGGCGTCCCGCGGGAGTATTTCCCGCGCGGCCTGGATTCCCAGGTCGGAGACGCCGTCCGCTTCGTCTTAGATCGAGCCCGAGCTTTGGGCGCCCGTGTGGAAGAAATCTCCCTTCCCCATACGGACTATGCCATACCGACCTATTACATTTTGGCCACCGCCGAGGCTTCCTCAAACCTGGCGCGCTACGACGGCGTACGCTACGGATTCAGGGCCGCGGGCGCCAAGGATCTAGCGGAAATGTACCGAAGGAGCCGCTCCGCGGGATTCGGCAAAGAGGTCAGGCGCAGGATCATGCTGGGCACCTACGTCCTCAGCTCCGGTTACTACGATGCCTATTACCTGAAGGCCCAGAAGGTGCGAACGCTCCTGAGGAATGATTTCGTAGAAGCCTTCCAGCAGGTGGATCTCATCATCACCCCCACAACCCCGTCGGTGGCGTTCCGCTTCGGGGAGAAGACCGAGGATCCGCTGCAAATGTATCTGTCGGACATTTTTACAGCCACCATCAACCTGGTGGGAATCCCGGCCCTCTCCCTTCCCTGCGCCTTGTCACGGGAGGGGCTCCCTATTGGGCTGCAGGTGGTGGGACCCCCCTTCGGCGAAGCGCGCCTCCTCAGCGCCGCGGCAGCCCTGGAATCCGACCTGAACTTCCGAGCCCGCCACCGCCCGAAAGCCCTGGACCCCTGAAGGACTGATGACCCGCCGCGCACGCTTCGCCCTCCTGGCGATCCTGGTGGCGGTGCCGTACCCGGCCGGCTCCGCGGATCAGACCTCGCAGGCGCGATCCCCCGCTTTCCAGCTCCCTGAGAATCTTCGGACCTTCGAAGTCAGCGCGGAGATCCGCATCTTCCTAAGCGAGGAGAACGCTCTCTTCCTGGAGGTTCTCCGACACGACGGAGACACCGCAGAATCGGTGGCTCGTCGGGTATTGCGCGACCCGGCTCGCTGGGAGGAAATCAGGGCTTTCAACCCGGAAACGGCGGCAGGACCCAGGAAGCGGTACGTGGTGGTTCCCTACGAGGAGCTGCAAGATGCCTACAAATACCTGACCATGGCGCGCCTCTTCCCCGAGGACAGGCTGGAGGGGGAGTTTTGGGTTCACCCGGTGGGAAAGGGGCGCATTCCCGTGGCCGCCGAGAGTCTCTGGCACCTGGCGCTCTGGCTCACCGGAGACGGGAAGAACTTCCAGGCGGTGGCGGAAATGAACGGTATTCGTGACCTGGGGCCGGTCTCCGGACAAGTGATCAAGATCCACAAGTCGCTCCTCCTGCCTGCCTTCGCTGCACCGCTTCCCACCGAGGTCGGGGACCTACGATTCGGCCGGGACGAGCAGGGAGACTATGGAGCCTACCGCCTCAAGAAGGGGGAGGCGATCTATTCGGCCGTGGTGGTCCGCTTCACGGGACTTCTGGATGCGGATGACGTAAACCAAATGGCCAGTCTCGTGGCGAAGCGCAGCGGCATCGAGGACGTGCGCAGCCTGGCCGTGGGGTACGAGGTGAAGATCCCGCGGGAGTACATCCTTCCCGAGCTCCTCCCCCCTGGAGACCCTCGCCGCATCGAGTACGAACTGAGCCGGCGTGAGGTGGAGCGCTATAAGAATCAAGTGATCAGCCGCGATCTGGAAGGGGTGACGGTGATTCTGGACGCGGGCCATGGCGGGCGGGACATCGGTGCCTCCCACAACGGGGTCTGGGAGAGCGACTATGTCTACGACGTCCTTTGTCGGATCAAGGCGCGCCTGGAGAAGTACACGGCAGCGCAAGTGCTGACCACCATCAAGGATACCCAGTACGGTTTCCGGATCTTCGACTCCAGGCAGCTCCCTCTGAATCAATCCGAAACGATTCTGACCACCCCTCCGCTGCGCCTCGCCTCCGCAGTGCCCAACGACGTGGGGGTCAACCTCCGCTGGTACCTGGCCAACTCCTACCTACGCAGTCTGAAAGGAAAGGGGGTGGACTCCGACAAGGTGGTCTTCGCTTCCATTCACGCCGACTCTCTCCACCCGAGCCTTCGGGGCACCATGATCTACGTTCCCGGAGAGCAATATCGGGGAAAAACCTACGGGTTCAGGGGAGCGGCTTACCAGGCTCGGAACGAGGTGCGGGAGCAAGCCTATGTTTCGTTCACTCGCCAGCAGCGCCAGAGATCGGAGGGGCTTTCGCGCGATTTCGCCACCCATCTGCTCAAGACTCTGGTGAAGCGCGGGGCTCGCATCCACCCGTACCAGCCGATCCGGGACCGGATCATCCGCCGGACCCGGCCTTGGGTCCCTGCGGTGCTGCGCTGCAATCAGATCTCGGTGGAAATCCTCCTGGAAGTCTGCAACATCAACAATCCCGTCGATGCCCATCTGCTGACGGATCCCGTCTTCCGCCAGAACATGGCCGACGCCTTCGTGGACGCTCTGCTGAGCTACTACTCCTGATCGGAGGGAAGGATACGCCCCCGGACGAGGCGCAAGGGGACGGATCCGTACTGCAGGAGGCGATGATGGAATCGCTTGAGTGAAAAGGTCGACTCCTCCCGCCGGCGCAATTCGTTCCTGAGCCGGAGGATTTCCCGTTTCCCTACGGCGTAGGAGAGGGGCTGGGTGGGCGTTTTCGTGTAGCGTTTGACCTCCCCGGCCGCACTCACGGGGTTGATCTTCGCCACCTCCACCAGGACCCTTACCGCCTCGTCGAAGGAGAGATTTCCGGTGTGCAATCCGACGTCGATCAGCACCCGGCAGCTTCGCCACAGGTAGTCCTTGAGCTGAAGGAGCTGCGTGCGCCGATCGAGGTAATACCCTGCCTCTCCCATCATCTCCTCGCAATAAAGGGCCCACCCCTCCACCATGACGGGCGTCCAAATCTGGCGGCGCACCGAAGAGTCGGCGCGGTTGGCCAGGGAAAGCTGCACATGGTGACCCGGATAGCCTTCATGAACGCAGGTGATCGGGATGGAGGCGAGCATGTGCTCCTTCATATGATGTCGACACTCCTCGTCGGAGAAAGAGGGATCGGGCGGTGTAACCCAGAAATACCCCTTCTGTCGCTCCTCGAAGGGAGCCGGGGGAACGTAGGCCGCGAAGGGGGTGGTCTTCCTCTCGAAGACCGGGGTCTCCACCACTTCGAGGCTTTCCCCCGGTGGGAGGTCGAGGAGATCCCGGTCCAGGGTGAATTGCCGGCCCCGGGCGATCTCCGCCTGATAGGTCGCCACCAGCCTCTCCGCCGGCGGGACGTCGCGCTGGAGCGCCTCTACCCTCTTCTCCCACCCTTCTCCTGTGCCGTCGTCCGCCATCTCCCGAAGGCGTGCCTGCGTTTTCTCGATCTCTTCCCGACCAAAGGACTCCAGCTCGAAGGCGGTATCCGGTAGACCATGGGACTCCCGCAGGAGAAATTCAAAGAATTCTCTCCCCACGGCGTAGCTTCCACGGGCCCGGCCTCGGACGCTGTCCTCCAAGAAGCGAAGGTAAGGAGACACTGCGTTCCGCGCGACGTCCGAGGCCTGCTCCACCTCGGCTGCCAGCCGCGGCGCATTCCGGCGCGCCCACCCCGCCACCTGCCCCAGGAAGTCGCTGGCCGATTGGCCCAGGTCGAGCGCCATGCTCACCCAAAGGAGGGGCACCTCCTCCGGACGCGCGAGGTTGCGCCGGGCTTGCTCCAGAAGGGGAGGCACCGCCCCCAGGCGCGAGACCATGGCTCGGGCCCGCTCTTCGGGCGGTGCGAATTCTCTCAGCATCAGGAGGTAAACGCCGAACACTGATACTTCCAGGTACGAGCCGGGATTTCTGAAGGGTGCGCGAATCTCCTCGTGGGTGCGCACCAGCGTCTTGAGCTCTCCTCTCAGCAGCTCCAGGTCCAGCCGCTGGTCGGAAGTGAGGTCGGGATGCGCGGCAGGGAGGGCCTCGATCTCCAACAGAAGCGCCTTCAATTCAGCAGCCTCGGACGCCAGCACCTCCGGGTCGAAGGAGGTCAGCAAGTGATCGTGATCGTGGATGCCCAGGTAGGTGGCGTTCACGGGATCATGACGCCACAGCGTCCGGAGGATCCGGCTGCAGAGCTGCTCGGCGGAGTCCATGGAGCGCCGATTATACTGCGTCTTGACACATTTCTCGGCGCTATGAAAGAATCTTGCCTCCTCACAGCGGATCCATCGACCTTGAAGGAATCATCCCCATGAAGATCCTGGTGGTGGGCGGCGGAGGTCGCGAGCACGCCCTGGCCTGGAAGCTCCGTCAGAGTCCCGACGTCACCGAGCTTTACGTTGCGCCCGGCAATGCTGGCATCGCTGCCATGGCCGACTGCGTCCCCATCGACGCTTCCAGCACCGTGGAGCTCGCCGACTTCGCCGAGAAGCTCCGCGTGGACCTGACCGTGGTGGGTCCCGAGCTGCCTCTCACTCTGGGCATCGCCGATGAATTCGAAAAGCGGAGCCTCAAGCTCTTCGGCGCCTCCGCAGCGGCCTCCGAGATCGAATCGAGCAAGGTCTTCGCCAAGGATTTCATGGTGCGCCACAAGATTCCCACGGCGAAGTTCACCAGCTGCGCCTCCTACGAGGAGGCCGTCACCACCCTGAGGAAGCGGAGCAAAGCGGAATACCCGGTGGTGCTGAAGGCCGACGGCTTGGCCGCCGGCAAGGGCGTGGTCATCGCCGAGAGCGCCTCCGACGCCGAGGGGGCGGCGGCCGACATCATGAAGCGGCGCAAGTTCGGCACCGCCGGGGACCGGATCCTCGTCGAGGACTTCCTGCGTGGCAGGGAGGTCTCCTTCTTCGCCCTCTCCGACGGCGAATACGTGCTACCCCTGGTCACCTGTCAGGACTACAAGCGGGTCGCGGACGCCGACCGCGGTCCCAACACCGGGGGGATGGGGGCCTTCTCTCCCTCCGTCCACGTCTCTCAAGAAGTGTTCGAGCAGGTGCTGGAGGAGGTTTTCATCCCCGCGATCCGGGGCATGGACCAGGAAGGGCGCACGTACCGTGGCGTCCTTTACGCCGGAATCATGCTCACGGAGCAGGGACCTCGGGTTCTGGAATTCAATGCGCGCTTCGGAGATCCCGAGGCCCAAGTGCTCCTTCCGCGGCTGAAATCCAACCTGGTGGAGCTGCTGCTGGCCACGGTCGAGCGGCGCCTGGACACGGTGGAAGTGGAGTGGAGCCGCGACCGGACGGTCTGCGTGGTCATGGCCTCCGAAGGGTACCCGGAAAGCTACCAGACCGGAAGGTCCGTCGACGGGCTGGAGAAAGCCGGAGCGCTGCAGGGAGTCACCATCTTTCACGCGGGCACCAAGCAGGACGAGCGCGGAAAGGTGATCAGCAGCGGTGGGCGTGTCCTGGGCGTCACGGCCCAAGCAGGCACCTTCGAGGAGGCTCGAAACGCCGCCTACGCGGCAGCGGAGTTGATTCATTTCTCGAATCGTTACTTCCGTAAGGACATCGCCCGGGAAGCGGAAACGATTGAGCACAAGGCCCACTCGGACGGGGCCTCCGCACGCGGAACGCAGGGGGGAAGCCGGTGAGCAGGTCCAAGGGACCGCGGGTGGGCATCGTTCTGGGGAGCGAGAGCGACCTCCCCTTGATGACGAAGGGTGTAGAGCTGCTGAAGAAGTTCGGTGTGGAGGTGGAGGTGGAGCTCTCCTCCGCCCACCGGGCCCCGGAAAAAACCGCTCGCTACGCCCAAGAGGCGGAATCGCGAGGATTGAAGGTTCTGATAGGTGCCGCGGGATACGCTAACCATCTCGCCGGCACCCTCGCCGCCCACACTCCCCTTCCGGTGATCGGCGTTCCGTTGAATACTTCGCCGCTCAGCGGCCTGGACTCTCTCCTGTCCACCGTCCAGATGCCCGCTGGCGTCCCGGTGGCCACGGTGACTATCGGGGAGACCGGCGCAATCAACGCCGCCGTCCTAGCCCTTCAGATTCTCGCCACCGGCGATCCCGAGCTGCGGCAGGCTGTCCGAAAGTACAAGCAAGAAATGGCCGAGAAGATTGCCCGTCGCGCGGAGGAGATTCGGAACCGCCCGTGAACCACGCCGCCCTCTATCACGTGGCCACTCTGGGCTGCAAGCTGAACCAGTTCGACTCGGCTTGTATGGAGGCCGACCTGGCAGCCCTCGGGATGGCGCCCACCTCCGACCCGGCCTCGGCCCGGGTGGTGATCGTCAATACCTGCACCGTCACCTCTACCGCCGACGCCCAGTCCCGCCAGCTCATCCGCAGGCTCCGCCGCGAAAACCCAGGATGCACCCTGATCGTCACCGGCTGCTACGCCCAGAGGGACCCGAAAGCGTTGGCAGCGATGGCAGGCGTGGACGCGGTGATGGGTCTGGCCGAACAGCGGGGTCTCGGAAGCCTGGTGATGAAGCTGGCGCCCGAGGTCCCCGAAGCGCCAGCCTGCGTGGTATCGGCCGAAGATCGGCTTCCCTACTTCTCGGATCGGACCCGGGCCTTCCTGAAGATTCAGGAAGGGTGCGACCTCCGGTGCTCTTACTGCATCATCCCCTCGGTTCGGGGCATCAGCCGCAGCGTGGAGCCGGACCAGGTCTTCCGCAAGGTGGCGCTTCTGGCAGAGGCGGGCTTCCGGGAGATCGTCTTCACCGGCGTCAACACGGGTGATTACGGGAAGGACCTTGACCCTCCCACTACTTTGTCGGCCTTGTTGTGCCGGGCCTCGGAGATTCCGGGGGTAGGAAGGCTGCGATTGAATTCCGTCGAGCCGCGCTGCGTGACCGAGGAGCTGGCGGAGACCCTCGCGCGATCCCCTCGAATTGCACCTCACGTCCAGATTCCTCTGCAGAGCGGTTCGGACGCCGTGCTCGCGAGAATGCGCCGACCCTACCGGACGTCCCACTACCAGGGGGTCCTGGAAGCCCTCCGGAAGAAACTTCCCGATGCCGGCCTGGGGGCCGACGTCATCGTAGGATTTCCCGGGGAGACGGACGAAGAATTCCGGCAAACCCGGGACTTCATCGCCTCGTCGGAGCTGAACTACCTGCACGTCTTCAGCTTCACACCGCGCCCCGGAACGCCCGCGTCGGAATCACCCGACCCGGTGAGGGGGGACGTCATCAAGCAGCGCGGCGCGGAGCTGAGGACCCTCGGGAGGGCCCTGGCCCACCGCTTCCGAGTTTCATTCCTCGGGCGGGAGCTCGAGGTCTTGGGGCTGAAGGAAAGCCTCCCCGACGGCTCGGTTCGGGCCCTCTCCGGCAACTTCATCGAGGTAGCGCTTCAAGCCGAACCTGAATCTTGCGTGAATCGCCTCCTCCGCGCCCGGGTGATTTCGGTGTCGAGCGAGCGGGTGACGGCCGTCCCCTGCTGATTCCTCCCGAGGGTCCCTTGACGCAGCCCCTCTCTCGTCGACAGGTGGATCTCGAGCGGCGCAGTCTCGAGCAGCGCCTGCTGGTGCACCTGGAGTCGGGCCAGATCAAAGAAGCGCTCCGGATGGAGCCGGAGTACCGGGCGCTCTCGCGACGGGCCAATGCCCCGGAGTTGTTGGGCTACTTCCTACTGGACCTGGGCGACGCCCATTACGACAAGGAGAACTACTCCGAGGCGCTGAAATACTATCTTGCGGGACTGAGCGAGCTGGGGAACGACCCGGGGGAACAGGGCGTCGCTTCCCTGCAAATCGCCTATTGCTACAGCTTTCAGCGCCGGTTCGAGGAGGCCCAACGGTGGCTGGATCGTGGCCTCGAAAACCGGGATTTTTTCCAGAATGGACGCGCTGCCGCCTTCGCCGAACGGGGGCGGATCGAGGTGGAGCGGTACCAGCGTTACGCGGAATCGATTTACGACTACCTCTGTGCCGTCGAGCTGTACGATTCCAAAAAGCCTTTCTACAGTCCCGAAGGACATCAAGGGGCGCTTTATGGGCTCGCCCTCACTCTGGACGAGGCGCGGTTGCCCGGGCAGGCCAGGACCTACTACCAGCGGGTCATCAAGTTCGGCCACCCCGAATTCGGCTACCTGAAGGAAGCCAAAAGCGGGCTTGAGCGCCTGGGGAAGCTTCCCGATCCGGAGCCGTGATCGGGAGGCGCCAGCCGTGTCCAAAAAAAACCCGCCGGCCATTACAGGGCTGGCGGGTCTTCGATTACCCGTCGTCGTCGGGGCGATTAGGCCTTCTTCACCATGTCCTTGAGATTCTTGGCGACGGAGAACTTCACAACGGTCTTGGCGGGAATCTTGATGGCCTGGCCGGTGGCGGGGTTGCGCCCCATGCGGGCCTTTCGCCTCACGACCTTGAACTTCCCCAGACCGGCCAGGGGCACCTCGCCGCCCTTCTTCATCGTCTTCTCCACGATGGTGGTGAAGGACTCCAAGAAGGTCTTGGCGGACCGCTTCTCCGTGCCGGCTTCCTTGGCAATCGCCTCGATCAGATCCGTGCGGGTCATTTTGCTCACGCTGCATTTCCTCCGATCAGAGCCGTCATGGCTCCAAAGTGGCGTTTTTCTATCATTTTCTCCTCCGGGAATCAAGCAGATTCGCGAGTCTTGAGAAGCACCACGGTGCCGTGACCAACGTCCCCAAGGGTTTTGCCCGGAGAGATTCGCATCACTCTCTGCGGCGACCGACGCTGAGGAGATTCCAGTGGTCGCCGGCTTTTCCAAGGGAGAGGTGGACGCGATCGCCTACCTTGTGGCCACTGCTTACCGCCCGGTCCACCAGGATGGGGCCGACTTCCCTGCCGTCGACGCGGTGCTCCCCGTAGAGGATGCCTTCCTGAACCTTGGTGATGATGAATTCGCCGCTCAGGGTTGAGGAGTATTCCCCGGGGACGTAGAAATCCTTCTCTTCCCGGACGGAGCTGACGCCGGCCTCGGGGTCTTCCTCTTCCGACCCCACCACGTCCTCGTAAACTGGCGGTCCCGCCTCGCTCCCCAGGATCGACTCCTGGTTCTCCTCGAAGGCATCGTGGGTGATGGCCTGCCGTTCCAGCAACCACTCGTTGAGGTGTTTCATGGCCGCCCTGGCCTCTTCCAGCTCCCGGCGCGACGCCCCCACCTTTTCTGTCAGGTACCAGTCCAGGTACTGAGAAAAATGGAAGCACCTCAGGGCCTCGGCCTGTTCCAAGATCTGGGCCTGCTTCCCCGGAACCTCCAGTCTCCTGAGCCCGCCGTGCTTCACGAGAAACTCATGGAATCGCGCCAGCTCCCTGGCTTCTGGAGTACCCGGACCCAGCACTTCCTTCTGGAACTCCGACAAGAGCGCATCCAGAATCTTCAGCTCCATCGCAACGCCTCCGTGGCTCCTGATTCAGGCCCAGTCCACCGGAAGCCTCACCTTCCTTCCCTCTCGGTCATGGTAGAGCAGGAACCGGTTCATCACGCCGAATCGGTGGAGCCTCCGAGTCACTTCCACATCCTTGCGGCAGTATTCCTCGATGAGATCGAAGCGGCCTTCCTTGACCCAGGCTAGCGCCTGCATCCCGTCCGCCGACTTCTTCTCCCCCAGTGTCACTTCCGCCAGAGCGTCGAGCTTCAGGCGAAACCCCAGCTTCGCATAGATGGAGGCCAGCATGTCGAAGGTTCGGACCTTCCCAAGGTCCCAGCGGGTATAGCCTGACAGCACGGCCAGGTCGAACCGGTCGATGTTGAATCCAATGACCCTATCCGCCATCACCAGGTCCAGCAGCAGGCGCTCCACATCCCCCTCACGGTAGATCCGGTATTCTCCCTTCCCCTCCTCGTAGACCACCCCCACCGACATCCCCATCTTCGCGGTGTTGGTCCAGCCCCCCACCTCTGCGGCGCTGCGAAGTGTCTCCAGGTCGAAATAGAGAACCCTTTCTTCGGAGGAAGTCTTCTCGGGCTGCTTCACTGGAAGAGAAAGAGAGCCTGCTTCTGGCGGTGCCGGCGCTTCCTCCATCATCGTGTCGAGCGCCGTCGCGCCCGTCAGCACGCCCAGGATGAGCAGGGCGGCCTCCTTGTCCAGCGGTTGGTTGCCGTTCCCGCACTTGGGGGATTGAATGCAGGACGGGCATCCTTCCTCGCAAGGGCACCCCGACAACAGATCGAGGGTGCGCTTCAGGAGATCTTCCAGGGCGCCATAGCCCTTCGCCGCGAGCCCGACCCCCCCCGGATAGCCGTCGTAGAGGAAGATGGCGGAGCGGCCTAGCTGCGGATGCATCGGATACGAGATCCCGCCGAGGTCATTGCGGTCGCAGATGGCCAGCAGCGGGAAGAGTGAAATGGCCGCGTGCTCCGTCGCGTGGATGCCTCCCATGAAATGCCCCTCCCTCGCAAGCACCATCCCGCGTAGATCGTCCGGAAGCTCCATCCAGAGTCCTACCGTCTCGAAAACGATGGGTGGCAGCTCCAGATCATGGGACGAGATCCGATCTCTTCCGTGCAGGCGCCGCTTTTCGTACCCGACAATTTCCTCGGTCACCTTCAGCCTCCCCAGGCTCACCCGCGCGGGTCCCAGGCTGCGCGAGCTGAAAGTCTCCAGGATCTCCGTCTGTTTCTCCGACTTCACCACCGTGTAATGGTCGGAATCCACGGGCTCCACGCGTATCTTCCGGCTTTCCACATCCATGGAGCGCACCAGGAACTGCTGCCCCAGGTGCAGGTAGATGGCCCCGTCATGACATTCATGAAAAGCCCGGACCGAGTCGACGGTTCCGATGACCCGCCCGGAGCGGCCGCGGTTCTCGCCGCTCACTATGGTGTAGGTGTTGCCGATTCCCCTGAGGCTCACGCCCCTCTGGGGGTTGCGCCGGAACGAGTACCACCGCTCCGCCTCGGCGTCGCGTACCAGCCCCCCTTGCTGCTCCAGCTCTCTCACGATATCGAACACTCCCGGAGCGTAGCGGGGCTCGTCGTTTTCCCGACAAAGAGGTATTTCAGCCCCCGCGCAAACCAGGTGGTCCGAGGCGATGACCCGGTTTGCGGGATCGAAGACTACTCGCTCGAACCCACGACGGAAAAACTCTTCCGGCTCGCGCATGAAAAACTGGTCCAGAGCATCGGGCATCCCTACCAGGCAGGTCAGCGACTCCCGGTCCTCGCGCCCCACCCTGCCGATCCGCTGCCACGACGACACGATGGAGCCGGGGTATCCCACCAGCACGCAGACATCCAGCCCTCCGATGTCCACGCCGAGCTCCAGGGCGCTGGTGGAGATCACACCCCAAATCTCCCCTTTCACCAGGCGCCGCTCGATCTCCCGGCGCTCCTCCGGAAGGTATCCGGCCCGGTACGAGGAGATTCGCTCCTTCAGCTTCGGGTCCTGCTGGACCAGCCACGAATGGATCAGCTCGGTGATCTTCCGCGCCTTGGTGAAAGCGATGGTGCGGTAGCCCGAGTTCAGCGACCTCGCGATGAGCTTCGTCGCCGATGTGTAGGCGCTGGAGGAGGGGTTCAGGAAGGCAATGTGCTTGGCCGCCCGCGGAGCGCCGTTGTTGTCCACGACCGAGAACTCTTCGCCGGTGAGGGCATGTCCCAGCTCCCTTGGATTGGCGATGGTGGCCGACGAGGCCACGAAACGCGGACGCGCGCCATGGTGCTCCGCTATCCGGAGCAGGCGCACTAGAATGTGATGCAGGTGGCTGCCGAAAATTCCTCTGTAGATGTGCAGCTCGTCCAGCACCACCAGCCTCAGATGAGAAAAGAACGCCCTCCAGTCGTCGTGGTAGGCGAGCATACCCAGGTGCAGCATGTCGGGGTTGGTGATCAGGATATCGGGAGGGTCGGCCTTGATGGCTTTGCGTCTCGAGGCGGGGGTGTCGCCGTCGTAGATCTCGGCGCGGATCCTCCGCCCTCCCCCCAGGTCCTCCCCCAGCGCCAGGATGGCCTTGAGCTGGTCCTGCTCCAGCGCCTTGTAGGGAAAGAGGTAGAGCGCCCGGGCGCCCGGCTCCCGGACCACCCGCTCGAAGGTGGGGAGTATATAGATGAGGCTCTTGCCGGAGGCGGTGGGGGTCACCACCAAGACATTCTCGCCCCGGCGAACTCGGTCAATGGCTTCGACTTGGTGGGAATAGAGGCTGCGGATTTTCTGGCTTGCCAGCGCCGCGTTCAGAGGGGATGGGAGCGGCTCCGCGAG
>Ga0066710_100002637_pt1 | contig 14635 bp, 16 predicted proteins | sample GraSoiAngelo_159_FD_79666 | JGI IMG/M metagenome (GOLD analysis project Ga0066710, IMG submission 79666) | Grasslands soil microbial communities from the Angelo Coastal Reserve, California, USA - 14_1009_16_40cm | ecosystem: Environmental > Terrestrial > Soil > Grasslands | place: USA...
ATAGGGAGGGCTGGAACGCGGCTTGCGACCCTAGTTACGATGAGATTTATGGCCATTCGGATGGACGATTTTCAAAAACGCAACCATCAGATGGCTGACGCAACCCGATTTCCGTTTGCCTCGGAATGACCCGGCTTTTCGACGCGAATCTCGGAAAGTTCGGTGATCAGATTCCCTGCCCAACGGTAGACGTTATTCTCTTTCACCACTTTACGCATTCGCTGCATGCGGTTTTGCCGGTCATCCGGTTCCATCTCCAGCGCAAAACGGATTGCGTCCGCTACTTGTTCCACGTCATAGGGATTAACAATCAGCGCATCGCGCAACTCCCGAGCCGCTCCCGTGAACTGGCTAAGCACAAGCACTCCCTGCTCATCTTCCCTGGCCGCCAGGAACTCCTTGGCAACCAGGTTCATGCCATCGTGAAGTGACGTCACCATACAAAGATCCGCGGTGCGATAGAACCTCTGAATTTCCTTGTGACTATGCTGCCGGTTGAGGAAGATGATGGGTCTCCATTTGCCGGTTTGGAAGCGCCAGTTAATGCGGTCCGCCTCTGCCTCAACTTCTCCCAAAAGATCGTGGTAACGCTTGATGTGAGTGCGGCTGGGGGCGCCTATCTGGACAAAAGTAAACTTACCCAGGTAGTCAGGATATTTCTCGAGGAGACGCTCAATTGCCCGGAACCGCTCCTGAATACCTTTTGTATAGTCCACCCGATCAACGCCAACTCCGAGGAAAAGGGTGTTGACGCCAAGCTCCCGCAACAACGCAGTTTTTTCAGTGTAGATGGACTCTTTGCCCACCCCATCGCCTTGGATTTCATCAAACGCCACACTGATCGGGAACGGCTTCACGATGGTGCGATGGTCTTCCCGCTCCACCGCGAAATGATCCCAGTCGATGCGCGACTCTAGGGTGCGATCCACCGTCTGCAAAAAATTGTTGCAATCGGAGTGAATATGGAATCCAACTAAATCCGCTCCGAGCAAGCCATCGACCAATTGACGTTGCCATGGACAGATGCTGAATTTCTCCGGGTTGGCCCACGGTATGTGCCAAAAAATGGCGATTCTAGCGTCCGGGCGCTTTTTCTTGATCATGCGTGGCAGCAAGGCAAAGTGATAATCCTGGGCCAGCAGGAAGGGGTGCTCGGTACCCGCCATTTCCTCCAGTACGGCATCGGCAAACTTCTGGTTGACATGCAAATAATGTTCCCAGTCCGAAGCCCGAAAAAGCGGCCGTACGTGAGCTACATGGCAAAGTGGCCACAGCCCTTCGTTAGCGAAGCCGAAGTAATATCCTTCCTCTTCTTGCTTGCTTAACCAGACCCGCCGCAAAGTGTAGCGAGGGTCTTCGGGCGGCACTCGAAGAGAATCGTGCTTATCTACTGTCTCCTGATCGGCATCACCGCTGCCATGCGCAACCCAGGTTCCATCACACGCGCGCAAAATTGGTTCGAGCGCGGTTACTAGACCGCTGGGAGGCACTACCACCTCAAGGGAGCGGCCGCGTCGCGTGTGCGAGTAGGGCTCGCGGTTGGAGACGACAAACAAGCGGCTCTCCGCCAACCGGTTGCGCACGTGAACCGAAAGACGTTCTGCAGTCCAGTTAGATTCCGCCGCATCGCGGAGCTGCGCTTCCTTCTCCGCAGCCGAGCGCGCTGCCGATAGGCTCCTGGCGAATGTTTCCACCTCTCGGGCAAGGGGACGCAGAAGATCAATATCAGGCACCGCTGCCGTAACCGAACCTTTGCCCGTTCGCAAGGCTTTCATCCATTGAGCCGCCTTGGCGATGGGACCGACGATGCTCCAACGAACAATCAGCAGGGTAATCGAAGAAATCAGAAGTACCAGGACCAAATCGCGTAAGAAACTCTCGCGCCAAATCTGGATCGTCTGTGCCTTGATGTAGCTGGCGTCGTGAACAATCGCCAACGCTCCAACAATCTGATCTTGCTGATGAAGGGGCCAGGCGTAGATATGAACATAGGAATGATCGAGGTGGACAAACTGACCGCCACCCTGGCCCTTACTGACGGCTTGCGCCACCACAACCGGCTGATCTGGGAGACGATGGGCAAGCCCCGTGGTTACGGCGATAGGCGCGCCCTTCTGGTTGTAAATTGCCACTCCATCCAAATGCTGCCGGTTGCCGAAGCGCTCGACTATGCGTTGTAGTTCCTTCTGCGATCCCTTGGCGAGGTGAGGTTCGATATTCCCCGCCAGACTTTCGGCTAGGACTTCCGCGCGCCTCTCCAGATCCCGGGTGAGACCGCGTTTTTCCGATCGCACCTCGTAATAAGAGAATGCGAGCGACACCAGCGTGATGCCCACAATTAACGAAATGATCAGGCGAACACTCAGAAGGCGCACGGTAAAGCTCGCTTTTCTCCGTCGAGGTAGCCGTGCCGGATGGCACAGTTAAGAACATGTTCCTACAGAAAAATCAGGTTTTCCATCCGCATCTGCAGACAGTCTCCCTTACCACGATACAGCGAATCACAAGATGGGGCTATCCAAAAAAATGTGTAGTTCATGCCGGAAAATCCCGTACCCCCTGCTACCGTCGGATTCCCCCGTTCATACCTTCTTTTACCGATTGTGACGACGACCTCCAGCACTCACGATCATAAGAGTCGAATAAAAACTTGCAAGCCAGGAGGGGTTTCATCGTGAAACAAATTCTTGTGTTGTTACTCTTACTTGGACTAGCGGCCGCTGCCCCGTCTATGGCCGCTGCCCAATATAATTCGAGCTCTCGGAGTGCCAACGGAGTAGTGCTCCCGGCAGGCACCGAGATCGCCATCCAAACCAATGAGGCCATCGACTCGAAAACAGGCCGAGTGGGCCAGACATACAATGCGCAAGTCGCCCAGGATGTAATGGGCCCATCGGGAGAAGTACTGATTCCGAAGGGTTCGGATGCGTCACTCATTCTTCGCCAAGCATCGAGCGGTGGCACGGTTAGCAGCCCCGATCTCGCGCTTGACATCAACTCAGTGACCATTCAGGGTCGCCGCTACGGAGTCAGCACAGCGGACATCAAGGAGAGCGGAAATCAGGGCATCGGGAAGAATAAGCGCACGGCCGAGATGGTCGGCGGTGGAGCAGCCTTAGGTACTTTGCTCGGCGCGATTGCGGGAGGCGGAAAAGGCGCGGTGATCGGTGCTGTCGCCGGGGCCGCTGCAGGCGGCACGGCACAGGTGTTAACCAAGGGCAAGGAAGTTAGAGTTCCTGCCGAAACCGTATTGAAGTTTAAGCTCGACAAACCGCTCCGTCTGCAGCCCGTCACCTACTGATTTAGAACACCTCAATAAAAGAAGGGGGCCAGGAATGGCCCCCCCTTTCTAAATTCTAAGCATCGAACTCGCGACCTTCAGCCTACCGCTGTGGCCGCTGGCTTGAACTACGCTCAGCCTTGGCTCCCGCGGCATTTCTCCGGACCGCTGCAACGAATTGTTCAGCACCCTTGGGAACAGCCACCTTGCCGGTGAGAATATCCCCGAATGGAACCATCCGGCCATACAGCACCTGAGTTTCGTCTTCATCCTGCTTGACTACCGCTCCGTTTAGGGTAATGCCGGCGAATACTCCCCTGGCGCGAGAGTAGGTCAGTACTTCCGACCGCAATTTCCAGTCGGTAGTTCCTTCCGCCTAGCGGCCTACCGGTCCGGCTGCCACTGAGGCGTCGGCCCCTAACTTGAACTTGCTGGCCAACAGATTTTTCATACCTTTGTCGTTCATGACCAGCATTACAAGATCGATGGCCTCTCCCCCGATCTGCAATCCCCAGTCACCACCTGCAATTGTGAACGGAGCTGGTGCGCTCCAGCCAGAACTTGTGCGGCACGTCGCTACGCCTTTGCCATAGCGGCCGCCCACAATAAACCCGGCCTTCAACATAGAGGGGACGACCGCGACACACTTGGCTGATTCAAGAATGTCTTGCGGAATTCCCTTATCCGGGGCTCCCATTATCTCGTCCAGAACATTTGTTGCCGATTCAATCCGTTTCAATTCATCCGCCACGTTCTTCTCTAACTTGTCCGCGGCCCAACCGGCACCGGCAAGCAGAACACGGCGATAGCAATCGCCGGAATAGCTCTCCAATTCAGTCTCATAACACTCTCCTCTTGAATTCCACGGTGCTCGTAAGCCCTCGGATCAGCTGTCAGCATCAGGAATGGTTACAACAAACTCCATCCGGTACACCATGTAGCGTGAGGCGAACCTTGCTGTAAGGTCGGGAATGTGAAGACACTGCTGATCGAAGGATTCCCACATCTAGCGGACTGACGAAGACGCTTGCCCCGCACCCGTGTCAACGGATTCTGCGGTAATAATGAGCCGTTTGGGAGCCGGGCCGAAGTAGTGAATCGGATAGCATGTAATAAGAGTCAGACGGTTTCCGCCCGAACTCTTGAGCACGGATATGTCGTTTGGCTCAATTATTTTAGTATCGGTTACCTGATAATGATAAAGCTTGCCTCCACGGTCTACGTAGATGGAGTCGCCGGAAACTAACTCCCCCAAGTGACGGAAGAAAGTATCACGATGTCCCGCCACCACCGAATTGCCGGATTCTCCCAGAGCGGCAGTATGGGCCAGGTGCCCGGGGCCAACAAGCAGCGCCTTCCGAGACGTGCCCTCCACCACCACTGCGCTTAAGTTGATCTTGGGAATCACCAGGCGTGCCAAACTTGGGCTTCCGCTAGACACATGTGTCGGGGAGGACGTCGATTGGGATTGCCATTCGTGAGCTAGTCTGTTTTGTTCAACCAGCATCCAGGCGTAATCCGCAGCTACATAGCAACAAAGGATTAGTCCGACGAGAGTAAGCAGCGCAGGCAGGAACCGAACATAGAGGGATGTGGAATTGGCATGGCCGCCGGCGAAGCTGGTCACACGCAGCCGAGTTCCAAGCCTCCTCAACGTGCGCTCACAAGGGCTAAACAAAAAATGCGCAGGCTGCCAGGAGTCCGCGCTTAGCGAACTCTGGCAGTGCGCATTCGCTCCAGGGCGTTTAGGAGACATCGTTAGCTGATCGTGCGGACTCCACGTTTTAGTCTCTTAGAGCTCGCTAGCCCTGCGATCAGGAAGCCAACACCAAGCAGTCCGGCCAAGGGTAGCTCGGAACCGGTTTGGGGAAGGTTTCCGTTGTTAGCTCCCGCCGCATTACGTCCTGCCTTGGCGGTGGTTGCATTCGCATCGCTGGCCGGTGGGCTCTGGGTTGTGTCGTTGCTCGGCGGAGTCGCGGTCGCAGCATCGCTGCTGCTTGGCGATTGGGCCGAAGTAGACGGAGCAGGTGAAGTTGACTGGCTGCTGGGCGAAGCCGCACTGGCACTGGTATCAGGCGTAGTGGAGGTCGCACTGCTGCTGGGCGCGGTCGTTGTGCTCGCGCTGCTGCTGGGCGAAGCTGCACTGGCACTGGTATCAGGCGTAGTGGAGGTCGCACTGCTGGGCGCTGTCGTTGTACTCGCGCTGCTGCTGGGCGAAGCTGCACTGGCGCTCGTATCAGGCGTAGTGGAGGTCGCACTGCTGCTGGGCGCGGTCGTTGTGCTCGACTGGCTCATGCTCGACGTATCGCTTGAGCTGTTCGAAGGAGTGTTTGCTGCCGACGACGGAGGAGTGGTAGCTCCCGCAGCCCCAGTGGAGCTCGAACCGCAGTGATCCGAGATCATGGTGACGGAGCTCACCTGGAAGGAATTATTATCACCGGTACTCGGGCTGCTGCTCGGCGTCGCGCCCGGACTGGTGTTGCTGCTTCCCGCTGCGGCAGAATTCATCTGCCCGCTGATCTGGACTTCGTGTCCTACATGGTTCTGAAGCTGATCGGTGCTCCCGACAAGCTTAATCACATTCCCCGTGCTGGTCTGGGTCAGAGTGTAGTTACCATTAGATCCGCTTACGCAGCCCTGGATTGAGTTTCCGGCGCTCGTCGAATCGGTCGCGCCAGGCGTCGATGACTGGCCGGAAGGTGTTTGGGTGGATTGCGATGTTGATGGCGATTGAGAAGTGGACGGCGATGTACTCGACGGACTTTGGGTTGACGGCGTCTGACTCTGGTCCGGCGAGGGACTCTGGGTCGACGGCGATTGTGTCGACGGACTTTGACTCGATTGGTCCGACGACGGACTCTGGCTGGGGGGTGTCTGGGCCCAGACCACCGCTGTAGCCAGCAGTACGATCGATAGCAGTAACAAAACTTTTCTCATCCTCATTCCTCCGATTTCCTTCCTCCGGAATTGCCCTGCCTGATCAATGAATTGTGGTCAATTTTTCTTAGAATTCAGGTACAGGTTCGGCCTTCGGACTTGCTTGCATTCATCTTTACAGCCCATTAAGTCTAGGCGCTCAACTCCGGCGGGTGAATCCAGTACAGCCTTTAGCCTCCTAAGGAAAACACTGTACAAACCGGGATGTTCCCGCGTATGCCGGGTCGTCTGGCGATATCAGCGCTGGACCGGGAAATGTAAACGGGGCGCTTGCGAGACTTTGCGAAATGGGAGAATTGTCATCCGCGGTTACGCCACTTGGACGATGTTGTTTCGCACCGCGAATAGTACCAGTTCGCTGATCGAATGCACGTTGAGTTTGCGCATAATGTTGGAGCGGTGAGTTTCCGCCGTTTTCACGCTAAGACCCAGCGCGGTAGCCACTTCCTTCGTGCTTCTGCCTTCCGCAAGCATCTGGACGACTTCCCTTTCTCGCGGCGTGAGAATTTCGCGCGGACCTCCTTCTTCCGCCGTCCGAGATTTGTTCCTTAGAGTCGATTCCAGCACCAGTTCGGCCACCTTTGAGGTAAAGAAAGTCTTGTGCCGCTGTAGGGCTTCAATGGCAGCAACCAGTTCGTGGCTGGCATCGGATTTGAGCAAGAAACCGCGGGCGCCTGATTCCAGTACCTCCCGCACAAGTTGTTCTGATTCATGCATGGTCAGAATCAGGATCCTGGTTTGAGGCAGCGCCTGCGTAATTAGACGGGTAGCTTCGAGCCCGTTCAAGTTAGGCATGGAAATGTCAAGGACCACAACGTCAGGTTTTAATTCGAGCGCCTTGTTCACGGCATCCCGCCCGTCGGTTGCCTCGCCGCATACCTCCCACTCCGAGTGGCCCGCAAGTATCCCCCGCACGCCATGCCGAACTACTTCATGATCGTCAGCTAGCAGGATACGAAGATTCACCAAGTTCTCACCTCTGAACACAGACCACGGCGACCTATGATCTTATGTCGCTTATGCCGCCCGCCGAGGAGTGCTCTGAGAGCTTTCATCTGTCGGCTTCGCCTCTAACGGCTCGCCGGCAATCTCAGCGTTGACCACTTGCGCAAGGATCGTAAGTTTCCGGTCCGCCTCCTGTTCCTCCTCGAGAGTCGCCTGCAACTGTGCCGCGGTATCGCGCTGTTGCAATGCAGTGGCGTATCCTCGCAGCGTTCCGTAACTTGCTATCTCATAGTGCTCAATTTTTTGTAGATGCGCGATGAGCGATGCAGGCAGGACATTGGCGGCAAGTTTTTGCGCGACGATCTCTTCAGTTTCTTTGATCATCGCCTGCATCACCCTGCAGGTCTCTCGATTGGAAGTTTCGCCCACTACCTGCAAGATCATATCCAGACGCGCCGCATGATCCTTTGTCTGTTCCAGGTGTTCCTGATGAAGTTCCCTCAACTGCGAAGATGCAGCTGTGACGATTTTGGGCAGAGCGTCGGCCAACTGATTCTCCGCATCGTGAGTCTTTTTTAGTTCCGCAATGAACAACTCGGTGAGTTGGTTGGTGTTCATAACGAGTTCCTGCGCTGTCCTTCTTCCTTGCTGCTCTAACTAACTCAAAGGGCGGGAGGCGGGCGTCGAGAAACCATTTAATTTCTAGGCGCCTGCCCGGGGTGGTTGGAATATTGAGGAATGCATCTCGCGTAAACTTAACTTGGCGAACACCCTTCTACAATCCCACCCCTACTGTAGCTGCATTGAAAAATTACCTTAGCTTTTGCGCACAAAACTTAATTAGTCAAAAAACTTAATTAGTCAACAAGAGTCAACTGCGACCGGTTGATTCTCCTTTATCGGAGAGCGTGGATGTAAGTCACGGCATGACGCTGCATCAAAGCTGCCAAGCCAATGTAGAAATTATTTAGTTCTCAGGCCTATCCGGTACATGCGGTAGCTCCCTACGGGATTTGCTGTAGGGAGCTAGATCACTGCGAACGTGGGACCCATCTTGCGATGATCGAGGCGAGTTGAGTCGTCGCTTTTTTCGAGTACGTTGATTCGTGTAGACGGCATTGCTGATAACCCTAGACCAGCCCAGAAGGTCATTGATCACTTCTAAGGTCCCGGAAATTGTGCGGCGGAAAATTTTACTTGCACTGCGTCGTCGTTGCATCGCCGTACTACGAGAGTCATTCACAAGTCATGCACGTTCATCCACTTATGGTTTGGCAGAGCGCATGCGAACGATTCTTCTGTTCGCGAAAATAAAACTCCCCTATATTTTTGGAGGCAAAATGATGCAAGTGACGAATCTGTTCCGCCGACTGGAAATTCCTGCACTCGTTCTCGGACTGGTGTCGTTGGGAACATCTGTGCTCGCCCAGCAACAGAAGCCCGACAATCCGCAAGTCCCCGACCCCAACGCGCAGACCCAGCAGCAGCCCAGCGCTCCATCCGGGTCCCAAAGTCAGAGCGCTACCCCGTCTGGAAGTCAAACAGCTTCGCCAAGTCCAGCAGGCTCCGACAGTCAGATGACACCTCAAAGCCAGCAGACTTTTACTGGCAAGATTGTCAAAGCCGATGGCAATTTCGTGCTTCAGGATCAGACCAGCAATGCCATGTACCAGCTCGATAATCAGGACCAGGCAAAGTCCTATGAAGGCAAGAATGTGAAGGTTACTGGGACTCTCGACAGTTCTAGCAAGACGATTCACGTGTCCGCGATCGAGCCCTTCTCTTCTTAAAGCCGCGTAAATAGAGGGATCGGCGTATGCCGGTCCCTTTTCCTTTTCTTAGTGTTTGTCGTTTTTGAAAGTCTTTAGCGAAGTCTTGATCTTTGACAACAAATATTAGGAAACGCCTGAGGAAGGACCTTTAGTGACTTCGGGTAAGCGCCAAAAACAGCACGGCGCCGGGCCGACTTCTCCGCAAGTCTTCCCGGCACCCGTGATGCATGGACGGCTTACCGCCTAGCCGTCGGTTCATGCAACCTGTTCTTCGTCTTCTCCCTGAATATCAGTTTCTTCGATATCCGTTCCCGTCGGATTAATCTCCGACTGGTGCATGGAGCGACGATGTTCTTGCAATTCGGACTCAGAGCTGAAGCTCTGGCCGCACGCTCGACAAGTCTTACTGGATGGGTCCATGGAATTTATCTCCTGTCTGTTGGAGTTGATCTTTTTCGCCTGCAATCTTGATAACTATTTTTCTAGCATCCTCTGAATCTTGAATCGCACCTGCTGCAACGGCGAGCTGCGAACTTCGGCCACTTTATGAGTGAGTCGTAAGGCAAAACCATCCGGTACTCGCTGTACCCGCAAACAGTATCTCCTGTACTAATGTGCTCTTTGCTGCCGTTGCCAGTGTGGTCCCCAACAACGTCGCTTGTTCTAACCGGAGTACAACGGGCTAGGAACCGCGGCAAAGATTGCGGCTGCGTTACGTCCCTTCAATCTGAGCCATGCTTTTCGGTATTACTGCATAACGTTGCACAGTGCTACCGTGAGGGGCTTGCCTGTCGCTGTCTGGGCGGGATATCAACTGCACGAACCACTCCTAAGTCTTACATTCCTAATCATATTTCGGTACAGCAACTCCGCTTAGTGATTACAAATAAGACCCGATAGTGAACTCTGCTGTTCACACTTACACTCAGCGCAACTGAACACGCTCGCACTAGACCCGCGGTGACACGGCTAGACGACCTGTGCCAGGAAAGGAGATCCAAAGTGACAGATGCCACGGCAATGCGTCCGGAACATCAACTGATCTCGCGTGCCCTTAGCGGTGATCAGGATGCTTTTGCGGAACTGTTCGAGTCCCACAAGAACCACGTCTATTCCCTCTGTTTACGTATGACGAGCAACATCGCCGAGGCCGAGGACCTGACCCAGGATGCTTTCATTCAGGTCTTCCGTAAACTCGCCACATTTCGTGGTGATTCGGCCCTCTCCACCTGGATCTATCGCGTGGCGATGAATACAACGCTTATGCACTTCCGGAAGAAAGCTCTGCGCCAGGTTTCCCTCGACCAACGCGCCGACACGCCGAACGAAAAGGCAGAAAAGATTGATCTCTGTCAGGACGATGGCCGCCTGCGGGGAACAGTCGACCGCATTGCGCTGACTCGTGCGATCGGCGAGCTGCCTCAAGGCTATCGCACCATCTTTCTTCTGCACGACGTGGAGGGCTACGGGCACCATGAAATTGCCCGGCTGTTGCACTGTTCGGTCGGCAATTCCAAATCACAGCTTCATAAAGCGCGGCTCAAAATACGCGAAGCTCTTTTGTCTCACACCAAGGTGAGTGTGTGTGCGCCGGCAGCCGGCTCGGCCGGAACCCGCGTGGTTCGAGCAGAGCGTATTTCCGCGATTCCGGAAATCCGCGACGAGCGGGCAACCTCCGGGGTGACGGGGTACCCGAAAGAAGCCATCGCCTAAGCTGTCAGGTCGGCCGTACGAGAAAGGGACATGCAGTGCGAGCAGCCGCGGTTTTGATTGTAGATGGAATAACCCAGCCTTGGAATTCTGCTGAAACGGCGGACGCTCCTTCGCTTCGAGTGATCGAGGCAGAGTTCCGGACTAATCCTCTTTCTGCACGTCGCTTCGTCCTGTCGGATTTCCTCGGCGCCACTGTCCTGCAGCGGGTCATCAATCGGCTGCAAATATGCGAAGTGGATCCTATTTGTATCCTCGGTGATCCACACCATCCCGCGAGCGTGGAATTCGCACACTCTCCCGTGGACGGACCGCAACCATCATTTCAAAATTTATGGGCAGAGGCGGAGCAGCTCTTCCTTCAATTTGCGCAGCGGGAAATTGATTTTGTCTTCTTAATTAGATTAGGGACCTACGCTGAACTGGATTTTGTCGATCTATTACAGTTCCACCGGGAAAATGGCGAAGCGTTCACCTGTGTGGAGGGTACACGAGGGCCCGTGCACATCTTTGTCCTGAGCCTTGCCAAAGGATCCGGCTGGGCCGATGCGCTTAAGAGTGTTTTGCGCAGAGAGCCGTCGCTAAGCACACGCTATAAGTTTTACGGGTACATAAATCCACTGGCGAGTGCCTATGATTTCCGTCGGTTGGCGCAGGACGCGCTTGCCGGGCGCTGCGATCTTAAACCGGTGGGCAAAGAACTTAGACCTGGAATTTGGGTGGGCGAGGGTGCTGCCATTGACCGGCGGGCCCGAATCCTTGCGCCCGCATACGTGGGCGCACATGCCGAAATCATGGCGGCCGCTTTAATTACTCGCGGTAGCGCCATCGAACACCATTGCCAGGTCGATTGTGGGACGGTCGTGGACGATTCCAGCGTGCTGCCTTACACCTATCTGGGTCCTGGACTGGAAGTTACGCATGCGGTCGTCGATGGCGGCAGATTATTACACTTGGCCCGCAATATCGAAGTACAGATCGCGGATCGCCGCTTGATCGGTCCTACTCATTCTGCATCGGCGCGTCACCGGACCGGGGTGAACCCCTTGAAAAGCCCCACCGCACATGGGATTCGGGGTCTGGTCGCGCCAACCGAATGTGTGGAACCAGCATCTTTCCATAAGGCCGGCGAAATTGCTCCTTCGTCGTAACCGCTCGCTAAGTTGAATGGGCAAATCGAGGAGAATTATGCAAAAAGTTCGAACGCCGGTTTTAATACAACGCCTGCCGGCACGCTTTAATGCTGGGCAGGTACGGGCCATCATGCAGGAGTTGCAACCTTTCTTAAAAGCGGATCGTCCTCGTGTGGTTTTTGACCTCTCCCAGGTAGAAGAAATGGACGCAGCCAGCGTGGACATGCTGCTGCAATGCATGAGTGACGCCTCAAAGCGCGATGGTGACGTTAAACTCGCCTCGCCCTCCGTGCGCGCCATGGTGATTTTAGAACTAACACAACTGGATCGTCTGTTTGAAATTTTCGAGAGTCCCGAGGAGGCGTCGGCCAGTTTTGGTGGGCCGTTCACGGCATCGCAGACGGAGGATTTGCTCCTGGGTTTCCCGTCAGCCAGCCTCGGTCATTTGGAAGCAGAGCAAGCATAAGCAGCACGTCGGTACTTTGTTTCATTAGAGGGATGCATGACAATGAGCCGCTGGATCCACCGCCTGATCGGCGTCTTTCTGGTCATTCCGCTTGCGGGAGCGCCCGAACTATTGGCGGCACTCAACGGACAGCAACCCGACGCTGGGGTGCAACAAGCGGGTGGGCAACAAGTTGCTCAATTACCAGATACTCCCAGTGTCTCCTTAGCCCAAGCCCGGGCCGCAGACCCCGTGCCGCCAACGGATTCGCAAGCGCAGCCGGCTAATACGCAGCCGAACGCAAGCGCACCGAGTGCTCCTGCGCAAGAAGATTCTCAACCGCAAGCTAACCCGCTGCCAGCACAAAAGTCGCAACAGCCGCCAGACCCCACTCCGGCGCAGAACACGCCACAGCAGAGTGAAGACCAGAAGAAAACTCCTGACCAGCAGCAACCGGCCGGCGCAGCCGCTGCTCAACTGGGGCGCACAACCGGCGGCGCGGCCTCGAAGCCCGCAGGCGCGGCTATGGCGCCCGCCAAACAGCGGCAGAGCCGGTCTTTGCTTCTCAAGATGGGTTTGTTGGCCGCGGCCGGGGTCGCAGTGGGAACCGTCGTAGGCCTCACCAAGGCCACGCCCAGCAAGCCGCCTGGTGCTCACTGATGAGGGTCACGCTGCACCTTAACGTGATTATGTTTTCTACCCTGCCCAGCCCGTCTGAAGTGCGACCCGCAGATCATCCACTCTTGATCAGCTTTTCCGGTATTGATGGAGCTGGCAAGAGCACGCAAATAGAGGGCCTCCAGTCTCTGTTGTGTGAAGCCGGAATGTGCGTGGTTCGATTGCAGTTCTGGGACGACGTCGCCGTTCTAAAGCGTTTTCGCGAAGACGCCATGGTGAAGGTCTTCAAAGGGGAAAAAGGCATCGGCAGCCCGGAAAAACCGGTGCATCGCAATGACAAGAATGTGCGTCGCTGGTATCTCACCCTGGGACGCTGCGCGCTGTACCTTTGCGATGCAATCCGCCTTCGCTCAGTCGTCGCAAAATTGCGAAGGAGGGAACCTGACGCGATCATTTTTGACCGATACAGTTACGACGAACTGGCTACCCTTCGCCTCGACAGCAAGCTAGTACGACTTTACGCCTGGCTGTTGATGAAGTTGATCCCGCAACCCGACATTGCTTACGTGCTGGACGCCGAACCAGAAACTGCTCATCGGCGGAAACCTGAGTATCCGGTGGATTTTCTTTATCGCTACCGCCATGCCTATTTGTCGCTCGGTTCGCTGGCCCATATGGCGATTATCGACCCCGGCAATCCGGAAGAAGTTCAGCGCAACATTCGGGAACGGTTGCGGGCGAGCTGTCAGGAGCGGAAAAACGGGTCTGCGTTGTCTCGTCGAGTAAGCACCTTGGGAATTTGAACTCTCCGTGATGTGTTCGCCTCCGCAAGGGAGCGGCTACGACCCTGTGTACCCCCGGCGGTTGACCGCCCGTTCCTTTGCCCCGGCTACAGGACATACATTACCTGAGCCAGCCAACGGTTCTCTCCTGTTCTCCATCCAAAGAAAGCAACGAAATTTATGCCAGGGGATTGGGCTCCGACATGCAGGTAGTGAATTCGTTCCGAAAATTTGGCTTGGTGATTCCCACCTTGAATGAGGCCGGGAATATTCCGGTACTGCTCGATCGTATCCGCACTGCACTACTATCTTTGGATCTGGATTATGAGTTACTCGTCGTGGATGACGACAGCCGGGACGGAACCCAAGATGTCGTCCGCAAACATGCCGATGCTGATCCTAGAATCAGGCTGCTAGTCAGGCGCGGCCAGCGCGGTCTTGCAGGCGCCGTCATTCACGGTTGGCGTTATACCAACGCCGATCTTCTCGGCGTCATTGACGCCGACCTGCAACATCCTCCCGAGTTACTGCCGGACCTGATTGAAGGCGTTCGCGCTGGTCACGACATTGCTATCGCCAGCCGCTACGCCAACGGAAATTCTCCCGATGGTTGGAACGCGGCACGGCACGCCGTTTCGCGACTAGGGACGCTGGTGAGCATGCCCTTACAGAGGGCCGGGCGCCGTGTCAAAGATCCACTGTCCGGTTTTTTTGTGGTGAAACGCGAATGTCTTGAGGGTCTGAATTTACGACCCGCCGGATTCAAGATTCTGCTCGAGATTTTGGTGCGCGCCCGCATCAAGTCGGCGGTGGAAATACCTTTCCAGTTTGGCCTGCGGCACGCAGGCAAGAGCAAAGCCGACGTGAAGGTGGCGCTGGATTATTTTTCGTTGCTTGGAAAGCTCTCCCGTGAAACGTTTTTCGGGCCGGGTCAGCGATGAAAATCTGTCTCGTAACGTCATTTCCGCCCAGCCGGCGCGGGTTAAATGAATACGGGTATCACATCGCTCGTG
>Ga0066710_100002639_pt1 | contig 14632 bp, 13 predicted proteins | sample GraSoiAngelo_159_FD_79666 | JGI IMG/M metagenome (GOLD analysis project Ga0066710, IMG submission 79666) | Grasslands soil microbial communities from the Angelo Coastal Reserve, California, USA - 14_1009_16_40cm | ecosystem: Environmental > Terrestrial > Soil > Grasslands | place: USA...
CTATAACCGATAGTGTGCCATCCGATAGTGTGATATCATTCACGGTCGTAATAATCCAAATTGCAAGTGTGGGCCAATTTATGAGCCAACGCCCCTTACAGCCGCTCGAAGATTTGATCCTCGAATCTCTAAACCCGCGAGCTATAACGGGACTGCCCCATCCGCTATCAAAGTTCGCCGCGAATGGCGCGGTCAAGGATGGTCCATACGTGGATGCGATTATGGAATTCATAAAGGACTGGACGTGGGAAGCGCCGGAGAGCGTGAGGCAGAGGGCGGCAGTGTGGTTCTTATTCGACAGCGAGCGGGCGTTCTTCGTTGCGTGTTTTGAGGCGGGGATCGATGCGGAAAAGCTAAGAAGTCACCTAAAAAGCAGGCGTACATAATCGAACTTCAGGGAAGTGTCTTTTTATTTTTCATGGGGCTTGGCACAGGTGTATTGTAGGCGTTGAAAATGGATCATAACAAAGCTGTACGACTACTGGCTTTAGAAAGGTACGTGCTGGGCGAACTTCCGCCACCCCTGCGCGATGAATTTGAAGCGCATTATTTCGAATGCGAGGAATGTGCAGAGGATGTAAAAGCGGCTGCGGAATTCGTGGACAATGCTCGCGCGGTTTTGCGCTTCGCCGCTTGACAAATTTCAGGCACCACTGGCAGCAGGACAGTCTGGGGTAATCCGTACTTCTGGCTTTCCTTTGCGGCGGTTAGATATGTTCCCGAAAGGAAATGACCAACAAAGCGTTTCACACCTGGCTTTTTCCTATACTAAGTCTCGCAGTAGGCCTGGTAGGGATAGGGCTATTGCTGTGGATCGGCGAACGATCTATTCCATTCTTGGAACTATTGCTCGGTCCCCCGCACGCGAATTCCAGTTCCTTTCCGGTGTATGGAATCCCTGCGTTGCTCGCGGGCATTTTCGGATTCTTGCGACCCAAGCCGAAGGAAATATGGAGCTATGGGTTTCTCATGTGGATGCCTCAGGCCACTGTTGGGGCAGCTCTGGCGATTAGCCGAGGTTGGTTTGCAGGGTTTGGCCTCGTGATTATTGCTTCTTGTTTTCTTGCGGCCATCGTTGGCGTTCTCGCCTCCTACGCAGGGTTCGCGTTGCGCAGAGTTGTGAATAGGATTCGGGCCGGTGTGCCGGGTAGGTTGTAAGAACGTGCCCCTAGTACTCCCGTAGTATCTTCCTCGGGAAATTACCTGATTCGAATATAAGGAATCCCCTCGCTTGCTGGCTACATTGTTCTGCTTTATTTTCCGGCGCGTCGTCTCCCGCCCTGACGGCAAATTACAGCCTCCACGCTCCTGCTCGTGCTCGAACGGTACGTGGACTAGTCCTCGGAGGTCCCCATGCACTCACGCCGCTTCTTTGTCAGCGTTATCATTTTGGCTTATTCCGTCTTTTATCTCGGCTTTGTTTCGTCGAGCACCTGCCGCGCTCAGGCGATAAGCAACCCCTCAGCAGATATCAGTCCAGATCCCTATAAACCATATGGCGGGATGGAAGAAACTGTTGATTATTCAAACGGTAATGTAAACCTCCGATTCCCGGTGGTTGTATTGAAGGGCCGAGACGGGCAGTTACTAGATGTTTCTGTACAGTGCCACAGCAAGGTTTGGGGATGGCATCACGACTACTTCCCTCCATATGTGAATGCCTGGTATCACAGTTTCAACGGCGCTGCGTGTCAGATCTCCGGAATACCCCAGCTAGGTGCAGCAAACAATGTTTTCACTGGTGATCTAGGCAACGGCCTATCCGAATTTTGTACCGCGAATTTTGTTGTCCAGCTATCCGACTTGAGCACCCACTGGTTCGGAAACCGCACAGACTGTACCGATAACGCCAGTCCCACTCCTCACCAGATATCCGATTCAATAAACGTTGCTGATAGTTATAACAGTTCGCATATAAGACTTGATATCACGAATCATGTTGACGTAATCGCTTATCTTCGAGACGGAATGCAGCTTCACTTCATCCTAGATAATACTGTCTATTCCTGCCCTGGGTGCGGTATACCAAGGATACGGTTGCTGAAACAGGTCGATCGCAACGGAAATATAATTACGTATGGATATACCTATGATTCCTCAACTGGAGTTTATACCCTCAGCGCTATAACCGACTCTGAAGGGCGGGTGGTGACTTTCACTTACGATCCGCAAACCAGATACCTCTCTTCGATCTCATACCCTGGCCCGAGCGGTTCATCGCGAACGGTAGTTTTCACATCGGCGTCACTTAGCACATCAGCGGTTTTCCCGGGGGACCCACACTCTCCGATTGTGGCGGGCTACCAAGCAATCCAAACTGTCACACTTCCCGATAATCTTTCCTACCACCTTGAATACAACAACTACGGGGAGATATCCAAGGTTACGTATCCCGAAGGTGGTTATACCCGGTATGAGTACGCCCAATTTCCGGCTCTCTGGCTCAATCCGCCTTTGAACGCGGTTTACGGCTCCACAACTCCTGACACTCTCCAGGGGGACACACGCGAGATAACCGCCCGCCATGTTTGCGCTAACTCCAATGGAGTCTGCACCTCCACACAAGAAGCTACGACAACCTACACTCCAACAATTACGTCATCCTGGCCTAATAACCAGTATATGGATGTCCGCGACGCAACGCCGCAGCAGAACCGAACTACATATGCATTCCTTCAGGGTGGCGGTTCGGCCATACCGTACACTCCATTTTTTTCACCCCGAGAGGTTCATCGATATATCTACCAAGGGGAAAATACCCTCCTCAGGACGATTGATACTACCTACAATGAGATGTTAAACGGAACGACGACGGCACGATCGTTGCCTACACAAATCACGACAACGCTGAACGATTCCAACCAAGTGAGCCGAGTCGAGTTCGATTATGACTCTTACGTTTCCAACACTGTTATTGACGGCTTTCCATTCCACCGGCCTGTTGCGACCACGCAGCCCATTGACAATGTAAGTGCCAAAAGAGAGTACGACTACGGACCTGGTGCAGTCGGCAACTTACTCCGGACAACCGCTTCGGTCTGGAGCAAGGTTAATCCGATAAACGGCCAAGACTACACAGCAAGCCCGGTTCATATTATGGGTTTGAAGACAAGTGAACAGATCCTTGACTCAAGCGTTAGTCCAGCAGTAGTCGTCGCTCAAACACAGTATGAATACGATAACTATGGCGGGTCGAATCCTCTCACTACAAGCGGGGCGATTCAACATGACGCTAGTCATGACCTCAGCTACATAACACGCGGAAACGCGACTGCCATTAAACGCTGGAGGAATACCGACGGTGCTTTCCTCGCCACCAAAAATCAATACGATGATACGGGGAATATTGTCAAGAACACAGATCCGCTAAACCATTCGACCCAGTTCAGTTATGCAGACTCATGGGCGGACGCCTCCTGCGCACCAGCTTCAGGAACGGTTGCAGCTTTCCCAACCAGAGTCACCAATGCCTTGAACCAGTTCTCAACCGCCACATACAATTCCTGCACTGGAACTTTGGCGACTGCCACGGATCCGAATAATCTCACCACCACGTTTAACTATGACCTGATGGATCGGCGAACACAAACCAACCGGCCCGACGGCGGTCAGACTTCCACTTGCTTCAGCGAGGTCCAGGGCTCAACTTGCTACAGCTCGTCCCTACCGATTTCCATTGTCACGACCGAGAAAATCAACTCAGCGGCAAACAAGGTTACTGCCGCTGTATTCGACGGCCTAGGGAGAATGACTCAGACTCAGCTCAATTCCGATCCGGACTGCTCCAGCGGAGACAAGACGGACACAACCTACGACGCTCTCGGACGCGTTTACACCGTTTCCAATCCGTATTGCACCACGGGCGATTCCACGTACGGTATCACCACGTTTAACTACGACGCTCTAGGGCGCACGACGCAGGTCACACATCCCGACAACACGACCGTCCTGACGACCTACACTGGCCGCGCCAAGCAAGTCCAAGACGAAGGCAATGGCACGCAGCGCGTCACCCGCATTTCTCAGACGGACGGATTGGGCAGGGTGAAATTGGTTTGTGAAGTCAGCAGCGTCACACTGCTGGGCAACGGCGGAACTCCCAGTGCTTGCGGCCAGGACATTCCTGGTACGGGATTCCTGACCACGTATGCGTACGACGTCTTGCACAATCTCACCTCAGTCTCTATGACCGGTTTGAATCCACGCACCTTTGCTTACGATTCCCTCTCACGCCTCACCAGTGCCACCAATCCCGAATCCGGCACCATCACCTACGCCTACGACCCCAACGGCAACGTTATCACCAAAACCGACGGCCGCGGCATCACTACCTGCTTTGGCGATTGGACGGGAACAACGTGTAATGGCTCGACGGGTTATGATGCCTTGAACCGCCTCCTGAAGAAAACCTATTCCGACGGTACGCCAGCGGCGACCTTCAACTATGACCAATCCTCGGCGCTTGGGGTCTCACTTACCAACACAATAGGCCGAAAATCGTCACAGAGCACGGCTGGGCCCAACGCAACGGGATCGGTCTTCAGCTACGATCAGATGGGGCGTATTTCAAATAATTCGCAATGCACCCCGCAGAATTGCGGCACGGGGATCTTCTCCTTTCAGTACACGCAGTACGATTTCTTGGGGAATTTAGTCTCTGCAACCAACGCGACCGGGGTTACCTTTAGCTATTCCTACACGCCTCCGGGTTCCACTATGTCTGCGGGGCGGCTCATCGGGATCGATACCAACTTCGTCGATGGGAGCCATCCGGGATCCTTGTTCTCGAACGCTCACTACGCTCCTTTCGGCGGACTAACCAGCGCGGCGCTCGGAAATGGCGTGACGGAATCCTGGAGCTACAATAATCGTCTTTGGCAGCAATCCCGTACCGCAACATTCGGTGCCGCGACGCCTTACTCTTTCAGTGTCCCAACATTTGCGCCCGACGGTGACATCCTCGCTGCCAACGACAGCGCCAACGGCAACTGGAGCTATAGTTACGACTCTTTTAACCGTCTTCTCAGCGCCAATGCCACCGGCCAGGCATATACCTACGATTACGACCGCTTTGGCAATCGCTGGCACCAGAACGGCACTCATTCTTCTCAGCTGGGCTTCGACGCAAACAACCGCATCACGGGCGTGACAGGTGTCGGTTATGACCTCGCGGGAAATCTGACCAGTGACGGCTCTGGCACAGGTACGCACACGTATTTTTATGACGCCGAAAATCGCATCATTCAAGTGGATGGCACGCTCGGCACCTGTTCCACGGCTACTGCTTGCTACGTCTACAACGCCGATGGCCAGCGCGTCCGCAAGACCACCGGTGGCTCTAGCATGGATTATCTGTACGACTTAGGCGGACATAAAGTCGCCGATGTGGACCCGACAGGCATTTTCATGCAGGGAGAACTGTATGCGGGCGACCGTCATTTCGCCAGCTATGCACCCGAGCCTGGGCCAACGGGCGCAACCTTTTTCACTCATAGCGACTGGCTCGGCACGGAGCGAGTCCGAACAGACATGACCGGCGCTAACTGCGAGTCGATAGCCAGCCTACCCTTCGGCGACGGTCAGTCCATCACCGGGACCTGTGGCGATGTCAGTCCCCTCCACTTCACCGGCAAAGAACGCGACTCAGAATCCGGCCTCGATAACTTCGGCGCCCGCTACGATTCTTCGAGCATGGGCCGCTTCATTACGCCGGATTGGTCCGACGAACCTGAGCCAGTTCCGTACGCAGATCTAGGCATTCCCCAGACTCTCAACCTTTACGCCTTCACGGGGAACAACCCAATAAGTGGGACGGATTACGACGGCCACGATCCGGGATGTGGGTCCGGCTCATCGCCTTGCCCCGCAGCAAAAATGCCACTGCTTCCTCGAATACTCCGTGCCCTCTTTCAAAGCGCTCCGCGAACCACGGGGACCAAAGGAGAGGTCGGACTTATGTTTGTTCACAATACTCTCGCATCTGGCGAGAACTTGGGCAGGAGAATTGGTTATGTCTTTACCGGCCGGAATGGCCTCATGAATAACCTGGAGCCCGAGATGGTTCCCTCGACCGAAGAGGACGACAAGGCTTTGGACCGTCTCAATTTCGCCGCGCTTTTTCTGCCGGGATTTGAAGAAGAAGGACTGGTGGCAGAAGAACATCACATAGCTACCTTTTACGGACGTTTTGGCAAAGCTTTTGAAGAGATCTTTGAAGAAGCAGGTATGAACATCGAAAAGGATGCGGAGAATCTGATCGATCTGGCAGGTCATAGGGGCCGCCACACAATCGAGTATCACAAACACGTCTTGAGAACAATTAGAAGATATACTGATGGCAAAAGCGGAGAGGCATTTAAGCAGGGTCTACTTCGCGCACTAAGGTCACTTCGAAGGCAGCTAGAAGACAATCCCCGCTTACCTTATGTGAAAGGCGCTTCATGAATTGGTACGACCTTATTACAGCATGTGAAGACGATGAACCGCCGTACTACGTCTCTAGCAAGGGTAATCTCGAGGGGTTCAAGCGATGGCATTTCGACGAAGGCAAGCCGATCAAGGACTGGAAGTGCCAAGGGTGGATTCAGTCCACCTCCCCTGCCGAAGACGGACCTCCAGACGATGGGCTCGCAAACCACTTTGGGTTGCTGATCTTTTCTTCAAGAATGCAGTCGGCATTAGAGGGCGGCGGCGTTGCCGGAATCCAATATCTACCAATTCGCGTCCTTAAGTCGGACAATTCCGAACACCCCGGTTATTCGATCGCCAACATTATAAACATGGCTTCGGCACTGGATTGGAAGCGGTCACATTTTGACATATTTACAGAGGAGGATGGAGAAGGATACGAAATCGGTCAAATCTCGAGTCTAATTAGAGCTGTACTAAACGAAGACGCACTCCGCGAGTTTCACATCGTCAGACTCAAGGAGTTTTATCCAGCGGTCTACGTTTCGCAACTGTTCGTGGACATCTACACGAAACACAGGCTTACTGGATACTCCTTTAGAAAAATACAAGTTTCTCCAACGTCTGATCAGATGACGGGGTCGGCTCCTTCGACCGAGTAGACTTGCTGGTGCTGCTCTAGTTGATGAACGCCGTGCTGATGTTTTCTCCGCCGCTCGAACTGCTCCCAGTCTGGCTTGAGAAGTTCTTCGAACTCGCGCATCGCCAAATCGCCGCAAGCTAGTGAGTTGCCCGCTAGGCAATTGACAGGCCGACAATCTCTACCTATAGTCTACCCGCATGTCTCCGAAGAAAGCTAAAAACGGCCCTCTTTCTCAACCGTTCTCTTGAGGGCTTCGCCTTTATTGAAGAATTTTAGCGCCAGGATCACGACGCTGTAATTCCGCGACATCCTCGGGATGAACCTCCCACATTTGTTTATCGCTGGTTTGCACTTTCACCCAATGCTCGGTTGCGGCTGCGGCTGCAGTCCTCGCGGGCAACGCGGAAGCCTTTGCCGCTTTCGAAACTCCCGGCAATACCCGTCCAGCTTCTCTCTCCGCAACTCCAACCATCGTTGTTCCAATTTTCCCACCAGTGATTCCACCGCCACGACCAACCTCTTCGGCCTTCATTAACGTATCGAGGTCCCCGTGCGCAGACAAAAGGTTTGATAGCCGCTCATTGAGGTCTCGCGCTTCGGGTACGGCATCGGAGACGAGTTTGTTTATGTTTCCATAGAGAGCGCGATAAGCGGGCTTAACTTCGTCCGTAATCGAAACCGTGCCTCCCCAATTCACACGCTTGCCGATTTGTTGTTTGATTCTGTTCAGTTCCAGCGGCGTAGCGGTCTGACCGAGACCTTCCTTCAACGATTTTTGCAGCGAACCGAGTTGGTTGATGGCGGCATCTTTTTCTGCATCGGTCATGGCGCGGTTGTTGATAATGTCTAGGGCGGCTTGGTGCAGGGGGGCGTCAATTGCGTCGGCGACGGGAATGACCTTCGTGGATTGCGCCAACATCTTATCGAGTTGCGGAGCATACTCTGATATTCGTTGACTGACCGCCGCAAATCTTCCACCCGCAGCGTGAGCGGCATCGGCTGGAGACTTTCCAGCGCGTAGAGCCGACTTGTATGCTTCGTAGTCGCCGCTGGTCACACTGCCAATCCCTTCGTCGATGAGCGCCTTGGCGGGATTTCCATACGTGATGTCTCGCGTTTGTGCGCCGAGAGATTGATTGACCGCAGAACGGCCCATTTTGGTTTTCACTAATCCGCCCAGCGCTTCAAACGGAACGGATGCCAGCGCAGTTGTCCCGGCAACCTCTCCGGTTTCTTTCAGATTTTCTTTCGAGAATGGATTTTCGCCGGTAGCGGCTTGACCTGTTGCGGACCCAACTCCAGCCCCCGCCCCGGCTGCACCAGACCGAGCCAACAAGCGACCGAGGTATGCAAGAATGCCCGAACCTTCCATTTCGGGCAGCAACTCAGGTGCAATGCTCGCACCGGCCATTACCGCTGCGGTCTTGAGTCCTTCTTTTCCTTGCCGTTTGATTTCATCATGGGGAATGAGAGACCCGCCAGAAGATGGCTGCTCCAGAACGTTGCTGATGTCAGGCGGCTCATTCAGTATTGGCCGAGAAAGTCGCGTAGCCGCCTGCGATTGTGCGGCCTGCGAAGCGCCGATACCCGTTCGAAGATTCACGGGCTGACCGCCGATGGTGCCAATATCGGGGTTTGTGCCATCTGCGTTATTCGCGGCAAGAACGTGAAAAATGTTTTGCTCAGTTGGAGTTGTAGCTGTGGCCGCAGTGCTTTTGGCACCCGCGTCTTGTGCGGCCAATTGATGGAAAATATTCTCGTCGGCCATTATTGATTTCCTTTCACGGCTGGCACTACCCAACCATGCTTTTTGGCAGCTTCCGTTGCCAGGTCGGGATTATTTCCTGCGATGGTCAGGTACAACCGTGCGGTCATCGGATCGATGGGCATATTGTTTCCGCGAGGAAGAACGTCAACAATGCCGACCTGACGGAACTCCTCGTTGGCTGCATTGATGTACGAGTCGCGGTACACACCGGTAGCAATGCTCGCGTAGTCTTTCAACTGTTGTGGCGTGATAACGTCTCCGTTTTTCAGCGCCAGCAATTTTTGATACGCGGCCTGGTCCAGGCCCCGCGCATCCACATGCTCGCGGATAGTGTTTTCGTTAATACGAAATCCCTTGCCTGCAAGGGGCGTCGCGGAAATACCAATCGCATTGAAAAGCCCGACGACGCTTGCAGCTCCGGTCAACTCCTTGCCGCTGTTCAGATCGCTTACGGCTTCTTGAAATTGCTGGTAGCTGCCCTGCAAAATTTGCAAGGTCTGGTATTGTTTGCTGCGGTTGTAGGCGTCGTAACGCTTATTGAACTCTTTTTCGTTTAGTGGGGACACGTTTCCGAATGCATCAATATGACGGCCATCTTCGGTCAGGCGCTTGGCGTCCGCCTCTCTCGCCTTGGCCCACGCTTCCGCCGTTTGCCCAGCCTTTAGTTTTGTCTCGACGGCTTGCGCTGCGGGTTTGTTCTCAATGTTTGGCTGTGCACCTTCGGGATACTCGCGCAACTGCTCACCTTCCGGCGCGGCGGCGTTGAACTTCATCGCCTTCCCGTCTTTGTAAACCGTCTCGGGCTTCTCCCATCCGACCTGTGCTTTTTGCTTGGCCTGCAAGCGAAGAGAATTCACGCGGGCAAACTGTAGCGGAGTGAGTTCGTCACCCGCCTTGAAATTCTTAGCGTTGCCTACGAGACCGCTGTACCGCTGTAAATCTGAAATGTAAGCCTGAGGGAGCGAAATTTTCCCGTCGTGTGTTCCATCCATGACGAGAACTTGCCCCTGCATCTTCGGTGAGCCGTCTTCATTCGTTAGCGGTTTGCCGTCGTTATCAGTCATGGGTTTGGGGCGAAGAGCGCCCACGACTACTTTATTGCCGAGGGGATGGGAGTCGGCATCGTGGGCTTGTCCGCCCGTCGTAGTCGGCGCGAATAGCGCTTGAGCTTGCTCGGGGGTAAGAATTTGGTAGTCGTGTTTGTTGGCGGAGTTCTCTTCGTTGAATTGGTCGAGAGATTCTTTCACTGCTTGCGTATTCGAATACTCCGGGTCCCTATCCCACTGCTGGGTCATGGAATCTAGGTAGTCCCGGTAGACGCTGGCGTTGTTATGAGCGATGGTGGCACGATTCATTATCGCTTTTTGCTGGGTCTCGTATTCGTCTTGCGCTTGCTGGCGTTTCTGTGAGTCTTGTTGCTGCGCTTGTTGTCGTACTGCGCTCGCGCCTGCTCCAAGTCCACCAGCCAGCGCAGCCATCCTCGATTTTTGGGGAGGCATCTGTGCGCCCGATGACAATCCTTCGAGGGCGTGCAGTGCTAGACGAGAGAGGCGATCTGCGGTATGGTCCCGTCCATAATTCGGAGTCATCTTCCCACTCGCGTCAGTGCTGTACGAATCCACGGGAGGCGGTCCAGCCAATGCTTTGACACCGCGAGCTGCTGTCGCCATCGTCGAGCCAATTAATGCGTGGGCAAGCGCTCCCATGAAGGATCGTGACGGTGCGGCAGGGCCGGGAGTCAACGGCGGTGCTTGCGCTGGGGCTTCGGGTGCGGGACGTGCTGCCGGCGCACCCGTAGCTGCGGATGGTGAAGTCGGGATAGGTGGCGCAGTCGGCGCGTTCGTCGGCAGTGCTTCTACGGCATCGTTGCCGCCAGTGTTTGCGCCAGTGTTTGCGCCAGTATCTTCGTTTTCGAATGCCATGTACTTTTTCCTGATTGTGCGATGAGATGAAAGAGAGGCGATCCCACGATGGGAGCGCCGGAAAAACTATTGACTGAGGGGCTTTACTTCTCGCCTAATCGGTCTACAGCGGCTTTGAATTGCGGGTCTGTACACCGTTCCGCAAATTCTTGTGAACTCAAATCTCTAAGCAGATTGCGGAATGACGCCTTTTCAATTTCGGTTATGGCGCTTGTTCCCGACCCGCCTCTTGGCTCACGCTCGTAATCAGTAACGCTGGTGCTTCCACTCTTGGCGGTGCTGGTTTCCGTTTGCTGGAGAAGAGCGGCGGTACTTGCGGCCTTGGCATTTCTGGCTTGGATAATCGGAGGCGTCCTGCGATCCGCCAGCACTTCCTTGTTCTGCTGGAAAAATTCATCAGCGGACAAACGGTCCACATCGCTGATACGCTTTTGGGGCTGAATGAGTTTGTGGAAATTTTGGTGATGCAGGAGTTCGTCCCCCGAAATATCTGTCTGGCTGCCCAAAGCAATAGCTGAGGGATTGAGATGCACGAGTCCCTTCATGGCGCAGTCCTCGAAGGACTCGACTAGATTTTCAAACGTCACCGCCATGTTTTTGTCCCGCAGCCCCAGCAAAATAATTCCGTTCTCGGCGCGGCTCTGAATAAATTGCGGATAAGTTTGTTTGAAGCGTTCGAGCGCACTGGCAATCTCGGCGGCCTGCTCAGGTGTTGGTTTCGTAACATCGTCCCAGAGCTTCTTTGCGTCCCACTTTTGATTGATGACTGTCCGTTCCTTGACAACAGCGTCGCGCTCGACGGCTTTATCAAAATTCTCTTTGTTGAAGGTTTGGTGCCACAACGTCTCGTCTGCGCCCATCTGTTGATGAATTTCGCGCATCGACAACTCGCGCTGGGTCCAGCCATTTCTTTCGCCCAGCGTTTTCAATTCCTCACGGCTCTTCCCGCCACTCGATGAAACTTTCGCCGTCCCGGCACTTACGCCGTCGTTGAAGGGCGTATTCTTTTTCCGTCGTACGTTTGTTTGCTCGAACACATTAAATACCGGCATCATATTCTCCGTTTGAAATAGCGGGTCAAGCCGCTTCTTTGAATTTTGCGATGCGCTCTAACCACACCATGAAGGCGGCATACGACATGGTGTGTTTGGCGTGATTGCAAACTGCACAGCACGGGAGGCAATTCTGGACAACGTATCCAACCGAATTATCTGCGCGGTCAATTCCGTTGTATGCGTAATCTTGCGTCCTGTCGCGGCCACCCGACCGCACCACCTTGAAAGGGACTACGCCACAGTAGTGACAATTACTTTTGGTCAGAAGTGCGAATTGTATTTCCGACAGGCACCAATCTAATCCCCGGCTGCGGGCATGTGACTTGTACCCTTTCAAAAGATGTCTAAAGCCAGCTTGGCCGGGGGGTCGTCGAATTTTGAACTTGTAGAGTGGCCGAGGATTCTTGTTACCTTCGGCAACAGAGCAGCCGCAAGAAGGAACGCACTTCCATTTCGCTGTCGGCCCATGCCTCTTGAATTTTCTTAGCGTAGACCCGGAACGCACAACCAAAGAGTTCGGCCCTTTGCAATCACACTTGCACAACCAAAAAGAAAAGGCATACTGCTTCTTCCCCGAGCCAACACACTTAATGATCGTCAGCCTGCCAAATTTTTGGCCCGTCAAGTTTTTGAAATTGGCGGCGTGATTGCGCTTCTGATATTTGTGGTAGCACGCGGCAGAACAGAACTTTCCTCGATGGTATGCAACAGCGAACCGCCGTGAACAGAACTTGCAGTGTCTTTTTGCAGCTTTCTTCTTGAACACACCTTACTCTTCTTGGTTCTTGACGATAAATTCCCCGCCACCACGTGGGCGCTTCTGAGCAGCGTATTCGCCCTGGATACGGCGGACTTCCTGAATTTTTTGCGCGTTCGGCTGGTTCAGTTGCGCAAGCATTTCCTGCCTAGCTCGCTGTCGGCTGTTTCGATACTGGGTTGTGGCTTTTGCTCCCACCTCTTGCAGCACGCGGAACGAATCACCAGCCTCGACGTGCACACGGAAATCTTCCGGCGCTTGCGGGACTGGCGTCGGCGGGGTGGGCTTGGCGGGCGGCGTCAAGAGTGCGAGGTGTGCGTGTAGTTGCCCAACATTCGTGGCCCAGTCGCAGCCACGCAATCCTTTTGGGGCTGCGTAGTCAAAACCGTAGCGGACAAACGATGCATCGTTCACAAGGTAAGGCACGGACATAAATCCGCCGTCCGTGGTCGCCAGATAGGTTTTGCGTTCTTTGGGGTCGTACACGACGGCATAAGTTCCGCCATCGCTGTAGACGGCATGGTAGGTTGATTGATTCATAGGCGGTCGCACTTCTGAACGTTTGCCATTTAATTTCCGAACACGATCCCCGTAGACCTTCACGCAGGATTTACAATTTTCGAGCTGCCCACTGTGGTGTTCACCGACTTTGGGACCACCACTTTCTGTCCGACGATTGGCGCGTCAGCGGGGCCTTTGGGGTTGGTGCCCGATGAGCCTTGCGGATTTCCGGCATGATGCTCTTGCGTTGCGCCGGTCGTGCCAAATACGAATGTCTGATCTATTTGTGCCATTGCTGTTTTCCTTGACTGCAAAATTTGTGCTGCGAGTGGGCCGCTTAGGCGGGCACGGGATCAACTTGGGTTTGCAAATCGGACCTGGCTACCAGGAGTACCATTAATTTTCACCACGACCGCTGTACCGCTCTTGGGCGGTGCCGGGAAATCGGTATTCGCGTTGTACGCGGATGCACTGTTTCCCGCAGGCCCATGAAAATGCAGATTGAGTCCAGCCGGACCTGAAGCTGGAGTTACGTCTACTTGTGGGTTTTGATTTGCCATTGAAATTTCCTTAATGAGAGATGTGCAACTGCGTGGCCCAAAATAGCGGGGCACGAACTCTTTACAGCGGGCGCGTTTCTTTATTCGCCCGTTTGCGGCTGGTGCTTGCCTCGCGGGTTCGATTGATGGCCGCATCTTGATACTGCAAGTCGTTTTCCAATTGCTTGCGCTTCAACGAAATTGGCGAGCTATGCAAAACATGCGCGTGGTCGGCGGGCGAGTTACCCTCCTGCACAAGCGTGGCCCCGTCTGCGACACGATTGCCGTTGCCAGACACATCTTTCACGGCGTTAGTTTTCTGTCTCACTGTCTTCATGTAAGATTCCTTTCAGTTCTCGCAACTCCGCTTCCGTAAAACATCCCTCCGCACAAAACCAAACGCCGTGGCGCGAACATTTTTGTGGGGACCTACGCCATAGCTTTCGGCCACAGGTGGGGCATCGCCCGGCGTCGGTGTTTATCATCAGCAAATAGTGAGAATGGTTCGTGCATCTCGTTGCTGTGTTTTCTTGCGCGGCGCTCATGCTTCCACCATTTTGGAATTTGTAATCACCCCGCCCACTATGTCTCCTGGCCTTGCCATCCTCTTTACGAAATGTGCAATTCGACTGCTCGCGGCGATTGACTCCGCCCTATACGTTTCGCTTATCATTTCGGACATGAAATCCCGGTTAATTTTCCGCGCACGTCCTATACCTGAGAGGAGCATTGCCGGATGCCCACTGACTGCAAGAGAATCCAGAAGCGGACCCCTGCTACCGTGGCTCTACAGGTCTCAAGTGCGACGCAGCCGTTCATCACGGAATTGGCATTTACGGAAAACGTCAGCTTACATGGCGTCCGGGTTGTAACGGAGCGTGCGTGGAAACCAGGAGAGCGCGTAATCGTGAAGTCTTACCACGGCAGCATCCAATCACGGGCAAAAGTCATTTATTGTCATCGTCTGACAAAGAAGCGATATGCCGTTGGATTGGAACTGTATTCAGCGGTTGGGATGTGGGCGGACCTTTCGCAACCC
>Ga0066710_100002641_pt1 | contig 14631 bp, 10 predicted proteins | sample GraSoiAngelo_159_FD_79666 | JGI IMG/M metagenome (GOLD analysis project Ga0066710, IMG submission 79666) | Grasslands soil microbial communities from the Angelo Coastal Reserve, California, USA - 14_1009_16_40cm | ecosystem: Environmental > Terrestrial > Soil > Grasslands | place: USA...
ACGGGCGGTTACGTCGCTGCCATCCGAGCCGGCGATGATATTGGCGATCGTCTGGCGATCGAGGCCCGGGCTGACCAGGTCGCGGTCCTCGTTGCGTAAGGTCGACTCGGGGTACCAGATCCGCCCAGGGTGTGCGAAGCGACCGCTCTTGCTGGCGCCAATCCAGGCGCCGTCAGACGGGTCGCGCGGGTCGCCCTGCAGCGTGTACGTGAACACCTTGCCTGCCGCGCCTGGATACGGCTTCGTCCCGACGAAGTTAGCTGGCACGTCCATATCCGCCATCCACACGGTGGTGCTCACCCGCCACTGACCTTCCACGCTCGCGTCCTGGGTCCAGTGACTCTCGAAGCGGTACACCGGGTAACTCCAGACTTCGCCGTTGGCCATCTCGTACGTGAGCACGAAGCCAGTACCGGTGCCACCGACCCAGTTCAGCAGCATGCGGTGAAAGTCGGCCGGATTGAGGATGCCGTCTTCACCGAAGGACCACGCCGCGGCGTCGCCGAAGTGGTAGTCCACAAGCAGGCCTTTCAGGTCGGCGACCGAGAAGGTGATGCCCAGCATCGTGACGGGCTCGGTCGGCTCCGGCTCGACCAGCGCCGCGGCGGCAAGGCCGTTGCAGTGGCCGGCCCAAGGCGTGGCCGGGAAGTACAGCGACTGGCGCTCCCAGGTGCGCGTCGCGGGATCTGCGCCGCTGGTGGCGGCGACGTAGCGATCGTATTTGTCGAGCGGCCCGTTGAACGCGAAGAGCGTCGGGCCGACGCCCTCGAACGACGGCCACCACCAGCCCGACCAGGGCGCTGCCTCCACCTCGCCCGACGCGGACGACGGGATCTCCTCATCGGTGGCGCTCGACTGCGCGACAGCCATTGTCGTTGCGGGTGTGCCCACGAGTAGCGCGACGAGAAGCGAACAAACAGCGCGCCTCACCCCCTGAGGCTACTCGTCAACGGCGTTTGGGCACAGTGCACAATGCTATGCGCTGTCTTTCGTGCCACGTGACTGTCACCGGAGCAGCTACTCAGCACCTAGCCTGTGCATACCGCTTAGGTATGTAAAGGAGACTACCCCGAGGTGGCAGCAGCGGAGACCTCTTCAAATAGCACTGGGATGCGACCCACCCTGGGTCTGACAGGCGTCACGGTGAATGCCATGGCGCTGATCGCCCCGGGCGCCTTCTTGTGGATCACTCTTCAGATTCAGGCCGCCCAGACGGTGCCGGGCGGAACGGCATCGACGGCGCTGGACATCTGGCCAGGCATTGTGTTCGCCCTCATCCTGGCATTCATGACCGCGCTGTCGTACTCGGAGCTGGCGCGCATCTACCCGGAGGCGGGCAGCGGCTCCTGCTACTACTTCGCCGAAAAGGCGTTCGTTGACAAGGCCGAGATCAGGCATCACCGCTGGGCGCGTATCGCCAAGCTGGTGACCGGCTGGGCGGCCCACCTGTTCTACTGGGTGTACCCGGGCGTGATGGTCGCCTTCATGGCCATCCTCATCAGCTACATCCTGGGTCAGTTCGGCCTGGACATCGGACTCGTGCCCCAGATGGTCATCGCGGTGCTGTTCGCCATCCTGGTGGGTTACATCGCGCTGCGCGGCGTGAATGGCTCGACGATGACCGCCCTGGTCATCAACGTCGTGCAGCTGGTCGCGCTCGTCGGCTTTTCGGCCATCGCCATCTGGTATCGCGTCGCCAATCCCGACAACGCGCAGTTCGTCCATCCGACGGCGACCTCGGTGATCTTGCCGAAGGACGTGCTGAACGTGCTCATGCAGTCGACCGTGGCGATTCTGATCCTGGTCGGCTTCGAGTCGTGTACCGCGTTCGGGGCTGAGGCCAAAAACGCCCGCCGTGATGTGCCCCGAGCCGTGATCATCGCGCTCGTCGTCCAGGGCCTGTTCGCCTATTTGATCGAGTACTTCGCCGCGAACTTCGCCATCTCCGACAAGCTGACCGGCACCGCCGCGGATGGCACCGCGCTCACGGGTCTGGACGCCGCGGGTGCCTCGAGCGCGCCGATGGGCGACCTGATCCGCCTGATTGGCGATTCACTGCTGGGTGGGGTTGGTTTTGGCTTGATGGTTGTCATCGCCATCACCGTGGCGCTGGCCATCCTCGGCACCACGCTGTCGGCGATGAACACGGGCGTACGCATCACCTTCGCCATGGCGCAGGACAAGGAGATGCCCGAACCGCTCGGCCTCCTGCATAGCACCTTCGTCACGCCGCACATGGCGGTGTTCGCCATGATCGCCGTCTCGGCCGTCATTGGAGTCATCGGCGTCATCTCGGTCGTCACCCTCACGGGCATCACGCTGGCGTCCAACTTCGGCACTTTTGTGCTGTACGCGCTGACGTGTTTGTGGGCGATCATCGCCTTCGCTTCGCGGCCGGACTTCAACTGGCTCAAGCACCTGGTCGTCCCCGGCCTGGGCCTGCTCGCCAACATCGTCATGCTCGTCACGATCCTCGGCGTGGGCATCGTCGGCGGCGGCGACAGCCAGACCGAGTCCTTGATCGCGGTGGGCTTCGCCGCGGTGTGGGCCGTCGCTAGCGGGATCTACGTGGTCATGAGTAACCGCCGCACCGGCCGCTCACTCGTCACGCAACCAAAGGCGGCTGCCTAGAGTTTCTAGAGAGAAAGCAGCACTTGGCGCTCGAGCTCGAAGCCGGCGGGCTCACCGACGCGGGACCGCATCGCGAGACCAACGAGGACACGATCGGGTCGTTTGCACCCTCCGATCCGCTCGCCCTGCAGCGCAAAGGGTACTTGTATGTGGTCGCCGATGGACTCGGCGGCCACAACGCCGGCGAGGTGGCCAGCGCCTCGGCGGTGGCCAGGCTGGGCGAGGAGTATTACTCGCCCTCAAACAACACCCGCATCGAACCCGCCTTGCGCCAGGCCGTGCAGGCCGCCAATCTACGCATCCACGAGCTCACCCACCGACATCCCGAGTACCACTCGATGGAGACCACGCTCTCGGCGATCGCCATCGCTGGAGCGCAGGCGTACATCGCCCACATCGGCGACACCCGCGTGTACCACTGGCGCGCAGGCCGCTTGAATCAGCTCACCGCGGACCATTCTGAAGCTGCCGAGCTGGTCCGTATGCGCATCCTGAAGCCCGAGCGGGTACGCGATCACCCGGGCCGCAGCACACTCACCCGAACCCTTGGCAGCCGGCTGATCCCACGCCCAGACTACCTGCGACAACCAGTCGTGGCAGGTGATCAGTTCGTGCTGTGCAGTGACGGCCTGTGGTCGGAGATCGAGGATGCCGAGCTTGGCGAAGTGCTCGCCAAGCATCTGCCGGCTCAGGCCTGCCGCGAGCTGCTCGAGCGCGCGCTGGCCCGCGACTGCTCGGACAACGTCAGCGTCCAGGTGATTCGCGTGGCCGCCGTCGAGCCGCCCGGGCCCGAACTGCGTCGAAATGGTTGGCTGTCGGGTATTTTTCAACGAGGTCAGGCGTGAGTACGGGACGCGTCGGGAGCATGCGCTACGAAGCTGGTCAGACAGTAAACGACAAATACGACATCCTGGAGAGTCTCGGCCAGGGCGGCATGAACGACGCCTACAAGGCGCGCGATCGCGCCAGTGGCCGGCTCGTGGTGCTCAAGATCCCGTTTACCAGCCTGATCGGCGATCCCGCCACGTACAGCCGCTACCAACGCGAGCTGGAGATCGGCAAACGCCTGCACCACCCCAACATCCAGGAGCTGCTTGACGAGGGTCGCCTCGACGGTGGGGTAGCGCCGTATCTGGTCCTGGAGTACGTCGACGGCACGCTGCTGCGCGAATACTTGCGCGAGCATGCGCCGCTGCCTGTCGACGAGGCCGTCAATATCACCGTTCAGCTCGCGGATGCCCTGCAGTATTGCCACCAGCACGGCGTTGTCCATCGCGATCTGAAGCCAGAAAACATCCTGATCGAGCTCGACGGCACGGTCAAGCTGGTCGACTTCGGCATCGCTTTGCTGCAGGGAGCGCGGCGGCTGACGTTTCGACGCTTGACCTCGGGCTTCGGTACGCCCGACTACATGGCGCCAGAGCAGGTGCAGGGCGACCGCGGGGATGCGCGCACCGACGTGTACGCAGTCGGCGTCATGCTGTACGAGATGCTGACAGGGGACGTGCCGTATCACGGCGACAGTCCGCTGGCGGTCATGAGCCAGCGGGTGACCACCGACGCACCGCTGCTGAGCAGCAAGCGGTCGGACCTGCTGCCTCAGCTCGAAGCTGTCGTGTGGCGAGCGCTGCGGCGCGAGCCGGCCGAGCGCTACGCGTCGATGACCGACCTGCGGCATGACCTCACCCATCTCGACGAGGTCAAGATCCCTGAGTACCCCGCCGCGTCTGGGCGCGCGGTCGTTTCGCGCGAACACATGCTCAACGCGGGTGTCGTGATCGCTGCTCTCGTGTTGCTCGCCGTGCTCGGGATGGTTGCCGAGCTCGTCCACCGTGCGCAGGTGGCCCGGTGACGACGCGGCTTCTCGAGCGCGCGCGAGCTGCCGGTGTCGAAGTCGTGCACTTGCAGTTCACTGACGTGCAGGGCTCGATCAAGAGCCTGACCATTCCGGCCAGCCGTCTGGAGCGAACACTCGAGAACGGCGCGTGGTTCGATGGATCGTCGATCGAGGGCATGGCTCGCACCGCCGAGAGCGACCTCTATCTGCTTCCGGAGCCAGACAGCTTCGCCGTCCTGCCGTGGGAGACGACGCCCACCGCCCGCCTGATCTGCGACGTCCGCCTGCCAGGCGGCGAACCGTTTCAGGCGGACCCGCGGCAGGCGCTCAAGAGTGTGCTCGCCGAAGCGCTCGAGCTCGGCTTCGCGTATCGCGTCAGCTCGGAGGTCGAGTTCTTCGTCTTCGAAGATCGCGCCGCGTCCAGCAAAACGCCCGACTCCCTCGCGCCGGTCGATCGCACCGGCTACTTCGAGATGCAGGAGTCGCGGGCGGCCGGGCTGTGCCGCGACGCGATCGATGCGCTGGGCAGTTTCGGCGTCGAGGTCGAGGCGACCCACGCCGAGGTCGGTCCGGGCCAGCACGAGATCGACATCGCCGAGCAGGGCGCGCTGGAAGCCGCCGACGCCATCGTGGCGCTGAAGTGGACGCTGCGCTCACTCGGGCGGCGTGGACGCATGCTGGTCAGCTTCATGCCCAAGCCTCTCGAGGGCGCGCCGGGGTCCGGGCTGCACGTCTCGCAGGTGCTTGTCGAGCCCGATAACGGGCGTGATGCGTTCTTCGATCCGTCGCAGCGCTACCAGCTGTCGGCTGCGGGCGGGCAGTTCATTGCCGGGCAGTTGGCGCACGCGCGCGGCATGTCGGCCATCCTGGCGCCACTGGTGAACTCGTACAAGCGCCTGGCTGGCGGCGCCGAGGCCCCCTCGCGGGTCACCTGGGCGCGCATACACCGCGGCGCCCTGCTGCGCGTGCCCGAGCAGGCAGTCGGGCGCGGTACACGACTGGAGCTGCGCGCGCCTGACCCGAGCTGCAATCCCTATCTGGCCCTCGCGGCCATGCTCAAGTGCGGTCTGGACGGCATCCGCAACCAGATGCCCCTGCCTGAGCCAGCGGACGAGCTGGACCAGGGCGCCGAGGTGGTCGAGGGCGAGGGTCTCGCGAACCTGTTGCCGTCCACGCTCGGCGAAGCGCTGGAGGAGCTCAACTGGGATCCCGTGGTCCGCGACGCGCTCGGTCAGCCCATCTTCGAGCGCTTCCTCGCCGCCAAAGAGCAGGAATGGCAAGCCTTCGGCCGCCACATCAGCCACTGGGAGCTCGATCGTTATCTAGAAGGAGCGTAGCTACCAGCTGTCAGCCGTCAGCTATCAGTCGTGAGTCGTGAGTCATCGGGATGACGGCCGATTACCGAGTTGGCGCCTGGCGTTGCGCCTCGCTCGCGCGCAATGCCCGTGCGCTCGCGATAGCGAATAGAACCGATGAGTTGACATTCGCCCGCAAAGTGCGGCTCGCGCAGTTGCAGGCCAGCCGGCGAGTCGAATCGACGGCTGATGGCTGATGGCTGAAAAGCTGACTGCTACCATCCGACCGTGGTGGACGGTCTCGGCGAAGCGCGGGCGCTGTTCGATCCGGCGCCGGGGACGATCTATCTGGACTCGGCCACGTATGGGTTGCCGCCGAGGCCGACCGTCGAAGCGATGCACCGCGCGGTGGACGAATGGCAGGCGGGCACAGCCGACTGGGTGCGCGCCTGGGACATGCGCGGCGAAGACTGCCGCGCGGCGTTCGGCGCGCTGATTGGCGTGCCGAAAGAGTGTGTGGCGCTGCTGCCGTCAGCCTCGGTGGGCGTTGGCACGATCGCCGCGTCGCTCGAACCAACTGACAGCATCGTCGTCCCCGATGACGAGTTCACCTCGCTGCTCTTTCCGCTGCTGGTGGCCGCGCGTGAGCGCGGCCTGAGCGTCCGCACCGTCCCATTCGAGCGCCTCGCCGAGAGCATCGAGCCAGGCACAACCACGCTGGTCGCCTTCAGCCTGGTGCAGTCACAGTCTGGCCGATCAGCCGATCTGCGCGCGATCGTCGAAGCCGCGACGGCCAGCGGCGCCAGAACGCTGGTCGACGCGACGCACGCCATCCCCTTTGTGCCGATCGATGCGCAGGTCGACTATCTCGTCTGCGCCGCCTACAAGCATCTCCTCTGCCCACGCGGCGTCGCCTTCATGTACGTCGCCAGGGAACACTGGGACGAGCTTCCGCCGGTCAATGCGAACTGGCGAAGCACCAGCGATCCCTACGGGGTGTACTACGGCGGGCCACTCGACCTGTCGCCCGGCGCCGCCCGCTTCGACGTCTCGTTGGCCTGGTTTTCATGGGTGGGCGCCGCGGTGTCGTTGAAGCTGCTCGACGAATGGCGGCGTCACGGCATCCTGGCGGAGGTCAGTGGCCTCTCGCGCCGCCTCGCGGACCAGCTTGGCCTCATACAGCCTGTGGGCTCGGTGGTGAGCGTGCCGGTCGAAAACACGGAAGCGGTGCGCGCCGACCTGGCTGAGGCCGGCATCAAGGCCGCCGTTCGGGCCGGCAGTGTGCGCTTGTCGCCGCACGTCTACAACACCGCCGAGCAGATCGATCGCGCCGCGTCGGCCCTCTCGCGTCACGTGCTTCAATCGGCCGTCACATGACGCTGGCGGCGCGCCTGCGCGAAACGCTTGGGCCGGCTTCGGTCTTCGAGGCTGCCGAGGACGTGATCGTCTACGAGTACGACTACGGCCTGGACCGCGCGATGCCCGACGTGGTAGCGCTACCACGCTCGACGGCCGACGTGCAGCTCATCGTGCGCGAAGCCCAGGCCGCCGGCGTGCCCATCATCGCGCGCGGTGCAGGAACGGGTATTTCGGGCGGCGCGGTGCCGGCCCAGGGCGGCATCGTCGTCTCGCTGGCGCGCATGAATCGCGTCCTCGAGATCGACGCCGACAACCGTTGCGCCGTGGTTCAGCCCGGCGTCGTCAATCTGGACCTCTCGAAACTGGCCGAGCCGTACGGGCTGTTCTTCGCGCCCGATCCGTCGAGCCAGAAGGTCAGCACGATCGGCGGCAACATCGCCAACAACGCCGGCGGTCCGCACTGCCTATCGCTGGGCGTCACCGTCAACCACATCCTGGGCGTCGAGCTGGTGCGGCACGACGGCAGCGTCGTGCGCCTGGGCGGTAAGGCGCCCGATGGCCCGGGCATGGACCTGACTGGCGTGGTCGTCGGCTCCGAGGGCACGCTTGGCGTCGTTACCGAAGCGACCGTTCGCTTGCTGCCGCTGCCAGAGGCCGTGCGCACCACGCTCGCCCTGTTCGCGTCGGTCGACGCCGCCAGCGCCGCGGTTTCGGACCTGATCGGGCGCGGCGTTGTGCCGTCCGCGCTCGAGATGATGGACCGCCTGGCGTTGTCGGCCATCGAAGCGGCGTTCCATGCCGGCTATCCCCCAGAAGCAGGCGCGGTGCTGCTGGTCGAGGTCGACGGCCTGCTCGAGCAGGTCGAAAACCAGGCCGCGATCGTCGATGCGGTCTGCCGCGACGCCGGCGCAATCGAGATACGCCTGGCAGCCAGCGACGAGGAGCGAGCTCGCCTGTGGGCAGCCCGCAAGGGCGCTGCCAGTGCAATGGGCCGCATCGCGCCGAACTACTACCTGCACGACGCGGTTGTGCCGCGCACGCGACTGCCGACGATTCTGGCCCAGGTCGTCGAGATCGGTCAGCGCTATGACCTGCCCATCGCCAACCTGTTCCACGCGGGCGACGGCAACCTGCACCCGATGATCCTGTTCGACGTGCGCCAGGAGGGCATCCTGGAACGCGTGATGGCGGCCGGCCGCGAGATCCTGACGCGGTGCGTCGAAGCCGGCGGCACGATCACCGGCGAGCACGGTGTTGGCCTCGAGAAGCAGGACTTCATGCCGCTGATCTTCAGCGCCGACGACCTCGAAGTGATGGCGCGCGTGCGCACGGCGATCGACCCGTCCGGGAATTTCAACCCGGCCAAGGTGTTGCCAACGCCCGAGCACACCCGCACCCAAATGCGCCCGAAGGCCGCCCCATCGCGGATCCCCGAGGGTGTGTGGGTCTGACCGCCACACCTTCAGCTGCCGACCTGTCGCAGTGCGTGCACTGCGGTTTATGCCTGCAGAACTGCCCGACCTACCTGCTGACGGGCAATGAGGCCGAATCGCCGCGCGGACGCATCCACCTGATTCAGGCGTTGAACGAGGGACGCGTCGAGGCCAACGCGGCGTACCGTCAGCACCTCGAGCTCTGCCTGGTGTGTCGCAACTGCGAGAGCGTCTGTCCGAGCGGCGTCCACTTTGGGCGCATCATGGAGGCAGGGCGCGCCCAACTGTACGAGCGCGCGTCGTTGTCCTGGCGCGAGCGCCTGTTTCGACGCGTTGCCTTCCAGGAAGTGCTGCCGTATCCGATGAGGCTCCGCGCGCTGTTTGGCGCGCTCCTCGTCTACCAGAGGTCCGGCCTGCGCCGCCTCGTCCAGGCGAGCCGTCTGCTGCCAGGGCCTCTTCGAGACGCCGAAAGCCTCTTGCCCGATCTGCCTGCTCCGTTCTTGCCGCGTTGGGAGGTCTATCCCGCGGAAGGCAAGCTGCGCTATCGCGTCGGCCTGTTTACCGGCTGCGTAATGCCACTGGTCTACGCGCCGGTGCACGCCGCGACCTTGCGGGTGCTGCGCCACAACGGCTGTGAGGTTCACATCCCGCGCCAGCAGGTCTGCTGCGGGGCGCTCAACGTGCACGCCGGCGAGCAGGAGGGGGCCCGAGCAATGGCGCGGCAGAACCTGCCTGCCTTTCTCGACCGCGGGCTGGACGCGATCGTGGTCAACTCGGCAGGCTGCGGGGCGACGATGAAGGAATACGCCGAGCTACTCGACTCTTCTGCCGCGGCCGAGTTTGGCCGACTGACGGTCGATGTGACCGAGTTCCTGGCTTCGATCGAGCTCCAGCCCTTTCGGCGACCTGTGCACCGCACCGTCACACTGCAGGAGAGTTGCCACCTGGTACACGCGCAACAGATCAAGGAGGCGCCGCGGACACTCCTTTCCTCGATCCCAGGGTTGAAGCTGCGCGACATGGCCCACCCCGACCTGTGCTGCGGCAGCGCCGGGCTGTACATGCTCACCGAGCGCGATATGTCGACGCAGATCCTCGACGACAAGATGCGCGACATCTCGCGGACTGGCGCCCAGACCATCGTCACCGCCAACCCTGGCTGCATGATGCAGCTCGAGCGCGGCGTCCGTCGCGCGGGCCTGACGGCCGAGGTCAAGCACGTCGTCGAGCTAGTCGACGAGGCATACCGACCAGCCTGAATTCCCTCCGCGACTCCGGTAGCCGCGCACCGTGGCTCTGACCTCGCCGATCACATCGTCGCCTTGACCCGTACGCGGGCGAATGCCGAAGCAAGTTCAACCCTATGGAATCGCCCGCCTGGCCGCGCGACCGCCGGCGGCGAAAATGCAACAGCAGGGCTCCCGACATCGCCCCTCACCGTTGCGCGGGCGGATAACACGTTAGTTCTACCGACTGGTCTCGCCCGCGGCGCACATGTGCGGGCGCCGGCGCAAACACACAAAAGGGTTCCCGTGGGGCAGCGTATCTGATATCAACTGTATCTATATCCGCGGTCGACGGCGTCTGCTTGCTGCCGGGCGGGAACGACCGTTACATTGGCGTGTAGATCACCTTCGAGGGGGTAGCAACGATGGGGTTGCTCCAGCACGATCAAGTGTTGCTGCTGCTTGGCGCGCCGGGCGCGGGGAAGGGTACCCAGGCACGCTTTCTAGCCGAGACACTCGGCGTGCCGCATGTCGCCAGCGGTGACCTGCTGCGCGAGCACCGCGAACGCGGGACTGCGCTCGGTCGCGCTGCCCAGGGATACATGGACCGCGGCGATCTGGTGCCTGACGACCTGGTCCTCGACGTGATCGCCGACCGACTGGACCAGCCAGACGCCACCCGCGGCGCGCTCCTGGACGGCTTCCCGCGCACGGTCGCCCAGGCCCAGGCGCTTGATGCGCGATTGGACCAGCGCGGCGGCGGGGTGCGGATGGCCGTCTACATTGACGTGCCAACGGAAGCGCTAGTGGACCGTCTGGCCGGCCGCTGGCTGTGCCGCGGCTGCCAGACCAGCTACCACACCGAGTTCAACCCGCCCGCCGTCGCCAACGCATGCGACGTCTGCGGCGGCGAGCTCTACCAGCGGCCCGACGACAAGCGCGAGGTCGTCGCCAATCGCGTGGCGGTATACCTCAGCGATACGTTGCCGGTCATCGATCGCTACGCCAGCCAGGGCATCCTGCACTGTGTGGACGGCAACCGATCGATCGACGCCGTCCAGGAGTCGCTGCTCGAGGTGGTAGCCGACCCCGAGCCGGAGGCTATTGCGGTCTGAGGCTGGCGTACAGCTCGGCCGTCTGACCGGCGATGGCCGGCCAGGAAAACTGGCGTTCGACCCGCTCGCGGCCGGCCTTCGCCATGCGCTGGCGTAACTGAGGCTCGGCGAGCAAGCCATTGATCGCAGCCGCCAGGTCCGCGCTGAACTTGCGTGGATCTACCGGCTCGAATGGCGCCTGGTCCTGCTGCTCGAGGGGAACGAGCACCCCGGTGACGCCATCGACGACGACCTCGGGAATTCCGCCCACCGCGCTTGCGACCACCGGCGTGTCGCACGCCATCGCCTCGAGATTGATGATCCCGAACGGTTCGTAGATCGACGGGCAGCAGAACACCGTCGCGTGGCTATAGAACTGGATGACCTCATCGCGCGGCAGCATTTCCTGGATCCAGATGACGTTGCCGCGTTGTCGCTGCGCATCGGCGACGGCCTGCTCCATCTCTACTGCGATCTCGGGCGTGTCTGGCGCCCCAGCACACAGCACCACCTGGGCCGCCGGGTCGATGCTCGGGATCGCTCTGGCCAGGTGGACGATGCCCTTCTGGCGCGTGATACGCCCGACGAACAGGACGATCGGCTTGCCCGGATCGACGCCGAAGCGCTCGAGCGCGTCCGTTGCCTCAACCGGCCGATAGAGCTGGGTATCGATGCCGTTGTAGATGACGTGGACTCGTTCGGGGCGCACCGGCGTGACGCGCAGGATGTCGGCGCGAGTCCCGGCCGAAACGGCAATGACGGCATCGGCCATACTGAGCGCCGTCTGCTCGACCCAGCACGAAAGGTCGTATCCACCACGCAACTCTTCGCGCTTCCAGGGTCGCAATGGCTCGAGCGAGTGCACCGTGATGACAAGCGGGATGCTGTACCCCTGGCTGATCAGGATGCCGCCCAGGTGGCTGTACCAGGTGTGGCAATGGACCACGTTCGCCTCGACGTTCGTACCCGCCCATGCCACGTCGCGCGCCATGGCGCCGAAGACGGGTCGCAGGTAACTGGGCGCGGTCATGCCGCTTGGCTCGGGGTAGCCGCGCACGCGCAGGCGTCCCTCCTCGACGCGTTGATCCCCGAAGCAGCGAACTTCCACGTCCATGAGCCGCGCCAGCTCACGACTGAGGAACTCGACGTGGACGCCGGCGCCGCCGTAGATATTCGGGGGATACTCGTTGGTCAGCAGCAGCGCCTTCATCCAGCGACCGCGCTCACCCCACGCTTGAGACGCTCGATGCCCTGGCGAATACGGTCAGGGGTGGCGTTGGAGTAGCTCAGCCGCAGGGCGTTCGAGCCTCCATCGCCGTTTGGATAGAAGATGGAGCCTGGGAACACCGCCACGCCTTCGGCCATCGCGGCGCTCACCACTGCCTCGCCCGAGATTCCCCTGGGCAGATCGATCCACAGGAAGAAGCCACCGCCCGGCCGCGTCCATCGCGTGTCCGACGAGAACGTGCTTTCGAGCGCGTCGAGCATCGCGTCTCGCCGCCGCTTGTAGAGGCCGCGTCCATCGGCGATGTGCGACTCCAGGTCGAAGTCTCGGTCGCGAACCAGGTGCACCACGGCCTGTTGCAACAGGGTATCGGTGTGGAAGTCGACGCCGCGCTTGGCGCGCATCAGCGCCTGGACCATGTCCGGCGGGGCTATGGCATACGCCAGGCGGATGCCAGGCGCCAGGATCTTCGAGAACGTGCCCAGGTAGATCACCCGCTCCTCGGCGCCGGGCAACGAGCGAAGCGGCGGGATGGGCTCGGTGCCCTCGTCGAACCAGAATTCGCCGTACGGATCGTCTTCGACGATCAACAGATCGTGCTCCTGGGCGATCTCGAGGAGCCGCTTGCGTCGCTCGAGCGTCAGCGACACGCCGGATGGGTTCTGGAAGGTCGGCAGCAGGTACACGAATTTCGGGCGCGCCTGGCTGTCACGAAGGTGCTGGTCCAGCGCCTCGACCAGCATGCCGTGCTCGTCGACGGGGATGGTCAGGTAGCGCGGCCGCTGGTGCTCCCAGGTGGAGAGGGCGCCCATGAACGTCGGCGCTTCGGTGACGATGGTGTCGCCGTGGTCGAGTGTGATGCGACCGACCAGGTGCAGGCCCTGCAGCGACCCGGTGAGGATCACGACGCTCTCCGCGCCGACGTTGACTCCGCGCCGCCCGAGTCGTTCGGCGACGACCTCGCGCAGTGCCAGCAGGCCCTGGCTTGAGCCGTAGGGCAGCACGGCGCGGCCATTTTCGAGGATCGCGCGCGAGAAGGCGCGTTCGAGTGGCTCGAGCGGGTAGGATTCCGACGCTGGCTGTCCGCCGCCGAAGCCGATCAGGTCAGCGCCGACGCCGATCGACGCGGGACTCGAGACGGCACGATCGGCCGCGGAGTCGGCGCCGTCGATCAGCCACGAGGCGAACCACGCGGGTCTGGTCGCGTGTGACATTGACGGGATTCTAGTCTCCCTCTCCCTCTGGGAGAGGGCGGGGGTGAGGGGTGCGTACGAGCGACTGAACCCGCGAACCCGCGAACGCGCGAACGCGCTAACGTAAGACTCCGTGCGGAGCTATGACCTGTTGGTGATTGGCGCCGGCATCCTCGGCCTGGCAGTCAGCCGCGAGTTGCTCCGCCGCTATCCGCGCCTGCGGCTGGCGGTGCTCGACAAGGAGCCGAGCGTCGGCCAGCACCAGACCGGCCACAACAGCGGCGTTCTGCACTCCGGCATCTACTACGCGCCTGGCTCGCTCAAGGCGCGTCTGTGTGTCGAGGGTCAGCGAGAGCTGTACGCCTACTGTGAAACAAAGGGCATCCCGACCGACCGCTGCGGCAAGGTGATCGTCGCCAGTAGCGAGGACGAGCTCCCGCGGCTCGAGAACCTGCTGCAGCGGGGGTTGTCCAACGGCGTCGAAGGCCTGGAGATGATCGGGCCCGAGCGCCTGCGCGAGCTCGAGCCGCACTGCATTGGCGTAAAAGCGCTGTTCTCGCCGAACACGGGCATCGTGGATTTCTCACGCGTGACGCGCGCGTACGCCGATGACGTGGTAGCCAGCGGTGGCGAGGTCTTGCCTGGCTACGGCGCCAAGCAGATCTCCGACCGCCCGGGTCGCGTGATCGTGCACACCACCGCGGGTGACGTCGAAACGCAGCACGTGGTGGCGTGCGCCGGCCTGCACGCCGATCGCGTGGCGCGACTCACGGGTGGCCCGCGGGATCCGCGGATCGTGCCGTTCCGAGGCGACTACTGGGTCCTGCGTCCGGACCGCCGCGACCTGGCGCGGAACCTGATCTATCCCGTTCCCGACCCGTCCTTTCCGTTTCTCGGCGTGCACTTCACTCGGCGGATCGACGATGGCTCGGTGTGGCTGGGGCCGAACGCGGTGCTCGCCTTCTCGCGCGAGGGCTACCGCCGACTGGACGTTCGGCCGCGCGATCTCGCCGAAGCGCTGGCCTACCGCGGGTTCCAGCGCCTGGCCACGAAGTTCTGGCAGACGGGGATGCAAGAGATGGTGCGCGACTTCTCCAAGGAGGCCTTCCTGGGATCGCTGCAGGTCTACGTGCCCGAACTGACCCTGGCTGACCTGCTGCCCGGTCCCAGCGGCGTGCGCGCGCAGGCGCTCGGGCCCGACGGGTCGCTGGTCGACGACTTCGTCTTCAACACCCAGGGCAATCGCATCGTCCACGTCCGCAACGCCCCCTCGCCGGGCGCCACGTCCTCACTGGCGATCGGCCGCATGATCGCCGACACCGCGAGCCAAGCCTTCGG